>ENA-UONV01000281-UONV01000281.1-human-gut-metagenome-genome-assembly--contig:-CS4-NODE-281-length-67095-cov-17.446569_pt1 | contig 67095 bp, 60 predicted proteins | sample MGYA00242461_ERZ724008 | MGnify/ENA metagenome assembly ERZ724008 | reverse complement strand
TTCTGGGGGTTGCCCAATTAAAAACTCCCGCGCCGGGTTTTATTTTGTCAGCCGAGGCGCTTCATTCATACGATAACCGTATCGTGCCAAAATCAATAGAGTTGTCTGATTACCTTTACACAGGTTTCTATGCCCAGCGTTCCGCTGTTCAAAGTGATGTCATAATTCTGCGAATGACCCCATTTCATATCCGTATAAAACCTGTGATATGCAGCCCTGCGCTTATCCTTTTCCTTTATCCGCTGTTCGACAGTTATGTCGCTTTCGCCGTATACCTTTACTATTCTGTCCGCGCGGAATGCGTTATCCGCGTGTATAAAAACTTTTAGACAATCGGCTTTATCGCGCAGAACATAATCTGCGCACATGCCGACGATTACGCACGGTCCTTCTTCGGCAAGATCTGAAATAATTTTGCATTGCATCTGCCAAATGTAATCTTCGTTATTGGGTCCGAAAGCTATGCCCGAAACCAGCGACAAAAAGCCGCCCGAGCAGTTTTCGCCCGTGTCCTTTACATAGTCCTTGTCAAAACCGCTTTCCTCGGCAATTTTTGATATAAGCACGCTGTCGTAGCAGGGAATATCGAGCTGCTTTGCCACTTATTTGCCTATCGTCCTTCCGCCACTCCCGAATTCACGACTGATTGTTATAACTCTGTTCTTCATTGCGGCATATCCTCCGTCGAATTGATTTTATCTGCTCCGCCGTCTGCCATGCGGTGCAGTTTTTTGAGCTTGTGAATTTCATATAAAATAAACGCGAGGGCGAGTATGAATGCAAGCCCGTCTGAAATGGGACCAGACCACAGAACGCCGCTTACTCCGATGAACATGGGCAGAATTATCGCCGAAGGAATGAGGAAGACAATCTGCCTTGCAAGCGTTACGACGGCGCTCTTTATCGGTCTGCCTATCGCCTGCAGGAATATTGCTGCGACGGTCTGGAAGCCGTTCAATGGGCAGAGCATCAAGAATATGCGGAAGCTCTTAACCGCAAAATCGTTATACAATCCCTCTTCGCTGCCGAACAGCGACACTACCGCCATGGGTGCAAACTGGAAGATGAAATAGCATATAATTGCCACTGCTTCCGCCGCAAAAATGGAAATTTCAAACGCCTTTTTTACCCTTGCAAAATTTTTGCTGCCATAGTTATAGCCGATTATCGGCTGCGCGCCCACAGCAATTCCCACCAGCACGGACAGCATTATCTGATTGACTTTCATTACTATGCCCATTGCCGTCATGGGGATATCGGGACCGTACTCAGACAAAGCGCCGTAGTTGGTTAAAAGGTTATTGAACAGCACCATGACAACGGTTATCGCAATCTGCGTAATAAAGCTGCTTACGCCCAGGCTTAAAACTTTACCGCAAGTGCGGGGTTTGAGTTTTAAAGACTTAAAATCAAGCCGAAAATTCTTAAAGCGCGGAATATATGCTACTGACACTATAAATGACGCAATCTGTCCCATAATTGTGGCTATCGCCGCGCCCTTTACCCCCATGTTGCAAGCAAAGATAAATATCGGGTCGAATACCGTGTTTATTATCGCGCCCAAAAGCATGGAAAACATTGCAAAGCCTGCGCTGCCGTCCGCGCGGATGAATGCGTTGAGCGCAGTTGAAATCATTGTAAATGGCAGACCTATGCCTATGATGTAGCCATACTGTATGGCATATTCCCTGAGTAGCGGGTCGGTTGAAGACGTCGCGCCGAAAAGAGTTAGTATGGATTTTAAAAAGATGAGAAAAACCGCCATAAGTACGACGCCGACGACCGTTACCATAACGGTTGAGTTAGCCGCGCCCCTCTTTACGCTTTCCATATCTCCTTCGCCCATTTTAAGGCTCATATACGCCGCACCGCCGTCGCCTATCAGCACGGCAAACGCAAGCGCTATTATGGTTATGGGAAAGACAACATTTGTTGCCCCGTTGCCGAGATACCCCACTCCCCAGCCGATAAAAATCTGGTCGACTATGTTGTAGAGCGAGTTTACAACAAGCGCCATTACGCACGGTATTGCAAATTTTAAAATCAGCCTGCCCACGGGCTGTGTTGCAAACGGGCTTTGTTTTTCTGCGTTTACATTCTGCATTTTTTGTTCTCCTTATTAGGTAACTTGTTACTTATTTTATTAAAAATTAAAGACAGTATAAGCATCGCAAAATACTGTCCTTGCGGCTACGACTTATCAATCGTAATCGATGTTTTTAAGTACAGCGGAAATCAGGCTGTCTAGCTCGGCGCGCTCATCTTCTGAAAGCTGACCGAATAACTTTTCAAACGCCTCCTCGTCCTGCGACAGAATAAGTCGGTGAATGCCATTTGACTTGTCGGTCGTGGATATTGCCTTGCACCGCTTGTCTTTGACACCTTCCGAACAAATAAGATAGCCTTTTTTTTCAAGCTGGCGGACAATTTTAGTCATTGCGGGATGAGTGACGCGTTCGATTTTTTCAAGGTCGTTCTGGTGGATTTCGCCATATCCCTTCTCTTCGAGGCGGCTGACAGAGCCGAGCACGCGAAGCTGAACGCCCGTAAGTCCCATTTTTTCCGCCTTTTCGTCCATTAGCCTTTTAAAAGCGCGGTTTATTATGGCAATCTTTAACCCGAACGGCATTTTAACCGACATACATATACCTCAAAATTAAGTAACCTGTTGCATAATATACTATTTTGCAACTTGTTTGTCAACAATTTACGGCATTAAAAATCTAAACTGATATTTAAAGCTGTTCCAGGTCGGGCTTTTGTCCGTTATGGGGCAACCACTTGCACTCCGTCAATAAAAAATCAGAGAATTTTGCCGTGAACGAACCGTCCTCGGGAGAGCAGGCATATATTCCGAAACTTATCTTTCCCCCGCCCTTTGCCATATGACAGATGCGCATCTGCGAAAAGTTTACGCCGTCGCGCGAACACTCTATGCGGTAGTCGTCCTCCCTTCTGCTCAGGCGATACCACATTATCGTGCTGTCCTTATCTATTTCGGTTGTCGCCCAGTCGGAGTAGCCGCCGTTCGTCACCACGCTGCCCAGATGAGAAAAGCGTTCGTTTTCATATTCCACCGACGCCTTCAACCAGTTTTCGCTGTCGAGGTATAAAACTATTCCGCACTGGTCAAATCTGTGGCGCGCATCCGAAAAATCCGTTTTTACGGTAAACGAAAAAAACTTTTCAGCCGTATCCGTCTGAAACACGGGTGCATTATCGTTGCGAAAATGATAATAAGTCCTCTGCCAAAGGTCTGTATGCGGCAAGGTTTCAATGCTTACATTGTCGCCCTGCACCATGAAACTTTTGGGCTGTCTGGTCCATTTGAATTCATCAAAATTTATTATCTTATCCATGCATATATTTTACAAAAAAACTCTGTATTTCGTCAAACGGAATTATATCTTTTCTGTCATACAAGTCGGTATGGACGGCGTTCGGAACAATTAAAAGTTGCTTATTATCACCTTTGAGTTTTGCAAAGGCGTCACGGCTGAAATAGCAGGAATGAGCCTTTTCTCCGTGCACAATCAAAACGGCGCTTTCAATCTCATCCGCATAGGATAAAATCGGCATATTCATAAACGAGAGAGCGGAAGTTATATTCCATCCGCCGTTGGAATTTAAAGAACGGGGATGATAGCCGCGCGGCGTCTTATAATAATCAAAATAATCTTTGACATAGAAGGGCGCGTCCGAAGGCACTTTATCGGGCAAGCCGCCTGCAAGCGCATAGCTTCCGTTTTTATAGTCGGTGGTGCGCTGCGCGTTCAATGCTTCCCTCTGCTTGCGACGGGCAGCTTTATCCATACTGTCGAAATAGCCGTTTGCGGTAACCCTTGACATATCGTACATAGTAGAGGCGACCGTCGCCTTGATGCGAGTGTCAATGGCTGCGGCATTCAATGCCATTCCGCCCCAACCGCAGATGCCGAGAATGCCTATTTTTTCGGGGTCGACATTGTCCTGAACCGAAAGAAAATCTACCGCCGCACAAAAATCTTCGGTATTGATGTCTGGCGATGCGACATATCGTGGCATACCTCCGCTTTCACCTATAAACGAGGGGTCGAAAGCAAGGGTAAGAAAACCGCGCTCGGCAAGCTCCTGCGCATAGAGCCCCGCCGCCTGCTCTTTTACCGCCCCGAAAGGACCTGCAACGGCAATAGCGGGCAGTTTGCCCTGTGCATTTTTCGGAACATACATATCCGCCGCAAGGGTAATGCCGTAGCGGTTGTGGAAGGTTACTTTTTTGTGATTTACCTTATCGCTTTCGGGAAAAGTTTTATCCCATTCATCTGTCAGATTTAAAATTTCATTCTTCATAAAATCTCCTTCAGCCGTTCAATGCGGCATATTCCTCGTCGGATACGGCTTCCAGCCATTCGTTAGAAGTATTTTCGCCGACAAGTTCGACGGCTATGTGCGAAAACCAACTGTCCTTTTTTGCGCCGTGCCAGTGCTTGACGTTTGCAGGAATTTCCACCACGTCGCCGGGGTTCAGACTGCGCGCAGGCTTGCCCCATTCCTGGTACCAGCCGCTGCCCGCAACGCACAAAAGAAGCTGTCCGCCGCCGCTTTCAGCCCTGTGTATGTGCCAGTTGTTGCGACAGGACGGCTCGAAAGTTACATTGGCAAAAAAAGCTGCCGAAGTAAGCGGATTTAAGTAGGACTTACCTATAAAATACTGCGCGTAAGCCGTGTTTTCTTCGCCCTTGCCGAAGATATTTTGCGCTTCAAATGTTTTCCCTTCCATTTTACTCTCCCTTTATTAAAATTTCTTTTGCGCAGTTCAGCGCGTTGAACGCCCTCGGCACGCCCATATACGGCAGGGCGTGAACGAGCGCGCAGACAATTTCTTCCGCCGTATTGCCGACCTTTATCGCGCCCGAAATATGCGAACGCAACTGCACTTCAGCGCCGCCCATTGCCGCAAGCATTGCAACGGTCAAAAGTTCCCTCGTCTTTTGGTCAAGTCCTTTTCTCGTGCAGAAATCGCCGAAACATAATTCTGTAAGCCATTTCGGAATTTCCGTGGCGAAATCACCGGGAAGCCAAGCGTACCTTTGTTCTATTTCGTCGCCATATATATGCGACTGAATTGCAAATCCGCTTTCGTAGCGCGTATCTTCCGAAACGCTTTCTGCACTTTCTATCGGCAGCGCAATGCCCTTTGCGGCGAACGCTTCGTTCATGGCAGAAATTGCGTTGAGCGTTTTCGGAAAACCGATAAAGGGCGCGCATTGATAGATGGTTTCGCGTATTTCAAGAGGCGTGAGCCCGACGTTTATGCAGGCGCCGACGTGCGCTTTGAGCTGCGGCAACGTCTGATTTACTGCAAGCACGGTAATGGTTATAAGTTCGCGCATGCGGTTGTCCAAAGAGCCGACATAGCACACTTCCCCGAAAATAAACCGCTGTAAGATGCGCATAAATTCGGCGTCCGTCCCCTCACTTTTTGTGGGCTCTCCGCCAAAAAGCTGCTTAAATTTTTCTTGCGTTCGTTCTATTCTGTCCATTTTTTCACCCCCTGTCTTTCAGCGAAAAAGTCACTTCCGCTTCTTCCTCGCCGCCGAAGAAATTTTCAAGGCTTTGACGCGTTGCACCGCATATATGCCCTATCTTTGTATACGCCCAGCTGTTGCTGTCGTAAAAGATTACCAGCTGATTTCCCGAATACAGCACGACGTCGCCCGTTTGTGTAATCATATTCACATCTTGCCTTTCAAGGGAAAAACCCAGCGCGCCCACCATCTCGAAGCCGCCGTATGCGCGCATTGAAATTGTTATGTCGCCGCTAAAAAGCCTTTTTGCAAGCGCACGCGCCGAGACGGTGTCTGCAAGCTGTATTTCAAGAATATTTTCTCCGCAGGATATTTTCACGACTTGTGCCTCCGAATTGTTTTCATCCTCTTGTTGTGCCATATTATTTCCGCTATCTGTCTGCTCCCCTCCGCCCTGCTCCGTTTGCGAATAAGAGGGCGGTTTTGCGCCTGCGTTTTCGCCGCTTTCTGTCTGACATCCGACGACAAAGAGAGCGCAGACTATGGCAAGCAATATAACAATAAATTTTTTCATTTGCCGTCTAACCTTTTTATTACCTTTGCGGGCACGCCGACTGCAACGCTGTCCGAGGGAATATCTTTGTTTACAACCGCCCCTGCGCCTATCACGCAGTTATCCCCTATCGTAACGCCCGGAAGAATGGTTGCGTGCGCCCCTACCCACACGTTTTTGCCTATTACAACCCCTGCAGGCAACATGCTCTGCCTTTCTTCAGACGCTAACGAATGATTGAGCGTAGCTATTACAACCTGCTGTCCTATAAGACTGCCGTCACCGATCTCTATACCGCCCTGGTCCTGAAAACAGCAACCCGAATTTATAAATACGTTTTTGCCCAAAACTATGTTTTTGCCGTAGTCAGAATAAAAGGGCGGAAACATTCCGAACGACTTATCCACATCCCTGCCCGTAAGGCGGGACATTAAGAGTCGTATCTCCTCCTGCGTATGATAGCCCGAATTGAGTTCTGCGGTAATCTTCCTTGCCTCTTCGGAAACCTTATGCATAAGCAAGTGTTCGTGCGAACCCCCTTTGACTTCGTTGCCTGCAAGCATAAATTCATTCAACTGCTCCGTCGTCATAACTTTCTCCTTGTACATATATTTTAATGGTGCGCGGCAATATATGTCAAATACCTATATTCTATCGCGTACCATGCTTGACAGGCATATGTCGCGGTTATATAATACTGTTATGGAACTGAGAGAACTTAAATATTTTTTGACTATCGCGCGCGAACAGAACATTTCCAAGGCGGCAGACGCGCTTTATATAACGCAGCCCAGCCTTTCCAGGCAGATGCAGAACCTTGAAAGGGAAATAGGTAAACAACTTTTCGTACGCGGAAGCAAGAAGATTACGCTTACCGACGCAGGCGTATTGCTGAAAAAGCGCGCCGAAGAAATGCTTGCGCTTTACGACAAGACGCGAAGCGAACTTTTAACCTCTAAAAACGGCATAAGCGGTGAAATTCACATTGGCTGCGGCGAGAGCTACGCTTTGAGCACGGTGGCAAAGGCGGCAAAGAATTTAATCGATATTGCGCCGAATATACGCTTCCGCTTTTTCAGCGCGGACACGGACGACGTACTCGAACGGCTGGACAAAGGCCTGATTGACTTCGGCGTGCTGGTGCTGCCTGCAAATCTATCAAGATGCGAGTATCTCACCCTGCCAGACCGCGACACATGGGGTGTGCTTATGCGAAGGGACAGTCCGCTCGCTAAAAAGCAGCAAATAACTCCGCAGGATTTATATGATTTACCCGTCATTCGCTCTAAACACACAATGTCCAACAGCCTCATAGACGATTGGTTTGAAACCGACGACAGACTGAACGTAGTTGCGACTTATAACCTTATTTACAACGCCTCGCTGCTTGTAAAAGAGGGCTTAGGTTACGCGATAGGGCTTGATAAAATCATAAACACTTCGGGCGACAGCGAGCTTACATTCCGCCCCCTTTTCCCGAAAATTGAAACCTCGCTTGCGTTTGCGTGGAAGAAGGGGCAGATATTTTCCCCCGCGGCGCAAAAATTTTTGGATAAGCTCAAAGACTTGATTAAATAAAAATTTCGCATACCCCATAATAGCATAAGCGGCGGAGCTTTTGATTTCAAACGCTCCGCCGCTTATGTTTTTATGAAGTTTTAATTAAACTCTGCCAAGAATGAAGTCCATAAACAGTCAATATATTCATCGAGAATTATATAGAAAAATCACAAAAGGTTTACCGATGCAGCCCGAGAAGATTGAAATCCGACAACGCCCTTCGCGTTTGCCGTAAGGAATACAGCGGCAAGCTCGGTCACCGCTCGCGCTTTACTCTTTGCGCTCGCTCATCTTGAAAAAGAAGATTTTCAAGCCGAGGCAAGTCTTGACAACTCCTTCCTCGTCCTTTCAATATTGTACCTTATAGCACCTTCGTAAGCGTCGGGCTTAACTTATGTATTATAAGGGCTCCCGCAAAGTTTCATGCGGGATTTTGCGGAAAGATGAGCGGCGACGTTGCAAATCTGGCGGTTGTAAAAGATAAACGCCCTAAGGCATAAATATGCCGCGACGCGGGCATAGTCACCCGAAAGCCATCATCACAGCCATTCTCCGCTTGTTGGACTTGAAGCGGTAGACCGATTTTGAAAATGCTCAAAAATGGGGCATTTTTAGGCGAAAATGGCTCAAAAATGCCCGTTTTTAACCCCTCGAAATTTTTATGCTCAACTTGTGCTCAACCGCTCCAACAAACTATTAAAACTAAAATTTTACGAGAAAATCAGAGCATTTCGGAGCCAAAATATGAGAAATCTCCTTACGCCTATTTACCGAAAAGCCACAACGATAACTTTTCGGTAATTAGGTTGGCCCCATATAAGACACAGCCCGCCGCGATTATTCGCGGCGGGCTAACGTGTTAAATATTATCATTTGTATCAAAGTTCTTGAACAGTCTGCGGTAATTTACCGAGCCGTGCAGCACGCGAACAATTCGCACCTGCTCGGCAGTGGCGTTGACCGTGTAGAAAATCAGGTAGTCATCGAAGATCAGAACCTTTACTCCAAGGTTTACAAGTTCGGGATAGCCCCCTCCGCTCCCATATTGGGAAAGTCGCGCAGCTTTAAAATGTACTGTTCCGTTTTGCCCATATACGCCGAGGCACGGGTGGGACTGTCTGCCGCGATATAGTTATAGATAGCTGTCAAATCCTCGTCGGCGAGCGGGGAATAGATGAGATTATACATATCAACCCCTGAACTTTGAAAATACCTGCTCGTGGGTGAGCCCCTTGCCGTCGTCAATCTGTTTCATTCCCGCCGCCAGCTTTTCATAGAGTTCAAGGCGAGCATACAAATCGTCCAACACGTCGATGTCGATTACAGCGGTGTCTCCCTTGCCGTTGACGGTGATATACACAGGCTTGCCCGTCTGCTTGCATAGTTTTGAAATTTCCTGATAGTTGTTGCGGATGTCCGCAGAAGGTCTGATTGTAGGCATTTCTTCCACCTCCCCTACTCCTATTATACCCATATTATATCTTAATATTGATATAATGTCAATACTTCCGCTCAATCTTTTTCATCCGTTCTGCCGAGGAGGTAGTCAATGCTCACCTTGAAATACTCGGCAATTGCTCGCAGATACTCCAACGATGGCAAAGTCTTTTCCCTCTGCCAATCGTAGAAATAGCTGTTCGGAAAGGGCATTTTGTGGGCAATCTCTGAATACTTCACTCCCTTTTCATTCGCAAGCTCTGCAATGCGGGTATGAAATGTTGCTCCCGCTTCCGACTTGTAAAAGTGCGCATCCTCGCTCTTGCCGAGCAAATAGTCCAACGGCAGGTTGAGCGAATCGGCAATCTTTATGAGCGACTGCAAGCTGGGCACAATTCCGTACATCGTGCCCCTGATTATGACGTCCTTGCTCACGCCGACCTGCTGCGCAAACTCGCGCTTGCTGCAACCCTTTTCCTCTATTAGTTCTACAAGCCGCTTTTGAAACTGAGGCGATAACCTCTCCTGCCCTTCCGCCATCTTTGCCATTGTCGCCAAAACCTCCCATTTTTCGACAAAAGTAGTCATAACGAATAACTTTCATTCCCGCCAAGCGTGCGTTATAATATTTACAGAATCACTCGCTTAACGCGACATACGATAAATTGAATTTATCGGTTATCTTGTTATCCGTATCTATATGATACGGTTTATTAAAAACTCAATTATTCGGTTATCGCGACAGCCGTATAAAATAAAAAAGACTTTGCTACAAAAGCAACGCCTGATTGAGAGGTTATTTATGATTACTTATGAAACAATAAATACAACTGAACCTTTCATCGGCGAAGATGTCTGTTTCAGACTATACGCCGACAATGTAAATGAGATATTTGCGAGAGCGCCCAAGGCGACAGGGACGAGCGAGGACTACGCCATTCTGCCGTTCAAGTACGGTTTGCAAGATTATCTATACAGATTGTACCCCTTATTCAGGCGCATAGTCATCACCGGCGCATTGCCCTACCTGTTCTGCCCGCCGAATATAATTGATACAGACGACTACAACGCAAAAGTGCGCTAGTTTGTGGCGGCAATCAGGCTCAAACAGCTGCGAAAGGGTAGCCGCATAGACAGGTATATCAAAGACCTGCCCGCCCTCTCCCCTTACGTTGCGCGGCTCATAAAACCTTACAAAGGACACTACCTGCTTGCTAACAGCGACATTGAAAGTATTGATTATAAACTCGCCTTGCTCTCCTGCTTTACATTCCCGCTCACAAAATTATGAGCTGTACTTGAAGCACAATAATTAGCTAATTAAATACCTAATTTAATTTTAGGTATAATTTACTTGACAGAAATAAAACTTTCATATATAATTCCAATCAATTAAACGCATTAGGAGATAAAAATGTCTTCGGACGACGGCGACAGTAACGACACCATCCCACGAACTGACAATTTAATGTAAAAATTATCAGGCATAACCGCCCAAAATGGCGGCTATGCCTTTTTGCGTTTAAAAATTTTATTTTACGGAGGTTTTTTTAAAACTACACAAATGGAAGACCACAAACGGCCTTGGCATTGTATGTCCTATGAGCAGACCATGACAGCTCTTGGGACGAGCGAAGAGGGATTGAGCGACGAGGAAGCCGCCGCCCGATTAAAAAAGTACGGTAAAAATGTACTCAAAGAGGTAAAGCCCAAAAGCATATGGAAGATGATAGCCGAACAGCTTTCGGACATAATGGTTATTATCCTGTTTATCGCCATGATTTTTTCGATCGTAATGCATTTTATCGACGGCGAGGGGCTTGCCGAAGCAATAGTCATTCTTGTTGTTATCGTCGTCAACGCTACAGTCGGCGTAATACAGGAGAAGAAAGCGGCGGACGCACTTGAAGCACTCAAACAAATGACCGCGCCCAACGCACGCGCATTAAGAAACGGCGAGGAAAGCATTGTCCCCGCAAGCGAACTCGTCCCCGGCGATATTGTTTACCTTGAGGACGGCGCCATTGTTCCTGCCGACATTCGCATAATACGCGACAGCAATATGTCTATACAGGAGGCGTCCCTTACAGGTGAATCGGTACCGACTTCAAAGGACGGTAAAGTAGTATTGGAAAAAAACGCGCCTTTGGGCGACAGGATAAATATGGCTTACTCCTCGTCCATAGTTATGTACGGCAACGGCGAGGGCATAGTTGTAGACACCGGTATGAATACAGAGGTCGGCAAGATTGCCGATATGTTGAAGACGCAGGACGACTTTCAGACGCCTATTAAGAAAAAGTTAAACTCTGTCGGCAAGATACTCACTGTAATAGGTTTAATTGTCTGCGTAACCATAATGATAATAGGTTTTGCCCGCGGCGGCAGAACGTGGGAATCGCTCGTACTGCTCGGCATATCGCTGGCAATATCTATAATCCCCGAAGGTCTGCCCGCAACGGCTACCATAATAATGGCGTTCGGCGTTCAGCGAATGGCAAAGAAAAACGCGCTCGTAAAGCACCTTCCCGCCGTTGAAACACTCGGCAGCGCAACCGTCATCTGCTGCGACAAGACGGGTACGCTTACATTAAATAAAATGACCGTTACCCATGTTGCGGTGGGCTCTGACTTTGACAGGTGCGAAGCCACGCCCACAGATAAACTGACAACGGCGCACGACAGGAAGGATTACGAAAAACTGTTGAACGCCTGCGCGCTGTGCGGCAACGCCCATCTTGACCCCGACAGACCGGGCGAAACGATAGGCGACCCAACAGAGGGCGCGCTCATACTCTTTGCCGACAAGTTTGGCATAGATAATGACGACTATGAGGAGGTTCATCCACGTCTATTCGAACAGCCATTTGACTCTGAGCGCAAGCGAATGACGACCATCAACAAGATGGACGACGGATACATAGCCTATACCAAGGGTGCGGTAGAGGAAATGTTACCTCTGTGTACCCGCTTTGCCTCGGCAAACGGCGTGCGCGAAATGACGGACGCAGACCGCGAAAAGATACTTGCGCTGTGCAATAAGATGTCGGATAACGCCCTGCGCGTATTGGGCTTTGCCGTAAAGAGACACGAAAATTTGCCTGAAAGCGAGGACGCCGATATTGAATACGGTATGACGTTTATCGGCGTGACGGGTATGATAGACCCTCCCAGAAAGGAGGTTATCGGCGCTGTAGAGAGCTGCCACGAGGCGGGTATACGCGTTGTGATGATTACAGGCGACCACAAAGTGACCGCGCTCACAATTGCAAAACAGCTGCACATTTTCCGCAAGGGCAATACAATTATTACGGGTACGGAACTCGATGAAATGACGGATGAACAGCTCGACAATGCCGTCAAGGACTGCGTTGTATTTGCCCGCGTATCGCCTGCGGACAAGTTGAGGATAATAAAATCCTTAAAGCGTACGGGCGAAGCTGCAGCGATGACTGGCGACGGCGTAAACGACAGCCCCGCCTTAAAAGAAGCGGATATAGGCGTTGCAATGGGCATAACGGGTACGGACGTCGCAAAGGATGCCGCCGATATGATTTTGCTCGACGACAACTTCAACACCATTGAATACGCCGTGCGCGAGGGCAGGCGTGTATATCGCAATATACAAAAGGTAATCCAGTTCCTCGTTGCAGGCAACATTTCAGAAATTTTAACGCTGTTTTTAGCCTTCGTTCTGGGCTGGGAAGACCCCATTTTGGCAATCCATGTTCTTTTAATCAACCTTGCAACCGACTCATTGCCGGCAATTGCCCTCGGTGTTGACCCCGCCGACCGCAATATAATGAAGGTCAAACCCGTAAAGAGCGGCACATTGTTTGAACGGGGCGTTATAATAAGAATTGCACTGCACGGTCTGTTTATAACAGCCGCAGCTATAGGTGCATACTGGATTGCAGAGGCTTTCTACGGAAACGCAGACGACGGCTCTAAACATGCCATCGCTATGACTATGACATTTATGACGCTTGCTCTTTCGCAGCTCGTACATGCAATAAATCAGCGTTCCAATTATGACAGCGTATTCCGCCCCGGTCAGGGACACAATAAGTTCATGTACTGGGCGATGGCAGCTTCTCTGGTTATTCTTATATTCGTTTGCTTCACGCCGGGCGTAATGGGCTTCTTCAGTTTATGCTATCTTGAGTGGTATCAGTACTTAATAGTTGTTGCACTGGCACTCTTCCCGCTTGTCGCAGTGGAAATTTCAAAGATATTCATGCGCGCGTGGAAAAAGAGACATAAGACAGTTCTTGCAGAGCTTGAAGAATAAAACGCCTGACAGCCAAACACATGCTCAACTATTTTTTACAATTTGTTTGTTGACAAGCATGTCCATGTATGCTATACTTCAATCATACAGATATAAGTTCCGACAAGCGAAAACAGGCTTTAATGCCTCAATAATCCCACATTTTGTTGCGCGCATAAAAACTATAAGAATGCGTTGAAACAGGTGCGCGGCAAAGTTTACCCTTTGAAGGATGAGTATCTGTCCTACGACTGCAACAGAGGTCCCGGACGGTAAGAGTTCGGGACCTTTATTGTGTCAATTACAAGAAAGGTTAAAAAGGTGATATGAAAACAGCTATACCGAAGGACGAAAGCGCGGTAAAACAAAACATCCCCTACGCTTCACCCACAGAGGCGTATAAAATGTTGAATTCATCCGCACACGGGCTTTCGCAAGAGGAAGCAGAGAAAAGACTTACCGAGTACGGTAAAAACCAAATCGCACAAAAAAAGCAGACAAGCTTACTCAAGAAATTGCTGGCAAACTTTACGAGCCTTATGGCAATTTTGCTGTGGGCAGGCGGCATTATGGCAATAGCCTCCGGTGCGCCGGAGCTTGGCATTGCTATATTCTGCGTTAACTTAATAAACGGTCTCTTTTCCTTTTTTCAGGAATTTAAAGCCGAAAAAGCGACAAGCGCCCTTCAGAAAATGTTGCCATCATATGTGCGCGTTGTGCGCGGCGGCGAAGAAGTTAAAATACTTGCCGCAGATGTAGTACCGGGCGACGTGATGATACTTGAGGAGGGCGACAAGATAAGCGCAGACGCGCGTATTTTGCAGAGCAACGACTTCAAGGCGGACCAGTCCACATTAACCGGCGAAAGTAACCCTATTCGCAAGAGCGGAGAGGCACTAAGAAAGGAATGTACATACCTCGAAGCCGAAAATATGGTATTTTCCGGTACAAGTGCAGCGGCAGGGACGTGCCGCGCCCTCGTCGTATCCACGGGAATGGACAGCGAGTTCGGCAAGATCGCCCGCCTTACGCAAGACACAAAAAAAGGGCTATCCCCCTTACAAAAAGAGCTCAACATTTTAACAAAACAGATAGCACTGATTGCCTTTGGCATAGGGCTTGTATTCTTCCTCATTGCCGTATTTGCCGTAGGCGACCCCTGGATGCAGTCATTCCTGTTCGCTCTCGGAATGGTTGTGGCGTTCATACCTGAGGGATTATTACCAGCAGTAACGCTGTCGCTGGCAGTTGCCGTACAAAAAATGGCAAAAGAGAATGCCTTAGTTAAAAAACTTTCTGCCGTTGAAACGTTAGGTTGTACAAACGTTATCTGCTCTGATAAGACGGGTACTCTGACGCAAAATGAGATGACGGTAAACCGTCTTTGGAGCATGCGCGCCGAAATGACTGTAAGCGGTGAAGGCTATGCACCCGAAGGGCAGATTTTTGACGGTGAAACTATTGTAAACGCCAAAAACAGCAATACTTTACGCATAATGCTTTCAGCTGCGGCGCTATGTTCAAATGCAAAACTTCTTCCTCCCGAAGAGGGCAAGGAACGATATACCGTGCTTGGCGACCCTACCGAGGCATGCTTGGGTGTTGTTGCGGCAAAGGGCGGACTTGACATGGAAAAGGTCAGTCTTGAATGTCCAAGGATTATGGAACTGCCCTTCGATTCTACGCGAAAGCGAATGACGACCATTCATCAGTTAAGGGAGCAGTTCGACGGTTCTAACCGTATTGCATACGTAAAGGGTGCGCCCAAGGAGATTATGGAACTTTGCTCAAGGTGCTACGACGGTTCCTCCTCCCGCCCCATGCGCGAAAAAGACAGGCAACGCATCATGGAAGCAAACGACAGCTATGCTCGCGAAGGATTGCGTGTTCTGGCAGTAGCATACCGCAGCCTGCGCAAGGACGACGAGAGCCTGCCCCCTACCATCCGCGAATACACGCCCGAAAACGTTGAAAGAGCGATGACCTTTGTAGGTCTCATCGCTATGCAGGACCCTCCCCGCAGCGAAGTAAAAGAAGCCGTGGCAAAGTGCCGCGAGGCGGGAATTAAGGTTATTATGATAACGGGTGACTACGGTCTGACCGCCGAGAGCATTGCCCGTAAAATAGGCATTATCGAAAGTCCGGACGCCAAAGTTATTTCAGGGCAGGAACTCGCCGAAATGAACGACGAAACCCTGAAAGAAGCGCTTAAAGGCGAAGTTGTGTTTGCACGAATGGCTCCCGAACAGAAGTACCGCATTGTGTGTGCTTTGCAGGAGATGGGCAACATAGTCGCAGTCACCGGCGATGGCGTAAACGATTCACCCGCGCTTAAGAAGGCCGACATAGGCATTGCAATGGGCATTACGGGCACGGACGTTGCCAAGGAAGCAGCTGATATGATACTCAGCGATGACAACTTTGCCACCATTGTAAAGGCGATAGAGCAGGGACGAACGGTATACAATAATATCCGCAAATTCCTGCGCTACATCTTTGACAGTAATACACCCGAAGCCTCCGCTCCTGCGGTATACCTCCTGTCTGGTGGCGTAGTACCCGTTCCTCTTACTGTGTTACAGATACTTACAATAGACATAGGTACAGACATGGTTCCCGCTCTGGGATTGGGCACTGAGGAAGCCGAGGACGACATAATGAAAAAACCGCCCCGCTCCTCAAAGGAGAGACTGCTCAATAAAAATGTAATACTCGTAGGCTTTTTGTGGTACGGACTTATTGCAACTCTTTTTGCCTTGGGAGGCTATTTCCTCTCAAACGCGCTGAACGGTTTGCCGTTTGCTATCGCGCCCGAAGGGAGTGTCGCCTACGCGCGCGCCACGACTATGATGCTGGGCGGCGTAATATTTGCACAGATAGGCATGGCGATGAATAACCGGACGGACTATGAGTCAGTCATAAAACGCGGACTTTTCAAAAATAAGTATATCAACGCAGGCATTATTATTGAAATTGTGATATTTATCGCAATCATGTATATTCCATTCTTAAACGACATTTTCAACACTGCACCTATAACATGGATGGAATGGCTGTACCTTTTAGTCATACCCTTTATTGTATTCGGTGTTGAGGAGGCACGCAAGAAAATTCTAAGGACATATCGCCAAAGGAGACAAAACAGATGAGAGTTCTGATTATTGGTTGCGGCAAATTCGGCGTACGCGTAGCCGATTACTTGAACCGCAAAAATCACGACGTTACTGTGGTAGACAAAAATCCCGAAACATTCCCCGCGCTCGGCGAAGAATTTTCGGGTAGAACGGTGTGTGGAATAGGCTTTGATAAGGAAGTTCTCGAAAAGGCGGGCATTTCCACGGCAGACGTCGTTGTTGCCTGCACGAGCAGCGACTCATTGAACGCCGTAGTCGCCAATATGGCAAAAAATATCTATCATGTCTCCACTGTCATTGCCCGTATGTACGACAATGTCCGCGCGAGAATGTTCGAGTCCATGGGCATATACACTGTATCGATCACCCGGCTGGGACTTGAGAATGTCATCGAATATTTAGAGGGCAACAAAAACTGGTATGTTATGCGCTCGCTTGGAGGTGGCACTTTACTGATTAAGGCGAGGGCTTCGGTCAGTCTTGTGGATGTCAAGTTTACTGAGCTTGAAAGAAGCGGTAAGCTTAAAGTTGTAGCAGCGGAGCGGAGCGGATATTCGTTCATACCATCAAAGGACGACACCTGCGAATATGACGATATTTTGTATATTGCCGTGAGCGCCGACTACTTAACCGCCGCGCGCGACGAACTTGATTTGTAAGGAGGAAAAACATGAAAGTTATAATTGTTGGCGGCGGACAAGTAGGCGGATACATAGCAAAGTTACTGCTTGAAAACAATCACGACGTCATAATTGTTGAAAAGAAGGAGAGCGTCGTAAACGGGCTCGTCTCCGACGGCATACCTAAGAAAAATATTATTCTCGGCGACGGTACTGACGCCCTCATTTTGGAACGCGCGGGCGTGCGCAGGTGCAATGCACTTGTCTGCGCCACGGGGCAAGACGAGATAAACCTCGCCGTCGCCATGATGGCAAAGTTTGAATACGACGTGCCCAAAATTATTGCAAGGGTAAACACCCCCAAGAATGAGTGGCTGTTTAACGCGGGCATGGGCGTAGACGTCAAAATCAATCAGGCAGACCTCATAGGTCACATGATTGCCGACGAGATGAACTATCAGTCCATTATGACCTTAATGCGCCTTTCCAAGGGCGAATACTCCATTGTGCGCATACACGTCGACTACCATTCGCCCAGCGTCAACAAGCGCGTTATGGACATTAAGTTCCCCGCACGCTCGCTTCTCATCGCCATATACGAGGACGATGCAATGACAATCCCTCACGGCGAAACAGTCATCCGCGCGGGACAGTCAATTCTCGCCTTTGCGGCGGAGTCTGCGGTTGAAGAACTCAACAAAGTCTTCGGCGCAGTACAGAGCGAATGACATTATTCTATTGATTAAAGATACTTTTTTTCATTTTAAATAGCCCGCCCGACGACGTTTTACATTGTTGGGCGGGCTCAATTATTTAGCTGTCTTTAATATCTTGAACGTATCAATAAGACTCATAATAGTCTGTTTCTCCAAATCGGAGAGGGCGAACCACTCAGTCATTATTGCGTTTTCTTCGTCGGTAAGCAAATATGCGTTATCGCCGCAAAAGAACTGTTCGAGCGATAGGTCCATTGCCTCGCAAATCTTGACAATGTTGCCGAGCGACGGCTGGGCGCCTATCTTGAACCAATCGTATATTGCATTCGTGGAAATTCCCGTCTGCGCGGAAAGCTCGTAACTCGACCAGCCCTTCCTTTCCATAAGTTCGGTTATGCGTTTAACCACGTTAATCATTTGCGCACCTCCCTTATCGACTTGAAAGCCTCAATGACTTTTACAACTGCCTGCTTTTCTTGGGCGGAGAGCGCCTGCCACTCCTGTAAGAACGACTTATCATCCGACCTTTCGCCCGGTACGCCCAAACCTGAAAAGAACTGCTCGACGGTTATACCCATAACCTCGCAGATACGCTCGACGTTGGCGAGCGTGGGCATGGCATCCGTCTTGCGCCAATGATAGACGGCATTTGCGGAAAGCCCTATTTTCTGCGCCAGCTCGTTCTGGCTCCACCCCTTCTTAAGGCGCAATTCGTTTATGCGTTCTACAATGATATTCACAATAAACCTCAACATTAAACCATATAGTTCTGCTTGTAAATAAGCTATCGGTTTAATTGTAATAGAGGTTGATAAAACGTATAAAGCGGTTAATTTCTAATTAAATATAGGTTTGTTTAAGTTTTCGTCAAACACTCTTATATTTCGACAATACTCGCCAAAACTTCCTATTGATATATTAGAAGTAAACTGCTATACTATTAGCAACAAATGAAACACGAGGAATATTAAGAACGCACACGAAACGATTGTATAAAAAATGCCTCTGTTATGAGCAATAACAGGGGCAAAAAAGGGCGTTTATGCGACAAAAAATTGACCGAAAAAAGCAAAAACGAGTGGTAACTTAATAAAATTGAAGGCAGATTTGTGCGACGCAAAGCATAGTCGAGCGGTCAGAAAAAACGGCGAAATATAAGAAAAATGACCGTTTTTCGCTTGAAAAACGGTCATTTTGATTGAAATCCGGCAACTTGCTATCCTCCCGGACCTTGGATGGTCAAGTACTTTCGCCGTAGACGAGCTTAACTTCTGTATCTTAAAGGGCTCCCACAAAACCGTGGCTTTTGTGGGAAGAGGAGGCGCAATGCTTTAAAGCGGGAATGTGAGCTTGCGAGCATTGCCTTAAAACAGCATTTGCGCCGACGAGGGAACAGGTGTACCCGAAAGCCATCATCACCGGAATGGCTCCGCTTGTTGGACTTGAAGCGGGAGAGTGAATTTTAAACCCCTTCGATTTTGCATGGAAATTAGGCAAAAAAGCTCGAAAATTGCTCATTTTTGAGCCTTTCGAAAAACCGTTTACCAAACGTTTGCCAATTACAAAATTAAACATCTGGAGAGCTTTTAATGTACTTACACCCGATAATCAAGTAGCCCACCGCAGTACATCTGCGATGGGCTACCTTATTAATTTGTATCATTCAAATCTGTTTTCATGAATAGCCTTAGATAGTTTACCGAACCGTGCAATAAGCGGATAATTCTCACCTGTTCGCTGGCGGCATTCACCGTATAAAAAATCAAATAGTCGTCGAAAGGCAACACCTTTATTCCGAGATTGATAAGCTCAGGGTAGCGCCCTTTCGCACCAATATTTGGAAAGTTGCACAGCTTTAAAATGGACTGCTCCATTTTACCCATATACGCCGAGGCGCGGGCGGGACTGTCTGCCGCGATGAAATTATAAATCGCCGTTAAATCATCATCGGCAAGCGGGGAATAGATAAGGTTATTCATTTCCGCTCCTGAACTTTGCAAACACCTGCTCGTGGGTAAGTCCATTCCCCTCATCTATCTGTTTGATACCAGCCGTCAACTTTTCATAAAGTTCAAGACGAGCGTACAAATCGTCCAATATGTCAATGTCGATTATGGCTGTATCACCCTTACCGTTGACGGTTATATACACAGGTTTGCCCGTCTGCTTACACAGTTTGGAAATTTCCTGATAGTTGTTGCGGATGTCCGCTGAAGGTCTGATTGTAGGCATTCTTTTACCTCTCTTTACTTCTATTATATCTATATTATATCTTAATAATGATATAATGTCAATATATTTATTAAATTTATTTTATATATGCAGCTTATAAATCCCCCCTATTTCTGCATCCGCGTTTAATCCCAATCCATGCACTCCGTGCGGAGTGCGACATCAAAGAAACTGAATATCAGATTAACCTGCTCATTTCAATCCACGCACCCCGTGTGGAGTGCGACGAGTTTCAGGGGTCAAAGACCGGCGTTAACCTTCATTTCAATCCACGCACCCCGTGTGGAGTGCGACGGGCGGCTGGGCTTTTACCGCAAAGTTAAGAGATATTTCAATCCACGCACCCCGTGTGGAGTGCGACTGACGCCGTCGACAGCCTCGCTCGCTTCTGTAAAATTTCAATCCACGCACCCCGTGTGGAGTGCGACTTTAACCTTAAATGTGATGGAATCTTCTGTCTCATTTCAATCCACGCACCCCGTGTGGAGTGCGACTTTAAGAGAGATTATCACGTACGAATCCATGGAATTTCAATCCACGCACCCCGTGTGGAGTGCGACTCTGTGGTTAAGCTCTGCGAGAAAATTCCTCGCAATTTCAATCCACGCACCCCGTGTGGAGTGCGACTCTGCCCGCCGGCGTCAATGCAAGCTGTTCAGCATTTCAATCCACGCACCCCGTGTGGAGTGCGACGAAGCCTGGTGATACAAAAACTATCGCCTCAAAATTTCAATCCACGCACCCCGTGTGGAGTGCGACTGCCTCTGTGAAAATTCAATCCATAACATTCGATGATTTCAATCCACGCACCCCGTGTGGAGTGCGACATCATATTTCCCCCATCAAACTATGGCAGGCATTATTTCAATCCACGCACCCCGTGTGGAGTGCGACTAGGTCTTTGTGTTGATTGCGACGCGCTCATACATTTCAATCCACGCACCCCGTGTGGAGTGCGACTCTATATGTTGTATATGTTTACTCTGTAAATACCAAATAACGCAATTTACAAAATAAAGACACAAAAAAAATAACAATTATCCTGACAAAATCTTGCGCGAAAACACGCAAAATAGATACTTCACTTGCGGTTCGCACTAAAAAATCAGTGTTCCTTCGCTGTCATAAGTTTGCTGAATTCCGAATTGCTCTATCTTTTCCTTCCAATTATTGCCGAGATAATATAACCTTAAATTATCTTTTTCTTTGTCCATTATTTTGAGCAATTTATCTTTAAGCAAGATAAACTTACAATATTCAATATTGACCTCGAAAACAGAATTTTGCACACGCTGACCATAATTTACGCATTCTTTGGCTATTCTGCGCAGTCTTGTCTTCCCTCCCGAGGATTCCACATTGACATCATACGTAATAAGCACAAACATTTAATTCACCTGAAGACAAGGATACTCGTTAATTTCTTTACGTATAAATTTTGCCATAAGATTTGCCTGGACATATGGGAATAGCCCAAACTGAACTTTTTCTTTTAAGAAAGGATGAACCGAACTTTCTCGCTTCTTCTCCTGCCAAAGAGCAATTATCTTTTTTCGCCCGTCATCATTGAGATATATTGCCCCTCCAATCTGCTGAGTAAAATCATCCTTATTAATTATTGACAAATTGATTGCGCTGATTACCATTCTTTCAATAATTGCCCTGAATTCTTCGACTATGTCGCAAGCCAAAGATACCCTTCCAGGACGAAGAGTATGATATACTCCTATGTAAGGGTCGAGCCCGACGCACTCTAACGCTGACGCAATATCGTTTGTACATATAGTATATAAAAACGAAAGAACAGCATTTATCCTGTCCAAAGGGGGTCTTTTACTTCGCATAAACATTCTGAAATGCTCGCGCTGTTGCAGTATAAGACTGTCAAAAACTTCAAAATAGGATTTCGCACTTTCCCCTTCTAAACCACGCAGTCTGTCAATATCTTCCTCATCGGATATTTTCTTAAGATTGCTCGAAAGAATATCCAAACAATGCGTTATGGGCACGTACATATCAGAATCAGCGTTATCACGTCGGCTTCTGAGCAATAAATTACGCGTATTTTTTATTTTTGCAGTCAAAATGGCACGTATCAAATAAAGACGAACTTTTTCATCCTCAAACCTTACTATCTGCTGCTTACGCAAATAGACATTACCCTTGGTTTTGCCTGTAACCCGAGCAAGAAATCTGCCTTGCGGCGATAAAAAACACAGCGCTACGCTTTCCTCGGCACATTTCCCCATAAGAGCAGGACTGCAACCAAGATAGTTGAAGCAATATATACTATCCAGATTAGCGAAAGGCAAACGAACTATTTCCTTTCCCTTTTCACTTAAAACGACATTCTCACCGTCTAAAGAGAGATAGCCTTCTTCTTTGGTTACGTACAGTGTATTCAAAAGTTTACGCATTGTTTTTTACCACCTTTGGCAGACATATATCCTTCATGGAACATCCACCGCAATACTCTGACTTATTTATGGGCGGAATTATTGCCTGCGCATAATACCTTCTCATCTCGTCGAGAGCCTGCCTCAGGTCGGCATAATCGCTTTGCTCAAAGACAACATTGACTCGTCTCCGTGTATCCGCATAATAAAGGCAAGCGGAACATTCTACCCTGAATATCTTGTCCGCACAGATTTTTTGTGCAAGCAACTGCATCTTGTCCGCGACAGATGACTTATGACGAGTAGTCATGGAAGGTTTATATTCAACTATTGTAAGATTGAATTTTCGGTTATACTTGCTTATATAGCAACCACAGTCATTCGGAGTCAGTTGAAGACAGTCCAATATCCCGTATAGTCCCCATTCATCGTTATATACTTCCACAGAACGCTCCGTATATTTGCCGCGGAGCATGGAAGATTTTCCGCTGTCAGCATTGCTGTGAACTATCTGTGCCTTATTGATAAAGGCGTTTTCAGACCAATCGCAGCCAATATGAATTAGTCCCCACCTATGCGCACAATAAAAATAGTGCTGTATTTCGCGAATATTTATAACCCTATCAAAGTCTTTCAATAAGCTGTACTCCGTCAGGCATATTGCGGTCTATATTTATGGTATAATCATTAAAGTTGCGCGGCACGGTTACATCTTGCCTACTGGTGACTGTTACCTTATCGAAAAGAAGAGCAGACGGAGCATTGCCGAGCTTACTTTCATGGCGGAAAATTATAAGCTTGCGCAGGCACATTTTGCCGCGTGCAGAGCTATGGTCGTGTTCAAACATATTCAATATTGCTTCCCACAACATTTCGAGGTCGCTTTCTGAAAAGCCAGTCTTTTCGGCAAGCATTGCAGAAATGTATCCCTCTGCCCTGTAAAGTCCGTATGGAATGAAGTTCTTCTTGCCCATTTCCGTTTGTTTGTTTTCCTTATCGGCAGCAGATGTTACCGCCTGTCTTGTTATTGTTATCTCCTGGGGCAGTACCGGGTCTATGCTTCTTGCAAAGTTTATCTGTACGGGACCGCGCACTATTCCGCAGGGGTCGTCACCCGTACTCATAACCGCGCCGAAAGTACGCACGTCGAAGTAGTTGGCACATATGTAGTCGCGCGCAGCAGAAACAGAGGAACTGTTTTTACCCTTTTCCTTGCATTTTAGCCCGCACGCTTCATACGCTTCGGTAAACTTGGTATTGAGCGCCTTGTCAGTCTTGATGAGAATATTGCAACCTGCTTCGCCCTCGTGTGCAATTTCAACAAAATTGCGTATCTTGCGTTTTAAGCATACATCGGTTACTATTCCGTTACTCGTTTCCGCATCCACTCTGGGCATATTTCCTGCATCAGGGTCTCCGTTAGGGTTCCCGTTTTCGCAGTCAAACAACATTATAAATTCGTATCTGTTCTGTATAGCTTGCATTATTCTTCATCTCCTTTCTGAATTTTTGTATATAAGTTTTGCTTTTGCTGATAGTAACCGAGCATAAACATTCCCTGCTCTTCCATATTCTGCGTTCTGGGGAAAGCGTTGTTAATATTGGAAATTATGCTTTGAATGAGCTTTTCTGCATAAATCCTTGCCCCGTCGCCCAGTTTTGATAGATGAGCCTGAGCGAGTTTTAAAAGGCGGGGAAATACGAGATATGGCGTCGCGCAAGCCGACGAAAAGAATTTATCCTTTATCGACGCATTGACGCTGTTAAGCGCATCTGCCTGAACCTTTTCAAGCACCGCAAATAATCTGCCAAGGTTATATGCAGTATCTGTACTGTTTTCCTGCAACATATTGTAGACCTCCGTTATGTATTTTTTTCTTAATAAACACGCCTTGATTATTCTGACGCGGGTTGAACTTACCGAGTAAGGTTTCTTTTCAGTATTGTCGCGGTCAACTCGGCACTGCCTTACAACGGTATTGAGCATTGTCTGTGGATATGGCAACCCCTTAATTATCGAAATTAAAAGTTTTGCCTGCAGTGCCGGGTCCGAACTCTCATTTGTTACGGGAGATTGCAAAGCCCTGTCTATTTCCCATATTGAAAGTTGTCTGTCATTTTCAGAAAAGCTCAGGTCGTTGCAATGTTTTGCCACATTGGTCATCAGTTTACCGAAAGAGGACTTTTCAAAAAACTTGACCGACAGACGGCTTGTATTTGGTTTTACCCCAAGAATATAGAAATCAGTGGAGAAATCCACATCGCTCAGATCAGCGGTCTGCCCCTCCCTCAGTTTTTTAAAAACCGAATTAAGAATTTCATCATATACTTCATTTGAGGAGGGAGAAAAGAGCGAAAATGACATAAAGTCAATATAAGGTTTTTCGCTGTCCTTTGTATTTGCCCAATATATTACAGTCATATCTCCTATCGTTTGCCTATGCTCAGGCGAAGAGATAAGGTAGTTCATTGCTGCGGTATACTTCTTCATGCTTTGCTTGGAAATACTGCTGTTGAACGACTGTTTTTTGCCGTACGATTCAAATGCAGTATTATTAAAACATACAAGGTTTACACCCGACGCCTGACCGCCTCTTATACCCATTATCTTGTCGTGAGTTCTTGCAAGAGGAAGATATTGCCCCGAAATTGAATCTTGCCCGATGACTTCTTCATCGCCAGCAGTTCCGCGCTCATTATCCCATTTTTTCTGAACCTGAGGGAGCGAATTTAAAGGCTTATTCTCCTCTCCTTCAAGAGTAATGACAAATTTTGCGCCGCCATATTCCTTACCCAATTTGATAAGTTCAGGATTTTGCGCCTGTTCTGTCGGATTCCACCTGTTCATAAACGCAACATATGCCTGAGCCAAAGGGACATCAATGTCTTCCAGAAATGCCAGATTTGCCTGTCTGCATTTTCCGAAAGCCTTCAGGGAATTAGGCGTTGTATGCAGCTCATTTTGAGCCTTGTCCCATTCCAACCCAAAGAGATATTTTTCGCGGTGTTCAATGGTTTCCGCAGCTATGCCCGAGACAGAATTTCTGAACGGAAATATTTCTTCTCTGCCCACAGTCTTTACCTTTTTACCTATGACTATATCCTGCGTATAGGGTATAATTGCACTTATCGTACCGTCCGCTCGCAACACAAGATTGTTGCTTACAGTAACCTTACTATAACCGTCCCTTACAATACCACTATCAGGCTGGGCTCGCAGGCAGTCATAGTATTCGCACAGAGATTTTAACATACCAACTCCTTTGCATAATCTTTCACAGCTATCACCCCGTCTGCCATATGAGGACGATAGAACCTCGGAGTTGCCATATCCGTGGGCTTTCCCTCCCCGTCCTTTTCATATTGCAGGTCATAAAGCATAAACCCAAGATCCACATCGCCCTTCAAGGTGCTTAAAGGCAGTTCATCCGCAATACTGACTTCTGCAGGGAACTCGCGACAACCAAGGCATGGCTTATTGAAATGTTGTCCCTTGCGCAAACGTCTCAAAAGAATATTATAACATTTTTCTTCTGTCATATCGGCATCCTTCTCATCAGTCAGTACGAAATGAAATTCAACGCCATACTCTACATCTTTCAGGAGCATGCTTGCCCTCTGCGTACGCTGTTCAGAACTGTATATCGTCGCATCTCCCTTCCCTTTCATCTGCGCGCTGACGGTCTGCGGAGATAACTTTTCACTCAGTTCATTTCGGCGTATATTGACAAAATTCACTGGTTTATAGACAATTATTCTGTCGATAACATATCTTACACCCGGATGCCAGTAGATTGCCGAAATAAGTCCGACGAGCGCGCTCGGCGTAGGCACATCGTAACTGACACGTTCAACTTTCATTTCCGGTCGCGAAAAAAGTGCATAATCTCCCCTGATAAGTATTTTGAAACCAAACATTATTCAACTCCTTTTCAGAATATATATGAGGTATTATCCGTAAGACTTATACCCGTCTCAACATTGTAATAAGAAAAATTGATTAAAAAATTAAGCCCGTCGTGCTGAGAGATAACACCTTGCTCCAGAAGTTTTGAAAACTCGTAAGATTTAAGAGAAACTGCATATTGTTGCAGTCTGCGCTTTACCCGTCTTCCGCCTACGGCAATATCTTTTATTATCTCGCGCTGGTCGCTGTCCTGAGGATACACAACGATAACTCCCTGACTGTCATCATCTATCAATCTGAAGTCATTGGCATAACTTGCAAAATTGTATCCAGACGGAGTAATGTACCTGATAAAGTCATGCTCAGACATCTCGCTTTTGGTATATGAAAAAATCCTGTCAAAGTATGAAAGAACTGCCTCTTCCGTCGTTCGCGATAGTCGCATAACCTCACCGCAGATGAACTGTTTTACAAGCATATGCTTGTCCTTGGTTTTCAGGTCTTCCTCTCCAAAGTCAAAGACAAATGTGTGGCTTTTTTCTTTATCGCGCCGTCCTTCGCGGTTGCACCTGCCTGCAGCCTGCAATATATTGTCAAGCCCTGCCCTCTCACGGAAGACAACTTCAAAATCCAGATCAACGCCCGCCTCTATCAGCGATGTTGACACAAGTACAAAGCTTCTGCCCTGCCGCAAAGCAACTCTTACATTATTCAATACCCTGCTGCGGTCAACCTTTGTCATGTATGTAGACAGATGATATTTTTCGCCCGAAATGGAATTGTACAGCACCCTTGCTGCCCTTCGGGTATTTACAACTATAAGCGATGAGGTATGACTTCCCGCCATATCCAATAGCCCCTCTTTGCTCACCGAGCCCAAATCTTCAATACAACAGCGCTTGAAAGTGTTAAAAACCGACTTATCCTCTACCAAGTCACAAATATTTACACCATCACAGCCAAACTCTTTCATCCACCTGTTGAAGTCGGGCATTGTTGCCGAAAGGAAAAGCGCCTTGCTGCCGTAGTCTTTTACAAGCATCTTTACTGCTTCAAGGCAAGGCTGATAGAAAAGCGAGGGAAACATATGCACCTCGTCAAAGACTATTACGCTTTGAGCAATATTGTGCAACTTTCTTGTCTTTGATGGCTTATTATCGTAAATCGACTCAAAGAACTGAACGTTTGTCGTGACTATTATCGGAAAATCCCAGTTTTCTGCCGCAAGAGCAAGTTTTTGCGCCGTTTCAGCGTTTTCTACACCATCATAGTCAAAATTACAGTGATGTTCCAATATCATATCTTCGCCGAATATATTGCGGAACACCTGCGCATTCTGCTCAATTATACTTGTATACGGAATGACGTATATCACTCTTTTAAGGTTATGCCTTTTAGCCAATTCAAGCGCACAAAGCATGCTGGTTAGCGTCTTTCCACTACCTGTCGGCATATTCATAGTATAAATTTCAGCCTCATCCTTGACATGAGAAATTGCCTGTTCAAGCAGATTTCTGCGAGCCTTTTGGATTTCCGTAAGGCACGGGAAGCAAGACATTTTGCAATTGAGTGCAGAAAGCAACTCAGAAAAATCGGCTTGGGGAGACAGGCGACTTTCAGCATTGCAAAAGCGTTCAGTATCCAGAAAATCCGCATCCACAAGAGAAGAAAACATCATACGAATCCAAAATGCAAACTGTTTTTTCGCAGACACAATATCTTTTGCTTGTGATATCTTAATAGAGTTCTTGACAATTCTTTCTGGGGACACTTCACGAAGATACTCAGAATAGTCTTGAGAAATGCGTTTAAGCTTAGAATTAAGCGTATTACCGTCCGCCCTGTCCGCTTTCGTCCCTATGTCGGGAAGACCGCTGTGATGTCCGGCTATGCAGTAATCAGCTCCCAACATGGCATACTTTTTGCATTCCTTGGCTCCGCAGAAGGCATGCTCTATTTTTATGCTTGCATTATGCAGCCGCTCCTGAAACCCCTGCTGATATTTTCCGATATCATGCAAAAGCCCCAAATTATGTGAAAAGTCAAAATCGCACCATGCGGCAGAAAATTGAACGCACAGAGTTGCTACATTCTCCAAATGCTCGCCGAGCAGTTGCCATTGTTCTTCACCACAATCAGGCTTTGTATGCGCAAAAAACTTCATCGTCCACCCTTTACTCGTCAATTATTGATTGTTTTAATTTATTATATCACATAAATATGACAACTTTGGCATATTTGTAAAATTTTTTAACCCTTTTTCGTCTCTGTCCTACTGCCTTATTGAGTAATTTTCAGTTTAAAACTGCTGTATATCTTTAATAAACCTATCCCTTGACATTTCCCAGCTATTTTGCTCGATAGACGGTAACCCAAACATTTTTTCTATTTGTTTCTTAAAATCGTTCAATCTAAATTTATCATCTGCTTTAAACCAGGTAGTTTGCTTGTCCATTAGTCCCTTAATATTGGAAGGATTAAATTTTGGCATCAAGATTTCCTGATATTTTTTGTTTGATACCCATATTGCCCCCATTTCATTTAAGCAAGCCTGACTTGAAAAATAATTATCTGTATACCATAGAATAAAAAATGTATTATTTTCAGAAGAAAACTCATTCTTTATTACTTCAAGATTTCTTTCGCCGTTTGCAATATAGCCTTCAGGATGAGACGTGCAAAATATCATACTATCGGAATTATCGGTTGTTGGCCTCGGGATACCTATAACATGCAACAAATCAACAAACAAATTTATTTGCGCTTTATCCAATTCTCTATGGCTTATAAAAATTCTATTATAGACATCACTAAAGAGATCTTTTTTTATTTGCATTAGATAATTAAGCATAGATTGCGCTTCAAGCATATTAACAGTGTATAAACTTGAGGAATAATATAACTTACTAGAAAATAAATTTCTATATGGCACATAGCTATTTTTATCTTTATCAAAATTATTAAAAAACTGTATGAGGCTACGTTTATATTGCTCGTACAGATTATCCTCATATTTAATATCCCCATTCTTGCCTATAAACGAAATCATATCATTACATGAACTTATAACTTTGTTAATATCTTTTACTGTAGCCTTCATTATCAGTTTTCTCCTAGATAATTGTTACTATTATTGCATAGGTTTTCAAAAGCACGCAAAACGTGATAATTTTAAAGGTTTTACCGTTCTACCTCAACGGTTATTGTGTGAAACTTACGCCTAAAAGCTGAGCAAATTCTGTCTGGCTCATATGCAATTTTAATCTCACAGTTTTGATTTGCTGACCGAATTCCATATCTATCACTCCAAATGAAGTTATATACCAAAATTATAGCATTTCCGCCTTATCATTACAATACAAAACTTAAAATTCATTGTTTAGAAAGGCAAATAATTTCCCATGTTTCATATTGCAATAAAAAAACGGAGTGTTGATATCAACGCTCCGCCGCTTATATTTTTATGCAGTTTTAATTAAACTCTGCCCAATAGATAGTCCACCGAACATGAAAAGTAGTTTGCCACTTTGACGAGATTATCGACCGATGGCAACGTCTTCCCGGTGAGCCAATTATACAACACGCTCCAAGAAGTCTTTGTCTGCTTGACAAACGCATATTGCGAAGTCCCGGAGATTGAAAACATATCTCTCAACCTTTTATTGAACGGCTGCACGGGCTTATAGCGCACCTCTTCACAAGCATAGTCTTTAAGTCCCAGCAAAAAATCTGCCGAACAATTGAAATACTCTATCAGCTTGATAAAAGTATTGTAGTTCGGGGCATTCTTTGCGTTCAGTATATCCGAAAATTTTGTCCGACCAGAACCTAACTTTTCCGCAAGCATAACCTGATTAAGATTATGTTCCGCCATAAGTTCTTTGAGGCTTTCCGACAGTTTCGACAAATAAACCATAAAATAGACCTTCTTCTACAATCTATTCTCTTCTGTTTACCGACATTTTTCTTGATATGTCGGAAATAAGAAGCTATAATATAGATACACAAAGGCAAGGCGCGCAAGCTTTAATGAAATACGAATTTGAGGTAAAACTATTTTATGATAGAAACACAGAACAAAAACGCAGAGAAAAACTACAAAACCGACGAAAAAAGGCTGATGCAGGAGATTAAGGCAATGCTTGAAGATTACTTTATCTGCTCCCTTTTGGACGGTGAGAACAGCACAATAATTTCGCTTGAAAACGGGCAAATATTCAGCTTACATATCAAAGAAATAGCATAACAAAAAAATAACCCGAAGGACATAAAATTTCTTCGGGATAGACATTGCATACCAATTAAAATGTTAAACACACGAAAAAATGCAGGGGGGGGCGTGCGATTGATTTTCAGCAAAAAGTTGTTTGATTTAAGCTCAAAAATGCCCTAATTTTTACACGTTAGTATTATCAAATGACCGTAGTGTGTGCGCTTGGTATATAACAAGTCGGCGGCTTTCAGCTGGCGTAGCGGCTGATGCCGCTACGCCACCCTCGCGCTACGCGCGAGGGCGCCGAGACAAGCGCACGTCCTCACTCACTCAATCGAACGATTTATCCCGCTCTCTAGAGCAAAAATTTTGAACAAAAAAACGCAACTCTGTCAACTGCTTAAAAGATATCAAAATTGAATAACTGACCGCAGTGTGTGCGCTTGTTTATAACAAGTACCCCAAATAACCGAACGACGCGATCAGGTTTTCTTCAGCAGAAAAAACCATAACAAATCACCTTTAAACGAACGAATTGCAACTTGTCAATTTAAGCAAATGAGTGTTAGACGTGCGCTCGTCTTTGATACAAGTTCAAATAATGTTAACTTGTGAAATTTTATCAAATGACTATAAAACGTGCGCTTGTCTTGATTACAAGTGCGAGAATGAAAATTTGTAAATTTATCACAAATGGGTATAAGACATGCGCTTGTCTTTGATACAAGTAAATAGACAAAACCAACCGCCGAGAAACGGCGGACAAAAACGCAGCACTTTGCGCTAACCCGCTCGCAAATGTGCTGCGTTATTTTTTGTCCGCCGCCTTTCATTCCGCCATTTTTCCTCTGAGCCACGTAATTTGCGTTTTAAGCCGCGTTTTGTTGCTTGATGAGAAAAGGCATCACGGAAACTATTGTTTGCCGTCAGAAGGCAAATTAAGAGGCTTTACGGCGATTTTAACCTGAACTTATGTTTGCATAGGCTTTCGTCAAGTGAAGTTTTAGGTCTGTTTTCTCTTTCGAGGGGATATTTTAGCATAGCCGTTTACCCCCGTCAATGTCGCTCGTAAATTTCTTTATGACGGCAGAAGTATGATTTCAGGAAATTTCCTCTCTCTATTGACAGGGGAAGCCCTTACATCAGAATTCCGCAATCAATAAGCCGCCTATGCCTTTTTTACCCCGTCGAAAGACGATAAATCAAGACGGAGGTAAAACAAATGACAAAGACAAATCAAAGAAGTTTCAAGGTGTTTAAAGAGGTTATTTCTTGCGAAAACGTTCTGGAAATAGCCGAACTTATCGTATGCAAGGAGACCAAGAACCTCATACGCTTTTCGGGCAGTTACGCAGCGGAGATACATGCTCGTATTTGCAAAGACATCTACTGCAAGAACGAGCCCGGTTACATACTTTCGGACAATTACGATATAGTGCAGACCGTTGCCCTCTTCCTCTGCGAGCACTTCGGAGAGCACCTTGAAGATACCTATACGACAGACAGAAAAGGCAAAGATATAAGCCTTCAATACTACTGCTATAAACTGATTACCCGCATGATATGTGGCAGATACAGCGATTTTACGAAGAGCGCGAGTATGATTGAAGCCCTTAACAACAAAGGTCAGACGGCTTACACACCGAGCGAAGAAGAATACTCTGTCGCAGACGAGATGATGGACAAAATGAAGCTTACGCCCTACCACAGAGAGATATTAAACTACCGCATGGCAGGCATGACTTTGAGAAAGATTGCAAAGCTCGTCAACCGCAGCGCAGGAACTGTACAGTCGGTGATTTACACCATTCAGGGGCGTTATAAAAAGTATTTATGCGAGCAGTAATATGAATAAAAAATACATATACAACTCAATTCGCGCGCCACCACCGCCACATTCAGTTGGGGTTTGTTGGGGTACAGTTGGGTTTTGTTGCTAAAGTTTTGGGAAGATACCGCTTTAGTTCCTTTTAATTGGAAAATTTAAGAATTATAATAAAATTGCTTAAGCGGCAGGGCGATACCTGCCTTTCGGAATTACAATTTTAAGGAGACCACAATACGCGGCTGTACCACAACAATAACCGCACAAGGAGGAAATGAACCAAGAACAGTTAAAGGAAATTCTAAAAACCATTCGGGAAGTACCAGAGGGCAATGATGAAAAGGCGTTAGCCGTATTACAAGCGGCAGCAGATTCCATCACGCTTGAAAAACTGGTATCTCTCACTAACAACAAAGACAGTCAACTTACAGAACAATCGGGTGTAAAGTCGCAGGAAATAAAGTTCTCCGAAGAGGAGATTAAAAAAATGCCTAAAACTTTCAGAAAAGAATTCAGAGTACAAGGTTGCACCGCTCATGTTCACAAAATCCGTAGCGGCAGGAAAAACTGGTGCTATGTAATACGTTACAGGCGAAACGGCTATAACGTCAACGCATCATCGACAGACCTGGAAGAAGCAAAGCGCAGGTTCATACAGAAGTTAAAGGAAGCCGATGCAAACGGCGGAAGTCCTGCACCCTCTGTTCCTTCTACATTCGACGGGTTCGCAACCTACTACTTTGAAAACTTCTACAAACGCAAGGTTACGCCCAGTACACACAGAATTGCACTCAATCAGTACAAAAACCACCTCTGCCCTCACTTCAAGTCTATTCCATTAAGAAAGATTACTCCCAAACAGTGTCAGGATTTAATCGATAAAATCGAGGCTGAGGGCAAGGGCAGAACGGTTGACGACGTTTGCTCGCTTCTTAATCTGATTTTCAAGGCGGCAATTAAGCACAATATTCTAATAAACAATCCTATGGACATGGTATTCCACGCAAAACACGAAAGAGAGCATGGTTCTGCCCTCTCCAAGGATGAAGAGAAAATGCTGCTTGAAAGCGTAAAGGGAACGCCGCAGGAGTTGTCGTTCGCCGTTGCACTTTATACGGGTATGCGCCCCAATGAATACGAAACGGCGGTAATTGACGGAGAATTTATCAAGGCTCGTAACAGCAAGAGGAAAAACGGCAAGATTGAGTACAAGAAAATTCCCATAACTCCTATGCTGCGCCCCTATCTCGATGGTGTGGACGAATTAAAGTTTTCATCAGTACGAATTATGCGAGACAGGTTCGGAAAGCTCTTCCCGGGCCGCAGGCTTTACGACCTACGAACAACATTCTACACGCGATGTCAGGAATGTAACGTAGCACCTGTGGCAAGAGATGAATTTGTAGGACATTCATTGGGGGAACTTGGAAATACATATACGGACCTTTCAGACGAGTTCCTGCTCAAAGAAGGTCAGAAGCTTGTGTACTGAGGCTAAATAGGAAACAAGAAAAATCGTAATTTTATTTACCAAAACATTTACCAATTTACAAGAAAAAACCGCACTTTTGCTAGTTCAAACATGAGCGAGCGAAAGTGCGGACGAGGTAATTTTTAATCCAAAAAGTTGATTGTCTAGCCAAATTTTTAAAGCAAAATCAATAGAATTTTATAAAGCAAAGATAGAAGCTGAAAACGGCAAAATATAAGAAAAATGACCGTTTTTCGCTTGAAAAACGGTCATTTTGATTGAAATCCGGCAACTTGCTATCCTTGCGTACCTTGGATGGTAAACTACTTTCGCCGTAGACGAGCTTAACTTCTGTGTTCGGAATGGGAACAGGTGGATCCTCGTCGCCATCATCACCGGAATGGCTCCGCTTGTTGGACTTGAAGGGAAGAGCGGCCGAGAAAACACCCCGATTTTGGGCGATTTTAAAGCAAAAACTGCTCAAAATGCGCCATTTTTGAGGGGTTGCAAAAGCCTGTGCGACAACGTGCGACAAGCCTAAATTTGCCTTATTTAACTAAAATTTTAACCCGTAAAAGGGTAAAAAATACTAATTTTTATGAGAGAAAACCACTTGCCCGAATTCGTACTTTTTTGAATATAAAAAAGGAAAATGAAATTAAATTTATGGAAAGCAAAATTATCAAGGCATTTTTTGACGGTACACTTTCGGATGAGATGATTAAGTCTCCGAGAACTAATGAATACAAAAACATCGATAAACGCGAAACGCAAGCTTACGACAAATTGCGTCCTCAGCTTACTGGCGAACAGCAAAAACTTTTCGACGAATTTGTTGACATGTACGGCGAGCGCCACTCGTTGGAAGAAGAAAATTATTACCTCCGCGGTTTCAAGTTCGGCGTACGCCTGATAATCGAGTGTATGGACCTTTCTGACATAGCCGAAAACAACGGCTAAACCATAATTAAAAAATGCAGCGAAGACTTTTCCTCCGCTGCATTTTTAATTCGATTCGATTCAATTCAATTCGTTTCATTTTATTTAATTTCGTTTCAATCATATTTGACATGAAACGAATTACCAAGATTAGTTCTGGAAATCAATAATGTATAGCCAGTTCAATATCCATAATGAATAAACTGCGGCTTACGATATCCCCACCCTTAATTGATAAATTTAAAATTTAAGTCAAATTTAATTAAATAATTTTATATTTTTATTAAATTTACTTGGTAATTTATTAAATATTTTACATTTTCATCAAATAATTATTAAATTTGTAAAATTGATTTAACTAAAATATTACAGTTTTATATAATTATCAATTGAATGACCGAGAAGGCGCATTATCGTCAATTCATCCACGGCGTCGAGAAGGGCGTTATGAGTTTCGCAGTAGCTGTAATCTTCCGAAAGAATGCGTAGCATTGACTGAACACCATAGCCTGATTTAAGCCTGCCTGTCCTACAAATTGGCGCGCCGTGAGGTATCATGGGGTTGTACTGGACATAAGCCGCAAGGCGCATTATGTCGTACCATTCAAGTCTGCCAAGTTCGGGCAAATGCCCCTTATCAAACAGCGCGTTATATGCGAATAGCCCCGTGATATTATGGCCCGAACAGGTATTTACAAGGTCAGCCATCGCCTCCTCTCGGGAACAGATTATAGGCTTACCTGCCCGTTTATGTCCAAGCGCGGACGAATACATTCCCCCTGCCATATATTCGGGGTTGAGTATGTAATATTTAGTTTCAATCGGACGCATATCGTATGCATCGGCTATGACTGCTCCTATCGACATTACCTTGTCGCTCCACGTCGTTTCGGTGTCGATTACCACAAATTTATCCATTGTATTTCTCCGTTTACCTCTATATGATAACGCATTTTGACGAAGTTTTCAAGAGGATGCAGTCACCTGTATAATTTTATATGGGCGATATTGACAACCACCACATTTGGATGTAAAATGGCGATAACTAACAAGCGCGAGGCGACAATAATGAAAATAATCAAAAACGCAATTCAATGCAGAAAATGCGGCGACATTATAGAATCTAAACATGTTCACGACTTTGTATCTTGCTCCTGCGGAGCGGTTGCCGTTGACGTCGGTCACGATTATCTGAGGCGCTGCGGAAACAAAGAAGATATTATAGAGCTTTCAATCGTAAAAAGCGACGACAATCAGGACACTTAAAAACGGGAGGCAACCAGCCTCCCGTTAAATTTTACCCTCTCGCAATATCCGCGAGTTTGCCGTTTGTAATGCGCAACAAGTCGGCGCAAGCAAGTTCAACCTGCATACCTACCTTGCCGCCACTGACGAAGATTATCTTGCCCTCGGCAGAACTGTCGAAAAATGTAGGGAAGAGCTTTTTCATACCCACGGGCGAACAGCCGCCGTGAATATAGCCCGTCGTCGGCAGAAGCTGTTTTTGAGGAAGCATTTCCACCGCCTTTTCGCCTACAGCCTTTGCCGCTTTCTTCAAATCGAGTTCGATAGCAACGGGAATTACAAACACATAAAACTTGCCCGGACCTGCCGTCGTTACAAGCGTTTTGTAAACTCTGTCCACATTCTCATTGAGAGCTGCGGCAACCTCCACGCCCGAAAGCGCTCCGCCGTCATATTCGTGAACTTTGTACTCCACTCTCTCTTTTTCTATTATCCTCATTGCGTTTGTCTTAGTCATATCCGCCTCCGATTAGTCAATCTAAATATAATAAATAAAATTAATTTACATACTTAATGATAACCTCTTTTGAAATTTTGAATAATTTTTCTAAATCGATTAAGGCTTCATTATAAGGAACACTCCCTAAATATTCAAATGGCTTCATACCCATTACTGCCCCCTGATAACTGTTTAAAGATTTTGAAGACACAAATTCATTTTCAATCCCTTTACCCTCATGGACAAACTTGTTTCTGATTTTATAAACCGCGGATATGTTTTGACGTATAAAGTCATCATCAAATTTATCATTATTCTTTAAAAATTCTTGTAACGCAAGAACCAGATGTTCCTTCTTATTACCTGTGTTCTTTATAAACAATGATTCAAGCATCGTCAAAAGAATAATTAAAGATGAATCATATTTTTCGATTGAGGCAAATTCGTATGCAGTATTAAATAATTGTATTGAGTTCTGCCATTTTGCAAATTTTATTAAATCTTCTTGAGAATAGATATTTTTATCTATAAAACAGTATTTAATAAACTTAGTTAACAAATTTCCGTATAATGTAATATTATTTACAAGACTTTTTGTTTGGATATCCAAAATCGGAGAAAACCTAAATCTCATTGAATAGCCATACCCGTTTTCGCCCTCACCTTTAGGCAAACTTGTTATACCTTCTTCATTATAATAGACCCCATACACCTTAGCTGGAGCCGGAGAATCAAAAAACAGCATTCCCCATTCTTTATACATTTCATCATTACCGAAATCCAGCAACCTTATAAAAGAATAAACAGCCTCTGCTATTCTTCCAGATTCAGACACAACTTTCTCGTCGATATTTTTTATCAAGATGGTTAACAGCGGATAATTAAAAAAGTTACGATCCTTCGCTGTTTTTATATGATCCCTTAACAAACAAGCAAAAATATTTTCCTTAAAATATCTTTCCAAGGGCGTATCGCTACGTTTCCTAAAAGAGCCTGCTTCACAATGCCCTCGGTCGGTTTTAAAAAGCTTAATATTTTCTGAAATATTTATATTATTCGTTAGTTGTTTATTATCCAAAAAATTTAACGGAATAATAATGATACAAGGAACAACAAGCTTTTTGAGTTCGCTATGCACAGCACTTAAAAAAGTTTCATAACACCAACGATATTTAACGCTTTTATTCAGCTCATCAAAAACGATTTTTTCAAACCGCCCATCAAAAGTATATTCCGTAAACTTTTCAACGTCATCGCAAAAAAATTTAAAGAATTTAATAAATTCTTCGCTATATCTGTAATTATGAATATCAATATAACCACTAGCCACATACTCAACAACTTGTTGAAAAATTTCTTCTTTTGACATATCCATATTAATCCCGCAAATATATTAATACAAAATACCCTGCACGCCATCTTTCTCCAGCAATCTTGCACGACTTTCCCAGTCGGGCATGAACATTGTCATAAGCGCATAAAACCTCTTTGAGTGATCGGCCTGTAAGAAATGAACAAACTCGTGCAAAACGACATATTCTATACAAATTTTAGGCATTTCAATAAGCCTTTTATTAAAAGTGAGGACTTTACGCTTCGGCTGGCAACTACCCCAACGGGAGATCATTGAGCGATATCTTATAACAGGGAAGTCAATTGAATATTTCTCAAAAAAACGATACATCTCGCGACATATATCACCGATTTCCTCGCAACAAGTTTTTTGATACCATTGCTCTATCAGTCTTTTCTTAACGTCGTATTCATCTTTTTTTACTGATAAGAACAGATATAGCCCATCAGTATCAACAAAATTCTTGTCGCCGACAGAAACTTTTAAGCGAAGATCTTTGCCCAACAGCCTGAAAGATTCGCCGTTTATATAATCACGCTCGACAGAGGCATATTTATGCATTTCGGCGTAATTATCCAATGCCTTGCAGATATACTCCTTTTTCTCCAACAAAACCTTTTCCACTTGCGAAAAATCGGTATGAATATTTGAAGAGACATACACGCTCATATCCGGACGAATACGAATATTGATATTTTTTACATCTTTTATTTCATACTGATAATTCAGCACTCTGTCAGGAAAAACAATAGTCCTTTCCATTAAAATCTCCGAAGCGCAACCGTCTTAACGTTTTCGATAATCTTATCTATCGTACTAAAATTCAATTTGAGTCTTCCCTCTTTTTCATAGACGTAGAACAAATCGTCAATATCCTGAGCGATTTTATTGTGAATTGCCGTATTTGTCTGCCAGTCGACCGCGTTGTGTTTTTCAATAATCTCGGCAATTTTTAATGATATTTCACCAATTAAGTCAAAATTTTCCACCATATTTATGACGTTTTCGAGAATAGCCGCCACAACGCCGAAGAATGCCTGAGCATGGAGATTGCCCTTGATATTTTCGGGATACTTTATATCCGTAATACCCTTGCGATACTCCTCCATTATCTCACGCATTTTCAAAAGATATTCGCTTTCAGTTATTACCTGCGCTTTATACAAGTCGAGGGCATTTTTTATCTTTTGGGAAAAGTTATCGTAGTAAGCGGGGTTCTCGTCACGATGCTGTTTAATGCTTTTGGCAAGATGTGACTGTATTGCCGCCGCCTTTGCCGACAGAGAACCAAGTTCTTCAAGCTGCTCCTCCATCCCTGTTTCGTCAAGGATATCGACGGGCGGAGTTATTTGCTTTAATCCCGCCACACGCATATGCTGATCTAAAAGCCCCTGCATCTGCTTTTCGTATTCGGCGTTATCTATACCGTCGCAATATCTTATTTTCACCGCCCGTCTTGTCTTACTGAAGCGAATGAAGTCTGATTTCAGCTTTTCAAGTTCAGTCCTGGGAATTGCCTGCACTACCTGCTCGGAATTTATGACAATGCGGAGCGCTCTTCCGAAGTTACAAAGCAACTCGTAAAAATTCTTTCGTCTCTCGTCATCTTCTAAACTCTGATGGATCGCCTCCTCGTCGTCTTTTGATAAACCCGAGAATAAATCCATTAACTGAGAATATGCCTCGCGTACTTTTGCAATGCTTGCCATTACATCAACGACAACGCCTTTGATATCCTCGGAATCAAAGTTTTCAAGACCTGCTCCGCCATATAATTCCATAGCGTCGTCCAATTTCTTCAAAAGTCCGCGATAGTCAATTATCCAACCAAAGTCCTTACCGTCATACAGACGATTAGTACGCGCTATCGCCTGCAAAAGTCCGTGCTCTTTGAGTTCTTTATCGATATATAATACCTGCGTAAGCGGAGCATCAAACCCAGTAAGCAACTTACTGCACACGATTAGAATATCTATTTCGCCATGTTTAAACTGTTCTTTTAAGGTTTCTTCGTATGTATCGGGATCGCAATACTCCTTTATCATTTTCTGCCAGAAGGAGATTACGACATCATCCGTACTTTCATCAACGTCGTCCTGTCCTTCGCGTACGTCAGGGGCAGATATAACCACAGCAGTTTTCAAATCCCCCATCTGTTCAAAGCAGTTGTAATACCTTATTGCGTCTTTTTTATAATTGCAGGCAAGCATGGCTTTGAAGCCGGTAATTTTTACCGCCTCGCAAAAATGCTGATTTATATCCAACGCAATGCGGCGAATACGGGCATCGGTAGACGTCAGACGACGAATGGAACTCCATTTATTTGCGAGGTCTGCACGCTGTTCGCTTGTCAGTCTTTTTGTAGTCTGCTCGAACCATAAGTCAATATTTTCCTCATCTACGCTCTGCTCGACAAAACGCCCCTCATATATGAGCGGTACGATCGCATGGTCTGCAACGCCGTCGGCAATAGTGTACTTATGAATGAGCTTGCCGAACCTTTGCATAGTGTTCTTCTCGCTCTTCATAAGCGGAGTACCGGTAAAGCCTATGTAGCAGGCATTGGGGAAAACGGAACGCATTTTAGCCGCCATAGCACCGTAATTGCTGCGGTGACTTTCATCGACGAGCACAAAGATATCGCGCGAATAATTCTTTAACCCGCTCACCTCTACCGTGTTGAACTTGTTTATAATTGAAGTAACCACATCGACCGCATCCGAGTTGATGAGCGTTATAAGATGCTTGCCGCTTGTAGCCCTTGCAGGCTTTAACCTTGTATGCGCAAACGTCTGAACTATCTGTCTGTCGAGTTCCTTTCTGTCCGTTACGACGACAATACGCGGACGGCCAGCAAGTTTCATAAGGATGTATTTGGACAGCATTACCATAGTAAGCGACTTGCCGCTTCCCTGAGTATGCCATATTACGCCGCTCTGTCTGTTGCCCTTACTGTCGGTTTCATTTATCGTCTTAATTATTTCCTTGACAGCGAAAAACTGCTGATAACGACACACTTTTTTTACATTTGCATCGTAGAGTATGAAAAACTGAGTGAGTTCCAACAGACGTTCCTTTGAGAAAAGCGAGATAATTGCCTTGTCCTGTTCCGTAGGCACTCTGCCAACCACGCACTTTTCAAGCGCACTCTTCATAAATGCATTATCTTGTTCTTTCCAGACGCTCCAGAACTTTTTACCCGTACCGCAGGTGGCATACTGAGCTTCGCTCATGCTTACCGACATAAGTATCTGTGTAAATTTATAGAGCTGAGGGGCATAATTTGCACCTTGATTGCGGACAGTCTGCTCTATTGCCTGCTCCAAAGGAATATACGGAGCTTTACATTCAATAACGCCAAAGGGTATGCCGTTTACAAACAGCACTATATCGGGGCGAATGTTGTGAAGTCTGTCCCAACTGTCCACGGAAAATTCTTCCGTTACGTGATAAACGTTGTTTTCAGGGTTTTCCCAATCGATATATCTGAGGTTAAAACTCTTAATCGTCCCGTCCGCTGTCTGTTCGGCATAGCTTTTGCCGAGCATAAGGGCATCGTAAATTTTTTCGCTCGTCTTGATAAGACCGTCTGTAAGAGGCTCGTCCAGCTCTTCGACAGCACGCAAAATGTTGGCTTCCGAAAAAGACCTCTTTTCGCCGCCATATTCAAAACTATTTATTTTTTCGAGCTGAATTTTTAAAATGGCTTTTAACAGGACATTAAAGGAGTTCTGTCTTAAACTTGCACATTCTTCCTTAGACAGATATGTATAACCCATTTTCTTCAAAACCTCTATTGCAGGATTTTGAGAAACGCTTCTTTCATTCAGAACAAAATTTTCTTGCATAACGATACCCTTTATCTCTTTGCTCAGTACAATTACTTTTCTTTGCGGACACCTTTAAACGGCGTGCCGTCTTGCTTTACATCCATAAAACGTCCAGTTTCCGCATCTCTCTTTACCCATTGGTCGGTTTTAGGGTTATGTACCTGAGAGCGATTTCTTACTGCACCGTTTCTGCGATTGTCTCCTACGGGCGGATTTGTTGCCATTTTGTACACCTCCTTTGTTGTTCTAATAATATTATATACAGAAAATATTTAAAGTTCTTACTTAAACTAATTACTTATGTCGCAACTTCATTTACCCTGACTATACCCGTCAGCAACAACTGCATCAGCGATTTTTTCTTCAATTTTTCCTGCTCGATGTCCTTTTTCAAAAGCTCGATTTCCTTGTCCGCCGTCGATAAAATTTGTGCAATTGCGGTTTGTTCTTTTATATCCAAAGGCAAAAGCAGCTTATTAGACAAAAAAGTTGAATTTGAAATGTTAATTGTATTTTTAGCTCCTTTTTGAATAATCGGATTAAGATAATTATTAGTATTTATAGGAACTTCAAAATAACAATGTAAGATATACCCCAGAGCATATGTAATCGGTTTAAACACTCCATACAATGGAGAAACTGCCGCTTTATCTAATTGACTTTGCTTGATAATTCCAAAAGGAAATTCACCTGTAGGACTTTTAGTATAGACAATATCACCATAGCGAACAACATTATAATTTGATGTATCAGCGGCAGCAAAACTTCTTCCTAAATGCTCAATCTGATTAACAACTCCTTTCTTAACAGCAACGGAACAAATCTCTAAATTTTGCTCTGTATTCTTTTCATTTCTTTCTTCTAACACTTTATTTAATTTCAGCGTTTTCCACTCACCTGAAAAGCCGGGGAGACGTTTTTTACCAGTCAAAAGCTGTTGCATAAGATATTTTTTCTGCCTTTGTTTTTCTTTCAGCAGTTTTTCTTTCAGCTCTATAACTTTATCCTGCGTCGCCAAAATCTCCGCAATTCTTTGTTGTTCGACTTCGCAAGGAACCACAACATTAGTATTGAAGAAATCGTCTACCGCTATATTTAATAAGCCATGATTTCTTGCGCCTTCCTGCGCAAACGCATGAATTTCCCCATTCAGCAGACCACCTTCAAAATATTGAACAAAATAATCAGCCACAAAACTGTTTTGAGGTTCCATGCATATATATAAGGGAGATACTATTCCTTTTTCATAGTACTCTAAGCGTTTAATTGCGCCATATGGATAGCCGTTTGAATAACTTTTGTTATATGCAAAATCACCTTTTAACAAAAGAAAGTAGTTGCTCTTATCCTCGCTCGCGACACTTTTATTAAAAAAATCTTCTTGACTTATCAAACCGTATTGTGCCGATATTGTAAGAACATTCTGATTATTTTCAGCATTCTTACGCGTAAGTCGCGTAAAATAGTTTTTTAACTTTCGTTCTTTCCAATCGGTCGGCACTATACCTATTTTAGTCCGCTTATATCCTTCGGGCACTTCGCCGTTTTTAATTTTTTCAATCCTCGCCTTTATCGTCGGATTCATGTTGTTTTTCCTCTCGCAGAGTTTCCTCTTTAATTTTATCCTCGCGTGTTTCATCCGCTTTACGAAATATTTTATAAAAAAAGTCAGGAATAAGGCAACACTGCGATCTGTGCTCATAAATTAAATGCTGCAAATCGCATACACACTCAAAAAGTTTTACCTCATCTTCCCTCAGCGCTTCTGCTTGCTCTGTTTCTTGCTCTATCTCATTTAATCGCTTTATATCTTTAGCGAGATTAACAATAGTGGTTATGGCTACTTTTAATATCGGCACAACCCATACAGCGACGGCAATTCCGTTTATTATTCCTGTTCCGTGTATAGCAAATGTTACTATCGCTAACACTTCAATAACGCATAAGACAATTAATACCCAAATATATCTTTTTCTGAGCTCGCCATCCCATCTGATATTTTGTTCTTGGCACTTCAATATCTGATTGTTTTGACTTAATCCCGAATAGTTGGCATACCAATTTGAAACATCGCCGACATTTTTGTCCTTGTATTTTGCTATGGCATCTCTCCTCTTCTGTTTTTCAGGTATACCTTTACTTATATATTTTTTTGTCCTGTCCAAGCCCAAAACATACATATCAAAAAACTGCTGCATACCCGCTGCCAAAGCCTTAATTTTTTGTATGAAATAGTCAAAAGCAAAATTTGCTAAAAATGTGATTATTGATAGCGCAAAGGACCAATAACCAACTCTATCGTCATCAATAAACGTTGCCAATACCGCAAATAATACTGCCAAAGATATGGTAATAATATAATTTACGCACGTTAATAATTTAGCCTTTCTATATAAACACCTTGCAGCCTTTTGAGCAGCAATCATTCCAAGTTCATTTTGTCTTTGATAAATTGTATCCATAGTATCAACCATATGTAGGGAAATCGTCACCAAACAAACTTCGCCAAATTCTTATAGATTTAGCCGTATCTTTTTCATTAACTTCAGCCGATATTGCAGCTTTTGCCTTTTCATAATCGTTCGAAGCCCGTATAGACAAAGCGACTTGTTCATCCAATGTTAAAAAATTAATATTACCTTCAATTTTTTTGGAATCGTATACAGGATAATAAATATAAGTTTTTATATATTCCAACACATCCCTAAAACGAAAATCTATATAATCACTACAACTATCAATACTATCAAAATAGTCCAAAATCATAGTTTCAAGGACATATGATGTCATTGTAGGCATTTTACCGCGCTTGTTCCAATACTTTACAAGGCGGATTGTATCGCGAACTTTCCCATTATGTTTTTTACTGAGTTGAGTCACCCTATCTTGCTCTATTCTCGGCTCGGTCTTCTTCCAATTGCCTTTCCCATTAGGTATTAGATAATAATCTCTTCCGTCAGACTCCTTGACTGTATGAAAACAAGGGACAATATCAAATGCCCAATCCCTTGAAATCAAATTTAAAGTTATAGCCTCATGATCTCTCTTAATTTCAGAACGTGAATAATCCCTTAACTTCGACAACTCTTTTTTGAAACGGTTTAAGACTAAAGTTGAATTCAATGTTCCGTCACTATTGGCACACTCTTTTTGGGCGCTGTTATCTCCAACTGTAACATGTACGTTATCGTACTCATCGTAATTGTCATAGGTTGCGCCGTTTGCTGCAATACCTATCATCAAGTCAATATCATTGAGTTCTCTACACTTTGTCTTTCTTGAAAATGAACCAAAATGCAAGTCAAACTCCTGCCATAAGTCAAAGAAATTATCCTTATCGTCAAACTCCTTTATGTTTTCCAACAAGTTGTCTCTGCTAGCTCGCGCAGCAGATACCACATCAGGATCTAAATCAACATAATTCCTTCTGAACTCATCAAAAGCACCATTTACTGTTTTTGCCATTATCTCTCCTCCTTAGTAATTAGCCGCCCTATATCGTTTCGCCGCTATCTCCGTTCTCCACCTCAGTTTTTACAGACGACTCTTGCGACAAAGCTAACCTTACTCTGGCTTCTTTTCTCTTCTTTCTAAAAACTTCCATCACCTTACTTTCAACCCCATCAACAAAGGCGTCAATCTCCTCAACAGAAGCAATATCATCCCAACAATGCAAATCCCTTCTAACTCGTTTTATAAGCGTCCGCGCCTGTGACCGCATATTACTGATATCATCTGCATCAAACGACTCTTTGTCGATAAAATTATCTGTATAATCTATCAAAGCCTCAGCATAATCCAAATCTTCAACATATTGCTTCTGTCTGTTATTAAGACTGATAAGCGCATTATTTGCATTAATCTTTTGCAAAGTAGCTTCAACCAGTTTTTCAATTCTTGAACCTTCTGAATAATCTGCAGGCATCAAAAAGTCTATTCTTTCCTGATTAAGAAGTTTACGCACCCTATCCATATTTTTTGTCTGCGGGTTATAAACGCCTATGGATACTCCTCCCCCATTTTTAACTATCTTCATCGCAGGGATATCAGTTTCGCTGTCACCAATATAGATGAAATTACGGAACGGTATTCGTCTTTCCTTATCTTCTTTATAATCGTTAACTGCATCTTCATCGCTTAAATCAAGACAATTTTTATTTATCCTGAAAAGGTACTGCGTTTTAGTAGTGTAGTTAACAACCTGCCTTGGCCAATATGCTTTGCCTGATGCCTCGTATAAAAAAGAAGAAGCATATATTTCCTTAAAATACTTTGCTATGCTTGTGCCTTCTATAATCTCTTTTAATCCAGCAGAAATTATGTAGTGCTCAACATTTACATGTACTCTCTGAGCGATAGCATTTACTCTCTCAAACCAAGTATCTACGCCAGGAAACAATATAATATCTTTGCCGAGATTATTAAAATCCTTTTCTGTTATAGATATACTGCGTCCTGCCTTTTCAATTATGTTAAGCATATAGGCAAGAATTTTATCCATGCCCTTCTTTTTCGCCAGCTCGTTAGACTCGCTCCAAAATTCTTCGGCAGAACATTTTAATTTTGGTATCAGTCCAAACTCCTGCATATCTTTGGGCGATAGAGTCTTATCGAAATCGTAGCATATAGCAACTATAGGCCAATCGTTATCGTAAACAACAGAGTTCTTTTTCTTCATTTTCCCACCCTTATAATAAAAATTTACTTCTTTTCGCCTTCTTCCACAAACTTATCGAAGTCGCTTTCGAAGAGCTTGTCCTGTACTATTCTGTATTTTTCAAATTCACTTTCCGCATAGAGAACAGCGTCTTTATGGGAGACGCTACCTGCATTATGCAAAACGCCTCTGCCTGCCAGTTGCAGATAGGAATCGAGCTTGCCTGCCCAGTCTTCCATTGTCATGGGGATTTTACGTTTTGCAAAATCTTCCGCCAAGTCAAGGAAAGACGAAACCATTCTGCCGAGCGACTCCAACTCATCCTTTTTAAGGTAATTTTTAGCCACGGCGACATCCGTACGCAAAATCTTACCTTCGGGCGAGCCTTCCCAAGAAGTCAAACCCATATTCGGCTTCTGACTGTCGGCACGTTCTTTAATCAGTTCGCCCGCCGTATGACCAGTAACGGCATAGTGCATTTTATTCTGCACCGTTGCAAAAAACTTTTGAGATATAGGCGATTTGGCATCATAGTCAACACTTGTAGCGTATATATCCGTGACTTTCTGATAAAAGCGACGTTCGCTCAGACGGATTTCCCGTATCTCTTCGAGTAACCGCTCGAAATAATCTTCCCCGAGCGCAGTACCGTTTTCCATACGCTTTCTGTCGATAACATATCCACGAATAGCAAACTGCTTCAAAACCTGCGTTGCCCAACGGCGGAACTGGGTTGCTCGAATTGAATTGACGCGATAACCTACCGAGATAACCGCATCCAGATTATAGTGGTCAACCTCTCGATTTACCTGCCTGGTACCCTCCCTTTGAACTATCCGGAATTTCCGGATGGTTGCCTCTCGCTCCAATTCTCCTTGGTCATACACATTTTGCAAATGTTCACTAATGGTTTTAACGCTAACATCAAACAATGTCGCCATCATCTTCTGTGTAAGCCAGATTGTTTCATCTTCATAGCGCACTTCGATGGAATCTTGCTTGGACTGCAATTCAAAGATCAGAAATTCCGCCGTACTGTTGCGAATTGAAAGCTCTTTTCCATCGCTCATAATCCCAGCTCCTTCAAATATTCTGCCATTTTCTTCTGGACTTCTGAAAGTTCTGCTTCAATATTCCTGATGTTTGTCTGCACTTCCTCGATATCTTCAAGGGGTTCTTCCTCAAACGTATCAACATAACGGGGAATATTGAGATTAAAGTCATTTTCCTTTATCTCCTCAAAAGTGGCGCGATAACTGTATTTATCATCCGTCTCGTATGCTCTGTAATGAGCTAAAATCCTTTCAATGTCTTCGGGGCGCAGAATATTCTGATTTTTGCCCTTCTCGTAATTGCCCTCGCCGCTGGCATCGATAAATAAAACATCTCTTGTTGCTCTGTTCTTCTTAAAAACAAGAATACAAGCAGGGATACCCGTGCCGTAGAACAGGTTTTCAGGCAAACCTATAACCGCATCCAATAGGTTATATGTTTCAATGAGCTGACGGCGTATTCTGCCTTCCGCCGCACCGCGGAACAATACGCCGTGCGGAAGCACTACCGCCATTCTGCCATTAGCATCATCCAGAGTGGCAATCATGTGAAGTACAAAGGCATAATCGCCTTTACCCGAAGGCGGCACACCGATATCAAATCGATGATAGGGATCCATTCCGGCAAGCATTTTTTCCGGCTTGTTGCCCTTTTCGTCTACGGGCGCTTCGCTCAAGAATCCCGCATCCCATTTATCCAGTGAAAAAGGAGGATTGGCAACTACCACTTGGAACTTCTTCAATCTGTCATTTTCAAGCAAAAGCGGGTTTGCCAACGTGTCGCCGTTCATTATTTCGGCATCGTCGACATTGTGCAAAAACATATTCATCTTGCATAATGCCCAAGTCTGCGCATTCTGCTCCTGCCCATATATGCGTATCTTTTGCGAATGAGCCTCTGCCGCCGCCTTTAAAAGCAAGCCGCCACTTCCACAGGTCGGGTCGCAAATGCGATCATTTTCCTTAGGCTCTACAAGTTTTGCCACCAGCTCCGAAACCCTGCTTGGGGTAAAGAACTCTCCCCCTTTCTTCCCAGCATCTGAAGCGAATTTTGCAATCATATACTGATAAGCATCACCTATAATATCATTGTCAGCAAGCTGCGAGGGACGAAGGTCAAGTTTGTTGAAATCCTGCAATAACGTCCTCAATGTGGCGTTTTTAGTCTTAGGCTCACCAAAATCCACCTGAGAATTGAAGTCGATCGCCCTGAACACATTGTGTAGCTTTGCACTATTGTTGTTTTCAATCTGCTCCAAGGCCTTATTTATCTTCTCGCCAATATTTGCATCGTTGCGATTTTCATAAAGATAATCAAATGTGGAAATGTCGCTCAACATAAAGCGTTCGCGGCGCATAGCTCTTTCGACACGCTCCATATCGCCTTCGTATTGTTGAATGTAATTTTGCTTTGTTTCCTTATATACGTCACTCAGGTATTTGACGAAGAGCATAGACAGAATATAATCCTTGTAACGTGAACTGTCTATTTTCCCTCTAAAAGTATCGCACGCACTCCATAATACGTTTTCAATATCGGCTTGAGTTGTCATAATAATTCTCCTTCTTCAATTCTCTTTGTAAGTTTAGCATATCTTATTCGGGCAAGCTTCTGTTTTTCAGCCAGTAGCGCACTGTATAGTCGAAGCTCTTTTTTTGCCGCCATATGGTACTGCGCCACCAGTTTTTGTTCATTGACAGGCAGTTCAGGAATTACACATTCGGCAATGCTTTTTACGCTTATTGTCCCCAACGTCGTACTCCCACTTCTAGAAATCAAAAGCTGCTTTCTTATCTCTTGGCTATCCAACATAGCATACAAATAACCAGGCGTTATTTTATCTGCTCTTATAATTGCAAAGTGCGAAGGCACTAACAGCCCGCTATAATCCAAGCTATCTATATAAACAGCAGTGTATGGCGAACTCAGACGAACCAAAATATCTCCCACACGAGTAAAAAACTCGTCCGAAACATTTTCTTCAAATCGCATTGTCTTGCACATATCCTTCAAGATTAAGCTTAACTCATCATCAATATTTTTAAGGCTTAATGTTCGATATGCTTCTCCTCCGAATTCGACAGCGCTTAACCGTGATAAAACTGCACCTGTCTTTATTAAGGCCACATCCTGAATTTGCATATAAACTCCAAAATCAAATTTGTACTGGTTTACTTGTGATTATTATACGATACTCAGTCTTTTTTGTCAACGCTTTAACAATATAATGTACTGAAAATTTTGTGATTTGTATAAAATTAGCTTCCGTATCACAAACCAACGCGGGTTTCCCGCGTGTGGTAAGCGAGCGGAAGGTAAAGACGGCAAGCGGCGGAGCGGCAAAAATTTGCCGCTCCGCCGTACTGTCTGCAACCTTTACGCTCGCGCCTCGGCGGTGGAATTATACCACCGCCCTTATCCTGCTTAGGCATCGGTTTTTGTAGCACATTTATCCCACCTTCAAGATGCCGTTTTTATGTCGAATATAGCTCTATTTCCCCGTTAATTGGCGTATATATGTGAGGCAATTTGTTGTTTTCCGTCGGGATTGCAGTTACAAAAATTCCATGAACTATTTTTTATATATGACTAAATCTGACATGTTTAATCTGTTATAATATTGCCATGGATAAACAGGCATATCATTACAACAAGAAGAAACTTAAAGGCAAGACGACAGGAACATACCGCTATTTTTACCCCTGTGACCCGTACGATAATCCCGACATCTGGCTGGAAGATAAACCCTATGCCGAGATTGAAGTTACAGAGCGCGAATGGCAGATTTTATATTCTCTGGACAAAACAGAGTATAACGATAACCACGCCTATACACGCAAGTTTACACCGCTTATTTACAGCAAAGATGAAGAAGAACTCACACCCAAACAGCGACAAAAGAGAATAGACAAAAAGCGACTATTTGACGAAATATCCAACGACAAGATAGACATAAATCGGGCAATGAGACGTCTCAATGAGCAGGAACGAGAAGTCTACTACCTATTCCACTTCAAGGACTTGAAGCAGGCAGATATTGCAAAACAGCTCGGCAAAACACAGGGCTATATTTCCATGGTGCTTGAAAAAGCCGAAGAGAAGGTTGCCGAGTACGACGGAGATAAAACCCCTGACGGCGTTGCCTGGCGATATTGGAAAGTCTTTGTCCGTAAAGGACACATGCCGAATTATGTTGACGTTGAAATAGAATATGCCCTCAGCCAACTTGTATGCGACATTGTTCCCTTCTTCCATTGGTTTTACAGCGCAAGCGACCTCATCCGCTTTGCGACCAAGAGCTATCTGTTTGCAAACGACAAGATGGAGAATGAAATCAAAGAGTATCTGGCATGCTCCCCCTCTGACGAAAGACAGCACTTTGAAGATTATTACGGAGAACAGCCTGTAATTATTGGCGCACTTTATATCCGCTTTGTAAAGGAGGTAAATAGAAGAAAGAAACGGGGACTGCACGAGAGAGATAACATATACACCACCTTTATAAATATGGCTGACAAGATTGCCAAGCGCGTACACATGACAACGGGCGACTTTATAGAGAAAAGATTTTTGCCGTACGTTGCAGAAAAGCGCATGAAGAGCGCTCGGCAATTCTATAAGCTCTACACGGGCAAAAGCCTGCCGAAAAAATAATTTTAAAAAATTTTTGAATTTTACTAATATTTTCGGTCTGCCCGTGGCTTATATATAGAAGAAAATTTTTGCAGCACGGCTGAACAAGCCAGACTGACATAACTTAATATAGATTAAAGTCGAGGAGACGCAACCGAACAGATTGCGCTCTGGCATTTTGCCAAATAACAAAAGGAGGTAAAGAGCAATCAAGTTTTACACGAATAAACCGACGTGGTATGCCTATCCGGACGAGGACGAACAGACTTCGACGAGACACAGGCACGCCACTATTTCTGTAATCAAGCACAGGGCAAGTGAACTTTCACACATAGACAACTACCTTTCAGACTGCGAACAGCGGTTCAGGGTTGAATACTTAAAGAGAATGTCAAAACCGGCCGAACAGGCTTGGAAAGATATTTTGGAAAGCACTAACGCGCAGTTCAACCCGCGAGGGAAAAACACAGTTATAGAATGCCTGCAATTCGGAGGCAATCGTGAATTTTGGGATAGCTTTGCAAGCAGCGAAGCTATCCGTCGCTATTTTTACGAGTGCTACGCCTATGTCGTGGGAAAAATCGGTTTTCTCCGCACAGACGAAAACATCATCTGCGCGGCAATCATAACCGAGAGCGTGCGGCGAAACCTGTTCGTATGGTATGTGCCTATAACCGAAAAGTGGACAAGCAAAGTCATGAGCAATGACAGGAGCGAGCAAGGCAACAGGCTGCAACGATACGACGAGTTTGGCGAGCCTCTGTACACTACGCACATAGACATTGACGCGCCAAGGCTTTCAAGTTCGGAGTTCTGGAAAGCACGAGGCGGACTGACGTCCTATTCTGACTTGCAGGAAGACTTCTACAACAAGATTTCATCCAATTACGGAGCGGAGCGCGGCGAGAGCAAGTCACTATTCAAAAACACCAACGCTGAACAAGCGCAACGTTTTTCAAGGATACCCGGCGACCGTTACGATGAGCCACCGCCGTATAATGATTTACCCTATTGATGCACCCCCCCTTCTGCCCCTTTTAAGACAATTTTTAAGAAATTTGTCGCAGGGTCTTGACAACAACAAAAATCTCGCTATAATCGTATTAACATTTTGTACGGAGGACCTTATATGATTGACGACAAGGCGTTAATTGCCAAAGCTGACAGCGGCGAAGGACTGACCGCGGATGAAATCATGCGATACAGACAGCTTGTAAAGCCATTAAAACACGTGTACGGCAAGTACGGCACGCTGGCTCTTAAATATATGGAAGAGCACAACGTGGGCAAGCTTTGGGCAATTGAAAACCTACCTGCGTATCTCCACGGCGTGGACAGGCAGGCGGACGAGCTGTATGAAAGCATTCACGCGCACCTTTCCAAAGACGAGCGTTACAGGCGGACGGGCGATTTTATGGAAGACTATCGCCGCCAAACGGAAATTCAGCGGCTCATCGAAGAGGAAATTCTGAACGAATTGGTATATGCGGACTGACGAGGAGGCAATTATGAGATTTTTAAAGACGATTGTTATAGGCTCTTTCAAGGCAATATTCTTTGCTGCGGTGATTGCAGGCACTTTTATAATGAACTGCATAGGCGCGATAATCTGCGCCGTCAGCGAATGAGGTAATTTTTCTATGGAAAAGAAACCTGAAACGCCGCAGAGAATTGTACGCAGGCGGTACGAGGACAAGCACAAGGACGAGAGAAAGGCGGCGCACGCCGTCTGGGGAACGTCCATGAACCGTGAGGACTTTGACAAACTGAACAAGTTTTTAAAGGAGCACAACATTAAAAAAGTCGAGCTCATCTATGCAGGATGGCTCGCACTTGAAGAACAGTACAAAAACAAACCGTAAACAGATAGTGACGAACAGCTCCCTCTGTTTACAAAAAATCTTTATATTTAGGAGGAAACGCAATGAAAAGAGAACATAGTATTCAGTGCTATAAGGGCATAGGCTAAACCAGCCAGTTCGACCCGAATAAGAATACTTGACCGATCAGGAGCTTAACAAACTATTAGACATTTTAAAGTATGTCCCCGAGGACAGCCGAGACGAGGCGACAAATGCCGTGCTAAAAGCTGCGGCCGACTCCCTCTCGCTTGAAAAGATAAAGTCCCTTACGGACATACAGAACGATACGCAACAAAAGAGTACGGATTCTACGGCAAGTGAAGTCAAATTCTCTCAGAAGGAGATTAAACTTATGCCGAGAAAATTCAGACAATTATTCAGAGTTCAGGGTATGACGGCGCGTGTTTACAGACGCGAGAGCGGCAAAGGCAATTTAAATTACGAAATTCGCCTGCGCGCTTACGGCTACAACATCTACGCATCATCAAACAACCTTGAAGAAGCAAAACGCAAATTTATAGACAAGCTGGTGGAATTTGAAAAGTATGGCAACACCCAAAGCGATGTGCCTGACACCTTCATTAAGTTTTCCGAGTACTTCTTTGAAAACTTCTATTCGAGGAAGGTTGCAGCGTGCACGCTGCGAGTTGCCAGGAGCCAGTTCAAAAACCACCTCTCCCCTCATTTTAATGACGTGCCCATTCGCAGAATTGTGCCAAAGCAATGCCAGATGCTCTTAGACGGGCTTGAAGAACAAGGCAAGGGAAAGACCGCAGAAGAAGTCTTTACGCTTTTAAACCTCATTTTCAAAGCCGCAATCAAGCACGGCATTATAAAGCACAATCCGCTCGATATGGTATTCCATAAAAAGCACGAGCGAGAGCACGGCATTGCCCTTTCTAAGGACGAGGAAAAGAAATTGCTCGAGGAGACGGCAGGCACTCCCTATCAGCAGATGTTTGCCGTGGGATTGTACACGGGTATGCGCCCGAACGAATACTTCACCGCAAAGGTCGAAGGCGAATTCATAATCGCCAACAACTCAAAGCGCAAGAACGGAAAAGTGGAATTAAAGAAAATTCCCATCACACCCATGCTTGCACCTTATGTTAAAGACAGCGAAGAGTTGAAGTTCTATCGTTTAGAGCAGATACGCAACAAATTCAACGGCATACTGCCCGGACACAAGCTGTACGACCTCAGAACCACCTTTTATACGAGGTGTACCGAGTGCGGAATTGCAGAGGCGGCAATCAAAAAGTATGTGGGGCACGCCCTTGGCGGACTTGCAGATACATATACCGATTTGAGCGACGAATTCCTTTTGAAAGAGGGAAAAAAGTTTGTCTATTGAATAGAAAAACCCCATAAAAAATGCCCTTGTTATGAGCAATAACAGGGGCAAAAATGGGCGTTTATGCGACAAATTATGCGACAAAATCGAAAATAAAACTCGATTTCGGCTGATTTTTATGTCAAACTATACAATTTGCTTATGCGACAAAAAATCGACCGAAAAACGCAAAAACGAGTGGTAACCAAATAAAATTAAAGGCAAAATTCGTGCGACGCAAAAGCATAGTCGAGCGGTCGGGAAAAACGGCAAAATATAAGAAAAATGACCGTTTTTCAAGCGAAAAACGGTCATTTTGATTGAAATCCGGCAACTTGCTATCCTCCCAGACCTTGGATGGTCAAGTACTTTCGCCGTAGACGAGCTTAACTTCTGTGTTCGGAATGGGAACAGGTGGGACCTCGTCGCCATTATCACCGGAATGGCTCCGCTTGTTGGACTTGAAGCCACTTAAAAGCTATAAAAATGCTTGATTTTAGCCTAATTTTGCCTGATTTTGCCTTATTTTCAGCAAAAAATCAAATTATGTGCCAAATGTGTGCCAAAGCACACAACAAGCGATTCCGACCTTAAAAATAACAAACTGCCGCCGAGCAACGTGAAGCTGCCCGGCGGCATCATTATAAATCTGCAACAAAATCATCCACGCTTCCAATAGTAGTAACTATAGGTCGTCGTTAAATAAGTTGCCGCGGTGGAAGAATCTGCGATCTCTTCACCCGAAATATTCGTTCCGCTCGTCGCCGTATCGCTTGACGAATACCACCACCCGTTAGTTTCGGTAAAGACAACGCTTGTAAGAGAATCACAGCGGCTGAACGCATACGATCCAATGCTTGTTACGCTTGAAGGTATGGTTATACCTGTAAGCGAAGTACAATCGCTGAACGCTGAACGCCCAATGCTTGTTACGCTTGAAGGTATGGTTATACCTGTAAGAGCCGTGCATTCATAGAACGCATCTCTGCCAATACCCGTTACAGAGTAAATAGCGCCGTTATAAGTTACCAAAGAAGGTATAACAATATCCCCCGATATTGTAGTGGGTTGACCGACAACCGTGGCTGCGCCGTCTTTCAGGGAATAGCGCAAACCGTCTATAACCGCATACGTATATCCGTCTTTGTCGGCGTTGTTGTTATTGCAATCCCACACGACGGGACAAGAGCCGCGCCAGCTATCAAACCCATCCCCCCAATTATGCGGCTTGCTTGCGACTTCGCAATAGATTGTAAGCGCATTACAACCGTCGAACGCAGACGGACGTACAATCGCCACGCTTTCGGGTATAGTTATGCTCGTGAGAGATGTACAACCGCTGAATGAAGAATATCCGATTTCAGTAACACTTGAAGGTATATTTATACTCGTCAGACTACTGCACCCGCTAAAAGCACTCCCGCGTATTTCGGTAACACCTTCGGAAATCGTAACGCTCGTAATGCCTGTACAATTGCTGAACGCATAATCACCTATACTTGCTATGCCTTCAGAAAATGTTACGCTTGTAATGCTAGTGCACCCGCTGAATGTGTAGTTGCCGATTTCCGTAACCCCTTCGGGAATTACAAGCTCGGTTACAAGTTCGCCGTTCAAATACAGGTTATGCGCATAGGATAGCGGGTTGCCGTTGGAGTAACCGAAATTAATATTGCACCACGCGGCAAGGTCGGTTATGTACACGGCGGAAAGTTTTGTGCAATCATTGAACGGGTCACTGAAACTACCCAAATCGCTATCTCCAATGCTTGTCAAGCTTGAAGGTATAGTTATACTCGTGAGATTGCTGCATCCGCTAAAAGTATAATATCCACCTATACTTGTTAATCCTTCAGTAATTGTCACGCTTGTAATGCTTGTGCAGCCGCTGAATGCATAATCGCCGATTTCTGTAATGCCTTCGGGGATTACAAGCTCGGTTACAAGTTCGTCGTTTAAATACAGGTTATGCGCGTATTCCAGCGGGTTGGCGGCAGTTCCGCCAAACGAAATATTTAGCCATGCCGAAAGGTCTGTTATGTACACTGCGGTAAGATTTGTGCAGTCATAGAAAGCAGCATATCCTATGGCGGTTACGCTTGAAGGGATGGTTATGCTTTTAAGCGAAGTCATTCCGTCGAACACGTGGCGACCTAATTTTTCAGTCCCCTCGGGAATTGTGAGCTCTTCCATAAGTTCGCCACCGACATAGATATTATCTGCATAATACATGGGGTTGGCATATGAGCGGCTTGGAGGGCCGAAAGGAGAACCAAAGTCAACTGCGAGGAACGTTTTCAGGTCATCTATATACAAGTCTTTTATGGCATCACAAAGATAAAACGCTCTGTCGCCCACGCTCTTCAGCTTCGAACCTTCTTCAAACGTAACTGATACGAGCTTATCGCAACCGCAGAACGCGTACTCACCTATACTCTCTACGCTCGCCGGTATGGACACACTTGTAATAGCATCGCAATTATAAAAGGCGTAGTTGCTTATACTTGTTACCCCTTCGGGAATTACAAGCTCTGTTATAAGCTCGTCATTTAAATAAAGATTGTGCGCATAATAAAGCGGGTAGCCATAGGGGGCATCGAACGAAATATTGCACCATGCGGCAAGGTCTGTTATGTACACGGCGGAAAGTTTTGTGCAGCCGTCAAACGCGTAACTGCTAATTTCCGTCAGGCTTGAAGGTATTGTTATGCTTTCAAGCGAAGTACAATCGGTGAACGCCCATGAGCCTATGGTTGTTAAGCCTTCGGGGAGTTTTATTTCCGTTAAAGAAGAACACGAATGGAATGCCTCGACTCCTATGCTTTTAAGCTGCGAACCGTCCGCAAAATTCACCTCTGCAAGATTTGTGCAGCCGTAGAAAGCAACGTCCCCTATACTTTCAACGCTTGCAGGTACAGTCAGCGAGGTAATTGAAGTGCAGTCCTTGAAAGCCCAGCCATTTATGGTCTTGGTTCCTTCGGGGATTACAAGCTCAGTTACAAGTTCGCCGTTTAAATAAAGGTTATGCGCATATGCCAGCGGATTGCAATTACTATCAAATTCGATAGCCAGCCACGCCGAAAGGTCTGTTATATGCACGGAGGTAAGATTTGTGCAACCATCAAAACACCAATCGCCGCCAGAACCTATGCTTGTAACGCTTGAAGGTATGGCTATGCTTTCAAGCGCCGTGCAACCATCAAACGCGCCGCTCATGCTTTTAAGCTGCGAATCTTGTTCAAATGTAACCTCGGCAAGGGCGGTGCACCCTCTGAACGTTGCAGATAAACTCGTAACGCTTGAAGGTATGGTTATGCTTTTAAGCGCCGTGCAACCGCTGAACGTGCCAGATAAACTCGTAACGCTTGAAGGTATAGTTATGCTTTTAAGCGAGGTGCAGCCATAGAACACTCCGCCTAAACTTTTAAGCTGCGACCCCTCTTCAAACACGACGGAAGCAAGGCTGACGCAATCAGCGAATGCGGAACTGCCTATACTCGTTACGTTCGAAGGGATAGTTACGCTTGTAAGATTTTTATAGCCGTAGAACGCAAAGGCAGAAATTTCTTCCACTCCTTCGGGTATGACTATGTCTTCAACGACCTCGCCGTTCACATACAGATAGGAAGCATAGTTGAGAGGATTCGAATCAGCGCCGGAGACAAAATCTATGCCCACCCATGCAGCCAAATCTGTTATATAAATATTTCTGAGCGAGGTGCAACCACCAAACGAACTTCCTATCGACTCAACACTCGCAGGAATGGTGATGTTTTTAAGCGAGGTACAACCATAAAATACACTTTTTCCTATGCTTTTAACTCCGTCGGGAATGATTATGCTTGTTAAACCGCTACAACCTGAGAACGCTGAATTGCCGATACTTGTTATGCTACCCGGGATGGTTATGCTCGTAAGCGCCGTGCAGCCGTAGAATGTTGAATCTCCCATACTCTGCAGTCCCTCGGGGAGCGCTATCGTTTCAAGCGCCGTGCAGCCGTAGAACGCCTCATTCATTAAGCTCTGCAAGTTGCTGCCCCGTTCAAATTCGACCGAGGTTAAATTTGCACAGCCACGCAGGGTCAGCTCGGTTACGCAGGCGGGAATTACGACATGCGTTGCAGCGCCGTCTTTAACACCCGTCAACGTGCAGGTTGTTGCCGTGGAATAAAAAGTGAAGGGCAGCATATCGTCGCGCACTTTGAAATGCGCCGTGTAGCCCGCCCATGCGGGCATGGCAAACGTGTATTCAGCACTGGCGGAGAGCAGCTCTTCGCCGTCGTACCAACCCACGAAGTCATAGCCGAGGTACGGTTTGGCGCAGATTGTTACAGCCGAGCCGTATTCGTAAGTTCCCGCACCGGAGATTTCGCCTGCATTGTCCCATGAAATTTCAGAATTTGTCACCGTGCCGTACAAATACAGTTCATAAGAATTTGCACTCCACTGTGCCGTAAGCGTTTTATCTTCGGCGTAGCTCCATTCGGCAAGGCTATTGCCGTATTCGTCGGTTACAAACTCGCCGTCTATCGTCCAGCCGAGGAAGGTATAGCCTTCGCGGTAGGCTGTGCCCAAAATGAACGACTCGCCGTAGACGACGTCGTTTTCACTCATTTCCTGACCGCCGTTTGTATCGAACGTGACTTTATACACGTTTGCGTTGTACGCCGCGGTGAAAGTTATATCGGAAGTGACTCTGTACGGGAACCAAACGATTTCCTCCCCGCGCAGCCAGTGTAAAAACGTATAGCCCGTTTTTTCGGGGGCGGCAGGTGCAGAGAGCATTCCGTCCTCCTCAAATTCAATCGGGTCGCATTCCGAGCCGCCGACAGTATCGAGCGTTACCGTATAAACAGGGCGGCGGCGTATGGTTACGGAAATAATCTCCGTTTTTTCGCCGTCTGTTGCGCGGATATAATATACGTTGTCGCCTTCAACGAGATTTACCGTTTTATTCGCGACTATAAGATTGCAGTCTGCGTCTATGCAGACGGTATACGAGGCGCCGTCCGCTAGAATAATTTCGTCAGCGAACGCAAAAGCGGAAGCAGCGTTAGCCACTTTGCCGTATGCCGTTGCGCCGTCGAACGAGAGAGTTTTAAACGCTATAAGCCCCTTCAACTCTCCGCATACTTCGCACACCCCGTTCACGTAGCTGTGCGGGAGTTTTTCAATAATCTTATGCGTGCGGCTGATTTCCGTACCGCACACAAAGCAGTAAACGGTTACGTCATAGCTGCCCGCCTGCGAACAACTTGCGGGAGTCTCGTTTTCGCGCACGGGGTCGGAAGGCGTGTGCGCGAGCTTTTCAAAGGTATGCGGCGTGCGGTTTATCTCCGTACCGCATACCGAGCAATAAACGACTTCATCGTAACTGCCCTCGCTCGTGCAACTTGCGGGCACTTTGTTCTCGCGTACGGGTGCGGACGGCGTGTGCGCAAGCTTCGCAACAGTGTGCGGCGTACGGCTTATTTCCGTATCGCATACAGAGCAGTAAACCACCTCGTCGTAACTGCCCTCACTCGTGCAACTTGCGGGCACTTCGTTCTCGCGTACGGGTGTGGACGGCGTGTGCGCCGTAATTTCGATTGCGTGCGGCGTGCGGCTTATCTCCGCTTCGCACACCGAGCAGTACACGACCTCGTCGTAACTGCCCTCACTCGTGCAACTTGCGGGCACTTCATTCTCGCGCACAGGCGCGGCGGGCGTGTGTCCTTTGGCTGGTATGGCGGTATATGTGGTATAGTCACAGCGCGAGCAAGTCACATAATTATTCCACCCGGATTGCGTACACGTTGCCGCCTGGCCGCTGTGTTCTGTTAAATTGTGGCCAAGCGCGTTTACATAGCTGTCCACATAACTGTCGCCGCATTCGCAGGCGTACGTAGTATAGCCGCGTTCGGTGCATGACGGAGGCGTTACAACCGCCGTGTAACTATGGGTATGTTCAGGTTCGCCTGCTTGCGAGCAACCGAAAAATGCCGCGCTCCCAAGAGCGAGCGCTGAAGCGACAACCAACAAACCAACACGTAAAAATTTACATTTTACCATTTTATTCCTCCGCAGGAAATTATTCATAATTATTATAGTCTGCTTAAATCACAAAGTCAATACAAGGCATAAATAACTGACAGACGTATGGCAGTCAGCTGTAAGCCTTAAATTTTTTTAAGGGAGTACAGTCCCTCCCTCTCGCTGAAATCCACCATGTATTCGGGCCTGCGTTTACGCAGAAACGAAGCTATTTCGCGCATATAACGGTAGAAAGTACGCTCGGAAATATTATTCTGCACGCAAAATGACCGGCGGAAAACTTTCTTGCCGCTAACGAGAAGGTCATACAAAGTTAAAATAATTTCAATTTTCATTTTCGTCTGCATTCCTTTTTACTTTGCAGACGGCGCCGTCCTTTTCAGAAAATTTTTTCTGTTTTGTAATTAAATTATATCATATATTTTTGTGCAACGGTTAAGCCGCGTTCGCGGAACGGCACGCAAAAACTGCTTACTTTCCGCAATTTCTGCTTATTCAGCTTTTTTTATAAGAAAATGGCTGCCGCGTGTTGCGCGGCAGCCCTGCATTACAGAACCCGGCTATTCTGATATAACCTGCATACTCACAGACATTTCAAAATAAATAAACACGCGGTCGCATACGCAGACGAAGTATCCGCCATCATATATAATTTCGGTGCCGGACGATACGTATGTTTCGCCGCCGTCCGCGTCGATATAATATACGGCAGAATTGCTGTTATTTACAAATATAAGGGTTATTATCGCTCCGTTTTCAACGTCGGGCGCAAAATAAAACTTATCTGTTGCGTTATCCGTGGCGCGAAGCGTGATATTGAGCGACGAGCTATCGCCTATAACTGCGGCAGCTGACGGAGAGCGCCCGTCGGTCGCCGATGCAATTTCAAACACAGCGTATAAATCCATCGGCGAATCCGTAGCAAAGTTGCGGCGCACATATTCGCCGTTGCCGTTTTGCCAGCCTATAAAGGTATATCCCTCTTTATACGGCTCTTTCAACATAAAATAGTTGCCGTACATAACGGTCGTTTCTTCGCCGACATTCAGAGTTATCTGCACGGGCTGCACGCCATAGCGGCACTGCGAATATGCAGGTTTTACATACCAGTCGGAGGCAAAGCCCGAAGTATCTTCTGTCGCCGCAAAATATACCTCGGGAGCGTTTATTGCCCTTGTTCCGATATATTTCACCGAAGCGGGTATGTAAAGGCTGTGCACTATATCGCAACCGTCACGGTTGAACTGCAACGCTCCATCGGCTATGCTTTCGAGCGTTGAAGGAAGACATATATCTACGGCGTATGCGCGATAGAACGCATTTTTGCCAATGCTCTGCAAGCCCTCGGGCAATTCCGTACAACCGTGAATAATTGAACCGCGGAACGCCCCTTCCGGAAGGCATTTAAGTCTGCTGCCTTGGGCAAATTCCACTCCGCCGAAAAATGTTGTCGACATAAAACAATTTTTGCCCAGAATTTCCACGTCCACAGGAATTATGAACGGTTCGTTTATGTCCAACATTGCAAACGTCATCTCGCCTATGCTTACTATGCCTTCCGGTATCGTGATGGAGTTGAGCTTGGGCACGCTTGTGTTTCCGAATTCACCCCGCACTTCGACGACGGGCAATCCCTCTATCACCGAAGGTATTATAAGGTCGATATCTCCGCCATATTGACCGGTATAGCCCGTGATAGCGACCGAATTTATACCCTTTTCATAAGTATAACTTTCGTAACTTCCACTCACCTTTATCTCCTGCCACACCGCATATAAAGTCAGGTCTGTCACTCTGTCGGCGGGAGTGGTTGTATACCTGTTTCCTTTGTCGCTTTCGTCGTCGAACCAACCGAGAAAAATATAGCCCTCGCGGACGGGCTCATTGAGCGGAATAACCTGACCGGCGAGCACATTTTGAGGATTGCCCTCTTCAAGCAAGCCGCCGTCGAGCACATACGTTATGTTATAACTTAAATCTGAAGCGCGCCATTTTGCTGAGAGAACCATATCGCAGATATTGAGTTTGTTTATCTCTTCAATTTCTTCGCCATTCTCGTCAAACCAGCCGAGAAAGTTATACCCACCGAGCGTACATACTGGCAAAATCAGCCCTTCATCATACGTAACGGCAAAGGTATAACTCGAATATTCTATGCCCTCCATCGCAAAAATACCGCCGCAAGCGTCTAAAGTTACACTGTATTTTATGGGATTGAAGCGGGCGTAGAGGGTGGTAATCGTAAGTATATTGGTCTCGTCTATACTCTCGACCATTTCACCGCCTTCAGGCGAAGTAAACCAGCCTTCAAATTCATACCCAGCCATATATACAGGAAACAACGTGACATCCTGCCCGTATGTTATGTAGTTCGGGTTGACTTTGTCACTAGCATAAGTACCATCGTATTCATAACGAATAAGATATTGCCTCGGCTTAAAAATCGCATACAAGGTAAGGTTTTCGGATATGCCGTATAAACTCTCGTAATACTCTCCGCTCCCGTCCGCCTCATCATTCCAACCGACAAAATCATAGCCCGTTTTGCTCGCCCCGAAAAGCATGTGTACCTCCCCCGCGCCAACAGATACAGGATTTTCGCCGAGCATAAAGCCGTCGTTCAGGATATAATTTACAGCAAACAACGCATCGGTTTTCTGCCAAAGCGCATACAAACAGAGGTTTAAGGCACCCTCCCCGCCTACGCTTTCATATCTGGTGCCGCCTGTTGGCTCGTCGTACCAACCAAGAAAAACATACCCCACGCGTACAGGTTCAGAAAGAGATATTTCCTCCGATTCCGTCACCGACTGCGGATTTTCACCGTGCAATATCCCGCCGTCGAGCTCATACTCTATCGTAAATACAGTATCGCTCCACTCTGCATATAGCGTCACATCACTGCCGCGGCACTCTATGCTCTTTATTGGCTCATCGGAATAATCGGGGGATATGTGCCACCCAATAAATGTCTGCCCGGCCTTTTGGGGGACGGCAAGCTGCAATGTTCCGCTCTCCAGATTGAACCTTCTCTGCGGCGAGCTTTCAAAATATCCGCCGTTAAGCCAGTACTCCACGGCGTATTCGTGCGGAGTAAACACGGCATTGTATTCGTCGCCTTCGTTCACCGTCTTCGGAAAAGTAACCTCCTGCCCATCGCCGTCCGTCCAGGAGACAAAATCATACCCCTCTCGCACGGGCGTTTCGGGCATAAAGAGAGTTCCTTCTTCAACTATAGCTGCTTTGCCGTCTACAGTAATATTCAGCATCTGCGGCACTCTACCCGGCAAGAAAATTATAAGTAAAGTTGCAGCTATGCATACAAGCGCAAGCGCGACGGACAAAATTATAACAGGCAGATTATTGCGCCTTACAGCGACCATAGCCGCACCGCCCTTCTCTTCCTCTGCTCCGTAATAAAGTTTTGAAAGGGGCAACTTAAAATGCGCGGCAAGCTCGCGCAAACTGTTTATGTCGGGGCAGGTAACGCCTCGTTCCCAGCGCGATACCGCGTCCGCAGATACGCCGGCCAACTCGCCGAGTTGCTCCTGACTTTCGCCCGCGGCAGAGCGGCACGTATATATCATGGTGCCGAGACCGCGCGCACTGAACGCACCCGAATAAACGACTTCGCCCTCATCGCAGTCCAGAAGTTTTTCCAATGATACACCAAGCACCGAGGCAAGTTCACCGAGCTGCGCTATATCAGGTTCGGTTATTCCCCTCTCCCACTTGGAAACGGTCTGCGGGTGGACGTTGAGTTTGTCCGCAAGTTCCTGCTGGGTTATATCCGCCGCCTTTCTTAAATTTTTTAATCTTTCGCTAAAATTATTCATATCACATCAAATAATCTTACTCACACTCAAAAGCGACTTTAATCAGAATGAAAGCCTCGACAGCGGCAGTACTGGGTCGGCTTCAATCTCCTCGCTCAAAAACATCGCCATATACACTGGGTAATACACAACTTTGCCATCTACAGATATGTTTGCCGAAGAAAAAACAAGCGCCTCCGATATTCCATACTCTTCTACATTCAGCACATTGTCGAGCGCGGAATGGCGGGTGTAATCTTTGCCGCTCTTTACTTCGATGGGGAGCACATGCCCGTCGTGTTCAAGCACAAAATCAAGCTCGCCAAACTTTTTGCTCACATAATAATAGCTTGCATAACCGTGCGCGGTGAGTTCCTGCGCCACTACGTTTTCGAATATGCCGCCCTTGTTTATCCCCGCCGCGCCGTTTACTATCTTCAACTTTGTCGCCTTGCCGTACATAGTGGTAAGCAGGCCGACGTCAGACAAAAACAGTTTGAAAAGCGAAGCCTTCTCATTCAGCGACAGAGGCAGCACGGGCTCGGTGACGTTATAAGCCGCAATGGCGACGCCCGTAGCAGTAAGCCAGATAAAATCATCTTTGATTCTGTCGTAGCGCGCACCCTTCTCCACATCGGACACGTTGAAGCGCTTATTCTTTTCATTGAGCTCTGCTGGAATTATATCGTAAATTCTTGTCAGAAACAGCCGCTTATGCTGTGCTTCATATTTAGTGAAATCCTGTTTATACTGTTCGATTATGGAGTTATGCTCGGCAATGACGTCGTCGATATTGTTCGTCCGCTGATACGCGTCCACCGCGGCGGGCATTCCGCCTATAATCAGATATAAATTGAATATCTCATTGAACCGCTTGTGAATAACTTTGTCCACGGGCTGTCTTTTGGTATAGCAACCTTTAAGCCCGTCCATGATTTTTTTATCTACATTGAACAGCTGCAGGAACTCCTCAAAATCGAGCGGATACATTGTGAGCGACTGCAGATAGCCGACGGGCGCGGACTTTATATTTTTTACCTCAACGCCGAGGAGAGAGCCGCTAAGAATATAGCGGAATCTGCCATCCTCCACTAGGAATTTTATGGTAGTCACAATTTCTGGGTATTCCTGAATTTCGTCAAAGAAGATGAACGTCTTATGTGGCGTTAGCGGCCTTTCTGAAAGCAAAGAAAGCTTTAAAATCAGGTCGTCTACGGAAGTAAAGCCGCGCAAAACTTCTAATGCGCCCTTATCACGAATAAGGTTAAACTCAACATAATCCTCGCTCCGCTCTTCAAGCACAGAGCGCACGATATATGTTTTCCCCACCTGCCTCGCGCCATAAATTATGAGAGCTTTTTGGCTGTTATCTATCCAATGTTCTATTTCACGGCCTATCTTTCTGACTAACATATCTATACCTCCACAACTGCATTATATCACAGCCTTGACAAAAACGCAATATACGTAACTCATATTTTTGACAAAAATACATAAAAATAATAGCCATATTCTGACAAAAATACGAACAAATTTACTTAAATATTATGACAGACGTATCCACAAAGTGAATAGTACCCCAAAGATTGGACAAGCAAGTAGGAAACCAAGTATAATGAAATAGAGGTAAAACAGCTATGTCCAAAAAGAAGGGTAATTCACCTAAATATTCCCCAGAGTTTAAGGTCATAGTGGTTGAAGACATGCTCAAAAACAAACTGGGCTACGGTGAAACCGCACGCAAATACAAGATGTATTCTTCTCCCGAACGCGGATTTAGGCGTAATGGGAATAAGATTCCCGGCGGTGTCACCACGACTATAAAACGATGGGAACAGATATACCTCGCAGAAGGCCCGGAAGGCCTTTACAACCATCACCACGGCGGTTATCGTCCCGAAAATAAACTTTTCCAGCAAAATATTGACAAGCAGAATCTTATAGACGAAAACAGACGTCTTAAAATGGAGCTTGAATACTTAAAAAAATTAGATGCCTTAGTTCGCAAGAGAATGCAAGCCGAAAAGAAAAAGCAGAAGTAGTTCACTTACTAAGGCATAAATATCGGCTGTCTGAACTACTCGATTTAGCCGGCATATCCAAAAGCACTTATTACTATATCCAAAAGGCTCAATCTCGTCAGGACAAATATATCGTTGAGAAATCACTGATTCAAGAGATTTTCTACGCAAACAGGCAGCGGTACGGACATAGAAGAATTACAGCCGAGCTCAGGCAAAAACACGGCATTATTATCAATCATAAAACCGTTATGCGGCTTATGAACGAAATTCATCTACATTGCCCTGCTCGACAAAAACATAAGCGTTACTGCAAATACGGAGATACCGCCGGCACCGCTGAACCAAACATTTTACAACGTGATTTTACAGCAGCTGCTCCATTCCGCAAATGGTCAACCGACATTACAGAATTTAAGGCTTTCGGAAAAAGGCTATATCTTTCCGTTATTCTCGATATGTATAACGGTGAAATTATACATTACACTTTAACCGAATCGGCCTCCCTTGCTTCTGTACAAGAGCTACTCACTACGGCAACTGCATTATTGCCAAGCAACTCAAACTTATTGTTCCATTCGGACAGGGGTTGGCAATACCAGCAACGATGTATAAAATCCATACTTGCAGCTCACGGAATCGTACAAAGCATGTCTCACAGAGGCGAATGTTATGATAACGCAATCATCGAAACATTCTTTGCTTCATTAAAGAATGAACTGTTCTATGTAGAGAAGTTCGAGTCTATTGAACACCTTGCAAGTGAGATACATGAATACATTCGTTACTACAATAATGATCGCATTCGCGCCAAACTAAATTTCATGAGTCCAGTTCAATTCCGCTTATTACACTATCCCGTTTGAAAAAAGTCCAACTTTCTGGGTACAAATCAAAGCGGGTTTCCCGCTTGATTGAAGCGAGCGGAGGACGAAAAGAGACAAGCGGCGTGGGGGGCCAAAAATAAAACACCCCCCCCC
>ENA-UONV01000279-UONV01000279.1-human-gut-metagenome-genome-assembly--contig:-CS4-NODE-279-length-67322-cov-7.796839_pt1 | contig 67322 bp, 81 predicted proteins | sample MGYA00242461_ERZ724008 | MGnify/ENA metagenome assembly ERZ724008 | reverse complement strand
AGGCAAAGTATATTTGTATACTTGTTGTTATGTGCTTCCTTTTCCATTTGCTTGAGGGCTAAAAGGCAACGTAAAAAGGGAAACCCGGCGAAATCCGCTGCCTTTACCGCTGGCAAGAAGCCTAAAAAGGAAAACAAAAAAGGGAAAGGAGGTTAATACATGTTATGGATCATTTTACTTGCCCTGTCGGCGACAGTGGATTCGTGGGCAGTAGGGATGGCATATAAAGCGCAGAAGATCAAGATCCCGCTGGCGGCGAAGGGGATGATCTCGCTGGTGTCCGGAATGACGGCGCTGATAGCGGTGCTTTTCGGCAGACTGCTTTCAGAGATTTTGCCAATTGCTGCCATTCAAGCATCCGGTGGAACTTTGCTGGCAGTCATGGGCGTGAAAGCATTGTGGCAGATAAAAAAGGAAAAAGAAAAGACCAACTATGATCTGGATCTCTCACAGAAAATCGAGACGTGGGAGGCGGTCTGGATGGGGACGGTGCTGTCCGCGGATTCCTTTTTGGTGGGGATTGGATTGGTACAATATGGAAATCAGGCTTATGCTTTTCCTGCGCTGGTGACCGTTCTTACAGGGGGATTTCTTATTTTGGCACAACAAATTCGGTACTGGAGAATATTTGATTACATTTCTGCTGCATTTTTGACACTCGCCGGAATATTTCAGCTATTTACTACCTTATAACGTAATAACTAATGATAATGTAATGATTGATGTAAAAATGAAACCGGGGTTTCCCATGAGGGATTTAGAACTCCGTCGGTGCATAGAGGGTGTAATATACCCTCATGCACCGTTACGTGAGTTCTTTTAAGCGAAAGCGGTCCCGAATGGAAAGCGCTGGTTTCATTTTCTATTTTAGTCATTACAGTGACATTTTCCTATTTACAAAAAGGATACTTTTATATACAATATTAGATAGGAAAGTCTGTTTTGTTACAGAATGGAGAAAGGCGGGAACGTGAAATGAGTATCGTAGCACAATTCTTTATGATAATGGGGGGAGTACTGACCGGATATGTAGGGATTGGTCTGGCGGCAGCTATTGGAAACCTGATTGGCGGCGGGATATTCCGCTTCCAATTCGACGAATTTATTTTCTTTATGGTGCGCCTTAGCAAGTCAGGCAAACATTTCTCCTTTGGGCTGTGTGATCCACGGCCATACATAAAATGCCAGATGATCGATATGAAACCTACAAAAGTACGAGGGGTAATCTATGGCGCATTTTCGATGGCAGTTGCGCTGTTTGTGACAGAAACTGTGTCATTGCAGCTGTTTGCGGCAAAGCGGATGCCATTTAATGCCTTTACGCTGCCGATGGCGATCGTGATGATCGGATATACGTGCTTTATTATTGTGCATCTTGTGTTTACGCAGAAAAAGAATGTCGGAGATAATCCGGGCGGGGCACTGCGGGAAGAGTACCAGCGCGTTTATGGGGAGATAAAAAAAGGAACAGAGCCGGGTGAGATCGAGATCAAAGACCTTGAATATACGGGGCATTTGACGGACCTTGGTGTATATAAAAAATATCTGATGTTAAAATATTATCATTTTTTGGATAAAGGAGATTACGCACAGGTGTCAAAAGTAATTGATGATCTGGAAAATTATGTGCCGGATAAATGGTCAAAAAGTGATCTTCCGATGCTTGCGGAGCTCGTATTTTATCATGTTATTATTCGAAAAAATGAAGCAAAAGCGCAGTTTTATGGCAAACCATTTTGCAGTATGCTGGAGGGAAATGAGGCAGTCAATGAAAAACGAGTATTTGCGTACTGGCTTTTCTTTGAGCAGAAAGACCGGGGGGCGGCGTTACAATATACGATGAAGACATTGAAACAGATTTCGTCGTATCATTTAACAGGATGTCAGAAATTGGAAAAGAAACTACTGAGCGCGTTGATCAAGCGAATCGAACGTACAGCATAAAGAAGAGAGGGTAACGATGAAGGAAAAGATTTTGTCACTGGCACAGGGAAAATTTCGATATCAACAGCCCAAACTGCAGTTGTCGTTAAACCGGTTGATCCTGCAGGTGGAAGAAGGGGGCGAAAGTTCGGAACAGCTGGTGATCTCCAATGACGAAGGAACAAAAGTAAAAGGGTTTGGAGCCAGTGAGGATATTCATTTTGACTTTTTCCCTGTATTTGATGGAAAAGAAAATCATGTAACTGTGCGGGTGAAAGCCGGAAACCGCAAGGCGGGCGAGGTGTTGACGGGAGTATTGTACCTTGTGACGGATTGTGGGGAGCAGACATTGCCGTATGAAGTGCGGATCATAAAATCGTATTTGAAAGATTCCATGGGACAGTCGATTTCCGGCTATCCGGAATTTGTGCGCTTTGCCAAAGAAAATTTTGAAGAGGCAGTCCGGATTTTTTATCATCAGAAATTTCTCGACCGTTATCTGGAGACATTAGAAGACAAGAGGCTGTACCGGCATTTGACAAAAAAGAATTCCAAGAAAGAGGCATTAAAAGAATTTTTGGTGACACACGGAGATATGGAAAAGGAGCCGGTGCCGGAAGAAAAAACGTTGGAAGCACCAAAGACCGAGACAGCGGAAATTAAAAAGCCTGCCGGAAAAAGACGACAGGAAAAACAGCAATGGAAACGGCTGATAACCGCACATCTTCATTATATTATGAATAGCAGCCGCCGAGATCAGTGGATCGAGGCATTGCGCGCCTGCTTTCCGATGGACTATGTGCTGGAAGGCTATCTCGCACATTTGAAAAAGGACGAAGACGGAAAGCAGAAATATCTCAACCTGGCGGCAGGAGTGACAGAACCGGAAGAGGGGGCATCGATGGAACAGGTGCTTCGTTATCTGATCACCCAGTATATCAAATGTAAGATCACGAAAAATGAATTGGACAAAGATGAATTTTACTCCGAAGTCCGTCAATACCAGTCAGACGGCTATCAGCACATTTTCTGTACCGTTCTTTTGGAGCGCATGGGATATTATCAGGAAAATGTGATGGGCCTTTGGGAAGATCTGAACCAGTTGTGGGCGGATGGATGTTACAGCCCGTATCTGTATCTGTATCAGGCAATGATCCTTTTGCAGGAGCCGGATCTGCTCGTGCGGCTTGACCCACAGACAGTCGGAATCTGCCGTTTTGCTCTGCGCTACGATCTGTTGACGGAAAATGAAGTGCTTGCCATCTCGTTTTTGGCGGCAAAGAAAAAGAAAGAAACGCCGGCGATCCTAGCCCTTTTGATGGGATGCTATAAGAAATTCCATACGACAGATACACTGCATAGTATATGTGCTTTGCTGATTCGCGGGGAAAAACAGGGACCGCAGTATCTTAAATGGTTTGAACTCGGCGTAAAACATCATCTGCGGCTTACGGAACTGTATGAGTATTATATGTACTCACTGAGGGAGGAAGATTTTTGCAATCTCGACCCGGCGGTGTATTCGTATTTTGAGTATGAGAACCACTTGCGCGATTCCGTGAAGGCAAAATTTTTCCGGCACATTGTGGAAAACCGGGAAACACATCCACAGGAATATGCAGTTTATGAAAATCCCATTCATGATTATGTGATTAAACAGGCAGAAAATGGAAAAATCAATGCGACCCTTGCCTATCTGTACAATGAATTGCTGCCGAAAGAAGCGGATATCACACAACTGGCAGACAAACTGCCGGATTTTATCTTTGCCTATCACATTGTATGCCACACGGACAAGAAAATCGTACGTGTCGCCGTAGTGCATGATGAAGGCGGCGGAGAGCAGAATTACCGCATGCAGGATGGCGGGGCGGTCGTACATATTGCAACGCCGAACTACCGGATTTATTTTGTTGATGACAATGGCTATTATCACGCCGGAACAGTTGATTACGAAATCGAAAAATTGTGCCGGCTCGATGAATTTGCAGAGATGTGCTATCAGTATGGCACGGATTCGCTATTGGTAAAACTGCATCTGTTTTCGAAGATATTAGCGGAAAATGTGGAAATCAGTACGAAAGAGGCCATTTTGATCCATGAACTCGTGCGAAGCGACGTGCTTGGCGTGGAATATCAGCATAAGGGTTTATTGATATTGTACGATTATTATAAGTCCATCGGCGAGGATGCACTTTTGGAAGAAGTCATCCGTGACATCGATTTTCATTATATCAGCAGGGAGCGACAGGCGGGCATCCTGCAGACCATGATTCAATATCAGATGAATGAGGACGCACTTGGGGTATTCCGCAAATACGAATTGACGGAATGCACACCGAAACTGATCCTGCTTTTGATCACGTGGGTTCTGGAAGAAAAACAGCAGAAATTCGATCCGTATTATATGCGGATCTGTGATTTCCTTTATGATAAGGGAGAGAAAAATAAAGTGACGCTTTCGTATCTGCTAAATTATTATATGGGCGATACGAAAAAATTGCTCGATTTTTATAAGGCGGCGGAAAAGAATGGCGTGGAGATCCGCGACGGCGCATTGGAGCGGCTTCTCGGACAGGCATTGTTTACCGGAGCTAACCTGTTTGCGTTTGAAGAACCATTTGAAGAATATTATGAGTACGGGGCAAATCGTACATTGGTAAAAGCATTTTTGGCAGAGATTTCCTATGAATATCTGACCGGCCGGCTCGAATTAACGGTGGAATGGAAAAACCGTATCGCCAAAGAAGGACTGGCGACGCAGAATCCTGTACTTGTCCTTGCGATGCTCAAATATTTTTCGGCGCAGGAGACATTGTCGGCCAATGAATGCGAATGGACCCGTTTCCAACTGGCAGAATGTGCGGCAAAGGGACAGTATCTTGCCTTTATGAAAGATTTTAAGGGCAAGATGGAAGTGCCGTTTGAGATTGAGAATGCCCAGATGTTGGAATGGATCGCATCCGGAAAAGGCGACGTTTATATCGAGATCAATAAGGAAAAACTTCTGCCGATGCGTAGAATCCTGCCGGATGTGTATTGTTTTGCGACAATTCTTTTTTCGGGCGAGACGTGTCAGTACCGTATTTTTGAGGGCGATATGGATGTACCGGTCAAAACCGGAGAGATGGTCGGCGGGACGGCGGATCCATCCACGGAATCATCTTTTTACCGGCTGTTGCAGGGAATGCGAGAAGCGAAAGTAAGTGACCCGGCAGAGTATGACCGGCAGCTTCAGGAATTGAAAAAACGAAAAAATGGTGCGGCACTGCTGCAGCCACTGTCGTGGGAAGGAGAGGCGAAGTAGACAATGAGCCAACGTAGTTTATATATCGGAGTAGATCTGAGAGAAGAAAATTCCCAGTTGGCGCTGCTTGCGCCACAGGGAGAAGAGCCCAAACTCGTATTTGACCCACGGGATACGACAGAGAATACGCAGATTCCGACGGTGGTTACCATACCGGGTTCCCAGGAGACGGTTGGACATTTTTTGGAAAAAATTGTTAAAGGTGAGCCAATCTTTGCCGCCGGAGTGGAGAGCGACCCGGTCAATGTACTGGCGGCGTATTTTCAGAAAATATTGTCCTTTACGAGGCGCGAGTACCCGGAAGGAATGATACGGCGTCTGGTCGTCACGACAAAATACCGGGATTTCCGGTTTATCAGCCAGATTTATCAAGCGTTAGAAAAACTTGGTATCGGTAAAGACCGTGCGATGGTAGTTGACCGCCGGCAGTGTTTTGTGTATTATGTCATGAACCAGAAAAAGGATCTGTGGGTGAACCAAGTCGGGGTGTTTGATTACGAAGATCACGAGATTACGTATTTTCAAATGCATGTCGACCGCTATCAGCATCCGCCGTTTGTCACGGTGATGGAGAGACAATATCCGGATTATGTAAAAATGCTCGAAGAGCCGGTTCCGGAAGAGAGTGGCGAAAATGCCAGAGGTTCTGTGGTGGAAGCGATGGTAAAGGGCGCGCTGCATGGACAGGTTATTACGACCGTGTATATGACCGGAAAAGGGTTTGCGGATGGTTTTGCCGATGAAATTATGACACAGCTTTGCGTGGGACGGCATGTATTCCGCGGTGACAATCTGTATGTGTTTGGTGCCTGCTTTATCGCGCGTGAGTACAGCGGCGAAAAGAAGATGGAACCATTTCTCTATATGGACGAAGACACGATACCGGTCAACATTACGATGCAGGCGTATACGAATGCCAAAGTGCAGGAAATTATGCTGGCAAAAGCCGGTACGCCGTGGTATCAGGTAGATTATGAGGTGGATCTGATCTCCGATGGAGAAGAGGAACTGCAGATCCGGGTGTATCATGTGAGAGATAAGAGTACACATACCCATATTCTTCCAATGGACGGGATTCAGGGGCGGCTTGACCGCAAAGCGCGGATTGGATTACAGATTCGCTTTGCCGGAGTTGACAAATGCATTTTTACGATCCGTGACAAGGGATTTGGAAACTTTTTTCCATCGTCACACCGAATCTGGGAAGAAACGATCATTGTGTAAAGGCAGGTGGTAATATGTTTATATTGTGTCAGGGGGATTTGGCAAAAGAGCCTTATATCATCCCGATTTCAGAAGTTCCTGTTTATTCTTTGGAAGAATTGTGCTATTATATGTATCATAATATTTACACAGTGACAGAGGATTTTTTTGATGAAAATCTGGTTCACTGGCTCAAAGGGCAGGTGCATCTCCGCACCCTTGCGATGAAGATGGAAAAACTTATCCGCAAGCACCACAATATCAAGGATCTGGTGGTGACACTGCTTTGTGCCTGTGATTATTATAAAAAAGAAGAGATTTTTTCACTGGTAGAAGTAATGGAAAACATTGCCAACCTTCCGCCGGAGAAAAAAGCCCGGATGAAGGCAGACAATTATTTGAAAGCCGGAAGATATGGAAGAAGTTTTCAGGAATATCAAAGCCTGCTGCACGGACCATTGGCAAAGGAACTCAGCACAAAAGAGTATGGGGATGTGCTTCATGATCAGGCGATTGCGATGTTTCATGTATCTTCGTTCCGCCAGGCAGCAGATGGCTTCAAGGAAGCGTACGCGCGTAATCACAGATCGGAGTCGCTACAGCAGTATCTGTATGTACTTTTGGCATGCGGCGACAAAGAGATGTTTGACCGCGAATGCGAGGCGGCGGGGAAATCCAAAGAAGAAAAGAAGGCACTTTGTGAGGCATGGGAACAGGCTTGCAGTACTGCCGGAAACGATTCGGACGAAGTTTGTATCAACCGCGCTGTGCGCGAGATAAAAGAATCGCTGGAAGAGCCATCGCAAAAATAAGGAGGAATCAGACACTATGATATTCGGACGATTTCGCAAACGAAAAGCGGAACCGGAAATAGAAGAAGTACTGCCGCCGGAGCAGGAGGCTGAGCAGATTGCAAAAGAAATTAAAGCCGATTCGGCGGCGGAAAAAGAGCAGGTTGACATAAAAGATAAAAAGCAGCGCATTGACTATATTCAGCGCTTGTACGAGGGGATTCAGGAAGCGAAAAACCAGAATGAACAGATTAAAAAAGAGTATGCAGAGGTGACTTCGCATCTGAAGGATATCCAGCTGATGGATCAGGCACTCGACGAGGACAAAGTGGTTCTTCTGCAGACGGCATCGGCGATCGATCAGTTGATGAAAGAACGAGAGTATCTGAAAAAACGCCGGTATAAGTTCAATGATGCACAGCGTCAGGCGATGGAAAACTTTGAGACGAAAGCAGCCGACGACGTAAAGAAGTTAAAGAAATTTGAGGATTACCAGATTAAGGTAAAAAATGATCTGCACCAGCTGGAGAGTGAGAAGCAGCTGCTCAAATCGGACAAACGTGACATTATCAATAAACAGGGTACCCTGCGCGTCGTATCAAAGGTTCTGGCGGGAATTCTGCTTGTGTTTGCACTTTTGATGCTGACGATTCGTCTGGTATTTGAAGTCGATGTTACGGTGCCGGTCATTGCTACCGCGGCATTTGCCTTTTTGGTGTTGCTTGTCATTATGTGGGAAGCGCGTGCCAACCGGACCGATATGGTGATCACAGAACGCAAATGCAACCGCGCAATTTCTCTTTTGAACCGTGTGAAGATAAAATATGTCAATAATACGCGGACCATTGATTATATGTGCATGAAGTACCGCGTGCGCAATGCGACGGAACTGGAATTTGTGTATGACCAGTATCAGCGGGCAAAGCGGGAATGGGCGCGCAAGCGTGAGAGTGTGTATATGCTCAATGAAAAAAAGGACATTTTGGTCGCCGAACTAAAGAGGATGGGCGTAAAAGATACCGAAATCTGGTGCTCTCAGGTGCAGGCAATCATTGAGCCAAAAGAAATGGTTGAAGTCCGCCACGACTTGAACACGCGCAGGCAGAAACTGCGAAGCCAGATTGATTACAATACAGGGATCATGCAGGATTTTATCGGAGAACTGGAACGCATCCACGACATTCGCGAAGAGTATGCAAAGGATGTGGAAGAGGTTCTTGCAAAATCCAAGGAAATGAATCCGGAAAAATAGAATGGAGGGAACATATGAATCTTTTATTTTTATTAAAACCCAAAAATACCGTGGATTTTTTGAATGGCGAGGACACCGTGCGTGCCGGACTTTTGAAACTTCGTGCCAGCGGGTATACAGCGGCACCGGTATTGTCAGAAGATGGAAAATATATCGGGACGGTCACAGAGGGAGACTTTTTGTGGCATCTGCGTGACACACCATTGGATCAGGAAACGGCAGTAAATCATGTATATATCTGCGAAATGATGCGCGAGAACTGGAATCAGGCGGTTCATATTTCGGCGACGATGGAGGAACTTCTGGAACTGGTATTGAATCAGAACTTTGTACCGGTTGTCGATGACCGAAATTATTTTGTGGGAATTATCACGAGACAGTCTGTGATCCGCCATTTTGTGGACCGGATCCAAAAATTGAAACATCAGGTGGGCGAACAGGAATTGGAAAAAAAGGAAGGAGAAAAAGAGTGAAACCTCGAGTCGATTATACGTTATATTTATGTACAGACCGCGAATTGATGTCTGCGGAAAGACTGGAAAAAGCAGTGGAACTTGCTATACAAGGGGGTGTGACGGTCGTTCAGCTCCGCGAGAAAGACTGCGCGGGAAGGGAATTTCTGCAGATTGCAAAAGATGTAAAACAGATTACGGATGCGTATGAGATTCCGCTTATTATCAATGACCGGATCGATATCGCGATGGCGGTGGATGCCGACGGCGTTCATCTGGGACAGAGCGACATACCGGCGCATACGGCAAGGGAACTTCTGGGACCGGATAAGATCATAGGGGTATCTGCGTACAATAAAGAACTGGCTGTCGAGGCACAAAAAGAGGGCGCAGACTATCTGGGGGTCGGTGATGTGTTTGGAACTTCGACGAAAGCAGGAACGCATCATGTAGAAATCGATACCCTGCGTGAGATCTGCAATGCCGTAAAAATCCCGGTAGTTGCGATCGGCGGTGTCAACCAATCCAATGTGGCAAAACTGGCAGGCACCGGTGTCAGTGGGGCAGCAGTCATTTCGGCGATCATTGCTTCGAAAAATATAACAGAAGCAGCGACAAATATGTTATCGCTGCTTCAAAAAGAAGTTATCGTAAATTCTCCAAGAGCATAACCGGAACACGAAGATTACCGGTGCCACGGCCAAGTTCAATATCCGGTTTGTTGGCACCGTGAAAATCGGAACCGCCGGTGATAAACAGATGATATTCTTCAGCAAGCTTGCGGACAAACGCTTCATCTGTACCACGGTTTCTGGAATAAATGGCTTCGATTCCGCAAAGTCCGTAAGAGGTCAGATCGTCTAACAACCGGCGGATCTGGCTGACGGACAATTTGTAAAGCAATGGGTGTGCGAGAACCGGAATACCGCCGGATGTACGAATCAGATCGATGGCATCTTTTGGTGTGAGATATTCGCGGTTGACAAAATACGGGCTGTCCGAAGACAGGCAGGTACGGAACGCATAATCCAGCGATGGCACACCGCCGTTTTCCAGTAACAGTCGGGCAAAATGCGCACGGGTCAAAATAGTATCGCCAAAGCGTTCGCACAACATATCATATGAAATTGGGAAACCGGCATTTTGCAGATTGCTGCACATTTTCCGATTTCGTTCATCACGTTCATTGGAAATGCTTTCTAATTTAGCAATAAGTTTTTTATTATGGATATCGTAGCGGTATCCGAGCATATGGATTTCAACCGATTGGGAAGAAGAGAGTGTATATTTGCAGGAGAGTTCCATACCTGGGATCACCTGGATTTTATTGTCAAATTCTTCCGCTTTTTTTATGGCACGTTCCACGCCGCTTATCGTATCATGGTCTGTTAATGCAAACGCAACCAGTTCCTGTTTGATGCCAAGCACAACCAGTTCCTCAGGGGAAAAGGTACCATCGGAACAATTCGAATGCACATGTAAATCAATATATCTCATACTTATACCTTCTGTTCTTTTATTATAGTATAACTATTATAGCATAATGGTAGGAATATGTAAAACAGAAAGAGCATATAGATAGTAAAGAATAAAAAAGAAATGGCGAGAGAGTAGAAATGAGAAGATTGAAAGGATTTTTTGTTTCCTTTGTGCTGACGGCACTTCTTTTGGTCGTTGTGGCATTTGTGCTGTATCAGACTAAGGCATCCGTGGAACATATTGGCGGAGCGATTCTTTTGGTGTATGCAGTCGCGGCATTTGTAGGTGGAATGATTTTTTCCGCACAAAAGGACAGCCGGCATTATCTGATGGGTGGACTATTTGGACTGGCATATTTTGGGGTTGTTTATGGCGTCAGTGCTGTCTGGAATAAAAGTTTATCCACAATGTTCCCGGCGATATTGACAACACTTTTGGTCTGTGTTCTTGCCGGTATGCTTGGTGGGATGCTTGGACCGAGAAAAAATAAAGAAAGCAGGAGTTGAAAAACTTGTTTTATTGGTGTAAACTGGAAGAAAAGGGAAACCGGAGGAATACGCATGACAGATCAGCAGGTAGAATGTATTGTCGCACTTGTGGAAGAAGGCAGTTTTTCAAAGGCAGCGGAAAAATTGTTTATTTCTCAGCCGGCAATCAGTCAGAATATAAAACGAATGGAACAGCAGTATGGGGTGAAGATATTTGACCGTTCTACGAAAACGATGCATTTGACAGAAGCAGGAAATGCAATTTATCAGGCGGCAAAAAAGATGCAGGGAACAGAGAAAGAAGTAGGGATGATTTTAGCAGATATCAAGCAGCTGAGGACAGGAACCATTACTTTGGGGACAACGCCTTTTCGAGCTACATGTATGCTTCCCAAATCATTGTTCCGGTTTAAAAATTCATATCCGGGAGTGAAGGTGGAGACTGTGTTCGACTCGATTCACAATCTGCAGCAATTGCTGCGGTCGGGGGAAGTTGATTTTTGTATTGAAACAGATTTGTTTCCTACTGAAGAATTTAGAACGGAAGAAATTGCAGCAGAGACATATTATTTGGCAGTTCCTGCAAATCATCCGTTTAATATAGGACGTGAAAAACAATGTTTGAGCAGAGAAGATATTTGTCAGAAGACACCTTATTTGTACCGGGTGGAAGGTGTCCATATTAATGAATGTGGAGAAATGCCATTTTTGGTGTTGGATGATATGGAAAATGCTACAGATATGCTGGAACGTGTAGCTGAAGCAGAAAATTTCCAGCCAAACGTACAACAGATTGTACATAATTTGGAAATTATGTTTCATTGGATCGTGGCAGGATATGGTACAGGATTGATCCCGGATACGCAGATTTGGTTCAATCCTTATACGACACATCCATGTTATTACAAAATTGCAGATCCTGATGGTGTATATGGTGTGGCTACCAACCGTATCGTGGTTGCGACTAATCCGCATCGTTACTTTTCAAGAGCATCCAGCGAGTTTATGAATGTTTTATCAAGTCTTGTCCGAAGTGGGGAATGGCTCCTGAGACCCCAGACCTAATTGGAGATGCAACGTGGCATAGGTCCAGTTGACGCGGCGTTGTGCCCGGCTTGTCCGGATCTGGATATGATGTTTTTCCGGTTCAGGATGTCCGTCGACAAATAGTTCCGCCTTTTTGGGGGAACAAAGGATTGAATGGACCCCCAGGTCACGGATCAGTTTTTTATCAATGTACACTTCAAGGGAAGCATTGTTTGGTTCAGGATCCATCTTGTATTCTAAAAAGAACATATTATAGGTCAGTTTTTCATCAAATAAAATGCTGCCTTCGCGGGTCCGCGGGGAAATGGCAATCTTATGCTGTTGAAAATGTTTGAGGCTTCCGAGAAAACAAGGACTTTTCGGTATTTCGTAGGATTCGTCAGGCAAAACATGCACGATCATATCCAAAAAACGGGTAAAATAATTTCCTAGAATTTCAAGTCCTTTTTTGGTAAATGTGCGGTCTTCATTAAACACATCGGATTCCGGGTATTCCCCTGCCCGGATATCATTTTGTAAAGCAAGATCCAGATCCAGTACCGGCAGGTTGTAGTGGAGGGACAGAAATTTTTGGTGCCCTGCGTAACCGAGTCCGTTTTTGGAACAGGATAAAATGAGAGATACGGCAATATCATTTTCCAAAAGAGTTCGGATCAAACCTTCCGAAGATTCCTCGTGAAACTTTTCATTGGGATCTTCCATAGAAAAATCAAGGAATACAATATCAGGTTTCCAGTTAAGTACCTGTTCTAAATAGAACATTCCACCCAAAGAGGACATCCCGGTATATTCAAGATTTAATAGTTCAAAATTCGGGTTTTGTTCTAAAAGAACTCCTATTTTTTCTTTAAATAAATGTGTCAATGATTTTGTTATTTCATTGTAGATTCTGACAGGGATTTCTCGTTCATAATCCATTTCAACAAAAGGTTTTTCATTGTTATCAAAACTATAACTGTCATCTTTTTCAATCAATTCTTTTTTGATCATTTCATAAAAGGAATCGTAGTCAATATTAGTATAAAGATTTGTTCCTCCAAGAAAGACAATGCGGATTTCTTTTTTTTGGAGAGCACGCCTCATACGGAAGATATTACCGCGTCGAAACGCTTTAGGATAGGGATAACTTGGTATCAATTTTAGTTGTCCTCCTTTTCAGTGAGAGTATGCCGGATGCGAAGAGATTCCAGCGCTATACAGATGTTTCGGATCCAGGCACTACAGCAGTCCGGAAGCGTAAAGCAGTCCGGATATCCGATTAAGGCATATCCCAAAACGGTTCCGTTGAAATGCAGTGGGACATAATAATAGAGCGAAGTTTCTTTTGGCGCACGAGCATTGGTTTGAGGAAAGGGAATGCCGGGCAGATAAGAAAAGTCACTATTATTTGCAGGTGCGTTCGGAATTGTTACATCTTCCGGAATTGGGATGGCGAGTGGAGAACTTAAAAAATCAGTCTCGGTATTTGGAAAAATTCTTGCATCCAATCCCGGGTAGCGTTCCATAAAACAATAGGTGGAATCGAGGTTAAGGTCTCCGCTTTTTTTGGACATCCAATTTTTGTCAAGACAAAAAGCAATGATTGAAAATCCGTCTAAGTAGCGGAAAGTGGTATGGATGCAACGTGGTATATCCTCTAATTTTTGGCAATGAAGCAGTTCTTCCGCCATGTAATTATAATTGGAAAAGAAATTTTCATATCTTCCGGCATTGACGGGACGCATCATGTCCTGGGTATATCCGGGCAGTTTTGTGAATTTGTCTTCGGTGCATCCGCAACTGTCCCAAATCAGAAATGAAGAGGTCTCTTCAGGAATATCCATAGGAGGATGCCCTTCCAGTTTGGAACGTAGGGCTTGTGCGGCACGACGACCGGTACATTCTCCATCTCGTATCATAGAAGTAATTCGGTAATTTTCGGCGACACCATCGTCTAGTGCGTCAAAGCCGGTAATCGCGATATCTTCCGGAATTCGTATGCCATTTTCAATAAAAGTGCGGTAAGCACCGATGGCCATTGCCTGATTTGCACACATAAGAGCCTGTGGAAGCAGTCCCCGGCGAATCATTTGCGTAGCAATACACTGTCCTCCGCCATACCAGAAATTTCCTTCGAAAACTTTGGTTTCATCGTATGGAATATTACAAGCCTCCAGTCCCCTTTTATAACCTTCCAATCGTCTTTGTGCATGGGCATGCCACAATGGTCCGGATAAAAAGGCAATATCCGTATAACAATGTTCATTTACAAGGTGTTCTGTCATTTTTTGCATGGCGACTGCGTCATCTAACATAATGGTATCAAAATAGTCGCTTTCGTAATCCAAAGAAATAACAGGTCCCTTAAAATCAGAAAAGATTTCCTCTTGTAGGGCGCTGCGTTCATTTTGCGTGTATTGAAGTGTGGATGGCGCAATCAGGATTCCTTGAAATTCATCCCAAGGGACCATGTGAAAGATGCTTGTTTCCCCGGATATTTGTGACGGATCTACATCTGTATGTAAATCCGTTGTATGAAAATTGGTAAAAATGTGTAATTCGTATTTGGAAGAAAGAAGTTCTTTGGTTACGCCTCGAATTAATGTACGCTGGTAAGAAGCATCGCCTTGTCCAATCAGTAAAGCAATTTTCTTTTTTAGCATAGGATCCTCCGTTCAATAATTCTATATAAGATAAGTATAGTGCCTTTGTATAATTATGTCAATGAAAAGTCTTTTTATATTTTCCGTTCCTTCCAATTAAATATTTTCAGGAGAGGGCTGTAAGCAGCTTACGAGCAATACATGAAAAAAATTCTAAATTTATTAGCACTCACTCTTGACGAGTGCTAATAAAAGTGGTATAACATAATTGTAGCGATGGTGGAGAGACTATAAAAAGTCCCACATTGTCCAATAACGCTTGCAGGCATCGTGCAGGAGATGCAGAATGGAGGCAGAGTATGAATATTTCAAAATTTACACAGAAATCCGTAGAGATTTTAAACAACCTGGAAAAAATCGCATATGATTTTGGTGCACAGGAGATTGCACAGGAACACTTACTTTATGGGATGTTGACGGTAGAGGATAGTCTGATCAAGAAACTGATCGAGAAAATGGAGATAGACAGCGATGTATTTTTGGCGCAGGTCGAGGGAGCTGTCCGCAAACGTCCGCAGGTTCAGGGAGGACAGGTTTATATCGGACAAGATTTGAATAAAGTATTGGTGTATGCCGAAAATGAGGCGAAAGCGCTGGGAGACGAGTATGTCTCTGTTGAGCATTTATTTTTGAGTCTGCTTCGCAAACCATCGAAGGAGATCAAGCAGCTGTTTCACGATTTTCAGATTGACCGCGAAAGATTTTTGCAGGCTCTTTCGAAAGTCCGAGGAAATCAAAAAGTGACAACGGACAATCCGGAAGCCGTGTATGACAGCTTAAATAAATATGGATATGACCTCGTAGAGAGGGCGCGTGAGAAAAAACTGGATCCTGTAATTGGCAGGGACTCGGAGATTCGTAACATGATTCAGATCTTATCGCGTAAGACCAAAAATAATCCGGTTCTTATCGGTGAACCCGGTGTAGGTAAGACGGCAGCCGTAGAAGGACTGGCACAGCGTATTGTACGCGGGGACGTGCCGGATGGCTTGAAAGACAAGATCATATTTGCTTTGGATATGGGGGCATTGGTGGCAGGTGCCAAATACCGCGGTGAATTTGAAGAACGTCTGAAAGCCGTTTTGGAAGAAGTCAAAGACAGCGACGGACAGATCATTCTTTTCGTCGATGAACTTCATACGATCGTCGGAGCCGGAAAGACCGATGGTGCAATGGACGCCGGAAACATGTTAAAGCCAATGCTTGCACGTGGCGAATTGCATTGTATCGGTGCAACTACATTGGATGAATATCGGATGTACATTGAGAAAGATGCCGCCCTGGAACGTCGTTTCCAGCCGGTTATGGTGGACGAACCGACGGTAGAGGACACGATCTCGATTCTTCGTGGACTGAAAGACCGTTACGAAATTTTCCATGGTGTAAAAATTACCGATGGAGCACTTGTCAATGCGGCGGTTCTGTCAAACCGTTATATTTCCGATCGTTTCCTTCCGGATAAGGCGATTGACCTTGTCGATGAAGCATGTGCACTCATCAAAACCGAGCTGGATTCGCTGCCGACCGAATTGGATGATGTGCAGCGTCACATCATGCAGCTGGAGATTGAAGAGGCCGCATTGAAAAAAGAAACGGACAATCTGAGCAAAGAGCGTCTGACTAATTTACAGAAAGAACTCGCCGAACTTCGTGAACAATTTGCCGGCGAGAAGGCAAAATGGGACAATGAGCGAAGTGCGGTGGAAAAGGTTCACAGTCTGAAGACCGAACTTGAAACCGTCCGCAACCAGATTGAAATGGCGAAAAACAATTATGACCTTGAAAAAGCGGCACAATTGCAGTATGGAGATCTGCCAAGAGTGCAGAAACAATTGCAGGAAGCCGAAGAAAAGGCAAAGAAAGGCGACCAAGCGATGGTTCATGAGAGCGTGACAGAGGAAGAAATTGCCAAAATTGTATCGCGCTGGACAGGAATCCCGGTTGCCAAATTGACAGAATCGGAGCGAAATAAAACACTTCATCTGGCAGATGCACTTCACAAACGAGTGGTCGGTCAGGATGAGGGCGTAACGAAAGTGACAGAAGCAATCCTTCGTTCCAAGGCCGGAATCAAGGATCCGACAAAGCCCATCGGCTCATTTCTCTTTCTTGGTCCTACCGGCGTCGGAAAGACGGAGCTTGCGAAGAGCCTTGCCGAGAATTTGTTTGACAATGAACAGAATATCATACGTATTGATATGAGTGAATATATGGAGAAACATTCCGTATCGCGTCTGATCGGAGCGCCTCCGGGATATGTTGGTTACGAGGAAGGCGGCCAGCTGACCGAGGCAGTGCGAAGAAAACCATATTCTGTCGTATTGTTTGATGAGATTGAGAAGGCACATCCGGATGTGTTCAATATTTTCTTACAAATATTGGATGATGGACGTGTAACAGATTCAAAAGGCCGTACGGTCGATTTCAAAAATACGATTTTGATCATGACATCGAACCTTGGCGCAGAATATTTGCTTGATGGCATCGACGAGGACGGCAATATCCGCCCGGAGGCAGAACAGAAAGTGATGGAAAAACTTCGTCTGAGTTTTAAACCGGAATTTTTGAACCGTCTTGATGAAACCATCATGTTTAAGCCGCTGACAAGGGACAATATCCGAGGAATCATTGATCTTTTGATCGCGGATCTGAACCGCCGTCTTGCCGACCGCGAGCTTACGGTAGAGCTTACCGACGCAGCGAAAGACAAAGTGGTGGAAGATGCGTACGAACCGGCTTATGGTGCACGGCCATTGAAGCGTTATATCCAGAAAAAGGTAGAGACGCTTCTTGCCAAAAAGATTTTGTCTGACGAACTTCATGCCGGCGAGCATTTTGTTATTACCGATGAAATGCTGTAAATCAGAGATTTATGCAGAAGCACGGCAACTTGCTGGTTTCTATATATTGGATGCTGAGTCGCTATAAATAAAATAACAAATAACACCCCTTGCGAATTTTGTCATATAGTATACTAAAAAGCAAAATAGCAAGGGGATTTTTTTATGAATTCATATTCTGGAAATTGTAATTGTAATGAAAATCCAAGACCGCGCGGCCCGATGCCTGTCAACATGCCATCCTCTTCCTGCGGATGTCGTGGCTACAAGCCGGAAATGCCGGAATCCCGACCTTGTCCACGCCCGGAACGCCAGACATTGGCTATCGCCTCGGTAAAATGGCAGACGTGGAAAAATGTCATGGACGGTGGAAGCGGTTTGGCGCACGGCTCGATCTTTGAAGATCTCGTTCTTCCATTTATTGGAAGCAAAGCAGCATGCGCACAATGTTCACAACCATCATATCAAGGGAGGGATCGACGATGAATCAGACAGACAAAAAGAAGTTGCTGCGTTATATTCAGGAAGTTTCGTTTGCCATCGATGATGTCGTACTGTATCTGGATACGCATCCCTATGATGAGGAAGCATTGAAGTATTACAAAAAGTATAAGAAATTATACCACGAGGCATCCGAGGAATACACGCAATGCTACGGACCGCTGCAAACTAGTAATGTCATCGCAGATGACCGCTGGACCTGGGTAGAAGGTCCGTGGCCATGGGAAGGAGGATGCTGATCAATGTGGAAATATGAAAAACGTTTGCAATACCCGGTAAATATCACTCGCCCAAATGCTGAGATGGCAAAAGTGATCATTTCACAATTTGGAGGTCCGTGTCACACTAAGGGATGAAAATGAAAAGTACCGAATAATCGGCACTTTCAAAGAGATTTAGGAATAAGAATAGAAGATGTTAAAAGTATCGCTGTCGCGGTGGTACTCCATATGGTCGATGATCTTGGCAACGGCTTCGTGTTTTTCAGCCACATCGATGGATTCATCTTCCAATGTATCCAATAGATTTTTGATCATGGAGATGTATGTGGCACCGTTGATGGCAGCAGTATGAGGAGTGCATCGCCGCTCTTCTTTTTTTATGAGCTTTTTCAAATGATCTCTTTCTTCGGCGATCCGGAACTTATTTTCTTTATATTCTTCTTTGGTATCAATTCCTTCGATGTATGCGTCTTTGATGCGCTGTTCTTTTTGTTCCAGTTTGGCAAGGGAATCTTGGTATTGGCGGAGCATATCCGAAGCAAGTGGAGTATCCGGCAGTGTCGCATGAAATGTCATGTCTGCGGAAGTACTGTCAATAGTTTTGCGCAAGGAATCAACGAGTGCTTCTTCACATCGCCAGGCAACGATATTTCCGGTGTTGGTGTGCATTCCCTTGGAGTATTTCCAGCAAACAAATGAAGTATATGTTTTGTTCGTGTGAAAAGACAGATTTGCTCCGCAGGCCGGACACCGCATGATGCCGCAAAGGTAATGGTTAAATAGGGTGTCGGATTTACGTCGTCGCTGTCCGGTGTGACCGGGAACAAAAGGAACAATTTTTTGAACTTGTGTCCAATGATTTTCATCAATTAATGGTTTGTGTAGTCCCTTTGTTGTGATAATGTCGTTATCGGCATTATTGTAGTAGGAAGAATGCTTTCTATAATTCCACCGCACATAACCCTTATAGAAAGGATTTTGAAGGATATAAACGATACCACGATGTTCGAAGAGTTTTCCGCGGCGCGTGCGGTATCCGGCATCATTGATTATTCGTGCGATAGTGGTTGAGGTTTTTCCTTCCGCGGCAAGACGATAGATCTCACGCACAATGACCGCTTCCGGTTCATAGATTACAGGAATGTGATCTTCCATATGATATCCGAGCGGTGGTGCTGCCTGGTATCCTCCACGGAGTGCCTTTTCTTCCATGCCGCGCTTGACATCGCTGGCGAGGCGAATGGAGTAATACTCATCCATCCATTCGATGATTCGTTCAATCAAGGAGGCAAAAGGACCATCAATCAATGGCTCAGTGATCGATACGACCTCTACACCATTTTTTTGAAGCAATGATTTGTAGACGATACTTTCTTCCTGATTCCTTGCAAAACGGCTGAATTTCCACACCAGGATGTAGTCATAGGGATGTTCTTTGGATTTGGCATAGGAGATCATTTTTTGGAATGCCGGTCGTTTTTCTGCGTTACGTCCACTGATACCGGTATCCTCAAAGATGTCAGTGATCATGATCCCGTTTTTCTTTGCATAATTTTTGAGTTCACGGCGCTGTGCATCCGGAGAGAGTTCTTCCTGGCGATCTGTCGATACGCGGATGTAGGCAGCAGCTGTTTTGATGGTTGTGGACATAGGATCACTCCTTATAACTTGACATATTCAATATATATTAGTAAAATAACATTTAAAAGTTAGAAATGAATTCTAACTAAGTGAAGAAAAGAACATGGAAGTATAAATAAAATGTTCTTATTATCTGAAAGCAAGTAATGTTTCTAGTTTGTACTAGGAAAAGGTTTACTTGCTTTCTTTAACTCTGTTTGTTGGTGCTTTATGGCAAGAACATATGAAAATACCCCAAGCCTCGACAAATCCCTTATTGTGGGAAGTCTACCGCGTGGGGTATGTTAATCGCGTAACGTTGTTACAGTACTATAATATACCCAAGACGGTTAAATGTCAACTAATAGTACGTTTTTTCAAAACTTGCCAATAATTTCTTACATCATAAATAACTGCAAGTTCCTTTCGATATTTGCGCCGGCGCAACGCTTAAATCGCATGATTACAATGGTTAAGAAATCAGTTCCTTTCCATCAAAAATCAATGATTTGATTTTATTTGTTTTCCGGTCAATTTCGAACTGAAAATCACTTCGGATCATAGCGCCAAAGCCATTTTGGGAATCTACATAGCCTTGGACCAGCAAGGTATGTTTATTTTTGGAAAAGGCCCACTCATTCCTGTTGGCAAATTCTGCGGTAGAGGGTGAGGTAAGAATTTCCTTTATTTTTTCCTCACAACTAATCCTTACAGTGTCTTGTTCCTCAGCGGTCATACAATAGTCGTCAAGGGTCGATTTGACTTTTCCTTTTCCGTATAATGTATGATTTTTATAAGTTATCTTATATACATTTTGTTTTTTGTCAAGAAAAACAAATACATTTTTTATGTTGCCAATTACAAGAATATATCCTTTTTTTCCTTTGTACCTGGAATCCAATGAAGACTCTGCGGTTATCGACGAAGCATCTTTTAAACCACATTGAGATAAAATTTTATCAATTTTTTCCCCTTGCTTATTTGACAGTCCGTTGATGTTTTTAGCGGCAAAACTTGTCGGCGTATTAGTCGACAGAGTAGCGTTCTGGTTGCCGGAATTTGTGTTGCTATTTGAAGAGGGGGTGTCGTTCCCTAAAACTGCTCCAACTATTGTAATTGTCATTAGGACAAGTATAATGATAGAACAGTAGAATAAACACCCTAGTTTCTTCTTCTTTTTCGCTGGAAGTGATGCTACAGATGTAACATTTGTCGTTTTTTCTGTTTTGAGAATGTATCCGCAGTTTGGACAAGTCGCTGCTTGATCTGAAACTTCATGGTTACATTCTGGACAATTGATTAGTGCCATAATAAAATCCTCCCTTATTTGTGTTGATGTGCGTAAATTTCAATAAGATTAACAGAGCAATCTTTATCAAAATCCCCGTAATACAAAAAAGCCTAAGAAAAAATTCTCAGGCTCTACTTTGTGACCGGATACCAGCCATTTCACTAGTTAATGATAACTATACCATATTCCAAAGATTTGTCAAGTATTCCTGAAAATAAAATTTCTTTAAATTTTTTTATTTGTTTAAACTTCACATGGTTGCGCTTTCTGGTGAAAGGTTAGTTCACTTTCAGTTGGTTACAAATATCATAAATAACTGCAAGTTCCTTTCAATATTTGCGCCGGCGCAATAAGAAATATCACTTTTGTGCAAGTGTCAAAAGAGAATCCTGTAACACTTTTGAAAAGTTCACGTTGTGAGACTCTCCGTAGGTGTTCAGCCATGCGGGAATTGTGATATTTTTTCGTACCGTTTTAGATCCGTATTTTTCAGAATAAGAATCCATGTCCAGTACAAGAAGTGAGATAAAACTATCATCTTCTTCCAAGTCAATATTTTTTTGATCGCTCGGCGCCGGGATATCATTTCCCTCTTCAAGTTCGTCAAGGATCCAGCCGCTGGCGGCATCGGTGCCATGTTCAATTGCACTAATAAGAGAATTTCCTTCGGATACACAACCGGGAAGATCCGGGACAACAACGGTGAAGCCTTCTTTTTCTTCACAAGGTGTAAAAATTGCCGGGTAAATCAGTTTCATAATATTATGCCTCCTTTTTTGCGAAAACAAGAGGGCTTTTACAGCCCAGCTTGTTTGAAAATAGATTTAACAGTACCTTTGTCAAGGTCTCCAGTATGTACCGGGATTGTTACTTTACCCGGTTTAGTAGGATGCTTGTATTGTCGGTGTGATCCAACTTGTTTTACAAAATGCCATCCATCGTTTAGTAAAATCTTTTCGATTTCTCTAACTCTCATTGAAGTACCCCCTTACAATATATATTATACGTACTGTGTGTATAAATGTCAAGAGGAAAATAAGCATAATACGCATAAAATTATTTTGTGCGTTAAAAATTATCAAATATTACAACTGGTAATACATACCAAAACACTTTTATAATGATAGTACGCCCGGTCAACCGGTTAGGAGGGTGGTCACACTGATAAGGAAATACATACAGTACCATGATTGCAGGGTGTATGCAATTTATTACAGAAAACTCAACATAATTTACTTTAATTCAAATTTCTCAGGTAACACGAAACTGATTTACTATAAATAAATAGGGTGTGACCGGGTGAACATCACCCGATATCTTTTCCCCCTGTATTGTCGATAGGCGGGTACTGCCGTTCTAATTCTTCCGCAGTCTCCGGAATGAGTAAAGCAGGGTCTTCCGATACCGCGGAAGCAAGTCGCGATCTAAACTGCGAAACAGCTACTTTCCGGATCTCCGGATCTAGATCAAAATATGCCTTCACAATTTCCAATTCTAGCTTTTCCGCGCCGCGTGCCTTGACATAATCATCCAGGCTGAAACTATCCGGTTCTATGTACATAGGTTCAATTCCATCCAATAACCATTCTTCCCGAACGTTGAATGTGCTACAAATCAATTTATAGAGAGACATCTTTTGATCTGGTCGAGCTAAGCGGTTTAGTTCAATATTAGCAATCATATCTCTGCTTACACCGAGTTTTTGTCCGAAAGATTCCATGCTCATATTTAGATGCTTCTTTCTAAGTTCACGAATTCTTTCATAGGTTTCCATACGAAAATCTCCTTTCGATTTATTTTATGACACCACTATACACTAAAAAAATGAGCTAGTCAACACAAAAATAAAAACAATTCCCAAAAAGAGTGTTGACAGACAAACAAACACGTGTTAATATGTGTGTATCAACAAATGAAAAAACCAAAAAAACGCATATCAACAAAAAAGGAGGCGAGAAAGATGAAATCAGAAACAAAGACGATAATCGCGCAGGAAAGAAAACAGGAAGTAATGGAGCTTATGGACTTCCTGGACGATTTAGACCGAGAGGAAAAACAAGGCTTCCTGATGTTCATGCAGGGAATGAAAGCGGCAAAGAGCATCAAGGACACGAGAACAGCATAGGAGGTGTAAGGATATGTATAGTCGTAAATTGACGATCCGTCTGTCTGCTGAACTAAAAGAGAAGATCCAGCAGGAAGCAGACAGAAAGGGAATAAGTTTTAATTCCATGCTAATTATTTTTCTGGCAGCTGGCCTGAAAGCCCAATGATGCCATGTAAGACGAAAGGAGATGAGACCATGGTACTACTTAGCCTAGTCATCATTGCAACATTGATAGTGTATGCCTTTTTTTGCAAAATTAGTTGTCTGGCACTTCTTTTGTATATTAAAGACACGGGTACGATTCCAAAAAAGGAAGAAGTAGATAAGTACACGAAAAAAGCAGTCAGAAAGATGTTTTGGCGAAAGGAGTGAGACCATGAAAGGACAGGCACTAAATTTTGATGAAATATCAACCAAAGATTTAGTTAGCGAACTAGTTAAGCGAGAGGGAGTTTCTGAAGCCTGGGTGGAACCGGAAAACAAGAAATTAGATGTACAAATAACCAGTCCCACCCTGATTTTAGTTGTTACAGACTAAAGTATGCGTTTGTAACGATGACATTTATCAAATGTAGATAAAGCAGATCCAAGCGAAGAGGATTGCATAAAGCAATCAAATTCACTTTTACTTACATCGTAGTATTGATAAATGGCTCCATTGTGGAATTGCACTTCCATAATATTGGATTTCCATCCAATATTTGCAATTCTAGATGAATTAACTGGGTACCTTTGCATAGCATATACCTCCTTTTGTAATTTGGATGCTGCAACATCCTATACATTACATTATAAAAGAAAAGGATAATTTTGGCAATAGTAACCCGGGACCACAACATTTCATACATTACCATATGGGGGTGATTATCATGGCAAAAAGAAAGAAAAGCAAAAGCAAGATCCAAAATTACATAATTATTGAAGGAAAGCCGGTCAAAGTGGAAGACATACCACCGGAGCAGATGAAAGAAATTGCGACGACGCTTGCAATACGCTTTGCAAAGGCTCTTGGGTATGAACCGGTAGAACCAGTAAAGGATACAAAAAACATAGGATAGCCCGAAAAGGGCAGAAAGGACAAGCTATGACGACAAAGAATAAATGTTTATGGACGATGACAGGCTGTTCAATCGCCTATCTTACAACGATGGCACTCAGTCCTGCAACCGGGACAAGCATTCCGGCGGCGATCATGTCGGTGGTATGTACACTGTATATCGCGGTGTTTATCGCGGCAAACGTAGGAAACAAGGGGGAAGAGTGATGGACAGACAGGAATTTTATCAAGACGGCGTAACTCGTGTTACGGATCCGTTTTATATCTGTATCTGTGAGAAGGGGTGTGCCGCTTACAGCCCGATTTACTTGAAAAAATGTGAGCTGTGTGGTGCGCCGTTACGCCAGTGTGTTCCCGCCAATAAATATAACCAAAGCAAAGGCGATCAGTAAAAAAACTGACCGCCAAGATATGCTCACTAAAAATATAACCATTTTTAGTATAGCATATCTAAGATAAAAAAGCAAGCAAAACATCAAAAATAAAGGGGTTCAAAGCCCCTTTGAAAACTTGCTAAGGATATTAGTTTTAGAGCAATTACAGGAGGAAGATATGCCATACATAAAAGCAACGACAGTAGCAGGTCAGACAGTCATGATCGAGAAGTACTATTCAAGCCGATGGGGACGAAAGGGGATTGAGCGTTCTGCCAATCTGAAAAAGACAAGTGAGGAGCAGGAACGTGTAAATCAGCGGCAGGCAATCCGAACGGTTACCCTCTTACTCAATGCCAACTTCGGATCGGATGATTATCACCTGGTACTGGACTATGCTCCGGATCAGCGCCCGGCTACTCCCTGCGCAAGCCAAGAAGTTAGTCAAGCCATTCCTTGGAAAACTTCGGCGGCTCTATCGAAAGTGCGGGATGGAACTAAAATACATCGAAGTGTGTGAATTTGGAAAGAAAGGAGCGCTGCACCACCACATGGTGGTCAACAGTTGCGCCGGCACAACGACAGCGGACATCAGAAAGAAGTGGCCGCATGGTCGTGTGCACTTCAATCCGCTTGACGATTCAGGAGAGTATAGCAAACTGGCCGCTTATCTCTTGAAGAATCGAATGTATTGGAGGAAGTGTGGAGGTACCGGAAAGCAGTATTCCCCATCGCGAAACCTGGTACGACCTGTCACCAAGAAAGTAGTGGTTAAGGCAGAGCGGTACTATGAGAAGCCGAGGGGAAGAAAAGGCTACTATGTTGCCGCTGATTCTGAGAGGCACTTTATGACGGAAGCAGGCTGGCCATATATGAGATATATCATCGTAAAAGGAGAAAGAGCACCGTGAAGATAGACATATACATCATTACATTGTGGAAGGGGACGAACTTTGCCAAGGGATCCGGAGCATATGGGATTCTGCTGGAATTGGTAAAAGACGGTACCCCTTATACAAAAGAGCATTATGCCGGATGGGAAAATCTGTCCTATCCCAAACTGCAGCTAAGGGCTGTCGTGGATGCACTTAACTATATGATACGTCCATGTGAGGTACGGATCCATATGGATCAAGGATATGTGACCGGAGCATGGAAACATAAAAACAACAATGGAAAATACGAGGAATTGTGGGAGGCATTGAAGCAAAAAGCATCCAAGATGGATAAGGTAGACATTGACTTGGATGGAGACCATGAATATGCTTCGTACCTCAAAAGACAGGTAGAGGCAGGGAAGTATCCGGCCATAAAGGATCAATGAAAGGAGAGATACTATGTTTGAGATTTTTGGAGAATTTGACACATTTTTAGAATTGAATCAGGCAGCAGAGGGCTTGAAGGAAGAGGGAGATATGGCTTCCCTCCGCAAGCTGGCGCAGGAAAACGGCATTGATGAAATGGATACCGAGGCTTATATCAAGGGAGAGATTTCGGAGTTAAGCAATCCAATCACCGCCGCTCTCGGAAAACTGAAAAAGGAAAAGGAGGAGAGCAACAGATACGTGACTACTGCGATCATTGGATATCTGGAATCCATCTGCGATGATATCGACATGGCACTCGCGATCCGGAAAAAGGGAAAGCGTGCCAGCAAAGTGTATGACAAAGTGTATAAGTTTGTCAAAGACAACCAGAAAGATGGTTGCGGCGAGTGCAGCGATGAAAAAGCCTATCAAATGGCACGTGAATATTATAAGGGGGCAGAGTGATGAAGTTTGATATCGATATTACTCCCTGCCCGGAAGAGTATATCAAGGCAGCAGTGAAACGCCATCTTGTCCGAGGTGTGCCGGGGAGCCTGGATGAAGATATTATCATTCAAAAGGTGAAAGATGGTCTGCTTTGGACCTATCATTATTATGCGCATTCGCGCCATGATAATGCGGCTGCGCTATCTAATGCGGTCAGAGAACAATGCCAGTCGCCAAAAGAAATCATTATTGCAGACATGGAAAAGCGGCGATGGTGGACATGGCGGGATGGCAAATGGGGAAAGGCAAAGTGCCGCCCTTGGGATGCGTATTATTTTGATAAAACCATTCCGGAAGATGTAGCCGGACATGTCATTGATAAAGAGGTGTATGGCATGCATTTATGGGACATGCAGAATGAAGTGACCGCGGCACGCTACCGGCAGAAACGGCAAAAGAAAGCAGCCGATAAAAAACGATTGATGGATCAAATCAAGCCGGTTCCCAAAGCATATGAAGACTGGGCGATGAACCGATTTGTGAATTTTATGGTATTTTCTACGGAAGACCGAAAGGAAGGATACTGTTCCCATTGCAGAAAGAAAGTGTCGATGGAGCATCTGATAAACGGCAAAACAGTAGTCTGTCCAATCTGCAATAAAGCGATGGAAGCAAGAACCATACATAAAATGCCTATGATTCAACAAATAAGCACGATGTATGTCCAGCCGATAAAAGAAGGAGTTGTATGCAGATTTATTAAACATACAAAGACCTGGAGCAATGGCACAGAATATGTCTATCCGCAGGAAGGACTCCGCATGATCCAGGAATATGGAAAGCCGCAGCGCTGGTTTGAGCGGCGCATTTGGAACTATGAGAAAGGCGAGTATAGTGAGTATGCAGAAAACAGAATAAAAGGATGGACAAGAGCAACAAATTCACCGACGGCCGTGCTTATAGACAGGTATTATCGGGCAAAGTGCCATGTCTACAAAAGAAATCTGCCGGCATTGATAAAAAAGACACCGGTGAAGCATTTGACCGGATTGGATGAAATGGCGTTTTTGGTAACCAAAAAACAACGATATCAGCAAGATATTTTTGCATACGCAGACATCCTGGATTACTGTGGAAGATATCCGGTGATTGAGTCTTTGTGGAAACTTGGGTTTGAAAGACTTACTGTAGATATTGTCAGCAATTCCATAAAAATCAAGCAGTCCCGTGAAAATCATAAGGCATTGGGAATATCAAAGGAATTGTGGAGGTATATGCTGCAGACGGATAGACAGCAGGATGCAGACTGGATCCAGGCAATGCAGGAGCTTTCAGGAGTGCATGGAAGTATCGAGGAGAAAGAGGAAGCTATCCTTGTAATGAAGTTCTCCAGACACCGTGAAGAACTTTTTCTAAAAAGAGGACTGAAATTAAGGCGAACGGTGGATTATATCTGCGAACAGGCTAGATATTCAGATCTTACGGAACATACAGTACAGCAGTATGTGGACTACCTTAATATGTCAGACAGGCTGCAACTAGACACAATTCTCTATCCGGATAATCTCGAGAATGCACATGATCAACTGGTAGAGCTGACTAATGATCAGAAAAACAAAAAGCGACTTGCTGAGGCATCAAAAAAGGACAAGGCAATTGGAAAGATTTATGAGAAGATCGAAAAAAATTTTTCGTTCGCGGAAGGTAAATATATTATTCGGCCGGCGAAGAGTAATGTCGAGATAGTGCGGGAAGGACAGATTCAGCATATCTGTGTGGGAGACGGAAGTTACACAGAGAAGATGATTCAGGGCAAGAGTTATATCTTGTTTCTCCGGCAGCAGTCGGCACCGGACAAACCCTACTATACTGTAGAGATAGCTCCGGATTACGAGATACTCCAGCGTCATGGAAAGTATAACAAAGAACACGAGGAACGTATCGAGGTAGATGCATTTTTAAATCAATTTGTGGAGGAAAAGACACATGGCAAAAAGCATTATGCATGATGGAATGACCTGCTTTTTATGCGGTGCAAATGGATCGATGGATCATCTGCACTGGCATCATATCTTTGGTGGTCCCAACCGCCGCTGGTCTGAAAAGTTTGGACTAAAGGTGCGGCTGTGCGGTTCGAAATGTCACGAAAATGGTCCGCAGGCGGTACATAAATGCAGAGAGACAGATCTTTATCTGAAAGCAGAGGGGCAGAAAGCATTTGAAGAATATCACGGAAGCCGGGAAGAGTTTCAACAGATATTCGGAAGAAACTGGTTGTAAGCACCAAATGGCTTTTACATCACGGGTTATAAGTCATTTGAATCATATAGCAGACTGCCGGGGGTATCTCCGGCAGGGAAAGGAGCAAAGAAAAGAATGGAACAGTTAAGTATAGTGATCAATGATATGGAGGATGTCACAAAAGCAATCGATCAGGCACAGAGAAAAGCATGCACGTCGATCGTCGAGATCGGATATGTGCTTCGTAAGGCAGATGATGCGGAGTTATTCCGGCAAAAAGGATATAGCAGTATCTTCGAATTTGCCAAGCAGGAGTACGGCTGGGATAAAGCTCAGACATCAAGATTTATGGCAATCAACCGGGAATACAGCGAGGGCGGGTATTCTACCGTGCTGAAAGCACAGTACGAAGGCTATGGTCAAGCTAAGCTGTCAGAAATGCTGCTGCTTCCGGAGCAGATCCGGGAAGAACTTCATCCGGATATGAAACGGGATGAGATCCGGGAGATTAAGAGAGAATATCAGGCGGCAGAGCAGGCGAGACAGTTTGAGGATTTTGGTAAATCCTTTACTCCGGAGGCAGCAGAGGAAAGTCTTTTGGTACAGAGTATCCGCCATCTGTTCGAATTGGACGCATATGCGCGCCGTATCCCCAAGTTGTGGCCGCTGATGAAGAAAAAGGATGCCGGAGAAGACTGTAACGAGCAGGATATTTTTCTTGCTTTGTCCGAAAATGGCTATGGGAACCAGCGAGCCGGATCGTGCATGTATTTCTTCAAGAAGGATAACTTCATCGTGATGCGTGGAATGTCCAAAGAAGAGCATTCTTATAATGAGTTGCTGGAGGCATTATTGAATCTTTCAAGTATCGAATTATCCGAGGAAAATACCTGGTACGAAAAAACGTTTGGTAAAAATCTTCCGGCAGAGGAAAAAACGACACCAAAAATGGTGCCGCCCTCGGAATCCCGAGGGCGAGGGGATGTCAAACCAGTGCCAAAGACGACCGTGGAAAAGCATGAGGAAAAAGTATCAGAAAGCCCGAAAAATCAGGAAGAACATCTGGTTTTGGAGGGGCAGAGTGATATCCGTGAATTTGCTGAAGAAATGCCGATAAGCAACGGAAATTTACAAAATATGGAAGAAAATGAGCCACTTGAAATGACGCCACCCTCGGAATCCCGAGGACGCGAGGATTTTGACAAAGAGCAGAAATTAGACGAACCAACATCGAAAATGCCGGATATAGTACCGGATGTTGTCGATGGAGAATGTCAATACTGTGCCGGCAATAAGGATATCGAGACCAATGACGGATCCTTTCATCTGCACCTGACAAGACATGGTACCGGAAGGATTGAACTTGACAGTGGACTTCGGTATGGAATCATTGAATTTTCGTATTGCCCGATGTGCGGGAGAAAGATGGAAGAATGAAAGAAAAAAGAACAGAGGCAGCAGTATGTGAGGCAGTCGATGTGATCACGGAAGCGATTACGCATTACTATATTCCGAAAAAAGTAAAAATTGCCTGGGACGGCTGTTACGCATACTGCCCGTCGTGTGGAAACGAGGATATCCGCGACACGGAGTTTCATAAATTTTGCCACGAATGTGGACAGAGATTGGGGGAATTGGAATGATCTATGCACCGGGACAGATATATCAGATGGCGGGTACCGGAGAGTATGCCCGAATCCAAAAGTGTTTTGCGGCGAAAGCCCTGTGCCTGATCCGCGGAAGACATCATTTGGTAAGCTATGACAAGTTGTTAGTGCGAAAGGAGATACGATGAATAAGCAGAGCAGAGAGGGAATCATCCGACTGAAAAGGGAAGGATTGAGCAATGCAGAGATTGCCAAAAATCTCAATCTAAAAAAATCCACGGTAATATCCTACATCACATTGATACGAAAAAGTGATGACTGCCCCGAATGGTTTAAGCAAAGCATTAACCAATGGCGGAAACGGATTGACGATGCCATCGTGGATATCATGAAAGAACTGGCTACAGGCATCAGCATGGAGGCAGTGGCAGAAAAGTATGGCGCATCCGAAAAAACAATTGCAGAACGGATCAAACTATATGAAAGTAATTTGGTTCAAGATGATAAATGCGAGAATGAAGAACTGCGGATGAATGTCGAAAAGGCGATGATCGCAGCTACAGATCAAGGTAAGATCTTGGCACTGGCAAGAGTCGGCTGGAAGTTGAAGGATATTGCCGACGAACTTGACGTGACGGAACAGGTTATAAAAAAGGTGCTGCAAAGATATTTATCAAGGCAGCAGGGTTTGAAAGGAGCAGTGCGATGAAGAGATACAATGGAAAAGTTCGGTTTTTAGAAACGGATATCAATTTTACTGCCGGTAAAATCTACGAGATCAAGGATGGCAAGATTGCAAATGACCGGGGAGAAAAATTACCTCTTTATGATGAATTTTGGAATTTTGAGCAGGTAAAGGAGTATTTTTCCGTAAATGGTCAGTATGACAAACAGGGGATTTTAGTGGAGCAATATAATCCAAGTACCTTAAAGAAAGTTTACATAAGCGGTCCGATTACCGGGACAAAAGATTACCTGGAGAAGTTTGAAGATATAGAAACTGCTTTGGCTCTGGTCCATCAAGGAGTGGAGATAATCAATCCGGCCAAAGTAAATGCCAATCTTCCGAAAAGTACCACATGGGAAGAGTACATGAGAATGTCCCTGTGTATGCTTAGTATGTGTGATGGAATTTACATGATGGAAGGCTGGCAGCAGAGCCGGGGAGCAACTCTGGAATATGCCTATGCAAAGGGCATGGGGATAACGGTGTTGTGAGAAAGAAAGGTAAAGCCGACACAAGGTGCCGGCATTGCCTTAAAATGAGAGTATGTACGCAGCGCATTCGCTTAGTGAACCCCACATGGGATTCTGGGTGATTTGCTCCAGAAGTGAGAGCAAGATCCAAAGTACGAATGTGGCATACCGTACATGATTGCTTCCTATAGTCATAAGCTTTTCTCCTTTCATATCGTTGTTACTTATAGTGTGACTATTATTTTGTTTCCAAAAATGAAAGGTGATTTGAGAGAGGACTGGGAGGATTAAAAATTATTAAATTAAGAAAGCGAGGAACCCAAAATGAAATTGATAAATGCAGAAACAATTAGCGACTATATTAAACGAGAGATAAATCCTTACAGAAGACCATTTGAGGGTACGGTATATGAATTTGGATTAAAATTGATGAAGTATCTTGAAAATGCAAGTGCTGATTATGATGTAGATAAGGTTGTGGAGTTAATTGAAAAGCAATCTTTTGATACAGAAATTTTTGAAGAAACACCGACAAAGATACCTGGAGTTTTTTCATATGATTTAAAAACACACAAGATGGTAGAGCTTGCCGATGCAATTCAAATAGTAAGGGATGGTGGTGTTAAATGTTAGTGCCAGCAATTTTATACAAAGAACAGATAAAGACAGAATTTCAAAAGAAGTTTTATTCAATGGATATGCTATATGAGACTGGTTGTAACTCTCAATGGTGTCCAGACATTTCAGATGAACCAGAAGAAGGTGTTTTTGAATATGCAATTATAAATGGTAGGGGAAAATTGATTGGTTATTTATCATATCAAGTTGATTACTATTCAAGCAATGCTTACAATTTTGGGCTTATGTCTTTTGACCGAGGAAATCCGATCATAGGAAAGGTCTTGTTTGAAAAAATGGAGGAACTCGTATCTACCATGCACCGAGTAGAGTGGAGAATGATTGGTGGGAATCCAGTTGAGAGGCACTATGATAGGTTTTGCGCTAAATACGGAGGTGCTAAATATATACTGCACGATTCGGTACGAGATAAAAATGGAAAATACCATGACAATGTTGTATACGAGATAATAAGGCTGATGGATACACTGTCAGAAAATGAGAATCTGAAAGAGAAAGAAAAATTTGGTTGCAAAGTAAAAATCGTAGGAAATGCAGAAGAATATAATGAAGGTTGGATTCTGTGTAGTAAGAAATTACCAGAAAATGATGATAATGTTCTTTGTTGGTACGAATACAGAATAATGGGAGGCACTCATGAGGGGGAAATGAACCAAGAATACGGAATCGGATATTATAACAAATATTATAAAAGCTGGGGTGGAGAAGCTTCCTCTGGACGTGATTGCAAAGTTATCGCATGGCAACCATTGCCGGAACCGTACAAGGAGAGTGAGTGATATGACGATTGATGAAGTGATTGAAAAAAATAGAAAATTTTGTTGTTTGAATTGTGACAAATTCAGTTGTAAAGAATGTCATGATACACGAAACCAAATATCAGATTCGTTGGAAGAACTGAAAGCATTGAGACAGAATAAAAAATGCATTCCTTTTGCAACAATCCAAATTGATAAAAAATATTTGCAGAAAATTGTGGATGAAAAACTAAAGAGTATTGAATTAGATATTCAGGCAATAAGGAATAAGGCCATTGATGATGTAATGGAAAAATGTGAAATACAAAGCAGAGTAATTTGCGATGCAGAGCAACAAACAGACTATTATGGATTAAGCATTAGAGAACTACGCAATATAGTAGCTGGCTTAAAACAAGAAAGTGAGGCAAAAAATGAAAAATAGTATCAATGAAATCATCCAGGCAGCAGTCCATGCGTTTGCTCAATCGGACATCATGCATGGTCGGCTACCAGATTACGACGACTACTTTGGCGCGGTAAGACTGGCTATGTACATCCATAGCATTTCCTGGATGATAAATGGAAAGGCGCCTGCAGGATAATTGAGTTGCGCCGGCACAACAAAAATCAAGAGGCAGCAGTAGAAAGGAGATTATGCTTTGGAAAAAGATCAAAAAGTAGAAAACGACAAAAAGAAAAAATACCTTTGGGGATATCTTGATGCATGTAAAAGATTGGCCGTTTTAGAAGAACAATTGAAGTCAATCCGGCAGGTGGAACAGGCGGCCAAAACGCAGAAACTCTCCGATATGCCGAAAGGCGGCGGACACCAGACAGATCTTTCCGATTTGCTTGTCAAAATCGAGAATTGGCAAAGAAAGATTGATGAAGCAAAAGTGAATGCAATGAGTATCAAGGTGGATATTGAGACAAAAATTGCGGAAATGTCTGACCCTGATGAACAAAATGTGTTACAACTTCGCTACATAAAGGATAAAAAATGGACTAAAATTGCGGAAACGATGCACTGCCACATATCAACGGTGCATCGTATCCATGGAAATGCACTAAAAAATATCAAAATTTAATAAAGTTGCGACACAATGCGACATTTATATGTGCTATTATGATAGTGTAAAGAATCCCCAAGATAGTATCCTCCTAAAAAGGGCAGTTACCGAGTGTAGCTGCTCTTTTTGCGTACTTGATTGGGAATGGAGGAAGGTGGTGTTTTGAGTGAGATTAGAGAACTTGCAGAGATAGATTATATTTCCGGGATGAAGTATAAAGAAATTGCAGAAAAGTATAATATTTCAATCAATACAGTGAAAAGCTGGAAAATCAGAAGTGGGTGGTCCAGATCATCCAAAAAGGGTGCACACAAAACGAAAAAAAGTTGCACACAAAATGAGAAAAAAGTTGCACACAAAAATGAAGAGAAAACACCATCGTGTGAGTTTCCAGAAAATGACATTGAAGAGGCCGCCCGTAATGAGGAGCTAACCCCTAAGCAGCAGTTGTTTTGCGCAATTTATGTAAAAACATTTAACGCAACAAAAGCATACCAAAAAGCATTTGGAGCGAGCTATAATACGGCAGCAGTGCTGGGCAGTAAAATGTTAAGAAACCTTAAGGTAAAAAAACAGATTGAAGACCTCAAAATAAATCGGTTCAACAGAGAACTTTTAAGTGAAGAGGATATATTTCAGAGATATATTGATATTGCATTTGCTGATATGACGGATTATATGGAATGGGGATATGAGTGGGCTGAGGTGCCGAACGGGTTCGGTGGGACTATGTCTATCAAAAAGAATGTCGTTCGATTCCGGGACTCCAAAGAAGTGGACGGCACTTTGATCAACGAAGTCAAGACCGGTACATCGGAGACGATAAAGCTGCCGGACCGAATGCGGGCATTGCAATGGCTCACAGAACATATGGATATGGCGACAGAAAAACAACGTGCGGAGATCGCACTCCTGAAAGCCAAAGCAAATCTAAATGAAAATGAAATCATAGAAGATGATGGTTTCCTGGAAGCATTAAATGGGACTGCCGGAGAGGACTGGTCGGATGAAGAAAATTAAAAAGATATTTACATTCCGCCCGTTTTCTAAGAAACAGAGGAAAGTGCTCAACTGGTGGTGTGATGCATCGCCGGTGAAAGATAAGGATGGAATAATAGCAGATGGAGCTATCCGATCCGGAAAAACAATAAGTATGTCGCTGTCGTATGTAATGTGGGCAATGTCAAATTTTAACGAACAGAATTTTGGAATGTGCGGAAAGACGATAGGATCTTTCCGGAGAAATGTGCTGTTCCTGCTAAAACTTATGTTGAGGTCACGCGGTTATCATGTGGCAGATCATAGAGCCGATAATTTGGTTATCGTGACAAGAAATGATGTCACAAATTATTTTTATATATTTGGAGGAAAAGACGAACGGTCGCAGGACTTGATACAGGGAATCACGCTTGCAGGCTGTTTTTTTGACGAAGTGGCTTTGATGCCGGAATCCTTTGTCAATCAGGCAACGGGACGCTGCTCGGTTGACGGAAGTAAATATTGGTTCAACTGCAACCCCGATGGTCCGTACCATTGGTTTAAGCTGAATTGGATAGATAAAAAAGAAGATAAGAGATTGTTGTACCTCCATTTTACGATGGACGACAACCTGAGCCTGAGTGATCGTATCAAGGAAAGATACCGCACAATGTATAGCGGTGTGTTTTTTAAGCGGTACATACTTGGGCTTTGGGTTGTTGCCGAAGGAATCATTTATGATATGTTCCGGGAAGAGGAGCATGTTATTCCCCAGAAAAAGGATGATGATTTTACAAATCATTATGTGTCCTGTGACTATGGTACACAGAATGCAACGGTATTCCTATTATGGGGAAAAGACAGAGATGGTACATGGACCGGTATACGCGAGTATTATTACAGCGGCCGCGATGAGGCAGCACAAAAGACAGATACCGAATATGCGGATGATCTGGAAGAGTGGCTGCATGGTTTGAAACCGACTATAGTGATAGACCCGTCAGCTGCCTCTTTTATTGCAGAACTGAAAAAAAGAGGATATTACATAAAAAAAGCAAAGAACAGTGTCCTGGACGGAATAAGATTTGTCGCATCGCTATTGATGCAAAAAAGATTGAAGTTCTGCGAAGGATGTAAAAATACAACTAAAGAATTTGGTGCCTATATCTGGGATAGAAAGGCATCAGAAAACGGAGAAGATAAGCCGGTGAAGAAATTTGACCATGCCATGGATGCGGTTCGTTATTTTTGTTATACCGTTATTCGCAAAGGAAATGGCTTATCTGTGTTGAAATGAGGTGAAAGTGTTGGATCTTGAAAGTGCCAAGAAACTAATAAAAAAATATGCTGCCGGTCATGAGGATTATGTAAATCAATGTGAAGTGGCAGATCGCTATTATCGCAATAAAACAGATATCTTATTTAAAAAGCACGATATGGATGAGCAGGGAAATCCGATGCGAAAAGCGGATAACCGCATTCCACGCAACTTCCACGGACTGCTTGTTAATCAAAAGGCGGCTTATGGCTTTACGGTACCGCCGGTACTTGATGTGGGAACGGCAGAGAAAAACAAAAAGATCCGAGCTGTTCTTGGAGATGAATATACTAAAAACTGTATGCAGATGTGTATCAATGCTTCTAATATGAATGCGGCATGGGTGCACTACTGGCGAGGAGATAATGGATTTGAGTGGGCGGTCGTTGACAGCAGGCAGATCATCCCGATATTCGATTGCAGTTTGAAGCAAAAACTTATCGCGGTACTTCGGACATATCCATCCTTAGAAGATGATGGCGAAAGATCTATTGTGTATGAATATTGGACAGATAAGTGGTGTCAGGCCTTCCGTAGAAAAGAATCTGACACGATAGTAGAAGGGTTACAGTATTACTATGATGCGTTTATCAATCCGGAAACCGAGGAGCCAATCGAAGAATACCAGCACGATATCGGAGAAGTGCCGTTTATCCCTTTTTGGAACAATAATATTCATACCAACGATCTGTGGAATATCAAGCATTTGATTGACGTATACGACAAGGTGTTCAGCGGCTTTATCAATGACTTAGACGATGTGCAGGAATTGATCTTTATTCTGACCGGGTACGGTGGAACAGATCTAAACGGATTCCTACAGGAATTGAAAAAGTACAAGGTAATAAAGCTGGATGATGAGGAAGGCGCAGGGGTAAATACACTGAACATCGAGATTCCGATTGAGGCGAGAAACAGCGTTTTGGATGCCACGAGAAAAGCTATCTTTGAACAGGGACAAGGCTTCGATCCACAGCCGGAAAACTTTGGAAATCAATCGGGAGAAGCATTGAAGTTTATGTATGCGTTAATTGAAATGAAAGTAGGATTGATGGAAACGGAGTTCCGCTTGGGATTTGCAAAGCTGGTTCGGGCAATCTGCAAAATGGAAAACATAACCTGTGATGTGATCAATCAGACATGGACGCGTACCCGTATCAAAAACGACACGGAACTTGCCAATATATGCAAAGATAGTATTGGCGTAGTCAGTAAAAAGACCATCCTTAAAAATCATCCGTTTGTGGAAGATGTAGAGGAAGAGTTAAAGCAGTTAAAAAAGGAAGAGGCTGAGACAGAGGGGCAGCAGGATACTTATCAGGCGGCCTTTGAGAAAGAGGATCAGTAAGAGGTGCAGGCATGAAGCAGGGCGAGTATTGGAAAAAACGATTTAAAAAGATGGAAGAGGCGCAAAATGATACTTCCCTGGAAAAGAACATGGAGATCCAGGAGTTATTTGATCGTTCATTATATGAACTGGATAAAAAGATCCGAGTGTGGTATCAACGGCTCGCAGACAATAATGGAGTGTCGATGGCAGAAGCGAAGAAACTGCTGTCAAACAAAGAATTGAAAGAGTTCCGCTGGTCGTTAGAAGAATACATACAGCATGCCAAAGATAATGAGCTGGGGCAGTTTGAAAAGGAACTTGAAAATGCGTCAGCAAGAGTGCATATCGGACGGCTGGAAGCATTAAAAGTCCAAGTGCAGGCAGAGATGGAAAGAATGTTTGGAAATTATACGGACAGTATCGACCAGCATATCCTTGATCTGTATAACAATGAGTACTACCATACGGCATTTGAAATCCAAAAAGGAATCAGTGTCGGCAGTCAGATACAGGCATTAAACAAGGCAAAGGTGGAAAGTATCATTCGGAATCCATGGGCGGTAGACGAGCAGAGCTTTTCGGATCGTATCTGGAAAGACAAAAAACGACTGATCAACACAGTGCACCAAAGTTTGACAAAAATGTGCATCACAGGGGACAGCCCGGATACTGCCATTAAGGAAATTCAGACAACGATGAATACGACAAAGCGAAACGCCAGCAGGCTTGTAATGACAGAGTCTGCCGTGTTTGCCAATAAAGCACGAAAAGAGTGCATGGAGAATTTAGGTGTACAGGAGTTCGAGGTGATTGAGACCCTGGATGAAATCACATGTTCCAAGTGTGGATCGATGGATGGAAAGCATTTCCCCATGTCAGAATATGCGGTGGGTGTTACGGCACCGCCATTTCATCCAAACTGCCGGGGCTGCACCTGTCCTTATTTTGATGATGAGTTTACTGTCGGAGAAGAACGTGTGGCTAGAAATGAAGAGGGCAAAACATATAATGTGCCGGCGAATATGACTTATGAGGAATGGAAACAATCGTTTGTTGATGGTAACATAAATGAAAGTGGTTTGAAAAATATTATTGAAAAAAATACAAAAAATGATAGAATTAGTTTAGGAGCAGGGGCGGTTCCCGGTAAAGGAAACAGCCAACGATATGACTTGGGGCAAATTGATGTAAAAGATACAGATCTTTTAATCAAAGAACTGAATAATCAGATAAGAAACTTAGAAGTTGAAAATGCGATTGTGGTGGACAAAAAGGGAAATGTTATACGTTTTAAGAGTCAAACACAAGACGCAGTAGAGATATTTGATGTTGATTTAGATGGTGCAACTATAACACATAATCATCCAGAAGCGAATGGAATAGTTTCGTTTGGAGGGGATGATTTTGCTTTTTTGAGGGACAATCAAAATATAAGATTATTTAATTGTTGTAATGCACAATATGATTATTCAGTAGAAGTATTGAAAGATATTTCACAAATAAGTTATAATATGTTATGGATAGAGGCAATTAAAAAGGCAGAGCAATATGACGAAAATGAAGATTTGCAGCATATTGTATTTGATATTTTGCATAAGGAGGGATACATAAAATATGAACGAAAAAGGAAAAATGGAACTTGAAAAAATATATAAAGCGCTTGAAGAGGAGATACTAAATTTACCGCCATTAGACCTTCCTCCTAATTCGCTTAATAATGCGCTAAATGCAAAGCGAAATGAGATAACTAAAAAATATATGAAAAGAATTCGTGAGGTAAAGAAAAAATACTCAGAGTGATACTGTTTTAAGGAGGAGTAAAACCATGCATAAACGCTTGATTAAGACGCTGTATTTTGAAAATGGTAAGCTGTATGTTACAACGCAAGGGCGAAGAATTCTTTTGGCAGAGTGTCTGCCTAAAATTGAAATATATGAGCATGTGACAGAGATCCCGGTATTGGGCAGACAGAGTTACACAGTAAAGAAACGGCACATCTCAATTGTGATATGCAGCGATATGGAGTATACCCGGGAGGCGGATGAGAAGTTTCTTCGTACGGTATCACAATTTGAATTATCGGCAGATATTCAGCGGGCGGATGGAGTGTTTGAAAATATCATATTTGATAACCTGTATCCGGTAGAAATAGATTTAGATGTTGACTGGACATTTGAGACTGAAAACCAAACGCTTATTCGAAAAGTATTAGCGGATTGGATTGACGATGGAGGAAATTAAAAACATGGCAAAAGATGACTATCATGTAATTGTATACCAGATATTAGCATATTTATATCAGCAATTAAAGAAAGGCGAACCGATAGATGGCAAACAGATTTCTATGAATAGTGATTTTTTCAGTATTAACGAAAGGTATTGGAAATATATTATTGTGAATATGTACAATGAAGGGCTTATATCCGGAATTGTATTGCGCGAGGTGAATGCGATTGGCACGGATTCAGAGATTGTCATATTAAAACTGGATAGATGCGAAATTACTCCCAAGGGAATAGAATATCTTACAAATAATAGTTTTATGGAGAAAGCAAAAGGATTTTTCAAGGAAGCGAAAGAAATGATACCGTTTATTTGATAAGTTAAGAAAGAATCCGGTATAAAAACGATGCAGGGTTGCGCCGGCACAACACCGGTGCAGCGACAGAATAAGAAATTAACAGGGCAAACACCCTGTTTTTTTAATGTCCAAAAACTTATGACGATTAAACTGTGTAGAATATGTCGGGGGCAGACAGTTAAATGCCCGGTGTGGCTACGGTTAAAGCCAGGAAAGGAGTAAATGTGAAACTTGAAGAACTGTTAGGAGAAGAATTGTATGCGCAGGTAAAAGCAAAACTGGATGCGGCCAACGAAAAAATCGAAGATAAAAAGGATTATGTTCGATATGTTGACTTATCCGAGGGCAATTATGTCAGTAAGGAACGCTATAGCGGCGCGGTAGGCGAAAAGGAGAATTTGGAAGGTCAAATTACTACTTTGAACAAAACCATTGCTGGATTAAAAAAGAGTAATGCTGACAATGAAGAGTTGCAGACAACCATTGCTGCTTTGCAGGAAGATTTGAAAAAACAGCAAAAAGCGAACGAAAATATCGTTCGGACAAATGCTTTGAAAGAGAAACTTTCCGGCGAAGGTGTGTTGGATCCGGATTATCTCATTTACAAGGCAGGTGGACTTGATAAATTTACGTTTGATCAAGAAAATAAGCCGGTAGGAGTGAGTGATGTTGTCAAGACATACAAAGAGGATTCCACGATGGCACATCTCTTCAAACAGGAGGAAAAACCACCCTATCATCCTAAAAATGGTGCAGGTGGTGGGACAAGTAATCCATTTGCAAAGGAAACATTTGACATGACGAAACAGAGTGAGATGTTTCGTGAGAACCCGGAACAGGCACGTGCGTTAGCCGCAGCCGCCGGAGTAGAATTATAAGAAAGGAATAGGTGAAGTAAATGGGAACAACGTTATCTGATGTTATTGTACCAGAGATTTTTAATCCGTATGTAGTGAGACGTTCGATGGAGTTATGTGCTCTGCTGAATAGTGGAATTATTGTAAATAATTCGGAATTTGATAAGCTGGCAAGCCAGCCGGCTCCAGTGGTCAATATGCCGTTTTATGAAGATCTTACCGGTGAATCCGAGCAGATCATCGAGGGAGCGGACTTAAATGCAGCAAAGATCACATCGAAAAAGGATGTAGCAGCGATTATTCGCCGCGCTAAAATGTGGAGTTCGACAGATTTGGCGGCGGCTTTGTCAGGGAAGGATCCATCTAAAGTAATTGGAGATTTAGTGGCGCAGTTCTGGGCACGCGATCTGCAGAAAGAATTGATCGCTATTCTTACCGGGGTATTTGGAACCATTCCGGAAGTGAAAGGGGATAGCCCAAAAGCAGCAGAGACGAGGCTTTCTGCTAACATTCTTGACATTTCCGGAAAAAGTGGGGCAGCAGCAAACTGGAGCGGATCTGCATTTATCGATGCGGAGCAGCTGCTTGGGGATGCTAAGACACAGCTTACGGGAGTAGCGATGCACAGTGCGACAGAAGCGGCACTGAAAAAAGCAAATCTTATCGAGACAGTACAGCCATCAAATGATGTAGCATTTGGTACGTATCAGGGAAAACGTGTCATTGTGGATGACGGATGCCCGGTAGATACGGCAAAAGGCATTTATACAACGTATCTCTTTGGAGAAGGTGCTTTGGCACTTGGTAATGGTACTCCGGAAGGATTTGTACCGACAGAGGTAGATCGTGATAAGAAGAAAGGTTCCGGAGTGGATTATATCATCAATCGCCGTACCAACATCCTTCATCCAAGAGGAATTTCGTTTACCAATGCAAACGTGGCAAATGTTGAGGGACCTTCTCGCTTGGAATTGGAGGATCCGGTAAACTGGAAGCCGGTATATGAAAGCAAGCAGATCCGAATTGTAGCATTTAAACACAAACTCGGATAGGATGTGGTCAGATGGATGTATTGAATCCGGCAAAACTCAAAAAGGTTCTTGGACTCCAGGGCACGGATAAAGACGATGCTCTGGAGTTTGTTATGGAAGATGTGGAAGAATCCATTCGGAATTACTGCAACGTCCAGGAAGTGCCTGCCGGTCTGACCCATACGGCGTATCGTATGGCTATGGATCTGTACCGCAATGAAAATGTAGGTGAGGAAGATGAGGCCATGATGGTAACTTCATTGACAGAAGGTGATACAGCTACCGGGTTTAGCAAGCAGGCATCTACCGAATACACACAGTCTGTCTTGAAGAACTATGAAAGCCAGTTAAGACGATACCGTAAGGTGGTGTTTCGATGAAAGCATTGGACAAAGCAAGGAAGATACATCAAAGAATGGTAGAACATCTTTACGAGGACAGATGTTCGGTGATTGAAAAGCAGGAAGTGTTTGACGAGACCCGCAAAGTCCATAAGGATAAAGAGGTTGAGGTGATCAAGGATGAACCATGCAGATTGTCCTTTGAAACATTGAAGGCAGATGAGGAGGCAAACCCGGCGCAAAAGGTGGTGCAGGACACGAAGTTGTTTTTGCGTCCGGATATTGTAGTCAAAGAAGGAAGCAAGATCGTGGTGAAGCATAATGGCAGAGAGGACATATATGCAAGATCCGGAATCCCGGCAGTATATATGACACATCAGGAAATCATGTTAAAACCGTTTGAGAGGTGGTCCTAATGGAAACAGGCATTGATACCAGTGGCTTGAAAAAACTGAAGCAGTCGTTGGAAAAAGCACGAGTGTCCGATGAATTCTGTAAGGCATTGGCAAAGGAACTGGCGGCGCGTCTTTTGCGAAAAATTCTTAAAAGGACTCCGGTCGGAGACTATAGGAAAACGTATGAATTTGTTGATGCCGGAGACGGAAAGTTCTTACAAGAATCCGGAAAACTCGGTGGGGAACTGTACCGGGCATGGAAGACGGAGAATACATTGGAAGTTAGAGGGAACGGAGGCGTCTATACGATCACGATTCAAAACTCGATGTTTTACGCGTCCTATGTAGAATATGGACACCGGCAGCAGCCGGGAAGATATGTACCGGCAATCGATAAGAAGCTGAAAGAGCCGTTTACCCCCGGTAAATTTATGCTGACAAAGTCCGAAGAGGAAATCCGGAAGATGGCACCGCGGTTTATTGAAAAGAAAGTAGAGGAATGGCTTATGGAGGTTTTCAATGGTAAATAAACTTGTGGATGGTATCACCAGAGCAATCCATTATCAATTTGGCCAAGAATATCATATTTACACAGAAAACAAAGAGCAGGAGGTGAAAGAACCCTGCTTTTTTGTTTCCTGTGTATCTCCTGATGATAAGAGGGTGCTTGGAAACCGGTATAAACTTACAAATAAGTTTTGTATTCAATACTTTCCGTGTTCAGATGAGCCGAAACGAGAGTGTAATACGATCCGTGATGCCTTGGTAATGGCACTGGAGTATATAGAGGTAGAGAAAGAAGGCTTGGTGGAAGGAACACAGTTTTCGGCAGAATATACGAATGATTTTTTGACGGTGTTTGTCAATTATGATTTTTATGTATACCGAAAAACGGACAAAGAGCAGAAAATGGAAGAACTTAATATGAAAGGTGGTTTGGCAAGTGGCAGACAGTAAGGCAAAAAGTCCGGCACAGACGTTTACTAAAGCGCAGCTGGTGGCAGCAAAGCGGTTTGAGTCGGATAAGGATTTGGTGAGTGCGCTGTTGGAAGATGAAAAACAGTATGCACTCACAGAAGTAGAAGCGATGATTGAGAATTACAAGAAAGGCAAGGTGGTCTAAATGGCGCTTGGAGGCGGAAGTTTTATTACGCAGAACAAAGTGCTCCCGGGGGCATATATCAATTTTATCTCTCGAACAAGAGCTACATCGGCATTGAGCGATCGAGGAGTGGTGACAATGGCACTGGAACTGAACTGGGGTGACGAGAGAGTAATCACGGTAACCGGGGATACGCTGCAGAAAGAATCCTTGAAGATGTTTGGATATTCATATGATAGTGAAGAACTGGCACCAATCCGCGATATCTTTTGTAATGCGACAAAATTGTATCTATATCGTTTGAATGCCGGTGGTGCAAAAGCCGCTAATGATTTTGCAACGGCGAAGTGTGCCGGTACCCGAGGAAATGATATTAAGATCATGATTCAGGCAAATGTGGATGAACCGAGTAAATACGATGTATCTACGATTCTGGGTACATCGGTGGTTGATACACAGACGGTTACGGCCGCGAGTGAACTGAAAGATAATGATTTTGTTAGCTTTAAATCGGATGCTGTATTGAGCGCCACAGCAGCGACGGCATTAACCGGTGGAACAAATAAAACCGTTACGGGTACAGAGCATTCTGCATATTTGGCAGAGATTGAACCTTATGCGTTTAATACGATTGGATGCATGGCATCGGATGCGGTTACTGCAAAACTGTATGCAGCATTTACGAAGCGAATGTTGGAAGAGGTTGGCGCAAAATTTCAGTGCGTTGTATATAATTATGCAGCGGATTATGAAGGCGTTATCAATGTAAAAAATGCCAAAGAAATTATTCCATGGGTACTTGGAGCCGAAGGCGGTTGTGCGGTAAACAAGTCCTGCACCAATAAAAAGTATGATGGAGAGGCAGAGGTGCAGACAGCATACACACAGACACAGCTCGAAAATGCAATCAAAGCCGGAGAATTTGTTCTTCATAAAGTAGGTGATGATGTCTGTGTGTTGACGGATATTAATTCGTTAGTCACGTTGACGGAAGAGAAAGGGGAAGTGTTCCAGTCCAACCAGTCAATCCGAGTTATGGATCAGATTGCCAACGATATCGCGGCAATTTTTAAATCAAAGTATATCGGAAAGATTGCGAATGACATGCTGGGGCGTAATGCACTTTGGCTTGACATTGTACAGCATCACGAGAAATTACAGGATATTGGAGCAATCGAAGGTTTTTCCGGCGAAAATGTAACGGTGGAACCCGGTGAGACGAAAAAGTCCGTTGTGGTAAGCGACGTAGTAACTGTTGTTAATGCAATGGAGCAGTTATATATGACGGTTGTCGTCCAGTAGAGAGGAGTGAGATTATATGACACAGCAGGAAATTGAACAGCTTACAAACAATACGAAGATGCTGGCAAAAGATTCCATATCGGCAAAGTTGGCACAGTGTTTTATTACGCTGAACGGTAATCGCTACAACTTCATGTCTATGACAAAGTTTGAAGCGAAGTTCAAAAAGAATAAAAAGAAAGTGGCCATTCTTGGAAAAACCGGTGCAGGAAACAAAGCAACGGGCTGGGAAGGTACATTTTCAGCTACCATGCATTACAATACATCCGTAATGCGGGAATTGATGGAGCAGTTTAAAGATACCGGGGAAGATGCGTATTTTGAGACGCAGATTTTGAATTATGATCCGACTTCGGCCGCAGAAATGCAGGAAGTAGATCTGATCGGATGCAATCTGGATGAGGGAATTCTGGCTAAGTTTGACGCAACGTCAGAGGATTCGTTGGATGAAGATGTCAGTGGTACATTTGAAGATTTCAAAATCCCGCGAAAATTTACGCTGCTTGATGGTATGTTGGATTAATGAATTATTTGAAAAAGGCGCATATCAAAAAGCATATGCGCCTTGATCATGAAAGGAGATCTTATGAGTAATTTAAGTTTGTTTTTAAAAGGAAATAAGAAAGTAAAAGAAAACGAAAAGCATGTGGCGACAACATCCATTTGCGACGAAAACGGTGTACCGGTACCGTGGGAATTTCGTCATGTTACATCAAAAGAAAACACAAGAATCCGAGAAAAATGTACGGTAGAAGTGCCTGTCAAAGGAAAGCCGAATGTATATCGTCCAAAACTGGATACAGATAAGTACCTGGAGCAGTTGATTTGTAAGGCAGCAGTGTTTCCGAATCTGAATGATGCGGCATTGCAGGATTCATATGGTGTTAAAACTCCGGAAGACCTGCTCTATTGTCTGGTAGATGAACCGGGGGAGTATATCGATCTTTGTGCATGGATCCAGGATTTCCTCGGGTTTGAATCCACGCAGGAAAAGGTAGATAAGGCAAAAAACTAATCAATGAAGGAGATCCGGAAGCAAATTATGCATTTTACTGCTTGCATAAATTCCACTGGTCTCCTTCTTACTTTGTAAATTTGGATGAAAATGAAAAAGCCTTTGTAATTGCGGCGATTGATATTCGTGTAGAAAAAGAACGGGAAGAGCAGAAAAAAGCAGAGGCTAAGATGAAAAAGAGGTGAACCTATGGCTACGATATATTCTGCGATTCAACTTCAAGACAAATTTACACCCGTCTTGAATAAAGTAATCAGCGCAGTAGACAATACAATCAATGCAATGGATCAGATGCAGGCTGCCATGAGTATGAATATGTCAGTGGATATGTCGGCGCTTAGTCAGGCAAGAGACCAGGTGGAACAGGCAAGAATCAGTGTGGAGCGGCTGGAGAACACGGTAGCGGAAACAGAGCAACCGGTTCAACGCGTAAAAACGGGTTTTTCCAGTTGGCAGAAAGCAATTATCGTAGCTAATTCAGCGGTTGGCTTGATCAAAAACACAATTGGACGTTTGGGAATTGGGGACATGAGCGGTGCTTTTAACCGTATGGACACGATGTCGAGATTCTCAAAAACAGCATCCATTATGACTGGAGATACACAAATGGCGAATGCCGCACTGCAGGAATTGAAAGATAACACACTTGGAACAGCATATGGACTTGATGTTGCAGCAAAATCAACGCAAGGCTTTATGACGAGAGGGATGGATATTGGAAATGCTGCCGATCAGGTGAGGATTTGGTCTGACGCGGTATCTTTTTACGGCGAAGGAACCAATGAGCAGATGCAGAATGTAGTAGATGCGGTCGGAAAGATGTACTCGAAAGGTACAGTGGAAGCGGATCAGCTGGATCGATTATTTGATGCAGGAATCGGTGCGGCAGAAATGTATGCCAAAGCCGTAGGACGTTCGACAAGTGATGTTAAGAAAGACCTTTCAGATGGAAAAATCAGCTCAGTTGATTTTATTCAAACGGTAAGTGAGGCTTTGGACAAAGGTGTGTCTCACGGAGCAGCAAAGGACGCGGGGGGAACATGGGCTACCACGTTTTCCAACATGCACGCAGCATTTAACCGCGGCTGGGTAAGTATATTGCAGAGTGTCGATGCTTCCCTGGCGGCACATGGTATGCCAAGTTTGATGGAAATGGTTTCCGGCTTTGGCCAGAAAGTGGAAAGTGTGATGAGTTCAGCCGGTGGTGTGATCAACCGGGTGATTGATATGGCGGTAAAGGTAGGAACCACGTTAGGGAAAGCTGGAGCCTTTGTGAAGGACAATTGGTCGCTGATCGCCCCGATTCTTACAGGAGTGATAACACTGCTTATTGCATATAATGCGGTTAAATTAATATCAGCCGGGATAACAGCTGTGCAAAGTGCAGCGGAGAGCATTCATGCGACAGTAGTTGCCCTTGGAACAGCACAAACATTTGGGGCGGCGGCAGCACAAACGTCCTTAAATGCTGCACTATTGGCATGCCCTATAACCTGGTTCGTAGTTGGAATTGTAGCGGTAGCGGTAGCGTTGAATCTTGTGATTGGACGGTATAATAAGCTGCAAGGGACGCATATCAGTACAGTCGGAGCTATATGTGGAACATTTAATATTGCGATTCAGTTTATAAAAAATGCTCTTATAGGAGCAGCTAACGTTTTTATGGCTATAAAGAATGCGGTCGTTGCAATGGGACAGAATATTGGAACCGTATTTTACAACCTGGGCGCTGAATTGAAGGAGTTCTGGTATGGACTGCTTGGGACGATTGTAGATGTTATATTGGGAATTTGTAATACGATAAATAAGATCCCTTTTGTAGATATTGATACTTCCGGGCTTCAAAATGCGGCCGGTGATTATGCAGCAAGTGAATATGAGGCCAATGCAGGAAAAGCAGAATACAAGGATATCGGGGAAGAGTTTACCAACGGTATGCTTACCTTTGAAACAGATGATGTGTTTTCGTCGGACTTTGTGCTTGATTCGTATAATTCCGGATATAAGTTTGGCGAGGGATTATCGAACAAAGTAAAAGGAACGCTTGATGATTTTACTAATTTTGATTTTACGAAAGATCAAAATGTAGATAAAGCAAAGGATTTTACGAGCAAGCTGGAAAAAGGTAAGTTGGGATCCAATGCAGCGGCGACGGCTAAAAATACGGATAAGATGTCAAAGTCCCTTGCGGTCACTGCGGAAAATATCAAGTATTTACGTGACTTTGCCACGGAAAAGAGCATCAATCGGTATACATCGACGACGGTTCGAGTAGAAATGCACAATCAAAATACTATTAGCAGTGATCAGGATATTGATGGTGTAGTAAATCGATTGAAGAGCAGAATACAGGAAGAGTTTGATTCTTCTGGAGAGGGGGCTCATTGATGTATGAAATATGGTTCGGCGATGTTATGTTCCCGGTAGCACCGGAAAATATCAAAACATCGGTAGCCGGAAATAACACAACATTTAATTTGATCAATGAATCCGAAGTAAATCAGATCAAAGGCATGAAATTAACCGGATATAGTTTTGAATTAATGATTCCGGCAGTATCCTATCCTTGGGCGGTTTATACTAACGGATTTCAAGCCCCTGATTATTATCTTTCCGTATTGGAAAGTTTTAAGAAAAAGAAAAAGCCTTTCAAATTCAAAGTAATCCGGAAGGATTATGCCGGTAATCCAACCTGGGACACAAATGTGGATGTTACGTTAGAATCCTATGAGTATGAAGATGATGCGGAAGAAATGCTGGACATCAAAGTGTCGATTGAATTAAAGCAATATAAGAAGTTTGGCACGAAGAAAGTAAAAGTACGAAACGGAAAGATGCGCCGCTACAATGTGGACACGACAAAACGAAAGATTGTAAAATCTTACACGACAAAAAAAGGAGATACTTTGCGGATGATCGGTAAAAAAGTGTACGGTGTCAATTCACAGAATAATGCAGAGGTGCTCTACAAAAAGAACAAAAAGAAATTTGCACGTGTTTTAAAAACAAAGTTTGCCGGAAAGTTTACCAAAAGGTTATATACAACATCACTTCCGGCGGGTATCCGGATATCGGTACCGGGACTGTATGAGAATATGCTAAGTGAAATGGTTACTCGGAGGTGACAGGCATGGCAGACATCATTGATATAGCTTCCGGAGAAGTTGGAACGAAAGAAAGTGCAGGGAACCGTACAAAGTATGGACAATACACAGGGGCAAATGGGGCAGCATGGTGTCATTCATTCGTGTCATGGTGCGCTAACAAAGCAGGAGTCGGAACCGATATCGTTCCAAAGACAGCAAGTACGGATGCCGGCATGAATTGGTTTAAGAAAAAGAAACGGTTTAAAGCAAAAGGGGAATATACACCAAAGCGAAATGATCTGGTGTATTTCAAAACCGGGCGTTCTCATGTTGGCATCGTGGAGACGGTAAGTGGAACGAAACTGCATACCATCGAAGGAAATAGTTCTAACATGGTGAAGAGACGCGTGTATGATCTGACAGAGCCGACGTTGACCGGATATGGAATAGTCAGCGATTACATAGAATCCTCGAGTGGTTTGTCCAATGAGAAAACGGAGAATCAGAGCGGAAAAGGAAAAAAGGAATTAAAGGCTTTAAAAGAATACCTCAACAAAACAAAGAAAGAGTCAAAGACCTCGGAAAAGGTAGAATGTTTTGAGATAAAGTCCGTAAATCCACACAATAAAGTGAACATAGACCTACTGGTGTATCATAAGAAAAAGTATTATGATTTGCCGGCAAAAGATGGAATGACTGTAACGTGGCAAAGAAAAAATACTCCGGGAAAGCTGACATTTACGACTTATACCAATAAAATATCCTGTGGTGATATGGTCACGTTAAAAATCAACGCTAAACCATTTTTTGCAGGGTTCGTTTTTATAGTCAAACCAAATGCAGATGGAATGGTGGAGGTAACGGTTTATGATCAGCTGAGATACTTTAAGAACAAAGATTCCTATCTGTACAAGAAGAAAACAGCTACAAAATTGCTCAGGATGATAGCAAGGGACTTTAAGCTGAAAACGGGTACAATAGCCAATACCAAAGTATTGATTTCACGGATTGACACAGACCAGACACTCTTTGATATCGTACAAAACTCATTGGATGATACAACGTGGGCGACGGGAAAAATTTATACGTTGTATGATAATTATGGAAAATTGATGCTTAGACAACCATGGAAAGTAAACATTTTGATTGATGAAGAGACGGGGCAAAGTTACGATTACTCGATAAGCATTGATAAAGATGTTTATAGTCAGGTAAAACTTGCGTACGAGAACAAAAAGACCGGGAAATTGGATGTGTACATAAGTAAAAGCACGAAGTTGATCAATAAATATGGCGTATTGCAATACTACGAAAAGATTGACAGCCCAAAACTTGGAAAGTTAAAAGGAAAAGTGCTTTTACAGATGTATAATAAAGCATCCAGAACACTGTCTATATCCGGAGCGTGTGGTTCGATTAAGGTAAGAGCCGGGTGCTTGGTGCCGGTGATCATGAAATTGTATGATCAGAAGGTATCATCGTATCTTTTGGTGGATAAAGTAACGCACAAATTTAATAACGGTCAGCACATTATGGATCTGGAATTGAGTGGAGGTGGTTTTGATGGCCAATGATAGTTTGAATACGCTGATTAAACGACTGGCTGTTGCAGCAGTAGAACAGAAGCAGTTAAGCACGTTTATAGTGGGGAGTGTTGTGGCAGCCTCTCCATTAAAAATCAAAATAAATCAGAAGCTATTTATAGACAAGGAGTTCTTCACGATGACACAGACAGCGAAAGATGCAAAATTAAAAAAAGGCGACAAAGTGGCACTTATAAGGGCATATGGTGGACAGTCGTACCTTTTGATTGATAAGGTGGTGTGACCATGTTACCAGATACAGAGTATTATGATCCGGAAGAGGAAATGGAAGAGGATTTGCAAGAAGAGAGTATTCCGGAAAAAACATATCGTCTCAATTTTGAAACCAAGACAATTGGTGGATATATAGATGATATGGAAGCGAGAAAACAAGCTGTTATGAAGATTCTTCTCACAGAATATGGAGTATATCAGATTTATAGTGAAGAGGATTATGGTCGTATTTATGAAAATCTGATAGGAAAGCCGATGACATATGCGGTAAGTGAAGTTAAGTCACGGATCCGGGAAGCGATATTGACAGACGACCGCTTTGAAACGGTCGATTTTACAGAACAGAAGATCAATGGCCGAAAAGCAGCCTTGGACATTGTCGTTACATGTGCAGATGGAGAATCGCTATCCATGGAAGGAGTTGAGTTAAATGTTTGACGATAAAACACAGGACGTAATAATGGACGAGATGTTGGATCAAGCGGATCAGGAGAAAGACACACGTCCTGGATCTATTATTTATGATGCAATCGGTCCAATGGCGGCAGAACTTGAACAGGTGTATGCAGACATAAGTCTAATTGAGGACGAGTGCTTTGCGGATACGGCATCTTATTACTATTTGATAAAAAGGGCAGCAGAACGTGGAATTTTTATCAAAGAAGGAACGCCCGCTGTTTTAAAAATCAAGATTGTACCAGCTGATTTAGAGATTCCTATTGGTAGTGAGTTCAACATCGGTGAGCATAATTATACTGTTACTGAAAAGTTATCCGATGGCTATTATGCAATAACATGCTCCGAAGCGGGAACAGAGGGCAATGAGGTTAAGGATGAAATAATACCAATGGATGGGGATGGCGATATCGAAGAGGTGACATTTGATTCAATCCTTGTATCAGGGACAGATGATGAGGATGAGGAAGCTCTTCGAGAGCGATATTTTGACTCTTTCAATGAAGTGGCGTTTGGCGGTAATCGAAAAGAATACCAGGAAAAAGCAGACAGCTTTCAAGCCGTCGGTGGTTGTAAGGTAATCCCTGTTTGGAACGGTGGAGGAACTGTTAAATTAGTGATTACAGGAGCAGATCACAATGTGCCATCTTCTGTTGTGGTAACAGAACTACAGGAAGCATTTGATCCGACACAGGATGGAACAGGAGTTGGCTTGGCACCGATTGGACATGTTGTTACCGTTGAGGCAGCAGAAGAACAGACGGTAAATATCTCCTGCGGCTTAGTGTACCAAAGTGGATATGCCTGGGAAGATGTCAAGGATAGCGTTTCTTCTGCAGTCGAGAACTATTTTTTAGAGCTACGAAAGACATGGGAAGATGATACAGAGACCATTATTCGAGTGGGGAGCATTGAAAGCATTCTTTTAGCTATCAATGGAATTAGTGATGTATCAAGCGTAATGTTGAATGGAACTGCCGGTAATTTTACGGTAGATACCTATAAAATACCGAAAGTTGGTGATATAAGTGGATAGACAATTGATAAACTACCTGCCTGAGTGGCTGCGGGATTTTAACGAGATGAAAAAACTGGCAAGGGCAGAGCAGGATCAGGCAGAAAAACTCTGGAAAAGTTGTGAAAGTATTTGGGACAACAATTTTATAGATACATTAGATTCACATGGTTGTGATCGCTGGGAAACAATGTTACACATCAAACCAAAAGATTCATATACTTTAGCAGAGCGTAGAAACAACATAAAAAGTCGTGTTGTAGAGCAGCGACCATTTACGGTGAAAAAATTAAGACAGATGTTGGAGGCTATCTGTGGTGTAGGAAAGTACGAACTTAGCATAGAGCCTGATAAGTATAAAATCACATGCAAGATTGAACTTACCAGTAAGAATATGTTAAGCGATGTAAAAGAACTCCTGACAAGAATGGTGCCTGCAAATATGGTTATAGATTTGAATCTGAAATACAATACCTATAAAATGTTGACTCAGTTTACCCATAAACAACTAAATGCATATACTCAAAGGCAATTGAGAGAGGAGGTAATGTGATGAAAACTACGGAGAATTATGAACTGAAAAAGCCAGATGCAGATGATTTTTATGATATTAAAGATCAAAATGAGAATATGGATATCATTGATGCAAAAATGGCAACTATGTCGTCTGGTATAGCACAAAATGTAGAGGAACTGGCGTCTGTAAAAGCGAAGCTGGAAACGAAACCATCTTATGAAGAGGGAGTGTTTTCTCCCTACATTATGAATGGAAGTATCACACCATCCACAATCCAGGCAGAGTACAGAAAAGTGGATAGAATCGTATACATAGCAATTAAATTTTCTTTCAGCACGGCAATCGATACGGCACAAATAGGAGGAATTTTAGGCCTGCCGTTTGTTGTTTCGGAAGGAAATGCAACGGGTGGATTCTATCCACTTTCCGCCAAAACCGTCAATGGAATTTATGCAGGGCTTGTGAATTATGATAATTATATGGAAGAAGTTCCGGTTGTCTCTGTTTCCAATTTGTTGGGACAACAATCAACGAAGGTAATTCGACTGTATGGACAGTATGAAACAACAGCATAAGCATAGAGAGGAGGTCAGAAACATGGACATGATACAAAAAGCAACTGTAGATATGCTTACAAACACCAGTGTGTCTATCTTAACGCAAAAGTTTGTCAAAATTGATGGCAAAGAGACACAGTTAGGAAAGAACCACCGGAAAGCATATGTGAATACAGAAGCAGGGAGAAAAGCCTTGATATCAGAGCAGGAAGAGGCTACGGTGCAGGCTGTATTTGCTATCTGGGGCGATGCTCCAACGGTAATCAATGAAGAACAAGAAACGGAGAGCGAGTAGCTCTTTTTTTAGTTGCGCCCGCGCAACGGAAAGGAAGGAAAACAATGAGAACAATGTATGATGGTTACAACGTAGTAGTAGGAGCGATAGTAACGCTGTTTACGGCAATATTCGGCGCGTACTGGTATATCTTTGCCGCGTACATGGTATTGAATGTCTTTGACTGGCTGACGGGCTGGTATAAGTCACGCAAACTGAAAGAAGAATCCAGCAAGAAAGGCTTCTGGGGAATCCTCAAAAAACTTGGCTACTGGGTGATGATTGCGGCGGCATTTATTGTAAGTACCGTTTTTGTGAAGCTGGGACAAGATATATTACATATTGACTTGGGATTTTTGAATTTGATCGGTTGGTTTACATTGACGTGCTTACTGGTCAATGAAGTCCGAAGCGTGATTGAAAATCTAGTACAGCTTGGCTATAATGTGCCAACCGTGTTGATTAAAGGATTGGCAGTGACGGAACAGTTGGTGAATCAAGCAGCAGACTTTGCAGAAAAAGAGGAGGATGACGATAATGAGTAATACAGATCAGTGCAGAGACACGAAGAAGTTGAATAAGCTGGTGCAGATCATGCTTGCAGCAGCGTTGGCAGAGATCAAAGCAAAGGGAGTCAATCCGCTCGTGATCGAGACGTATCGAACACGAGAACGGCAGAATTATCTGTACGGTCAGGGAAGAACCAAGGCACAGTGCTTGGCTGCCGGTGTGCCGGCGGCGTATGCGCGTCCCGGTGCGACACAGGTGACTTGGACATTAAATAGTATTCACTGTTTAAAGAAAGCGGTAGATGTTATCCCGGTAAGAAAAGGAAAAGCCATCTGGAATGCGGCGGACAAGGATACGCAGACTATCATCGCAGTGATGGAAAAGTATGGCTTTGAGCCGGGGGCAAATTGGAGCAAGTCGCCGGACAGTCCACATTTTCAGGTGAAAGGCGATTTTGGAACTGTATTCTGCCAGGAGCATACTACCACGCATGTCACGAAGACCATCCAGCGAGCACTCAAAACCAAAGGCTTTTACAATGGAGCGATTGATGGTAAGTGGGACAGTACTACCACGAAGGCAGTCAATGCATTCCGGAAGTCCAATAAATGGACGAAAAATGGAAAGGTTGGCAAGGTTGGATTGAAGAAACTGTTGAAATGTTTGTAATGACTGCATAAGTAAAAGATAAGAGGATTCGGTGTCTGAGAGTGGATGCCGGATCCTTTTTTTGTTGGAAAAAGGATGATGTAAGAATCTGACAGAAAAAATGTCTTGTTTTGTATGTCAAAGTAGTATATAATGAGGAGGAAAGAGGAAATAGTATTAGATTTGTGACAAAGGTTGTAGGGGGATGGTGTATAAAATGGTGTCAAAGTTTTAAATACGGAAAGTAAAAATTTGAATTTTAGGATTTGGAGATATACATAAATGGAGAATTTAGAAGAGCGTTTTGCAGATTGCTTTCCTGACAACGTACTATCACGTGTAAAAGAACAAGGGGCTACTCGTGAAAATAAGAAATTGTATAGAATTGGATTAGGTGGAGAGAATAATGAGCAAGCTTGGGCAAGCACATATGAGATGACAGTTGTGTATGGCACACGACCTGTAAGTAATAAATATAATAATGATATGGAAACTTATAAGAGAGACGCAGATATTTACGAGTATTCAACGTCTACTTTTGAAACAGCTCAAGATGCATATTATGTGTTTGATAGATCGCCTGGTTTACGAAAATATTATAGAAATGGAGTGTTATTGCATGCAGATATTATTGAAACGGATGGGTATTTGAAAGGTGATAGTTCGAAATTGTCCCATGTTCATTTATGGAAATTCAAGCATGCTAAACCTTGGGAACGCGCAAAGATTGTCAAATGGGGAGAAAGTTAAGGTGATAAGGATGATTTGGTTTAATGAAGTCAATGAGGAAAAATTGAAACTGGAACAGACATTGGTAGAGTATGATCGTGAACCTATGCTATTTATATGTAAAGGTGTTGATAGTAGTAAATACTTCTTGTGTACTTGCTTTGAATTATTCATTGGTTTTAAATGGGCGCTTGTAGAAGTAACTAAGGACACACTTTTCGAACTATGGAAAAACAAAATATCTATACATGATACATTTTGCAAAAAGGATGCTAAAAAATTTATTGTTGAAAAAATGATGCCGGATTATAAAGAGAATAGTAGAGAAGTTTCCCGATTTGAGAGTACAATGTTACCTGAAAAAAATGTTTTGTTAGAAAATCATTTAAATGAAGTACAAGAGTATTTTACTAATCTTTTTTGTAATAATGAAATAAGTGCAGAATTTATATGTGATTTGTCAGATGAACTGTTTTTTGAACAATGGAACACAAATGAGGAACAGAAAATTGTGAATGGTGAAAGTGTAGTGAAGGTCGCTTTAAGGAAAAATACATTTGGATCAGAATTTAAGTTAGATGATTATCATATATTGCAACAAGCATCGTGATTTTAAGGAGATTGAAGAAATGGAAAAGAATAGTAAATTTCAGTACACAAATCCTAGATTGATTGGTATTGAACTTAATGTTAATGAATCATATACAGGAAAATCAAATTCAGAGCAAAATCTCAGAGTTGAAACATCTGTTGAATCTAAAAAAAACAGCAATATTGAAAGAGGATTTAATTATTCTCATGTTGTTATGAGTGCCAAATTAGGTGGAAAAGAGAGTGATAGTCCATTTTTTTTAGAAGTGAAAATGGCTGTTGATTTTAGATGGAGTGATGATTTTAATGAAGATAAGATTGAAAAACTGTTGAGACAAAACGGGTCAGTTTTATTGCTATCGTACATTCGACCACTTGTAGCAAGTTTATCATTGCAAGCAGGGGTGGGACCAATAAATATACCATTTTTGGATTTTTCACAAGATTAAGTTTAAGTTATATAGTTATTTTTGAGGTCGGAAATGGTTCCCGACACACTCCCAGTGAGTACCTGAGATGATGGATACACCGCCCATCCAAAAATAATTATGCTTTTATTTTTTTAATAGCAATATAATTGAAAAAACGGATTGACAAATTCCTGCAAAGTGAATAAAATAATCTTATGTAATTAAAAACGTAAGTTTTTGCAATGGCCGGGCTAACCACCTGGCCTTAGTTTTTTTCTTTATCTTTTATCAATTACTTTTCATCCCTTAACGTGACACGGAGGTCCAGACGGAGAGGTCGGTGCGGCAATGCGCTATCTGTCCCAGCGCTATTCGAACATGAACCGCAAGGTGGCAGGGGTTCTGACTGACATCGGAACAGAGGAACTCGCCCACATGGAGATGATCTGCGCAATCGTCCATCAGCTTACGAAAAACCTCACGGCGGAAGAATTGCAGGAGCAAGGGTTTGCGCCATATTATGTAGACCATACAATCGGACTTTGGCCACAGGCAGCTTCCGGTGAGCCTTGGAGCGCATCTATGATTCAGTCTACGGGCGACCCAATCGCAGATTTGCATGAAGATATGGGAGCAGAGCAGAAGGCGCGTCTGACCTACGATAATATTCTGCGTCTTATCAAAGATCCGGAAGTCTGCGATCCAATCCGCTATCTTCGCGAGCGCGAGATCGTTCATTATCAGCGTTTCGGCGAAAGCCTGCGCCTGATCACTGACGACCTTGACCACAAAAATATCTATGCATTTAACCCGGATTTTGACAAACAATTTTGTAAATGATTAGTTAACTATTCAGGACGCCCCTCCTCCACATTCGCATTTCGAACACTTCGTGTTCTTTCCCGCCTTTGGCAAGGCTAAAAATGCTCATATGGGGAGGGGAGCCCTATTAGGATCAATGTATGGAAATCAAAGTCTTTTACGTGCAAGCACGACGATTCATTGATTTCCATACATTGGTCCTGAATAGTTACATAATTAGTTAAATGAATGGCGATGCGAGGCTCGGGCAAAAACTCGGGCCTTGTTGCTTTTGATGAAAAAAATTACTGAGAAGAGAGTATGCGATGAAATAATATACTTGTTTTCCGAAAGTATGTGAGGTATGATTTAATAAAAACTTAGTGGAGAAAACGGAATGATATTACCAGATTTTTTAAAACCAGAGAATTATCCGCAGAAAATTGACCCAGAATCGAAAAGAATGCTGGATGCAATGAAAAAATATGTAGAGGAGATGGGAGATGATTTAATTACAGAGCCATCTTCCTATACAGATGGAGAATGGGCAGATATGCTAAATGAATGTGTAGAAAAACATATTACGATATGGGAATTATGGGGAGAGGAGTATGATCCGGAAGCGGATTATTAGTAGTTAAATAACCTATATAGTGAGTCAGCACTTTCTGAACGTGAAATTATTGTTACATCCATATAATGGAAAGGATTTTTAATCTTTTAGCGTGACGCGGAGGGACGGATGACAAAGGTGGAATCCTGACTGGTTTCATGATATCTGTGCTGAAAATGAGCATTGATGAAAAATCAATAAAAGCAGTATTTGTGTCGATTAGTGTAAAAAAAGAGAAAAAGTTCGTGCGTTTTAGTGTTGAATTTATTGATTTTTATGTTGATTTTTACACGAATTGTATTTATAATGTAAATAAGACTTCAAAGGAGGTTTGGGTTATGGATCGAAAAATAATGGGATTTTTACGGGAATGGAAACAAAGCAGCCATCGAAAACCTTTAATTCTACAAGGGGCAAGACAGGTTGGTAAAACGTATTCTATTTTGGAATTCGGACGCATGCATTATGAGAATGTAGCTTATTTTAATTTTGAAACGAACCCAAAATTAAATGAAACATTTGAGGAAAATATAAGTCCGGAGTATTTAATTCCGATTTTATCACATATTGCCGGGCAAACGATTGTAAAAGAAAAAACGTTGATTGTATTTGATGAAATACAGCTTTGTGAACGGGCATTAACTTCGTTAAAGTATTTTTGTGAGGATGCACCGGAATATCATGTCATCGTTGCCGGCAGTTTGCTTGGTGTGGCTGTAAACCGGGCGAAATTTTCTTTTCCGGTCGGGAAAGTGGATATGAAAACACTGTATCCAATGGATATGGAAGAATTTTTGCTGGCATTAGGTGAGGAGAATCTTGTAAATCAAATTAGACAAAGTTTTGATGATAATACGCCACTTCCATCGGCGCTCCATGACGCAGCTATGCAATATTACCGCCAATATTTGGTGGTTGGTGGTATGCCGGAATGTGTAATGCAGTTTGTTCAGACTCAGGATTATATTTTAGTTCGGCACACGCAGGATACAATACTTGCCAGTTACTTAAATGATATGAGCAAGTATAATAATTTGAATGAAATTAAAAAAACAAGACTTGCTTATGATAATATAACCGTGCAGTTATCAAAACGGAATACACGGTTTCAATATAAGCTGATTAAAAAGGGTGGACGTGCAGCTGAATTTGAAAATGCTATTGAATGGCTCTGTTTGTCTGGAATAGTTTCACAAGTTCATAAGCTAGAACAAGTCAAGAAGCCATTGGAGAATTATCGTGATATTGATGCGTTTAAGATTTATGTATCGGATCTTGGTTTACTTTGTGCGAAAAAAGATTTAATGGCGAACGATATTCTTTACATGGTTGAGGAGCTGAATGATTTCAAGGGCGGTATGGCTGAAAATTATGTGAATGTACAGTTGACTATTAATGGCTATCATACCTATTACTGGGAATCTCCAAGAGGAGCAGAAATCGATTTTGTCATCCAAAGAAATGGAAAACTGATTCCGATTGAAGTAAAATCAGCCGATAATACCAGGGCAAAAAGTTTAAAAATTTATATGGATACGTACCAGCCAGAATATGCTATTAAACTGTCTGCCAAGAATTTTGGCTTTGAGGATAAAAAGAAAATCGTTCCTCTTTATGCAGCGTTTTGTATTTAAAACAAAATATTGAAAAAGAATTGTAAAAGCACGTTGCAAACAACGCAGGGTGCTTTTTTCGTTTATAAATACCATTAATATTTAAAAAATTAGTAACTATTCAGGACTCAATGTATGGAAAATCAAAACCTCTTACGTGCAAGCACGACGATTCATTGATTTCCATACATTGCTCCTGAATAGTTACAAAAATTTTAAAAAAAATTTTGCAAGTCCCGTTTTTGGGACAGCTAATGTTGTAATATATAGAAAACGAAAACAAAAGCAACAAAAAATAGTTGAAGGAGGGCTTTGTTATGCATGATTGGATGGACTTTAACAGAGATGGAGAAGTAGATTGGTCGGAGAAAGTGCTTGCGGCGGAAATGCTTTGTACCAGCCGGGAAGAACACAATGCATTGTTTGGAGATGACGGCGATTTTGATGATGATGCAGAGACAGACGACGCGGATTTTGAATATGACGCCATCATGTCAGGACTGGATCCGGATGAATTAATGGACATGGATGAGGATGAAAGAGATGAAGCGTTGGAAGACGCCGGCTTAGATCCGGATGATTACGATTTTTGACAAATAATTTAAGCAAGGAGATGGACATTATGAATGATGATACAATAGGACAAATTTTAGCATTTTTAGGTTTTGTTTGGTTTTTTGGTATTATTATCGTTGCAATCGGTAGTTCAAATTCAAAGCACACGACATGTTTGCATGCGGGTTGTGACAATGAGGCACGATACAATAGTAGTTATTGCTTTTTGCATGATAGTTCTTCAAGACATACTTATTCGTCAGACAGTTCTAACACGACATCAAGCGAAACTTCTTCGGATAGTTCGTACCCGGGCTCATCTGCCGGAAGCACATCCTCATCTGCTTCGGCGAAGACGTATTCCTCATCGGAGGGTTCGTCTGATTATGAAGATGCCTGCAGTGCTTATTCTGATGGATACGATGACATTGACATGCAACAGGACTATGACGAAGACAGATACGAGAAAGACAGCGATTATGCCGAAGGTGTCGATGATGCGATGGATGATGCTTATTACCAATATGGAGAAGAATATTAAATGAAGAATAACTATAAAATGAAGGCGGTGAAGAAACGATGACAGAAGAAAGAAATTATACACCTTTCGATGGGAAACAAAATGACTGGATTTTCTTTGCAAAGCAGCAGGCAGAATTTTACAAAAATGCAGAGCAGTACATAACCAATATCCAGCTTGACATTGACGAAATCGATGACGAGATCGAAGCGATTCTTCTGCAAACGGAAGATGCCAATTACAATGTGGCACAAGGGTACAAAGTGTTTAAAAGACTCAAAGAACTCCGTATCGAGCGCAAGGAGAAAGAAAAAGAACGGGATTGTCTGTATGCACTTACGGATACCATTGACTGCTCTTCGCTTGCCGACGTTTGTGAAGAAAGTCTGGCAGAGATCGAGGAGATTATGGAAGTGCAGTCCTCAAATAATAACGCAGACATTTCTGAGTTGGAAAATGAGCAGGAAGAAATACATGTTGTAAAAAATATCAATGAATTGGCAGGTTGAAAGGAGTGGTAAATTATGGCAAAAAGATTAAGAGATGCTGTTTATGGACTGGCCGTTGGAGATGCGGTAGGCGTACCGTATGAATTTAAGCGGAGAGGAAGTTTTCAATGTGCAGGGATGACTGGCCACGACACACATGATCAGCCCGCCGGCACATGGTCTGACGATACCAGTATGACATTGGCAACCTGTGCCAGCATTAAGAATATGGGCAAAATAGACTGCGAAGATATTCGCCGGCAATTTGAAGCGTGGTTTTATGAGAAAAAGTATACACCGTTTGGTGAAGTTTTTGACTGTGGAATTACTTGCAGCCAAGCAATTAGAAATAAAAAGGGAAAAGAAGATGAAAGGTCAAACGGCAACGGTTCTTTGATGCGCATCCTTCCCCTGGCATTTGTTCCCAATATAACCGACGAACAAATCGCGGAAGTATCGGCCATTACGCACGCACATAAGATTTCAAAAGAATCTTGTATCATTTATGTGCGAATCGCCCAGGAAATGTTTGCCGGTGTGTCTCCTCGGGAAGCCATAGAAAAGCATGTGTCGGAAAAATCAATTCTGCATCGTCTACGATACATCGATCGACTTGAAGAAAAGGAAATCCGTTCGAGTGGTTATGTCGTTGATTCGTTTGAGGCGGCGATGTGGTCGCTCCTAACCACAAATTCTTACAAAGAATGTATCGAAAAAGCAGTTAATCTCGGGGATGATACGGATACCGTCGCAGCTATTGCAGGTGGCTTGGTGGGAATCCTGTACGGGATAGAAAATATTCCAAAAGAGTGGATGGAAAAACTGCAAGGCAAGGAAATCATTGACTGGTGTTTATGGTAGAGGGGAGGGCGTATAAGGAGTGGGAATTTAAAAATGTAGATTATAAAAAAGATTGTCAAAAAAAGTAAAAAATGGTAAAATAGATGTGGAGTTGTTTGTATCCAAATTTGCAAAAGAGCAAAATAAAAAAGCCCCTCCGGGCTTTGTCAAAATGACGATTTGAAAAAATTTTTATTTGAACTCGCAGTGCAAATTCAGAGGGTACTGAATTCACTGACATTATAATAACACACTATAAGGAGGGTGTCAATATGGAATTGAAAAAAAGTAACAAAATTTATGGAGATTATTATATCGGATTGGATATAGGAACTAATTCAGTGGGTATAGCTGCAACGGATCCTAACTATAATCTGATTAAATACAAAGGCGAACCGGTTTGGTGTTCTCATTTATTTGAAGAAGGACATCAATGTGCAGATAGAAGAGGTTTTCGTACTGCGAGAAGACGTTTGGATCGAAGACAGCAGAGAGTGCAGTTAATTGATGAGTTATTTGCATCAGAGGTTGGAAAAGTAGATAAGAATTTTTATATTCGGAAAAAAGAAAGTGCGTTGTGGCGAGAGGACAAGACTGATAGCAGTACAGGAAATATGTATTTTAATGATGAAGATTATAAAGATGTAGATTATCATAAGGAGTATCCGACGATTCATCATTTAATCGTTGCATTGATGGAGCAGGATAAAGCGTTTGATATTCGACTTGTAAATATTGCGATTGATTGGCTTGTTGCACATCGAGGTCATTTTTTGTCAGAAATCAGTGTAAAAAACGTGGATAAAATAACAGATTTTGAGACAGTGTACAACAAATTTATCGACTTTTTTAATACAGAAGGGCTGCAAGATTCTTACAATGCGTGGATTGAAGCGGATTGCAAAGAATTGGAGAAAATCATAAAATCCAAAAGTGGAATTACAACCAAGAAAAGAGAGTTAAAACAAGTGATATATGGGGGAAAAGTTCCAAAAGAGGAAAGTGTACCATATAAGTATGAAAGCATGATAAATTTCCTTGCTGGGGGAAAAATTAAGGCGAAAGATCTTTTTCAACAGAGCGAATATGAAAGTGGCTTTTCCTTTAGTATTAGCGATGATATGGAAGAAATATTGCCACAGTTAGGCGACGATGCGGAGTTTGTTTCCAAAATGACAGCCATTTATGAGTGGAGCGTTTTGACTGATGTATTAAACGGAGAAAAATACATTTCGAAAGCAAAGGTGGAGGTGTATGACCAGCACAAAAAGGATTTGGAACAATTGAAAAAATTTGTTCGCAAGTATGTGCCGAAGGAGTATTATAAGATTTTTAAAGAGTCGGGTAAGGAACTAAAAAATTATACAGCATACTCCTATAATTTAAAATCCGTTGATACGACTAAAGATAAGGTTGAATTACCAAAGCAAAAAGCAAATCAGAAAGAGTTTAATGACTTTTTAAAGAAAACGTTAAAACTTGATAAGATTGAAGAACAAATAGAAGAGGAAGATTTAGATTTTTACGAAGATATGGTAAGCAGAATTGAGAATGCTGGTTTCATGCCAAAACAGGTAAATTCTGATAACCGTGTAATTCCACATCAACTGTATCAGATTGAGTTGGAACGTATTTTGGATAAAGCAGAGAACTATTTGCCATTTTTAAAAGAAAAAGATGTGGATGGTTTGACAGTAACTGAAAAAATCAAATCTGTATTTACATTCCGTGTGCCATATTATGTAGGACCGTTGCGCCAGGATAACAGTGAAAATGCATGGATTAAAAGAAAAGCGGAAGGAAAGATTCTGCCTTGGAATTTTGACCAGATGGTGGATAAAGATGCTTCTGAAAAAGAATTTATCCGTCGCATGACAAATACATGTACCTATCTTCCTAGCGAAAGTGTGTTGCCAAAATGGTCGTTGTTGTATTCTGGTTTTATGGTGCTAAACGAGATAAATAATATCAAAGTGAATGGTCAATCAATTAGTGTTGAAGCAAAACAGAGGATTTACCATGAACTTTTTGAAAAGAAAGTGAAAGTTACGGTAAAAATGATCCGCGGTTTTTTGGAATCCAATAATTACATGCAAAAAGAAGATGTGTTAGAGGGGATTGATGTTACAATAAAATCTTCGTTAAAAGCACATTATGAGTTCAGAAATCTTCTTGCAGCAGGAACTTTAGATAAAAAAGATGTGGAAAGAATTATTGAGCATAATACCTATGTAGAGGATCGTGGAAGATATCGTAATTGGATCAATCGAGAATTTCCAAATTTGTCTGCAGAAGACAAAAAGTACATTGGAAAATTAAAGTATAACGATTTTGGTCGAATCAGTAAAAAAATGTTAAATGACTTGCAGGGGGATGATAAAACAACCGGTGAGATGGGAAGCATTATGCATTTTCTCTGGACAACAAATGACAATTTTATGCAGTTATTGTCAAATGATCGATATACTTTTGCCGAGAGAATTGAAGAAGAACGAAAAAAATATTATGAATCAAAAGAGTTTAGTGTAGAAGATCAATTGGATGAAATGTATGTTTCAAATGCTGTGAAACGACCAATTTTGCGTACACTTGATGTGGTTGATGATGTTGTATCCACATTAGGACATGCGCCGAAGAAATTTTTTGTGGAAATGGCAAGAGGTGCTGATCCGGACCAAAAAGGAAGAACAACGACAAGAAAACAGCAATTGCTGGAACTGTATAAAAATGTAGAAGAAGACACGAGGATTCTTGAAAAAGAATTGGAAAACATGGGAGATATGGCGAATAACAGACTTCAAAGTGAAGCAATATTTTTATATTATCTCCAATTGGGACGTTGTGCATATTCCGGACAGGCAATAGATCTTTCACAGATAAGGAGCGGAAAATACAACATAGATCATATTTATCCACAATGTTATGTAAAAGATGATAGCATTGTAAATAATAAGGTCCTTGTCCTTTCGGCTATAAATGGGGATAAAAAGGATGTTTATCCAATTAGTGAGGAAATTCGAACATCACAGAAAGCGTTTTGGAGCAAATTGCGTAAGGCTAATCTTATGTCGGACGAAAAATACAAACGATTGACAAGAAATACTCCGTTTTCCGACGAGGAAAAACAGGGATTTATTAACCGGCAATTGGTTGAAACCAGACAGTCCATGAAAGCAGTTACACAAATACTAAAACAGAAATACAAAGATACGGAAATTGTATATGTTAAGGCAAGATTGGCATCGCAATTCAGACAAGAATTTTTGACACCAAAAAGTCGTTTGATCAATGATCTTCATCATGCGAAAGACGCCTATTTGAATGTTGTTGTTGGAAATGTGTATCATGAAAGATTTACCAGAAAATGGTTTAATATTTCGGATAAATATACAGTTAATCCGAAGTCATTATTTAAGAGAACCGTTCAGCATGGCGAAGAAATGATTTGGAATCCGGATGTATATATGGACAAAGTTAAGTCAATTTATAAGAAGAATAATATTAAGATGACTAGATATTCATTTTGTCAGAAGGGGGGATTGTTTGATCAGATGCCGCTGAAAAAGAAAGCCGACTTAGTTCCTCTCAAAAAAGGAATGGATCCGGTAAAATATGGTGGCTATAACAAATCCGGAGCAACGTTCTTTATTGTAGCAGCCTATGACAAAGGGACAAAAAAGGAAGTTTCATTTGTTCCGATTGAGCTGATGTTTTCAGAGCAGTTTTTAAAGGACGAGGATTTTGCAAAACAATATGTACAGGAGCAACTTCAGAAATTGAGTGCCAAGCCGGTTTCTAATGTTTGGTTTCCATTAGGAATGAGGAAGATAAAGTTCAAAACGGTTCTTTCGCTAGATGGTTATGAAGTTTGGGTGAATGGAAAGGCTAATAAAGGAGCTATTATTTTATTGAGTAGTGCCGAGTCTTTGATTGTTTCGAAAGAAATGGAAATTTATATAAAAAGACTTGAAAATTACAAAGCCAAACAGGAAAAACAATTAAAAGTTCAATTAGAGGAAAAGTATGATGGAATAACTAGAGAAGCAAATGAAAAATTGTATTACTGCCTTTGTGATAAGTTGACCAAAACAATCTATTCAAAAATGCCTGGATGTCAAGGAGAGATTGTAGAACAAGGCGTACAGGAGTTTAAGGAAAAGACTGTGGAGGCTCAGATTAATGTTCTTTTATCGATTATTACGTTGATGAAAGCTGGACGAGCAGGGAGTGTTGACTTAACAGAGATTGGCGGGAAAAAATCTGGAGGAACAGTTTATATGGGAGCAAATCTATCATCATCTCCGTATGATGACATCCGAATTGTTGACTACTCTCCGGCTGGTTTGCACCGAAAAGAATCTGTCAACCTGAAAGATTTTCTTAAGTGATTACGGGAGGAACCATATGAGTTGGCGAGTTGTAGTTATTTCAAGTCGTTGTAAACTTGATTTGAGCATGAACTATATGGTGGTTCGCGGAGACGGGAACAAAAGAGTTTCGCTGAATGAAATTGCGGTTCTTATTCTTGAAAACAATGCAGTGTCGATGACAGGATGTTTGTTGTCGGCACTGATTGAAAAAAAGATTCGTGTTATTCTTTGCGATTCCAAACGCAATCCGCAGGCAGAAGTAGTACCATATTATGGGTGTCATAATGATGCATTGAAGATAAAAATGCAATTACAATGGGATCATGATATGAAAGAGTGTATATGGACTAAAATTGTAACAAAGAAAATAGAGAATCAAGCAATTTTATTGCGGAAAGAAGACCATGTGGAAGCTGAATTGTTGGAACAATATGTTGAACAAATTCAGCCGGGAGATGTTACAAATCGAGAAGGACATGCGGCAAAAGTTTATTTTAATGCATTATTTGGTAAAAAGTTTAGTCGAGACGATGAAGAAAATGTTATCAATGCAGCATTAAACTATGGGTATTCTTTAATTTTATCTGCAGTTAATCGTGAAGTTACTGCAAATGGTTATTTAACGCAATTAGGATTGTGGCATGATAATCAATTTAATCATTTTAATTTGAGTTGTGACATCATGGAACCACTTCGAATTATAGTAGATGAGTATGTGGTACAGCATCCTTTGTCAGAATTTTCTGTAGATGAAAAACATCAAATAGTAACGATATTAAACCAAACGGTGCGAATCAATAATACAGAGCAAAATTTAA
>ENA-UONV01000277-UONV01000277.1-human-gut-metagenome-genome-assembly--contig:-CS4-NODE-277-length-67589-cov-12.012053_pt1 | contig 67589 bp, 66 predicted proteins | sample MGYA00242461_ERZ724008 | MGnify/ENA metagenome assembly ERZ724008 | reverse complement strand
GGACGATTGGCGCAGCTGGTAGCGCATCCGCTTGACGTGCGGGAGGTCACAAGTTCGAGTCTTGTATCGTCCACCAAATAAGGTTGATAGTTTTGATACGAGAGTATCTGAAACTATCAACCTTTTTCTTTTTGCAAAAATGCTTGCGGCACAAGGTTTTTTCGGAATAGCGACACTTTGGAATAGTTTCATTGTGGGCTTTATGCAGGTGTTTTGCTCCTCTCCAACTATCCATTCTGTGCCAAAGACAAAGCCCTCTCCGACACAAAAGTGCCGAAAAAGGCTTGAAATCAAGGGCTTCCGAGGTCAACTGCTGACTTTGGAAGCCCTTTTTCTGTTTATTCGATTGTGGGATTCCAGCGTTCAGACGCTCGGCAGCGATGTGGCACAGGAGTCTTGCGGTGTACGGATTTTGGAATAATACCGACGCTGGGGATATCTGTTTGCTATGTATCGGCTTGCGAGTATATTGTTTATGCGCGCTTACGCTTCCTTTGCTATTACTTCGGGGCCGATGCCAGTGGCGACGACCTTGTCAAAGATCTCGCCGCACTTTTTCTTGCCGAGCAGTTTTATGGGGTACTTGAGCAACTGAGGCGCAAGCTCCTTGATAACGGCGGTGGTATCGGGATTGTCAAACAGCTCCTTGGCGGTAAGATTTCCGAAATCCATGGCAATATTCCTTTTCGTTATTGCGCAGAGTTGCCCTGCAGATGCCTACATTATAGTCTCCGCCCCACAAAATGGCAACAGATTGACAGACAGGCTTTCATTTAAGCGTACTGTTGGGTACGTCGAGCACAATGTCGGACATAGGGAAGGACGCGCAGGGATGGATGTAGCCAAACTCGATATCGGCTCTGCGGCGGCCGTCGGTCTTTTCCGGGACAAAGACCTTACCCGAGACGAGCTTTGAGCGGCACCATGAGCACTCGCCGCTGCGGCAGCGGGAGGGAGTGACGATGCCCGCACGCTCGATGGAGGTCAGCAACGGCTCATCGGCGGAGGCGGTGATGTCGTATTCCCTGCCGCACTGAATGACCTTAAGGTTAAAGGTCTTGCCGCGGATATCCTCCGGGTAGTCGGGCTGATTCCACGGGTCCTTTATCATGCCGAACAGCTCACGGCGCACGAACTTGCGGCGCAGGCCGAGCTTTGCGATCTCGCCATCGAGGAAGTTGTACATCGCCTGCGGACCGCACATGAAGACGCTGTACTCCTCGCCACCGTACTTTTTGATAAGCTCGGCGGTGATGAAGCCGTGCTCATAGCCGGGCTTCTCCTCATCGGACAGAACATGCACGACGTGTACCTTGTCGCAGGCGGCACAGACCTCGTCAAGCTCTTTCTTGTAGACAATGCCGTCCTCCGTGCGTGAGCCGAAAAGTATCGTCAGGTCGAAGTCCTCAAAGCCGTCGCGGATGGCGTATGCCATTCCCATGAACGGAGTGATGCCGGAACCGCCCGCGAGTGCTACGACCTTCTTCGCGTCGCGCAGGCGCTCATAGTAGAGGTGACCCTGCGGTCCGGAGATAGTGACGTGCTGCCCGACGACCCAGTGATCCTGAATGTACGGGCTGACAAAGCCGGCGTCGTCGCGCTTGACGGTAATGTTGTATTCGCCTCGTTTTGTCCACGCCGGGGACGAGCAGAGCGAATATGAGCGCGTGGTCACGGTGCCGCCTATGGGGACGCATACGCTGATGTACTGCCCGGCTCTGAACGGGGCGAGGGCGGAGCCATCCTCAGTCTTGAGGACGATCGTCTTTGCATCGGCACCGTTCCGGCGTATCTCGGCCACGATGACCTCCTGCTTCTCCGGGTGGCGCTGCTTTGCCTTTTCGTTGGTGGTGAGAGTTTTCGGCAGCGGAGCGGAGGAGGCCGCCTGTATCGCCTTTTCGCGCACCTTGGGCATATTCTTGAATCTGAGCATATCGAGCGCGCCGATCATGCCCACCTTGTAATTGAGCTTATCTGCCATCTTCTCAAGCCTCCTCTGCTTTCATTTCTGCGAGAGTCTTTTTTGCGAGCGTATCTCCGCTGAATATCGCGGAGTTGTAGCCGTCGCCGCGGATGCTTGCCGCACCGACAAACTTCAGCCCTTTTACCGGAAACTCTGTACCCATCATCATCATTCGCGGCATCATGTTGTCCCAGTCCTTCAGCTCGAAACCGTAGGCCGCTCCCTGAGGAACGTTGACATAGTTGCACATCGTCCACGGTGTCGCGATCTCAAGCTCCTCAATGTACGGGGTGACGGTAACGCCATAGCGCTCCTCGAAAAGCTTTATCAGCTTCTCGGCAAAGGCGGTCTTCGTCTCTACGTAATCATCCGGATCTACGTTTGCCCAGTCATCATCCATGAAGGTACTTGTGAGGGAAACAACGCAGGTGCCCTCCGGTGAGAAGCCGGGGTTCACAACATTGTAGCACACCATGACCTGGTTGCAGTTTGTCGCGATGGTTTTTCCGGATTCGTACTCCTTGGCCGTGTCGGCAGAGGTCGGGAGGAAAACGGTGTAATCGCGGATTCCGAGTTCCTCGGCGCTCCTGTCAAGCCCCATGTATACGACGAACATTCTCGCCGAATAGGTGCGGGCATTGCCAAGCTTCACCATGCGCTCCGGTACGACCTCCGGCGGGCACATCGTGGCGTACACCATGTTCTGGTTCATGTTGCAGAGAATGTGTTTTGTCTCGACCTCGCCGCAGGTAGTCTTAACGCCGCGGACGGCTTTGCTCTCATCGAAGAGTATCTCGGTCGCGGTGCAATTCATCCACACCTCGCCGCCCATGCTGCGGAAGCATTCGAGCAGCCCTGTTGTCAGCTCATTGCTGGTCTTGTCGGGTATCCATGCGCCGTGGTTTACGTACAGCCAGAGCATGTTGACGTACTGGAGAAAGGACAGATGGTCGGCGTCGACGCCGAGATAGCCCCAGTAGGTGTTCATTATATCCTGCGCGAGCTTAGGCATCTTCATCGCCCTGAATACACGGTTGACCGTGTAGCTGCCCAGCCGCAGAAAGTTGGGGAAGTGCTCCTGCATATACTTCGGGTCTGTCTTGCCCGCGACGCTTAGAGAGTAGTCGCCGGCGGCGTGAAACTCCGTGCCGAGGTCGAACAGATCCTGTATGGATTTGCGGCAGCCTGGCACAAGACGCTCCATCTCATTGACGAACTCCTTTACCGTGCATGGGAGGGTCGCGTCGATATGCATCCTGCCGTCGGAGGCGGTGGTGATAACGCGGAAGTTATCCGGAACCATGTGCCACGGAATGTCAAGGCCGAACTCATCACAGATCCTGCGGCAGCCGCCGGGGTTTTCCTTTGTGCCCCATTCGCAGATCTCGTGCAGCGCCGTTTCAAATTCAAAACGGCCTCTACGGAAGCTTGAGGCGCAGCCGCCGGGCATATTGTGGCGCTCGATAAGCAGGGTCTTTTTTCCCGCCTTTGCCATGCGGCAGGCTGCGGCAAGACCTCCGTTTCCGGCGCCGATCACAACGGCATCATATTTTGGCATCAGTATCTCCTCCTTGATTTGTGGTAATACCACGTGTTTGTACTGTGCATTTTATAACAATTACCGACAAAAGGTCAATGCTGTTGCCGCATTTTCAGCGGAATAGTCAGCATTACGCTTGACTTTTAAGCATCTTGCAGGTAAAATTTTAAACGTGGAATTTGGTATGACCACAGGCAATCCGCGTTTGGGAGGCAAATATGGGGTTCAATAAAATAGTAGCGGTGTCCATGACGGAGCTGTTCGTGCAGCAGATTGAAAACATGATACTCTCCGGTGAGCTAGCTATCGGCGAGCAGCTGCCGCCGGCGCGGGAGCTGTCGGTAAAAATGGGCGTCAGCAGGACGGTCATTTCCGCGGGGCTTGTGGAGCTTGAGAAGCTCGGCTTTGTTGAGATTCGCACGCGGCAGGGCGTGTTCGTCTGCGACTACCGGCGTAAGGGCAGCCTTGAGACGCTCATCGCCATCATGCGCTATAACGGCGGCGCGATGAGGAAGAACGAGGTAAAATCTCTGCTCGAAACGCGCGACGCGATGGAGTGCCTGTGCCTGCGCCTTGTGTGCGAGAAGAACGATGTGGCCGAGCTTGAAAAGCTCAGCCCGATCCTTGACAGCATCCGTGACGCACGCAACGCCGACGAGGCCGCAGAGCGGGTATTCAGCTTCCACCATGAGCTTGCGATAATGTCCGGCAACGTACTGCTGCCGCTGCTATACTATTCCTTTAAGACGCAGGGCGAGTATCTGTGGTCACTCTATTGCAAGCGCAGCGGTGTGAAGAAGCTGTATGAAATAAAGCTTGCTCTCTTCTCGACGCTTATGAATAAGGATATTGATTCCGCGATAGAGCAGACGCACCGGATCATGGATGTCGCAAAGAACGACCTTGGTTTCTACGGGGCGTGACAACATAATGAAACCGTTTGAAACCGTATCAATATTATCAACTGTTGGCAAAATAAACCACACCGAAAGGTGTGGTTTATTTTTTTATCGGCAAACTATATGCGCCTTGGATTAGGTCCCTTCGAGAAAGTCCTTGATATCCTCGTCCGTATCGCCCATCTTCCGTGCGTTCTCCACCAATATTTTGTCGCTCGGAAACTCCTTCAACCATTCCTCTATCCACTCTGTCGCTGTCATTGAGCACACCTCCCTGTTCATTGTTATTTATGCTTTCAGTATAGTTGCGGTTTGCGGTGTTGTCAATATTTAGTTTTTATCTCAACCTGCGGCTTCGGTATGTTACCATATATTTACCCATAAGAATGCTGTGTCAATGTAATATGTTGAAGGCGGAACAAGGATATTATTGACGATTTCAGGCAGGCGCTATCCCGATGGCGGGGACAGCGTGCAGCTGTTGTTCGACGAGCGGCAGCGAGCCGTGGCTGGGGGCATGCCGTTTGTATTGTACGACGGTTCCACCGTGGTCGGCGGCAGGATAGCGCACATACCGGAGCATACGAAATTTTAGACCGCTGCTATTATGAGCATGTGCGGTAATATAAAAAATCCACCCAAAAGGTGGATTTTTTCATATAACATAGTCGAATCCGTTGGAGTCGCTGTGCATGAGGTCGGCAAGGGTGATGTTCTCAAGATAATCGTTAATAAGCTTATCGAGCCCGCGCCACATGTTGAGCGTGCGGCACTCGGCGGCTCGGGGACAGGCTTCGGCATCCGAGTCGAGACATGCGACAGGCGCCATGGACTCCTCGGTTGTGCGAAGGATGCTCCCCACGGTATACTGCTCGGGCGCTCTGGCAAGCTTATAGCCGCCGCCCTTGCCTCGCACGCCGGTCAACAGCTTCGCCTTGACCAAAAGCTTTATGATATTCTCCAAATATTTTTCCGATATCTCCTGCCGCCCGGCAATGATCTTCAGCGGGATAAACCCGTCCGCCTGATGCTCGGCAAGGTCGATCATGACCCGAAGCGCATACCGTCCTTTGGTTGAAACCAGCATTTTTTCACCTTCTTCTTTCGATTAATCCTATTATACACCGGAAAAGTGGGTAAATCAATAAAATGTTGAAAAATGCTATTGACAAATGCGCAAAACAGTCTTATAATCCGCATAAACCTACAGGAAAGGTTGGTTATTGAAAATGACCTTCATATGGAGATACCGATGTCGGCACTAATGCTGTACAAACTATCAGACATCATTAAATCATTTAAATAATCATTTTGGAGGAACTAATCATGAGTAAGATATATACATCCGCAGATCAGCTTGTCGGCAAGACCCCCCTGCTGGAGCTTGTCCATATTGAAAAGTCCGAGGGCCTCGAAGCCAAGGTCCTCGGTAAGCTCGAGTATTTTAACCCCGCAGGCAGCGTAAAGGACCGCATTGCAAAGGCAATGATAGACGATGCCGAGCAGAAGGGTCTGCTCAAGGAAGGCTCCGTTATAATCGAGCCGACCTCCGGCAACACCGGCATAGGTCTTGCATCCGTCGCCGCCGCAAGAGGTTACCGCATCATAATCGTCATGCCCGAGACCATGAGCGTCGAGCGCCGCCAGCTGATGAAGGCCTACGGTGCTCAGCTCGTGCTCACGGACGGTGCCAAGGGCATGAAGGGCGCAATCGCCAAGGCCGACGAGCTTGCAAAGGAGATCCCCAACAGCTTCATCCCCGGACAGTTCGTGAACCCCGCAAACCCCGCAATTCACAGAGCCACCACCGGCCCGGAAATTTGGGATGACACCGACGGCAAGGTCGATATCTTCGTTGCAGGCGTCGGCACCGGCGGCACGGTCACCGGCGTAGGCGAATATCTCAAGAGCCAAAACCCCGATGTCAAAGTCGTCGCCGTTGAGCCGGCAAGCTCCCCGGTGCTGAGCAAGGGCGTTGCGGGCAGCCACAAAATTCAGGGCATCGGCGCAGGCTTTGTCCCCGATGTTCTGGACACCAAGGTCTATGACGAGGTAATCCCCGTCGAAAGCGAGGACGCATTTGCAACCGGCAGGCTCATCGGCAAGAGTGAGGGCGTTCTGGTCGGCATCTCCTCCGGCGCTGCCGTTTGGGCTGCCATCCAGCTTGCAAAGCGCCCCGAGAACAAGGGCAAGACCATCGTTGCCCTGCTGCCGGATACCGGTGACCGCTACCTGTCGACCCCGCTGTTTGCGGACTAAAACTTGCCGAAAAGGAGCGATTTTCAATGATACCGACACCCGAGGAAGCTTGGGCACTGCTGTGCCAATATAACGAAGGGGAATTTCACAGAAAGCACGGGCGCATCGTCGGCGATGTCCTGCGCTGGTATGCGATAGAGCTCGGCTACGGCGATGAGGCGGACTTTTGGGAGGCCGTCGGGATTCTCCACGACCTCGATTTTGAGAAGTGGCCGGAGCAGCACTGCACAAAGGAGCAGGAGATCCTGCGGCAGGCGTGTGTCGACGAAAAGCTCGTCCACGCCGTTGTCAGCCACGGCTATAAGCTGACGGTGGATGTCGAGCCGGAAAGCGAGATGGAAAAGGTGCTGTACGCCGCCGACGAGCTCACCGGCCTCATTGGAGCGGTCGCACTCATGCGTCCGTCAAAGAGCGTCAGTGACATGGAGGTCAAGTCCGTGAAGAAAAAGTACAAGGACAAGAAATTTGCCGCCGGCTGCTCAAGAGAAGTCATCGAGCGTGGCGCCGCAATGCTCGGCTGGGAGCTTGATAAGCTCATCTCCCAAACCATTCTCGCCATGCGGGCAAGCAGCGCAGTTGACTGATTTGATATAGATAAAAAACCGTCCATTGGACGGTTTTTTATCTTTGCTCGGAGACATATTTGACGATGATATTCGCCGTTTCCTCGATGCCGACAGATGAGTCGAGAGTGAGCTGATATTGGCGGGCATCGCCCCAGCGCTGGCCGGAAATGTGCCGATAATACGACGCTCTGGCCTTGTCGGAGCGTCGTATATTGCGCTTTGCCTCGCTCGGCGTGTCGCCGTAGACCTCCATGACCCGCCGCATGCGAAACTCCTTCGGGGCGTGGATGAACACACGCACGACATTGTCGTAGTCCTTGAGCACATAGTCGGCGGCTCGACCGACGATGACGCAGGCACCGTTGTCGGCGATCTTGCGGATTATGCGTGTCTGCGCCTTGATCGCCTGCTGAACGGCGGTCGATGACAGGTAAAGCTCACGCAGCGCATCGGGGGCGTTTTTGTGGATGTCGGAGATAAACTCCTTGTCCAAGCCGCTCTCGTGCGCAGCGAGGGCGACCATTTCCTTATAATAAAATGGGATGCCCAGCTTCTTTGCGACGAGCTTTCCGATCTGCTTGCCGGACGAGCCGTGCTCACGGGCAATGGTGATGATAACGCCGGGCATCGAGGGCTTGAGTGCAGTCTCCTCCCCGTCGTCGGCCCGCACGGGCTTGGAATTAGCGACATAGTCCCTGCGCAGGAACTGGCGATAGAACACGAAGCCCACGATGCTCGTGACGGTGTCGGTCACGGGGAAGGTCAGCCAGAACCAATCAAGTCCGAAGCGTGAGAACGCATAGCCCAGCGGAACAAAGAGCACCACCGTGCGAACGACGGTCAGCGCCGAGCTCTTGAGGCTCATGCCGGTCGCTTGGAAGAACACGGGGAAAGTGAGCGAGGTCACAAGCGGCAGGAAGCTCACGCCGATAATGCGAAAGCCCACACGCCCGATTTCGACGACGAGCTCGTCGGATGTGAACACCCGCAGCATCTGCTCGGGAAGAAGCTCGAAGCACAGCATCCCCAGTGCCATCAGCGCCATGCCGAACAGCACAGAGATCGACAGCGTCTTGCGGCAGCGGTCTATCTTGCGTGCGGCATAGTTGTAGCTTATCACCGGCACGATGCAGGTCTGCATTGCGCCCAAGGGGATGAAGAAGAATGTCTGCCACTTGTAGTAAAGTCCCAGCGTCGTGACCGCCTCGTCGCAGAAGGTCGAGAGGATGAGGTTGAGGCCGAATATATAAAAGGTGTATGCCGACTGCATGAGTATATTCGGCATGCCGAGACGGAAAATTTTCTTTATGTGGTGCGCATACAGTGCCTTGTCCGGCGAGGGGTGATAGCCCTTTTTCATCACGACCAGCGCTGCTACTATCTGCCCGGCAACGGTTGCGACCGCTGCACCGGCGATGCCCATTTCCGGCAGGCCGAGCAGGCCGAAGATGAGCAGCGGGTCTAAAATGATGTTGGTGACAGCGCCGAGTATCTGCGCTTTCATCGGCGTTTTCATGTCGCCGACCGACTGTAAAATTTTCGTCCAAACGCTCTCCAAAAACAGGCCGAAGCTGAACACGCAGACGATGCGGCCGTAGACGACGACGTCACGGATGACCGCTTCGGAGTCCGTGGACAGCCGTGCATACAGGGGCATGAGCGCCCAGCAAACGGCAGCGAAGATCGCCCAAAGCGCAATGGCCAGCGGTGTACCGACTCCGGCGTATTCGTTCGCTTCCTTTTGCCTGCCCGAGCCGAGCTTTGCTGCCATTACGGTGTTGATGCCGACGCCCGTGCCCACGGCAAGTGCTATCATCAAAAGCTGTACAGGGTAGATGATGGACAATGCAGTCAAACCGCTGCCCGAGTATCTGCCGACAAACAGGCTGTCGACGATGTTATAAAGCGCCTGAATAAGCTGCGCCAGCATAACCGGCGGTGCAAGCCGCAGCAGTATCTTGCTGATTCTCTCCGTCCCGAACAAGCTCGTCTGCTCCATCACATCTCACCTCGCTGACACTCAAATGATTTGACATTATATTCGGATTTTCCCCTAAGTCAATGCATTTTCCGTAAAAAAACAGCCGTCGCAGCGGCTGTTTTTTTCATCGTTTCAGTCTCGCTTCCCACTCGGAGGCTTTGAAGCCGACGAGGACGAAGTCGTCGGAGATAAAGAGCGGGCGCTTGACGAGCATCCCGTCTGTGGCAAGGAGCTTGAGCTGCTCATCCTCACTCATCTCGGGGAGCTTTTCCTTGAGATTCATTGACTTATACAGCAGGCCGCTGGTATTGAAAAATTTCTTGAGCGGCAGACCGCTGAGGGCGTGCCATGCGGCAAGCTCTTCGTATGTGGGGTTTTCGGTCTTGATATCCCGAAGCTTGTATGCGATGCCGTTATCGTCCAGCCACTTGCGTGCCTTTTGGCAGGTGCTGCACTTGGGGTAGCAGATAAATTTCATGTTTTTTCTCCTATTTCAGTCCAAGTATTCTAAGCCTTGATGTAATCGCCGAGGTGCGGCGAAATGCTTTGACGCCGTTTTTCTCCATGATAGCATATTTTGTCATGCCCTGCAACGGCGTGCGCATTATTCTGCGCTCGTCTTGTATTTTGCGTTTATCCTGTCGATCTCTCCGTTTATGAGACCTCCGAGAGTCTTTTCGTCAAGTTCAGGAGTTTGCATTGCAGCCACCGATTTGTCTGCAAAAGCGTCAAATTCAGCCTGCTTTTCCGCCAGAAGCGCCAGCATCCTTTCGTCTATCGAATCCCCGCACAATAGCTTATACGCCAGAACATTTCTATGCTGACCCAAGCGGTGCGCACGGGCTATCGCCTGCCTTTCAATGGATGGCTTTAGCTGCGGCTCGCAAATTATGACCACGCTTGCGGACTGAATGTTCAGTCCCGTTCCTCCGGACTGTATCTGTGCGACAAGAACAGAGCCGGCCGGAGCATTGTCAAACTCATCGATTATTTCCTGCCTGCGCTGCGGAGCTACCGAGCCGTTTATCGGCCCAATACACCTGCTTCCGAGCAGCATGGACACCTTGCGCAGCGTATCAAGGAAGAACGAGAAAACTATCACCTTTCTTCCCTCTGACTCAGCCTCGTTTACGAGTTCAACAAGTCGAGTGGCCTTCGAGGAGACTCTGATATCATCAACATTCCACGAGACCCGCCTTGCCTCGGCAAAGTTTTTGGATAAGACCGCCCGCTCGTAGGCCATCTCCTCCTCATAGCCCATGGCGCACCATTCCTCGCTCTCGATGAGATCCGGCAGTTCGGTCAAAACATCCTCCCGTTTTCTTCTATAATACACAGGGGCGACAGCTTTTCTGAACTGCGGCGCTGCCGACATGAAGGCCAAGCCCTGCACCTGCCGTGCAACATTTGGCTGCAGGATTCGTATAAGATTTATCATCTCATCGACCTTGTTTTCAAGTGCCGTGCCGGTCATGAACATCAGGCGCTCTGCGTGCAGGCTGATATTCCTGACATTCTCGCTGCGCCGTGCCTCGGGGTTCTTTATGTAGTGCGCCTCATCTACGACAAGCATTTTGAACTTGAAGTCAAACGGCAGGGCAAGATAAGCCGTCGTTTCGTATGTGGTCACGGCAACGCCGCCGGTTCTCAGCCACGCTTCAAACGCCGACTTTCTCCCTGTGCCGTGAATTTTGGTCACGCTCAAAAGACTCATCTTCCGTATTTCACGGCACCAGTTTGCCAAAACGCTCGCCGGACAAACGACCATAAAATGCGTGCCGCCTGTATTCCGGAGAGACACCATGGTCGCTATCGCCTGAACGGTTTTGCCCAAGCCCATCTCGTCGCCAAGCAGTATGCGCTCCTGATGAAGCGCATATTTTACGCCCCATATTTGATATTTTCGCAGATCGCAGAGCAAGCCCTCCGGGAAGAAGCACTCCTCCTGTATCTCCCTTGCGAGATCCTCGGGAAGCCCGTACACCGAGTCATCGTTTCCGAGCACACTGGGGTCAATGTCCTCCAAATCGTTTGTGAAACGGATTGGGTTTTCCGAAAACGCCTGCCACGCATCGCTGCCACGGCTTCTCTCGATCGCATCCAGTTCGGCAAACAGTGCCTCGGCTTGGCTGCCGTAATCGCCACCCTGCAATGCGGAAAGCATATCGAATGCTTCGACCGCCTTCTGCTTTTTCGCCTTTGAGGAAAACAGCCACTTCACGCTACCTCGGGCTGCGTTCAGATCCTCCTCGGCATACTTTATCTTATTAGCATTTGCCGTTAGCAGTGCATGGCACTTATCCGCAACAGGCATGCTGCGGCGGTACTGAAAAAGCGCCAAAATAAGAGCGGTGGCTTCCTTTGTGCGGTTATCCGAGCTCAGGCTTATCTTTACGCCCTTCCTCGCTTCAGCCGCCATTCCGTTTGCGATGCCTTTTATCGAATAGGCGGTGTCCTCGCTGATGCCGTAGACGGATGCGAGCGAATGGACCGATGCCGCTGCAACATCCGCAACGGTGTTATATCCGTGTTCCCTAAGTGCCTTTACACGAAGTCCCCGTTTGCTGCGGCCGAGTTCCTCGACCGGAGCCTCTCGGAGTACATTTAACACGCCCTGCGCAACGATCGCATCCGCTGCCGCCTTGACCTTTTCACGGTACTCGTTTTCAGACGCTTCTCCCTCTCGCAGCATTTTAAGCGTATCGTGGTGTGTTTGTAACAGTCGTTTAGCCTCATCCGAACTGAACGGTCGTGCCATAATTGTGCCTCCGTTTTTGAAGAAAAATAGCTTATCTGCTGACATGATAGCATATTTTGTCATGCCGTGCAACGGGGCGGAGATCTTTAAAGCAGCAAAAACCGGCGTGTGCGATTTGCACACGCCGGTTTGTTGTTTAGACTTTACTTTTTCACGCCTTCGACAGCGGCGGTCTTTGCGCTCAGATCCTCGCACAGATCACGGGCTGCAAACTCGGGATTTGTCGGCAGGGTCAGCTCAAAGCGCTCGACCTTGTTGAGCTTTGCGCTCAGCTCGTCGGCCGACAGGCCGAGAATATGACCGCCATGGGTCTTATCATGGCTCAGGTAATGGAAGTGCCAGCCGGCACCATCTGCAGGCTCGTCCATATGTTAACATTTCTCCTGGCCTCCATACCTCAGCACTCTTTTCAACCGTTTAAAAACAAAACGAGGATCACTCGATGGTGATCCTCGTCTCGGGTTCGGCCTTGCTTTCTTCGGCCTTCGGGATGAGCAGGGTCAGAACGCCCGACTCATAGGTGGCCTTGACATCCTCGGGCTTTACCTCGCCGATATAGAAGCTGCGGGACAGTGCGCCTGCGTAACGCTCCTGGCGGATGATGCGGCCCTTCTTGTCTTCCTCATCCTTGTCAAGGCCCTTTGCGGCGCTGACGGTGAGGTAGCCGTCCTTGAGGTCAAGGACTATCTCGTCCTTCTTAAAGCCCGGCAGGTCGATGGACAGGCGGTAGCTCTTGGCATCGTCGGTCTCACGGACATCGGTCTTCATGAGGTTTCTGCCGTTCTTACCGAACAGCTGGTCATGGCCGGTAAAGAAGCTGTCGTCAAAAATATCATCAAAAAGGTTTTCACCATAAATTCTCGGTAACATAATAATTCACTCCATTCAAAAATCCATTAGTTAAGTCTGTTGCGGTGCGCCACTGCATGTTCCGACCGCACAAGCGCATTCAAATTCAACGACACATCAGCTTTCGATGTGCGTTTCTGATTTTATGCCCATAGCTCAAATCACTGCCTTTTCTGGGGGGGACTTTCAAATCCCCTTTCCTTCTTTCTGTAAATGATTTTACTCTTTTGACTTGAAAGTGCAACGGTACGGGAGTATAATAAAGCAAAATGTTGTTGTGCTCACAGCACAAAGGAGTGGTTGTATGCCGGAACAGATACAGGCATCGGGCACATGGGCGCTTTTGGAGAAGTTTTTCTCGCTTGACGATCTGCAGGATCTCACCTCGGACGCAGGGACGCTTTTGGGCTGCCCTATCTTAGTTGTGGACGATGCGTTCCATGTCTCGTCGCACTTCGGCCCGCTCGACTTTTCGGACACGCTTTTCCGCACGGCGGTGAATAACGGCGAGATAAGCTACGAGGCCGGTGCCATGTTGAGCCGCAGCGAGGCGCTGACGGCGGGGCGTGCGGACTTTTTCACCCTTGACGGCAGTCCGTACAGGCGGCGGTTTTCGCCGCTCATAAGCGCCGGTGTGCGCCTCGGCTACCTTATATGTATTGAAACCGACGGGCACCTGCAGCAGGTGCCGGAGGAAACATGGCGCACGGTCGAGAGCGTACTGGCAAAGCAGCTTTTTATTGAAACAAGCCGTCAGGACAAGCCGTTCGAGACTGCCGAGGATGTGCTCATGCACCTGCTTGACGAGGGCTTTTCGTCAGCGTCGTACTTCCGATTACAGGCGGCTTCGACCTATCTTGCCGATTTTCACCCGACGGGCTTTGCGCTGTTTGAGCTCACCGCCTACCACGACCGCTACATTGGCAAGCATCGCCTGCGTGAGGAGATACTCGCCCGTTTCCCCGACTCGCACCCTTTTTTGTTCCGTGGCGATGTGTTTATTTTCCTACACGGCGACAGTCTCGGCGGCTTAAATGAGCTTGCAGACGAGTTCAGCCTGAAGATCATCGCCGCCGATGGGCTGGGCGACCTCTACGAGCTTCCGCAGCACTACAAAACTGCGCATGAGGCGCTGGAGCTCATAACGGGCGATGACTTCCACGGCGGCAGCGTCTGCACTGTGGCGCAGCTTCGCACCGTGCTGATGCTAAAAAGCTTGGAGTGCCGCCGTGACCTCATCCCGCCGCAGATAAGCGCTCTTGCCGACCACGACAGGGACAAGGGCACGCAGTATTGCGAAACACTGTACCATTACCTGTGCAGCAGCAGGTCATTGAAGCGCACCTGCGACGCAATGTTCACGCACCGCAACACGGTGCTCTACCGCATCCGCCGGATGCAGGAGGACTTCGCCTTGCCGCTGGATGAGCCGTATGCTCTGCCGCAGCTGCTGCTGGGCGTATCGATGGTTTTGTTTGAAGAAAAAGGGGCGGATTATTTCCTGCCGCCGACGGATATGAAAGGATAAAAACATGAAAGAAAACAGGAAGCTTCTCAAGGAAGTGCTCAAGGACATTCGCCACGACATGACAGACGAGGAGGTCTTGAATCTCCTTGCCGACAGTAAAATTTCCGCCCGCCCCGAATCGGGCAAATCCAAGTACACCTTCGGTCAGCGTGCCGCCGACGCTATTGCGAAATTCGCCGGAAGCTGGGCGTTCATCTTCGCATTCACCGGTGTTCTGATACTGTGGATGGTCGTCAACGCCGTGCTGGCGGCAAATGCGTTCGACCCGTACCCGTTTATCCTGCTCAACCTCGTGTTGTCCTGCGTTGCCGCCATCCAGGCACCGCTTATCATGATGAGCCAGAACCGTCAGGAGGAGAAGGACCGCCGCCGTGCCGAGAACGACTACAAGGTCAACCTCAAGACCGAGATAATGATAGAGGATCTGTACGATAAGGTAAACGCCATTCTCGCAAAGCAGTCGGCGCTTGAAAAGAAGCTCGATAGCGATAAGCACGGGGATAGCCGCGAAAATTGAGTTGAAAAAACTCCTCTGAAATTCAGAGGAGTTCTTTCATCCATTCGTCGAGAAATCGCATTTGCTCGGAGGTGTGAAACCAATGCTCGCCGCCGGGCATGACGGTGAAGCCGGCGTTGTGCGCCTCGGCGAAGCTGCGCACGGTGTCCGGCGACTGCAAATGATCCGTTTCGCCGTACAGGATCTCCGTCGGTACATCCCAAGCTATCGGGTGCGTCCGGACATAGCTCAGGTAGTCCCACGACAGCGTCTCGCCGAACGCCGTCTCGATAGTCTTTTCCGCTTCGAGCTGTCGCTCGGTGACATTTGCCCATGTCATCATGCTTTCGATGAGCTTTTCCATGCTCACGATGGGTGAGACGAAAAACGCCCGCTCGATGCTGTCTGCGATACCGGAGCTCATCGAAAAGTATGCGCCGATGCTGTTTGCTATCAGCACGATGTGCTCATGTCCGAGCCCGGCAACAAACGCCGCAAACTCCGGCGCTGCGTCCCACGGCGTTTCCGCCCTGTAGTCAAAGCCGATGACCTCGGCATCGGGAAGCAGGCCGCGGTAGTGTTCGGCCTCGGCCGCATTGCCGCCCTTGCCGTGAATGTACAATACTGCTGTGTTTTTCATAATTTGCTCCTTGCTTCCGACCCTCGGTCAGCATATACTTCCCCGCCGCCCTTGTCAAGTTGATTTCCCCCCGATGTGTGTGGTAAACTGGGTGTGATAGGAGCTGATAACGATGATTTGTGAAATTTGCAGGGACGAGGGATTTCTCGCTCAAAAGGCCGAGGCGGCGACGGCTGATGATCTCGGCACGGCGCAGGATCTTCTCGACACGCTCATCGCCCACAAGGACGGCTGCGTGGGCATGGCGGCGAACATGATCGGCGTGTGCAAGCGCATCATTGCCTTTGACAACGAGGGCAAATTTGAGGTCATGCTCAACCCCGAAATTATAAAGCAGTCGGGCGCATATGAGGCCGAGGAGGGCTGCCTGTCGCTCGACGGCACCCGCAAGGCTCGGCGCTACCGCACGATAAAGGTGCGCTGGCTCAACGAGAAGCTTCAGGAGCGCATCAAGACCTTCACGGGCTTCACCGCCGAGATAATCCAGCACGAGATAGACCACTGTGAGGGGGTCATCATCTAAGCAAAAAGCTATGCACAACGGTGCATAGCTTTTTTATTTCTTCCCCTCACTCAAATATTCCTTGTACCCCTCGATGGTTTGCTCGTTGGGGATGCAAATGATATCGTGGTGATGCTGCTTAATTAGCTCGTACAGCTCGGGGGTATACTGCATAGTCACCATGCGCTTTTGCTGGCCGATAGAGAAGAAGCTCTCGCCCCAATACTTTGACTCCGGCGGAAGCTTTCGGGCCAACCCCCAGCCGTTTGTGGCAAAATCCTTGGTGAACAGTCTGAACTCAAGCTCCGGCCGGTCGCTTGCCGTTGTTGCCAAGAGCACCTTGCCGATATCCTTCCACGCAAAAAATCTGTTGCTTCTCAGCCGCAGCCGATAATCGACCGTGATGCCGCTGTCATCTATCGTGCAAAGCGCCCGTGAATAGATGATTATGTCAAAAAGCATATAAAAGACCCACACCAAAAATGCATCGCTAACGATTCTCGCTATGGTTGACAGCACATTTACAACAAAGGGGTATTTTGAATAATCATCTGTGCTGAAAACAACAAACAGCTTACACACGCCGGGAACTGTCGCAACGAGCGCAAGAGCAAAAACTATCCACGCAAGCTGTTCGTTCCGTTTGGATGTCGTCCTGTACCGCTTCATTTCCGCTCGTCCTCGCTTAAAAGCTCTCTATACCCCTCGATCACCTGCTCATTCGGGATGCAGATAATGTCGGGGTGGTAGCGCTTAATTAGCTCGTACAGATCAGGGGTGTACTGCATAGTCACCATGCGCTTTTGCTGCTTTATCACATAGGATTTGTTGCCCCAGACGGCGGAGTTGGGCGGGAGACGGCGGGCAAAGCCATGGCCGTGCGAGGCGAAGTCCTTGGTAAAGAGGCGGAACTCAAGCTCAGTTTTGTCGCCGAGCGCCGCTAAGACGACCTTATCGATGTTGCTCCACGCAAAGTGCCTGTCTTTTTTGAGCGGGAGGCGGTAGTTTGCCGTGATGCCGCCGTCGTCCACGGAGCAAAGTGCCCGTGCGTACACGACCGCCGCCGTGCTCGTACAGAAAAAGTACACCATCGCAATGGTAATGACCACTGCAGCGATTATCTGCACGGGGTTTTCTGAGCTGCCGATAATACTCACCGTGTCCGGCAGGAAGCCGACCATGCACAATATGAAGATGCCGAGCATCACGCCCGCCGACCGTTTTTCACGCTTCGATACCGTTTTGTACATTGCTCTGCCTCCTTTGGTCTATCATCAATTTACCATCGTTTGCACGATTCGTCAATTGCGCAGTAGAATGTACTGAGCCGCAGGCTCAAGGAGTGGTCATGTTAAAGAATATCGTGGAGCTTATTAAGGTCAAGACCATCGTGACCATCATCGTACTGGCCGTGTGGGCATATCTTGCCGTCACGGGTGCGATAAGCGCCGATGCGGTGAACAATGTCACCCTGATGGTGATCGCCTTCTACTTCGGCACGCAGTACGAGCGAAAAGGCAAAGAATAAACCGTATTTGACCTTTATGCGGTCGAGCTTTTCGAGCATGGGCTCTGCGGCGATATACAGGAAAAACACCGTGGCAAAGGCGTGGATGCAGTCCATGGGGAAGCCCGTGATGTAGTAGGTCAAAATCATTTTTGCGTTTATCGACCCGCCGCCCCACAAAAGCACCGAGGCGGGGTTCATGATGCCGCCGTAAACGACGATGGCGCAAAGCGCACCGAAAACGCACATCGAGCTGCGGGTGCGCCGGAGCAGTCCCTTGCGGAACAGCACACCTGCAAGGAAGCCCGAGATGCCCATAGCAAACATCTGCCACGGCGTCCACGGCCCCTGCGAGAACAGGACATTCGACGCAAGCATGGTCATTGCGCCGACCAAAAAGCCGGTCTCGCCGCCGAAGGCTATGCCGGCAATGATAGTCAGTGCAAGCACGGGCTTAAACTGCGGCAGCATGAAAAAAGCGGCACGGCCCGCAACTGCGATGGCGCACAGCACGGCGATGATGACGAGCTCCCTCGCCTGCGGCCTGCGGCCCTCGAAAATCATGAAAAACGGCAGCATACACTCTATAAGCACGAGCGTCGCCGTGATGTAATACTGCTTTTTATCGAGGTAATACACGCCGAAAAACAGCGTCAGCGGAACAAAAACGAGCACCAAAAGCGCCGCTGCGGCGGTGCGCTTGGTGAGCCTGCGGCGGCTCTCGGATGTCTGCACTGTGACGGGCGGAGGCGACCTGCGGCCGATGGCGAGCATGAATACCAAAAGCGAGGCAATGAGCGCTGCGTATATCTTCACGGAGTCTATCCCCAGCTTCGTAACACCCGTGGCGTTCACGAGGGTGCTGAGGTCGACGGTGCGCACGGCGTAGACGAAGATTGCCAGCGCCGAGGCGAGCGACAACAGCGCAATTATTTTGCGGTACAGCGGCAGGGGCTCGGCCTTTTTTCCGGGGCTCGGCTCTACCGTGCGGGCATACTCCGGCACATCCGGAAGCTCCGGCTCTGGTGGAAGCGTTCCGCCGCATGCGAGGATGACATCCTCGGCAGTGACGGCGTCAGCTACGATCCCACGGGAGATGCGGTTAGCGGAGCTTGTGTAAAAGCTGTTGTCGGAGAAAAAGCGTGTGGGCGTGCCCTGCGACACGATGCTGCCGTCAAAAAAAAGGGCGCAGCGGTCGGCGTAGGCAGCGGCAAACTCAAGATCGTGCGTTACCGTGACGACGGAAACGCCGCTTTGTGTGAGCCTGCCCAAAATCTTTGCAAGCAGTCGCTTAAAGTGCGCATCGAGTCCCTTTGTCGGCTCGTCGAGCAGCAGCACATCCGGCTCCTGCAGCAATATCATTGCAAGTGCAGCACGCTGCTGCTGGCCGCCGGACAGGTCATACGGATGGCGGTCCAATAGCTCCGTCAGGCAGCACAGTGCGGCGATATTCCGCACTTTTTCGTCATTTTTCGAAACGGCATACAAGTCCTCGTACACGGTCTTTTTGACGAACAGCGTCTGCGGGTCCTGCGGGAGCATGGACACCCTGCCATGCGTTTGAAGCTTGCCCCTGTACGGGGTAAGTGCGCCGCAAAGCAGCTTTAGCGTCGTTGATTTGCCTGCGCCGTTGCCGCCCAGAATTGCGACCATTTCGCCCCTTTGCACAGTAAGGTCGAGACCCTTTATAATGTCCCGTCCGTCCTTTTCGTAGCGAAACCACATCTGCTTTGCCGATATCACAGTCTCGCCCGCAGGCTTTGCGGTTTTTTCGGGCACATGGAAAATTTCATGGTGCTCGGCGTACTCCGAAAGAAACGCCCTGCCCTCGGAAACGGTCACGGGGCAGTCGGAGTTTGTCTCAAGCCCTGCCCATATGCGCATGGCGGCGGGCATGGCGTCAAACATGGTGTGCTCCATGCCCTTGAGCGCCCTGCCGACGGTTTTGACATCGCCGCAGCAGATGATCTTGCCCTTATCCATGACGGCGCAGCGGTCGGCCAAGGGCAGCGCCTCCTCGAGCCGCTGCTCGGTCAGAAGAACGCTCGTGCCGAGCTCTCGGTTTATCCTGCCGAGCACGGCGAGAAAATCACCGGCGGCAATGGGGTCGAGCTGGCTTGTGGGCTCGTCCAAAATGAGCACCTCCGGCTGCATCGCCATGACGGAAGCGAGGTTTAACAGCTGCTTCTGCCCGCCGGACAGCTCCGAGACATTTTTATAAAACCAGTCCTCAATGCCGAAAAACGCAGCCATCTCGGCGGCTCGGCGGCGGATGACCTGCGTGTCGAGCCCGAGGCTTTCAAGCCCGAAGGCGAGCTCGTGCCAGACCTTGTCGGTGACTATCTGATTATCCGGCGATTGCAGCACGAAGCCTATCTTGGCGCTTTGCGTGCGCAGGTCGACATCGTTAAGCTGCTTGCCGCAAAACATGACACTGCCGCCTTTTGTTCCGTGCGGGGCAAGGGCGGTCTTGAGGTTGCGCAGAAGCGTCGATTTGCCGCAGCCGGATGCGCCGCACAGGACGAGAAATTCACCCTTTCTGACGCTCAGGCTCACGCCGTCAAGCGCCTTTTCGGTCTGCTCGGGGTAGGCAAAGCTTAAGTTTTCGATATTAAAGACTTCCATCTTCGCTCCTCCCTCAGATCGATGGCAGTCGGCGTTAAGCACAGCGCAAGATACGCTGCGAGCGCACAAATCGTCATAGGGCTTAGCGCCCCACGAATGTTCGGAAAGTACCGCCAGCCAAGGCCGCCGGTGAAGGCTGCAAGGAGTATTATCCCGCCGCACAATAAAAGCCACACGAGCATGAGACTGTCCCGCCGGTCGAAGCGGTAAATTGAAAACGAGCTGCGGTGCTTTAGCCCGTAGCCACGGCTTTTCATACTGTCGGCAGTGTCGATGGCGTTCTCGAGCGACCATGTTATCATACCCGAGAGCACGGTTATCGCATTTTTCGTGCGGCTTAGCACGCTGCCGTTTGCCGTGTCGCAGCCGACGCTGCGGCGAGCCTGCCGGGTAAGCTCCATCTGCCTTTTGAACTTCGGTACGAAGCGCAGGGTCATGCTCAGAATAAGCGCAAGAGCCGGGCTCACACGGCCGAAAATGTACACAAACTTGTCCGATGTAAGCACCTCGGTGCTGCAATAAAACCACATAAGTACCGCAGCGAGCATCGCTCCGGCGGCGAAGCCGTATGCGATGCTCTCTTTTGTTATCGGGTTGCCGTTTGATAGGTAGGCCAAAACGGTCTCGCCTGCGTGGTTGAAGACGGGGTTTATGACCACCGCCAGCAGCACGACCGGCAGTATGAATTTTACGCCGAAGCCCGCAGCCTTGCGCCCTTTCAGGCGCACGGCGTAGGCCGCTGCACCGAAAAGTGCAATGGCAAGGCAGGCCGGGTGCATGAATATCATGCCGAAGAACAAAACCAGCGCAAAATATATGAAGTTTACCGTCGGGTGATAGCCCGAAAAGGTGTCGGTATTAGCCATTTCAGTCGCTTCCCATTGCGTAGCCGCCGCCTATATCGTCGCCGTAGGCGCAGGTGTAGCGCCACTCGACGGTTTCGCCCTGCTTGAGCTGATAGCGGCTGCACCCGTAATTGGGGTACCATCCGTCGACACGGTACATCCAGCCGGAGGCCTGTCCGCAGTCGAACTCATACAGGTTGTGGATGCCCTCGACATAGGCGCTGTTGTACATGGGCGTAAAGGACGCTTCCATGTGTATGCCCTTTTCGGCGCAGATGCGCTTTAGCACATCGTACACCGACTCACCTTCGTAGAAGGTGACCGTCTGCGCAGGCAGGATTATGCCGTCAGAAGGCACTGCGTCGAGCTTGTCCGGCTCGAGCATGTCAAGATTATTGAGTATCGTCGAGCACTCTATAGAGAAGGTACAGGTATACTTTGTGCGCTTGTCGACCGTCGTGTTCTCCGGCTCGACCGGCATGGGCTTGCCCGCAGGCACGGGGTCTGTTTTGTACTTATCCTGTCCGGTCTGCTTACCGTCGGACACGGCCCTGTTGGGAGATGTCGTAGGTGCAGATGTTGCCGGCGTTTCGTCGGGCTTGACGAGCAGGTTAGGCTCGACCTCGGCGACTGCGAAGTTCAGGATACTCGTCTTTTCGCCAGTGACGGACGCAGAGCACAGCGGCGTTTTCTCATCGGACTTGTAGACCGTCGCCGTTTGGCAGTCCCACTGCGTGTCAAGATACACGGACAAAACCGGCGCAAAGCCGAAGCTCTCCGTGGCGTGAAGGTCAATGTAAATGCCGTTTTCGGCGTTATCGATATCAAGGCCGAAGTCAAGCGCCCTGACCTCGGTAATGTCGCTGCCGAACACCGTCCACTCGTAGCGGTAAGCGCCGCTTTGGCCGCAGAACACTACCACGGCATTTTCGTCCTTTATCTGCCGTACGGTGCTTTCGGGGACAATGCCGTCCTCGGCAAGGTCAACACTTCCCTGCAGGATATTTTCGTTTGCGGCGAGAAAATTATCGCAGCCCGTGACCGAAAACAGCATCACGAGGCAGAGAATAAGGCTTATAATTTTCTTCATGTCAGTCTCCTATGACCACTCTGCCGCTGCGGGTCTTGAGCGTGTTTTTGGTGGACGCAAGGCTGTCTTTTTCATCGCTTGCGGCGAACACCGCATCGGCAAACGATATCTCGATGATATCGCCGCTTTGCACGCTGCCCCGGAGCTTGAATTTGAGCCTGAACAGTACCTTGTCCCCGTCGGGCAGCAGGTCTTTCGAGAATGCCCGTCTGCCGCCGGAAAGGTCAATGTACATGACATTTATCTGCCCTATCTCGTTGCTGCGCCCGACATTCACGCCCCAGTCGGGAAGCTCGGTCACGGCGCCGTTTGCCTTTTTTTCGCACGGAACGAGCACATTGCCCTCCTCGAGCCCGAGAAATTCGAGCTTGTTCGAGTCAAAGTTAATTGAGAAGCTCGCCGCCGGATACAGGCCGTCCCTGAGGTCGGAGAGCGTGACATCGAGCGTGAACTCATCCCTGTCGCTTTGGCTCATCTTATTCGGAGTCTCGACGGTGACGGCGGGGGCAAGAGATAATGCCCCACCGTCCCTGAACAGGAAAAGCGCCAGCACCGCAAGTGCCAAAAGCACGAGCAGAACGATGATTATTGTTTTTTTCTTGCTGTTTTTCTTTTCTTCCATAGCTTATGCCGCTGCTTTTGCGACAACGCCGAAGTCATCGCCGTTTACGAAGTTCTCAACGATGCCCAGCGCGTCGGATGTGTTGATGCGGCCGTCGCCGGTGACATTGGTGCGCAGGATGCTCTCGTCATTGGGAGCGTCGGTCTTGCGCAGCCATGCGTTTGCGGCGTTGAGCGCATCCTGGGCGTTTATAACGCCGTCGGAGTTGGTGTCGCCGAAGTCGAGTGCATCGGCAGTCTCGTTCTCGTCATAGGTGTAGTTTGCGGCATTGGCAAACTCGCCAAGGTCGGTGTCGGCGGAAACCATTGCGACATAGGTGCAAACACCGAGCTTTTCACTCAAAAGGCGGCTGTAATGAAGCTTCACCGTGCCGTCCTTGTAGCTTATCTGCGAGCCGTTCTCGAGCTCGGTCGCAGAAACTGCGATAGCCATTTTGTCGGTCGGGATGAGGTCAGCGCCGTCGCCGACATACAGGCACTTTGCGGTAAACGATACGCCCTTGACAACATCGCAGGTCGCCTTGGCGGTGGCGGTGTTAACGACGGTGACTGCGCTGTCGTCGCTCTCATCGGAGCTTTTTTTGAGATTCATGTCGTCAATGGAAACGGTTATCTCGCCCTTGTTCTTGACGCTGATATCGTCGGTGAGCTCAAGGCCGATGATGAAAAATTCTGCCGGGAAGCTTGTGCCGCTGACTTCGACGGTGCTGTTTTTCTCGGCATCGAAGTAGACTATGCGCAGCTTGCCGTTATCGAGATTGTACATTACATTGCCGCCGGATACGCGGCTGCCCACGGTGACGCCGGTGACGGTGACATTCTCGGGGATGCTGAGGGTTGCGTCAACGAGCTTCCAGCCTGCTTCGCTGTCCCAATCGGAAACGCTGACGATTGCGTTGAAGGTCGTACCCTTCTTGTTGCTGATCTCGGCGGGCAGGGAAATGCTTGCGGAGATGCCGGCAGGCTTGGGGCGGACGACATCGGTCATGTCATAAAGTGCATTTTTATTGTTTACAAAGCGGTCGTATGCAACGAGTGCGTAGCAGGCCTGATCGGTCGCCATGGCGTTTACCTCGCCGCCGGTGTAGCCGCCGGTGGTCTCGAGAACATGGGCAAAGCCCTTGCCGTCGGGGATGTAGAACTCAAGCAGAGCGTCGATCGGCGAGCCGCCGGACTTAACAAAGCGGCTGTCGGTACTCGGGTCAATGCCCCAAGCGGTGCAGGCAACGATGACCTGTGCGATGCTCTCGGAGTTCACGCTGCCCCATGATGCGTAGCCGCCGTTATCCTTCTGGATGCTCGAAAGGGCTGCAAAGCCACGCTCGGCTGCGGCCTTGACATCGGCGTTGTCGGCGTAGTGTGCCAGCGCCTGCAGCGCCATTGCGGTCATGTCGGGGTCTGCGGCAGTGCCGGAAAGCGCCCAGCCGCCGCCGGATAGCTCCGCCTTGAGTATGTAGTTTACACACTGCTGACGAATGGTGGCATCCGAGGTCTTGTAGTTATAGGTGTCAAGGGCGATGAGGGCAAACACCGGCCCGTTGAGCCCCTGCTTCTTTATCCAGTTGAAACCGTTTGCACTGTATGCGCCGACAAGGTCAACTCCGCCGACCTTGGTCGGGTCCTTGCCGATTGCGGAAAGCGCCATGATGAGGCGGGAGTTTTCGGTGCTCTTTACCTTGTGGAGCGCACCGTTTAAGTTGACGGAGGCCGCCTTTTCCTTGACGGTCTGCTCTATGCGGGAGTAGTAGTCCTCAAAATATTTGTCGCCGGTGGGGTAGTAATTGCCTCTTGCAAGGGACAGAACGGTCCACTCGCCGGCTCCCGTGCCGAAGCTCGGTTCTGTCACGGTGGTAGCAAGCTGCGCCATGGTCTCGTTGAGAGCGGTCTTGTAATCGGCCTTGTCGCCGCCGTTGTTGGCAGTGAGGACTGCGACCGCTGCGTCAACCTCGTCCTGAGTTGCGGTGAGGTTTTCCATGACGGACATGACCTGCGCCTTCTTGGCGGCGTCGGTGCAGTTTGCGTATGCTGCGTACAGCTCAGCCTTCTTTGCGCCCTCGAAATATGCGGGCATGCCCCAGCCGGTGTCAACGCCGAGGTCGGCACCGTAGCCGTACAGCGTAAACTGCCAGCGGACAACATAGGTGTTGCCGAGGTCGGACGGGCAAAGCGCCTTCTGATCCTCATTTTCAAGGTACCAGCTTGCGCAGCCGACATTGATCATGAAGTCGTTGACGGTGATCATCCAGCCGGACATGCTGTTGTAGTCGAACTCACCGAGGTACTCGTCGTTGTTGCCGTCGTTCTCGTCATTGGACGGGCCGCCGTTTTCGGTGATTACCGAGGGGATATCAAGATAGCCCTTGTCGATGTCCTTGATGCCCGACACATAGGCGGTGTCTGCCCAGTCGCCGGTCATGGTGTAATCGATATTGTGATCGATGAAGAACGCAAGCGTTGCAAGGCCTGCGGTCACCTCGCTGCGGTCAAGAGGTCCGTAGCCCTCCTGCGAAAGCAGAGCGTTTATCTCATCGAGCGTGTACGCCTGCGGCTCATAATACAGGCCCTGACCAAGGGTCAGGCCCTCCATGGACACGACGACCTTAAATTCGTCGTCATCTCCCTGCGCCGCAAATGCCACGAACGACAGTGATGCGAGCATCACTACCGCAAGCACGGCGGCGAGCAGTCTTTTGCCGGTGTTTTTCATATTGTACCTCCGTAAAAAAATACACTCTTTCTATTGCCCTCGGTTAACAAGAGAATGCACGGTTTTGACGGTCAGCTTTCCGCTCATGCTTCGCTAAATCCCTAGGCCATATATGTCCATTATGCCCGTCGGGCTTTATCTTTGCCTGAACGAAAATCAGCTCTCCCAAAACTGCTTCGCACCTGACAGCAATCAATTTTCTTGCGATTTTCGTTCTTCTTTGGTGAAGGCGGGTCGTAACCGGCCAAGGCAAAAAGAGCGGAAGGCGCTGAAAAGGGGCGCTGTCAGGCGTGTAGTCTCTTGTCAACCGAGGGTACTAAAAGAGTGCATCGATCTATCCCCGGAGACGGGCATCACAAGCTTGGCCTTAGCGTGAGGCATAAAAAACGAGCGCCCCGACCAAAGCCAAACGGACAATGATAAATCGGCTGCACTCTTCACGCCAAAGTAAATGTAAACCTAAAAAGCACGGCAGGTCTCCTGACTTATGACCGGAAAGCCCGCCTTCTCGATGCGCCCGCCGAAGGACAGGCCGCACCAATGGCAAAATGGACTCCCGTTGTGTCAAATACAGTAATGGCGGCTGTTCCGGACTCGAACCGGATTCCCTTTTAATCGAGCTGGCCCAGAGCCGAATACCTATCGGTTTTGACCGGCCCTTTTCCGTCCATGCTGCGTTAAAGCTCTCGTCAATACACGCAAGAGTATTGCCATCAAGCTTCGCCTTGCCTGAACGAAAAATTGCACAGTCAAAACTGCAAGCACCTGCCGGAAGCAAACTTCAAGAACTCACAAAGCTCTCGGGCGGCAGGCGATAGGAATCCATCTCTGAGTCAGCTTAAAGCTAAACTCATTTCTACAGCTTTAGAACCGTACTTCCATATCAATTCACTTGTGGGGCTATTATAACTAATAATTTCTTATTTATCAACAGTTTTTGCGCAGGACGCAGGAAATCGGAGAAATTTCTTTCTCCGACGGCTTTATATTACCACATTTTGAGTAAAATTTCAAGTCTTGTATTCATGTTGCCGTAGGTGTACTTAACATACGAAAGGAGTGCATTTATGGATAACATGACCGCTAAAGTGAGCTGCTTTGCAATCGAGAAGCACCTTAACAATGCCGCCATGACCGAACAATATTTTGCCGCCTACAACGCCCGCACCCCGCAGCACCCAATCACCGCCACCGCCGGTGTCGGCTATGTGCCGGCAAGAAAAAATTAACTGAAAACTGCGATTTGCAGGTTGAAATCAGCGAATAATTTTGCATTTTACACGGATTTTACAATTATCGTCTGTCCATTTTTACAATTATGGGGTATTATCTTGCCATAAAGAAAAGCAATGGAGGCACAAGCATGATCTACTGCGTTGAGGATGAGGGCAGCATCCGTGATCTGATGCTGTACACTTTGAATATGGCCGGCTTCGAGGCGCAGGGCTTTGCAAGCAGCGAGCCGTTTTGGGACGCTATGAAAAATGAGCGTCCGGAGCTTATTCTGCTTGACATCATGCTGCCCGGCGAGGACGGCATCGCCGTACTGCGCAGACTGCGATCTTCACCGGTGACGGCCGACATTCCCGTTATCATGGCGACGGCCAAGGGCAGCGAGTATGACCGTGTCGTGGGGCTTGATTTAGGAGCAGATGACTACTTATCAAAGCCGTTCGGCATGATGGAGATGGTCTCCCGCATCAAGGCGGTGCTGCGCAGGGCAAACCCCAGATCCGCCGCACCTGCGGTGCTGTCACTGGGCGATATATCGCTCGACCCGACGAGACACGGCGTGTCATCGGGCGGTCGTGAGGTCGTCCTGACGCTCAAGGAATACGACCTTTTGAAGCTCCTTCTGGAGCACCCGGGTCAGGTGTTTACAAGAGAGCATCTGTTATCCTCCGTTTGGGGCTCGGACTTTATCGGCGAGAGCCGCACGGTGGATGTGCACATCGGCACGCTGCGCACGAAGTTAGGCGCTGCCGGACGGCAGATACAGACCGTGCGCGGAGTGGGCTACAAGCTTGAGGTGTGAGCATGAGTAAGAAAATTTTTAATTCCATATGGGTCGTCGCACTTGCGGTGTTTTTGGCTTCCCTACTGTTCATCATGGGCATGAGCTACAGCTATTTTTCCGATGTGCAGGAGGCGCAGCTTCGCATCGAGACCGAGCTTGCGGCAAAGGGCACCGCCATGGGCGGCACTGACTACCTTGAAGGGCTCGGGCAGAAAAACTACCGCATCACATGGATAGGCCGTGACGGCACGGTGCTCTACGACAGTCAGGCAGACTCCGCCGGGATGGAAAACCACTTAGAGCGTGAGGAGGTCCGGCAGGCGCTCGAGACCGGCCACGGCGAGAGCAGCCGCTACTCCAAGACGCTGTCCGAGGAGCTGCTGTACTGCGCCGAGCTTCTGCCCGACGGCACGGTGATACGCCTTTCGAGCGTGCGCTCAACGGTACTCATGCTGCTGCTCGGCTTTGCGCAGCCTATCGCCATCGTTGCGGTGCTTGCACTTGCGCTGAGCTTCTGGCTCGCCTCCCGCCTGTCCAAAAAGATAATCGAGCCTATAAACGCCCTTGACCCGGACAAGCCCTCGGACTACATCGGCAAGGAGGCCTACACCGAGATAGAGCCGCTGCTTCTTAAAATGCGGGCGCAGCAGAACGAGATAGCGAAAAATCAGGCGGAGCTGGAAAAAACCTCGCAGATACGGCAGGAGTTCACCGCCAACGCTTCGCACGAATTGAAAACTCCGCTGCACGCAATTTCCGGCTATGCCGAGCTTCTTGAAAACGGCATGGTCAAGCAGTCCGACATCCGCCCGTTCGCCGGAAAGATACGCCTTGAGGCGCAGCGCATGACGCAGCTTGTTGGCGATATCATCGACCTTACGCAGCTTGACGGCGGTGCCGACGGCATGCAGTGGGAGCTGTGTGACCTCAATTCCATTGCCGAGAACGCCGCCGACAGCCTGCAAAGCGCCGCTGCGGAAAACTCGGTCGAGCTCACGGTCAGCGGCGAGAGCGCCTTGGTGCGCAGCATCCCGCAGGTGCTTTACAGCATCGTGTACAACCTGTGCGACAACGCAATAAAATATAACCGCCCCGACGGCAAGGTAAGCGTGGCGGTCACAAAAGAGCCGTGCGGCGTGCGCCTATGCGTCGCCGACACCGGCATCGGCATCTCCGAGGAGCACCAAAGCCGCATATTTGAGCGCTTCTACCGAGTTGACAAGAGCCGCTCCAAAGAAGTCGGCGGCACGGGTCTGGGACTTTCCATCGTAAAGCACGGACTCATGATACACCGTGCCCGCCTTGAGCTTGACAGCGTCCCCGGCAAGGGCACGACCTTCACCATACACTTCCCGAGTGCGGAATAATGAAAAATCCCCGACAACTGTCGGGGATTTTTTATGCCGAGTAGATTATTTCATTCATTTTATTTTTCTTTGCGACAAGCAGGCGGACAAGCCTGCCAAGCTCCTTGCCGCCGTTTTCGGCGGAGGCGAAAATGCTGTCATTGAGATAGTACATTTCCCGCATGCCGAGATTGTACAGCACTCTGCTGAACGAGCAGGCGTACATTCTGCATTTATCGATATTGTTGCTGCGGTACGCCCTTTCCATCTTCTGCGGGGTGTCGTCCTCGGCAAACTGACGCAGACTGCTTATGTACAGCTCCTCTTCGTCATAGCTTGTCTCGAGTCCCTTGCCGATATCGCAGCCGGCATCGGCCAATTTATTTATAACCTCATTCATTGGCAGCTCCTTAAATCAGGTAGTTACGCCTGAGCCTTTGCTTTCTTTCCTCGGTCACGCCGAGCTTTTGCCGAATATACTCGTCAACGCTGCCGCACATGCGCACCATGGTGTCAAACGCTGCGGCAAGATACTCCTCGCTCGTGGTATTGAGCCAGTAGACAGACTCAATGACCCTGTCGTCGTTTGTGAACTCACGGCAGGCCTCGGTCGCCGATCGTATCTCCTCGGCGCAGCGTGTGCCGGTCAGGAGATAGTCCTCGACTATGCTGTCCATGGACGCACCCAGCACATACAGTATAAGCGCCGACGCTATTCCCGCTCTGTCCTTGCCCATGGCGCAGTGCCACAGCACCGCACCCTGCTCGCTGCTTTCAAGCAGGCGGAAAAAGCGGCTGTAGTTTTTTATTGCGCTGTCGCTCTCTACGAGCAGCGGGTACAGCGAGCGCATAACGGCAAAGCCGTTTGAGCCGAGCTTCTCGGCATAGTCGGGTCGGGAAAACGCCTTGTAGGGGTCCTCTATCGACTCACGGGTTATGCCGGGCAGCAGCCCCTCGATGACGGGCAGGTGCATATAAAGCACGCCGTCGATCTGCCGATCGGACTTGAGCTCACGCTCGTTATCGGTGCGAAGATCGATGACCGTGTGCAGTCCGATGCTGCGCAGGTAGCGCTCATCGTTTGGGCTGAGCCTGCTCAGCTCGCCCGAACGGATCAGTCTGCCGCTTTGCACACGCAGGCCCTCGGCGGCGGGGATGCCGCCGAGGTCGCGTGCGTTCAGCGAGCACTCAAGAATTACCTCGGGTGCGTAATTTGTCATAGTCCTGCGTCCATGTCCTCGGCTCTGTCGATTATCATCTGCACGAAGTCGTCGTTCCAAATGCCGGCAAAGTACAGAAGGTCGATGACGGAGAAGCGGTTGCGCATGAGGTTGCAGTTGGTCATTGCCCAGCGAGCCGTCTTTGCATCGACGGGGTAGTTGAGGACGCTGTAGCGGGTCGGAGCATTTGCATTGTGCATGCATGCGGCAATGTACTCCGGCTTCTTGACCCACGGCTCGACGGTCTTTTTGAACTCATCGAAGTTATCAAGGAAAGCCTTGAACTTTTCCTTGTTCTCATGCCACTTTGCAAGCTTCTTCTGATAGTCGGACCAGCACTCGTCGGCTGCCGAATGGGTGTCATCGAGCCAATCGAAGGCCTCACGCACCTTCGGCTCCATCTCCTCGGCGCTGGGATAGCACTTGTCAAGGTCGACGCTCTTGGGGTCGAACTCGTTGAGCAGGTAATCCCAGATGATGCAGGAATTGATGCCGGAAACGGCGACCTGCGTGCCGTGGTAGCAGATGCCGGTGTGGCGAACCTTGGACGCCATGTCGATGAGGTGGCTCATAACATGCTCCGAGCCCGAAGCAGGAGAGCTCTGGTCGGCAAGACCCATGGAAAGGCCGCTTAGGGTCAGCACATTTGCAAGGTCGTAAAGCACCTTGCCGTCGCCGTCGGCGAGCTTTGCCGAGTTTTCCAGCAGCTCCTCGCACTGGGTGCGGATCATGTCCGACGGTGCGGTGTGGAAGCCAGACGCCATGCCCAGAACGCTGCCGAGATACCAGTCGACGGGAGCGGTCCATGTTGCGATAAGGTCGCCGTAGCCGGAGACATTCATCTCCGCCGGAGCGGCCTCGACGATGTCAAGGTCGATGATGAGAATGTCGGGGTAGCGGGAGTGTACGGTCCTCTTTACGCCGGAGAAGAGCATGACGGAGGAATTATCCGAAAATGCGTTGACGGAAAGAGCCGACTGCACGATTATCAGCGGCAGCGGGTGCTCGTGGTCTGCTGTGTAGGTGGAATACTTGCACAGGTCGCAGATGGTGCCGCCGCCGATACCGACGACACAGTCAACGCCCGCAAAATGCTCCGCAACGGCCGCTGCGTTTTCGGGGGTGCAATGGACGATGCTGTCATCGGGCTCTCTTACGACGAACCACTCGACCTCATACTTTGTCTTGAGCAGCTCATATACACGCTGCTTGACCGAACGGTCGGCGCTGTCACGGAAGTCGACCGGACCGGTAACAAGAAGGACCTTCTTGCCCTCGGTGAGCGATGCGACGGCATCGCAGATGCCCTCGACCGCACCGGAGGAAATGCAGATATCCTTCATGTTTATCGAGCAGAGAACCTCGGAATTGGGCTGCTCCTTCATTACCTTTTCAAGCTCACGAAGCTTTGTCGCATCCGCTCTGATCAAACGAGAATCTATCATTTTTCTGAACTTCCTTTGCTGCGAATTATGCCTTGTAGTATTTGTTGAAGAACGGCTCGAGAGTGGTGTAGCACTCGAGGTAGCGGGCGTATGCCTCGTCGTACTCGGGCTTCTTGCTGAAGTCGGGCTCGTAGATAGCGCCGAGCTCTACCATGGCTTCCGCCGCCTCTTCGAGATTTGCGAAGTTGCCCTCGGCAACGGAGGCGAGCATCGCTGCGCCTATCGCAGCGCCCTCGGAGCTCTTGGTGGCCTCAAGGCGCTTGCCGAGTGCGTCGGCCTTCATCTGGCACCAGAACGGGGACTTGGTCGCACCGCCGACTATACGCACGGTGTCGGCATTGATGCCGAGCTCTGCGAAGCGGTCGACATTGTCCTTAAGTCCGAAGGTGATGCCCTCGAAAACGGCTCTTGCCATCTCGCCGATGCCGTGGCTGAGGGTCAGACCGATGAAGGTGCCTCTTGCCTTGCCGTTCCATGTCGGGGTCATTGCGCCGCCCATGCACGGCAGGAAGGTCAGGCCGTTCGAGCCGATGGCGACATCCTTGGGGGCGATGTAGTTTACAAGCGTCTCCTTTGCTTCGGGATCTACCTTGCCGAGGAAGGAGGTCTCGCCCATTGCTATCTCGTTCATTTCCTTGTAGCCGGGCTTGCGCAGGATGTTGTCGATGAACCATCTGGTCGAGCCGCCGGAAACGAAGCCGGGGTTCTCGATGAGCCACAGGCCGGAGTGTGCCGAGTGATGGGTCTCAACAAGACCCTTCTTGTCGAAAACGGGCTTGTTGAAGGTTGCAGCGACGGGCTCTGCCGTGCCGGTGATGTCGCAGACCATGCCGCTCTTGACAAGGCCGGAGCCGAGGCAGGAGCTGTGCTCGTCGCCGGTGCCGACGATGACCTTGGTGTTTGGGGTCAGGTGCAGGCGCTGAGCGATATCGGGCTTCAATGTGCCGACGACATTCTCTGCCTTCTGAAGGGTGCCCAGCAGTGCCGGGTCAAGGCCGAACAGTGCGCACATCTCGGGATCCCAATCCATCTTTGCAACATTGTAAAGCATGGAAGCGGAGGCCTGAGCATAGTCGACTGCGGCAACGCCGGTCATCCAGTAGACCATGTAGCTGTCGACATTGAGAATGTATTTTGCCTTCTCGAAAATGTCGGGGCGCTCTTCCTTTATCCACAGCATCTTTGCTGCGGTGTGGGTGGAGTCGAGGTTAAGACCCGTGACATCGAAAACATGACTTTCGTCAACGGTAGCCTTGATTCTGTCGGTGATGGCCTCGGCACGGCGATCCATCCAGATAACGCAAAGGTCGCCTAATGCGTTGCCGTCTGCGTCGGCTGCGATGACCGAGTCGTTGATCGCATCCATGCCGATGGTGCCGATATCCTCGGGGTTAACGCCGCTTTTTGCGACGAGATCATTTATAACGCTGGTGAAGGAAACTATATAGTCCGATACCTTGGACTCTGCCCAGTTGGGGTGCGGGGCGGAGTAGTCGTGCGCATGGGACGCTTCGGCGACTATCTTGCCGTTCGGGTCGACGAGGAAGCCCTTGAGGGACTGGGTGCCAAGGTCGATGCCTATTACATATTTGCCCATTTTATTCTCCTTAATTTTGTCCGTATGCAAAATCGCGGCATCGCGTTAAACACGATGCCGCGATTGACATTTGAAATATTGAAGCTATTGTATCACTGATCCTCAGGCTCTACAAGGAAGGTACCGTTCTTGTTCTTGCAGACGGCTATGTAGTAGATGATAGCCAGCACGAAGAAGCCGAAGGCGATGCCTGCCAGAAGCAGAGACTGACCTGCAACTGCGCTGTAGATGGAAGCGGCAGCAACGAGGATGCAGAACGGGATGCCGAGGTAGCCGAGCCACTTGGGGCACTTGTAGGGGCGAATCATATCGGGCTGATCCTTGCTGAGCTTGATCCAGGAAGCGAAGCAGCACAGAGCCATGAATGCAGAGCCGATGCCTGCGATGACAACGATAACCGCAACAGAGCCCATGAGGGTCAGTGCGATACCGATGACGGAGGTGACGAGCAGTGCGTTCATCGGGGTGCCGTTCTTGTCGAGCTTGCCGAGGAAGCCGGGCAGGCACTTGCAGCGTGCAAGAGCGTAGGTCTGACGGGACTGGCCGATGATGATGCCGTTAAGGGATGCGGCAAGGCCGATCATGGCGATGACAATAAAGACAATGCTCATGGTGGAGCCTTCGCCGAACAGGTGGTTGATGACATTTGCAACGGGAGCGTCGTTCTTGAGGATCTCCTCCTTGGGCAGAGCTGCTGCGGTGGTGATGAGCATCAGCATGCCGCCGACGAGCAGAGTGAAGATACCGACGATGAAGCCCTTGGGGATATCCTTGGACGGGTTCTTGCATTCCTCTGCGCCCATGCCGCCTGCCTCAAATGCGAGGAAGAACCATACTGCGTAGGGGATAGCAACGAAGATGCCCTTTACGCCGCCGAGCTCACCCATCTGGCCGAGCAGGCTGAAGTCTGCGTGGGGCAGGCCGATGGCTGCGTACAGCACGACGCCTGCGACACCGATGACAGTGACGATAAGGCCGATGGTCTGACCTGCCTCAATGCCTCTCATGTTTATGAACAGGAAGATGAGGTAAGCAACGACGGATGCCACGACTGCCGGGCATGCCGGGAACAGGGTGTGGACATATGCGCCGATAGCAATGCAGATACCGGGAGTGCAGAACAGCGACTCAACAAGATAGCTGAAGCCTGCGAAGAAGCCTGCGCCTCTGCCGAATGCCTTCTCGGTGTAGGCTGCGGGGCCTGCGGAGCTGGGGATAGCGGTCGCAAGCTCTGCGAACATGAATGCGAAGGGGATGTAGAACAAAATTGCGATGCCCATTGCGATGAGTGCGCCGGTGAAGTTTGTTTCTCTGAAGATGTAGTTCCAGCCGTAGTAGCTGCCGGAAATAACTGCACCGACGGCGACTGCCCATATACCGGCTGCGGTCAGGGCTTTTTTAAGTTTGTTGTCTTCCAATTGGTGGGTCCTCCTTATTATCCTTTTTTACTTTCTATTGTAACCGCTGTCCAGGCGGCTTACATTACTTTTTTGCCATGTAATCGGCAACTGCCTGGAGGTTGGTGCGGAAGTCGCCGTCAGCGACGAACTTCTTCTCAAACAGAGCAGAGCCCATGGTGAAGGTCCAGGGTCCGATATCGAACATGGTGTCGATGCGGCCGTAGCTGTTTATCGAGCCTGCGATGCAGATCTTTGCGTCAACTGCCTTGCAGAAGTCGTATGCCAGCTTCTCGCCGTCGACGACATGACGGTAAGCAAGGATATCAAAGCCGGTGATGCCCTTTGCCATCAGATCCTTTGCGTTCTGGATGATCTCCTCGTTGGTGCCCTCGAGGATGCTGGGGCTGCCGGAGACCTTGCCGACGAAGGGCAGATACTCCATGCCGTTGTCCTTGAGAAGCTTTGCGACGGAATCGTAATAAATGGTGCCCATGAGGTAATCGAAGCCGCAGTCGATAGCGGTCTGAGCGCCGTCAAGGCAGCTTGCCTCGTCATAGGTGACGACCTCGAGGAAGGTGGTCTTGCCGGCAGCCTTCATTGCGCCTGCCAGAGCCTTCATCTCGTCCTTGGGAAGGCCGACATTCTTAAAGCCCCAGAACTTTACCTCTTCAATGTCCTTGCACTGCTCGAACACCTCTGCGGCATTCTTTACGGTGACATCGTGATGGGTCAGCATTATGATAATTTCAGGTCTCATTTTCAGGTTTCTCCTTTGCAAAAAATGATATGTTTGGTCATACAGCCACGCTGTATTTCTCTGTTAGGACATTTATATTTTAGAGCAATTTTTTCTCAGTGTAAACGCAGAATTTGCACGCAAAAAGCGCTGCGAACGCTTGACTTATCAAGCATTTTTGACTTTTGCGCAAAACACGCAGTTTTTTAATAAAACTGCGTGTTTTCAGTCCGTTCATTTTTGCAATTTAACTAAATCCGACCGCTCAATTTCTACAGATTCGGTCGTCAAAAAAATGTCATTCTCTTGATTTTTCTGTCAAAATATTTCCTTGAATGTAAGCGCATAGAAAACTGCGCAAATTTCGCCGCCGCAAGGGCGTTTTCGCTGCCCGGTCAGAGCATGAAAGATCCCCGACGGCAAGCCGTCGGGGATACCGATCGTTATATGATCATTCGCCGAAATCGAGGACTCTGCGCATACGGATGAGGGTATTGCGGTTTCTTATTGCAGAGGACACGGCGAGCATCTCGTCGGCAAGCTCGGGCTTGATGCCGATGTGCTCGGGCAGGTACTTGCAGCCGCAGGCCTTGTACAGTGCCTCCATCTCCTCTGCCGAGGGCAGCTTGTTTATCATGTCCCTTATCTCGTCCCAGTGGTCGACGATGTTCTGCGGGTCAAATGTGCCGAGGACATCGTTTGCATTTTCCTTGATGATTCCCGGGGCAAGGCGGTCGCCGAACTTTTCTCTTATCCACTCCTCGCTCAGAGGCTCAAACTTCTTTGCCTTGGGCGTGGGGAGAGATGCCAGACGGTGGTACTCCTTGATGCACAGGTAGGTGCCGACGCCGACGCATTCGCCGTGAATGCCCTCGGCCTCCTCGAAGCGGGGCGGGTGCATCTCGACAAGGTGGGCGGCAAGGTGCTCGGCACCGGAGGCCGCTCTGGAGTGGTTAAGAAGCTGCATGGTGAGTCCCGACTCCATCTGAGCCATGGTCATGGCCTCGTGGTCGACCTCGCCGGTCTTGGCAAGCTTATCGGCGGCGTCACGCATGATCTTCAGTGCGTGCTCGGCAAGCTCACACACCTTGGGGCAGAAATACTCGTCTGCGACCATGTGCGAGACCTTCCAGTCGAACACGGAAATATACTTGGACAGAATGTCGTTTATGCCGCTGGAGACAAGGCGCATGGGAGCGCCCTTTATGATGTCAAGGTCGGTCACAACGAGGGTGGGAGCGCACATGGGGGTCGACTTCTTCTGGCCGTTGATGATAGCCGAGCAGATGTTGGCGGTGAAGCCGTCGGACGATGCAAGCGTGGGTATTGCAACAAAGGGGATGCCCAGCTTATATGCCGGATAGCGGCCGAAGTCCATGATGGTGCCCGCACCGTAGGCGACGATGACCTCGGGGTCATCGAGCTTCTTCATCATGTCCTCGATGAGCGTATCCTCAGCCCTCAGGCCCTGAGCCTCAAGCACTATCTCCTGATCGGCGGCGACATGCTTGCCCTCGGTGAGTTTATAAATGACCGAGTCGTACACAACGGCACGCTTCTTGCCCGCAAGGCCGACATCGGCCATGTACTTTTCAAAGTTGTTGATAGCGCCGTACTCGACGACGACCATCTTCGTTTCAAGCTCGTGGTCACGGCCGCACTCGCACAGGCCGGCGTATTTGGCACAATCCATTATCATAGCAATTTACCTCACATTTCTACCGTATCTAATTTGCCGTAGCCGTTTATCGCAAACAGCTGCTTTTTGCTTTCGTCTCCGTATATCTCGACGACATCGGCGATGAAGAAGGTGTGGTCGCCGACGGCGACGGTGTCGCTCAGGCGGCACTCGAAAACTACCTTGCTGGCCTCCACGACCTTGGGGGCTATCGCCTTTGCATCGACAAGCTCGATACCGAGCTTTGCGGCCTTATCCGTATCCCTGCCCGAGCAGCGGCCGCACTCAAGCGCCTTCTGCTTCATCGTTTCGTCAACAAGGTTGAGCGCAAACTCGCCGGCCGAACGGATATTGTCGCCGCTGAAGCCCTTGTTGCTCAGGCATGCGCCTATTTTGACGGGATGATTGCTCAGGTATGTCCACCACGACACCGCCATGAGATTTGTTCTGCCCGTCTCGTCAACAGACGACAGCAGGGCGAACGGTGCCGGGCTCGTCATTTTCTGAGCCTGTCCGATAGTGAGCTGTTCCATAATTATACCTCCGTTTAAGAAAGTTCACCTAATTTTATAATAAGTATACCTTTTGCGCAAGCTAAATATAATTCAAAAAAAATCTTGAAATATTTATACTATTTGTGGTATATTGTTCCCTATGAAAAAAATGCGCACTTCGCCGAGTTTCAGCTAACATCTTATATATTATTCGGCGGTCAATGCATTGTCAACCGTGCGAAATTCGGGCAAAACGAGTGCTTGCACAGCTTAGAGTATTTTTGCGTGTTTCGCTCGTTTTTGGCGTTTTTTGAGCGTTTTTTCTTGTTGGATATCGACAAAATCCACAAATCATTTTTTACACAGCCAAACTATCAGCATCGGAGTGATACACTTGAAAACCGCAGTAAGAGAGCAAAGGATCATCAGCATCCTCGAAAGTCGGGGCGAAATGTCGGTCAACGAGCTGGGCGCTATCCTCAACATTTCCGTGTCAACTCTGCGCAAGCAGCTTGCGGACATGCAGGAGAAAAAGCTCATTATCCGCACCTACGGAGGCGTAATGAGCATAAATCCCGTGCCGGACGAGACCTTTGACAGCAAGCTCCATAAGAATGTCAATGAAAAGCGCCGCATCGCCACCAAGGCCCGCTCGCTGATAAAAAGCGGCGACTCGCTTTCCTTGGGCAGCGGCACGACGGTCTATGCACTGAGCAACCTGCTCGACGACCTCAGCTCGGCCGAGATATACACGAACTCCATGCAGGCCGCCGAGTATCTTGCCAACTGGGCGATACTCAACACCCACATCTGCGGCGGCATAATACGAAGCGCAACGGGTACCATCATCGGCAGCGAGGCGTACAACTTCTTTAATAATATAGATGTGGACTACGCCTTCATAAGCTGCGACGCCGTTGACGACAACGGCATCGTATACAGCGATAATCTCGCCGTTGCCACGGTCGAGCGTGCCGTTTTGCGCAACGCAAGGAAAAAGTATGTCCTGTGTGATTCGACAAAGTTCGGCAAAAGCTCCGTTGCGAGCATCGCAGACCTTGCCGACTGTGAGGCGGTCATCACCGGCACCGAGGCAAAATCCGTCACCGAAAACCTCAAGTTTAGGGGCGTAAACATCATCTTTTCTTAAGCTGACGGGAGCCGAACAACTATCGGTTTTGACGGGCAGATCTCCGCCCATGTTGTGCAGAAGCTTTTTGCTGAGAAAGAATCTATTCCGGCAAAACTGCGCAGCATCTGTCAGTCGTGTTTTTCGAGGGATTTTCGGCTTTATTTTGGTGCGGTCGGGCTTTGTGCCCGGCAAGTCGAAAAAAGGCGAAAAGCACCGAAAGGACACACTGACAGACGATAGGGGGGTCGGCTACCGTCAGCTTACTTTTTACAGTCTTTTTACACATTGGGTCTGTTCCGCTTTACAAAATTGCGGTAACATAGAGCCAAGAGAGAGAAAGGATGTGATAATATGATCGATTTTAACGCAAAAAAGGGTTTTATCTGCGATATGGACGGTGTCATCTACCACGGCAACCGCATTCTGCCGGGCGTGGTGGAGTTTATAGACTGGCTCCAGGCAAACGACAAGGGCTATCTGTTTTTGACCAACAACAGCGGCTGCACGCCCAAGGAGCTCAACCAAAAGCTTACACGCATGGGGCTCGATGTCCCCGAGGAGCACTTTTACACGAGCGCACTTGCGACGGCGGCGTTTATCAAGGAGCAGTCCCCGGGCTGCTCGGCATATGTCATAGGTGAGGCGGGACTTCTGAACGCCCTGTACGATGCGGGCATCACAATGAACGATGTCAATCCCGACTATGTCATCGTCGGCGAGGGCAAGGCCTATTCGCTCGACACCCTCACGAAGGCGACGAACCTCGTTATGGCCGGCGCAAAGCTCATCGGCGCAAATTCCGATATCTCGGGTCCGATCGAGAACGGCATCGCACCGGCATGCCGTGCGCTCATTGCGCCCATCGAGATGGCGACCGGCACGCAGGCGTATTTCTGCGGAAAGCCGAACCCGCTCATGATGCGCACGGGGCTCAAGATACTCGGCTGCCACTCGGGCGAGGCGGTCATGATAGGCGACCGCATGGACACCGATGTCATTTCCGGCATGGAAAGCGGTATGTCCACGGTGCTCGTTATGTCCGGCATTTCCACCCGCAAGACGCTTGAGCACTTTGCCTACCGCCCGACGATGGTACTCGACGGCGTGGGCGATATCGTGAAGGCTGCAAACGGCAAGTAAAACTGAATTTTCGGCCGCAGAGCATAACGCTCTGCGGATTTTTTATGCTCCAATCTTACAAACTCTTTACAAAAACACGGTATTAGCCTTTACGAACAAACGATAATCTATGGCCGTACCCAAGGAGAACATCCCCAAAAAAGATTTTGTACAAAGGAGTATACAAAATGAAAAGAAAAAGTATTATAGCCGTCGGCATGGCAGCGCTTATGTCGCTCGCACTTTTAGCCGGCTGCGGAAGCGACGGCTCTGAGCCGCAGAGCGTTTCCACCAACGGCTCGACCTCCATGGAGAAGGTCATCGGCGCACTGAGCGAAAAGTTCATGGAAACCAACAAGGACATCACCGTCACCTACGACCCCACCGGTTCGGGCACGGGCATTGAGTCCGTGAGCACCGGAAAGTGCGATATCGGTCTTTCCTCCCGTGCACTTAAGGACAGCGAGACCGGTCTTACCGGCACGACCATCGCACTTGACGGCATTGCAATCATCGTAAACGCAGACAACAAGGTCGCAGACCTTTCCGTCCGGCAGATCGCCGATATCTTCACCGGCAAGATCACCAACTGGAAGGATGTCGGCGGCGACGATCTTGAGATCACCTGCATCGGTCGGGAAGCAAACTCCGGCACGAGAGACGGCTTTGAGTCCGTCACCGGCACAAAGGACGCATGCAAGCTTTCTCAGGAGCTCACCTCCACCGGTGCCGTGATCTCCGCAGTAGGCAGCAACAAGAACGCCATCGGCTACGCTTCCCTCTCGGCAGTTGAAGGTCAGGCCGGCATCAAGGCAGTCACCGTAGGCGGCGTTGCCTGCTCCGAGGCAAGCGTTCTCGACGGCAGCTACGCAATTCAGCGCCCCTTCGTCCTCGTGACCAAGGACGGCACCGAGCTAAGCACCGCATCAAAGGCATTCTTCGACTTTGCAACAAGCACCGATGCTGCCGACCTCATCCGCAGCGCAGGCGCAGTCCCCGCAGCAAAATAAGCAAAGCGCAGGCAATGCCCCGTGTTAGCACACGGGGCATTACGATTAGGAGCTGTCCATGAAACGAAAAAAGACGATTGAAACGGGCTTTCGCCTGCTGTTTTTAATATGCGGTCTTATTGCGGTGGCGTTCGTGCTGCTTATCAGCATCTACCTCATAATCGCCGGTATACCCGCCATCCGTGAGGTGGGGCTCATAAACTTCCTGTTCGGCGACACATGGAATGCCGGCACGAATGAGTTTGGTATCCTGCCATTTATCCTCACGAGCGTTTACGGCACCGCAGGAGCGGTAGTCATCGGCGTACCGATAGGCATAATGACGGCGCTGTACCTTTCAAAGGTCGCCCCGCCTAAGATCGCAAAGCTCGTGAACACCGCAGTTGAGCTGCTTGCCGGCATCCCCTCGGTCATATACGGCCTTGTGGGCATGATAGTCGTTGTACCGGCGGTGCAGAGCGTGTTCGGCCTGTCATCGGGCGCATGCCTGCTGACTGCAATTCTTGTGCTCGCCGTCATGATCCTGCCCTACATTATAAATATCTCGAAAACGGCGCTGGACGCAGTCCCGCCCGAGTACGAGGAAGCGTCGCTGGCGCTCGGTGCGCTCAGGACCGAGACTTATTTCAAGGTCTCGCTTCCGGCGGCTAAGCGTGGTATCGCAACCGCCGTTGTGCAGGGCGTAGGCAGAGCGATGGGCGAAGCGATGGCGATAATCATGGTCGCAGGCAATGTTGCAAACATGCCGGGCCTGTTTTCCTCCGTACGCTTTCTCACGACCGCCGTCGTTTCGGAAATGTCCTACGCCTCCTACGGCACGCTGCACAGAAATGCGCTGTTTTCGATAAGCTTAGTTCTGTTTTTGTTCATCATGATGGTCAACACGCTACTGCACATGATATCGCACAACAAGGAGGACTAAGGCATGAGAAAAGCTAAGGACAAAACTCTTAAATTCCTTATGTCGCTTTGCGCCGCCGTGACCTGCCTGCTGCTCATCGGTCTGATCGGCTACCTGCTCTACCGCGGCATTCCGGGCATAAACGCAAAGTTCCTCACGACGCAGACAAGCTACATTTCAGACTCCATCGGCATACTGCCGAACATCCTGAACACCCTGTACCTTATAGTCCTCGTCATGATCATCGTCGTGCCGCTGGGCGTGGGTGCTGCGGTGTATCTCACCGAGTATGCGTCAAATAAGCGCATCTCAAACGCCATCGGCTTTGCCGTCGAAACGCTCACGGGCATCCCGTCAATTATCTTCGGCCTTGTCGGAATGCTGTTTTTCACGCAGATATTAGGGCTAAGGCAGGGCATCCTCGCAGGCTCGCTCACGCTTATAATCATGGTGCTGCCGATGGTCATCAGCAACACGAAGGAGAGTCTTTTAGCCGTACCGCAATCGTACCGTGAGGGTGCGCTGGCGCTCGGCTCGGGCAAGTGGCACATGGTGCGCACGGTGGTGCTCCCGAACGCCGTTGACGGCATCGTCACCGGCTGCATCCTCGCAGTCGGCAGAGTGGTCGGTGAATCGGCGGCGCTGCTGTTCACCGCAGGCTTCGGTCTTAAACTCCTCGGCTTTGCCGAGGCGCTCCAGTCCTCGGCGGCCTCGCTGACCGTGGCGCTTTATATCTACGCAAGCGAGGAGGGCAAGTTCGATGTCGCCTTCTCCATCGCCGTCATACTCATCTGCATCACCCTCATCATTAACCTCGCCGCCTCCCTCGTCGGCAAGAAAGTGAGAAAAAGCTAATGGAACAACCTATCATTAAAGCCGAAAACCTACAGCTGTGGTACGGAGAGCATCAGGCTCTGCGATCTATCGGCATGGATATCATGCCGCAGAAGATAACCGCCCTCATAGGCCCGTCCGGCTGCGGAAAATCAACATTTCTCAAAACTCTTAACCGCATGAACGACCTTGTACCGAATTGCCGCATCCAAGGCCGCATAAGCTTTAAGGGGGAGGATATCTACGCCGACGGCACGGATGTGACCGAGCTGCGCACGAAGATAGGCATGGTGTTTCAAAAGCCCAACCCCTTCCCCATGAGCATCTACGACAACATCGCCTACGGTCCGAGACTGCACGGCGTGCGCTCCAAGGCAAAGTTAGACGAGATAGTCGAAGCCTCGCTTAAAAGTGCGGCTATCTGGGACGAGTGCAAGGACAGACTTAAAAAGTCCGCCCTCGGCATGTCCGGCGGCCAGCAGCAGCGCCTGTGCATCGCACGAAGCCTCGCCGTTGCGCCGGAGGTGCTGCTCATGGATGAGCCGACGAGCGCTCTCGACCCTATCTCCACCGGAAAGATCGAGGAGCTGGCGCAGGAGCTCAAAAAGGACTACACCATCGTCATCGTGACCCACAACATGCAGCAGGCCGCCAGAATTTCCGACAGCACGGCGTTTTTCCTGCTCGGCGAGCTTGTGGAGTTTGGCGACACCGAGGGCGTGTTCTCCATGCCGAAGGACAAAAGAACGGAAGCATACATCACGGGGAGGTTCGGATAATGCGAAGCATATACGACGAGCAGCTGAGCACGCTGCATGATTCACTGAGCACAATGAGCGCTCTTTGCGAGGCTGCCATAGCCAAGGCGGCAAAGGCGCTGCAAAATAACGACCTTGCGCTGGCCGATGAGGTGCACGGCGTAACGGAGAAGATAGACCGTCTCGAAAGTGATGTGCAGTCGCTGTGCCTGAAGCTTTTATTGCTGCAGCAGCCGGTTGCGACCGATCTGCGCACGGTTTCGGCGGCGCTTAAAATGGTCACCGACCTTGAGCGCATCGGTAACCAGTCGGCGGATATTGCCGAGATAGTGCAGACCGGCGCTCTGCCGGACAATGCGCCAAAGCAGGCGCTGCGCGACATGGCGCTGTCGGCAATAAAGATGGTCAACGGCAGCGTGGAGGCGTTTCTTAATAACGACACAAAGCAGGCGCACGAGGTCATAGATTATGATGATGTCGTAGACCGGCACTTTGACGGCATGAAGCAGCTGCTTATAGAGACTATCCGCACCGACCGCAGCATGGGATCGTGCGCGATCGATCTTCTCATGATCGCAAAATACTTAGAGCGCATCGGTGACCATGCCGTGAACATCGCAAAGTGGGTCATTTTCGTCGAGACGGGTGAAATTGCGGATGTAAATTGAAATCATAAATTGTAAAATTACGATTTTACACGGATTTTACAATTTGACGGTCTTGGATTTGATATATTGCTGATACCCTTAGTTCAAGAGAGTAATAAACGAACTAAGGGGTATTGGCATGGACATTTTTTCTGTATTAAATTTAATAGGCGGCCTGTGTCTGTTTTTGTTCGGCATGAACCTTATGGGTCAGGCGCTCGAGCGCAGAGCCGGAAGCGGCCTGCGCACTCTTTTGGGCAGGCTCACGAGCAATAAGTGGGCGGGGCTGCTCACGGGTCTTGGCATAACGGCCATTATTCAGTCATCATCTGCGACAACGGTCATGGCGGTCGGCTTCGTTAACTCGGGGCTCATGTCCCTGAGCCAGTCTATCAATGTCATCATGGGCGCAAACATCGGCACGACCGTCACGGCATGGATACTCTCGCTTGCGGGCATCGACAGCCACAATGTGTTTATCCAGCTTCTCAAGCCCTCGTCGTTCACTCCGATATTGGCACTCATCGGCGTTATCCTGCATATGTTCTCAAAGGACGACCGTAAAAAGGACAGCGGTACCATCCTGCTGGGCTTTGCAACGCTCATGTACGGCATGGACACCATGTCCGGCTCGGTTGCCGGACTGCGTGATGTGCCCGAGTTCAGACAGCTTTTTGTAATGTTCACAAACCCCATTCTGGGCGTTGCCGCCGGTGCGCTTCTCACGGGCATCATCCAGTCGTCCTCGGCCTCCGTCGGCATTTTGCAGGCGCTGGCGGCGACCGGTCAGGTCAGCTACGGTGCGGCCATCCCCATCATCATGGGTCAGAACATCGGCACCTGCGTCACGGCGCTTATCTCCTCCGTGGGCGCTAACAAAAACGCAAAGCGCACCGCCATGGTGCACTTGAGCTTCAATGTCATCGGCACCGTCGTTTGGCTGACGGTATTCTGCATCGTGAAAGCGGTGTTCGCTCCGGCGCTCTTCGGCGAGAGCGCAACGATGTTCGGCATCGCCGTTGCCCACTCGCTGTTTAACATTGCATGCACGATAATCATGCTGCCGCTCGGCGGCTTTCTCGAAAAGCTCGTGTGCTTCCTCATCCCCGACGGCAAGCAGCCGGCACATGACGAAACGCTTGACGAGCGCCTGCTCGCCACTCCGACGCTCGCACTTGAGCGCTGCCGCCTGCTCATGGACGAGATGAGCACCGCAACAAAGACGGCGCTTTATCTGAGTCTCGACTCCCTTGGCAAACTCACTCCTGAGATTGCCGATGAGATTCGCAGACTTGAGGGCAAGACCGACCGGTACGAGGACATCATCGGCACATATCTCGTCAAGCTCAGTGCGCACCACATCAGCGAGGCCGACAGCCTCACCTCCGCCGAGTACCTCAAGCTCATCGGCGACCTTGAGCGTATTGCCGACCACAGCGTGAATATTCTCGAATCGGCCGAGGAGATGCAGCAAAAGGGCATCGTGTTTTCGGACACGGCAAAGGCCGAGCTCAAGCAGATGCTCGATGCCGTGCGGGAAATTGCAGGTCTTGCCGACACGGCGTTCACGCAGCATGACCTCAAGGCGGCATCAATGGTCGAGCCGCTCGAGCAGGTGGTGGACGAGCTCAAGGACGCACTGCGCACACGGCATATCCAGCGTCTGCAAAGCGGAGTTTGCAGCATCGACGCAGGCTTCGTGCTGTCCGATCTGTTGACCAATCTCGAACGAGTGAGCGACCACTGCTCGAACATCGCAGGCTGCGTGCTCGACGCCGAGGATCGGAACCTCAACCTCCACGAGAGCCTGAGCGTCTACCGCAAAAGCAGCGAGGACTTCAGGCAGGCGTTTGCATCGTACCGCAGCAAATATGCCTTGCAGGCATAAAATTAAAACAACCATGCCTTTTAGGCATGAAAAAAGCACCCCTCGGGGTGCTTTTTTCTTTGCTTTTATCTGACTCTGAAGAGCTCTTTGCTTTTGCCTTTGACGAAGGTTTTGACATCAACGAGCTCGGCCGGCTGTTCGGGGAAGGTGAAATCAAGCTCGAATGTGCCGGTGCTGCGGTCTATCTTGCCGAAGATGCACTCCTCCGGCTGACCGCCGCCGCCCGGGCAGCCCTTGGGGCATGCCATGACCTCGACAAAGTCGTACTTTTCCTCGCCGGAGGCGATCTTCTCAAGCAGCTTGTCGGCATTTGCAAGACCGTTGACGACGGCGACCCTTGTCTTGCCGTCGAGCGAGACATTCTCGATTGCGTCCTTCGGGCAGCCGAGCATGCAGGTGCGGCAGCGGATGCACTTATCCATGTCGATGACATGCGCAGTCTTTGCCTTGCCGGTGATCGCACCGACGGGGCAGCGGCGGGCGCACTTGGTGCAGCCGATGCACTTATCCGGGTCGATGCGGAGCGCCACGGGGGTCTTGCACTTGTCGCCCGTGACCTGCGCAAAGAAGTTGTCGGTCGGCGTGTCGGGCAGAGCGGCAAAGCTCATGCCGTATTCACGGATCATGCCGATAAACTCCTGCGTGGTGATGACGATATCAACGGGCTTCTTGCCGTCCTTTACATTCTCGTCCCTGAGTGCCTCCGCCTTTGCGGCGGCGCAGCTCATGACCGCAACGGAAACCAGATCATCTTCCGGGTACTTGCGGCGGATGAGCGTTCCGCAGATCTGCATGGGCGAGCCGGCGGCGGACAGTCTGTCCTTGAGCTCGGGGTGGTCGCACTCGACATGCTTTACCCAAGCCGGGCAATACGACGAAAGCACCGTGCCGCCCTTTTTGCGGGTCTTAAAGTCGTCGGCTTCCTCCAGAACGGTCTGATAAGCGCTCATGGAAGCGTCAAAGACATAGTCTGCACCCATGAGCCTGAGTGCCGTGACCATCTTGCCCATCACCTGTGCGGTTGCGGGCAGGCCGAAAGCCTCGATAACGCCTAACTTCACGGTGGGCGCTATCTGCACTGCGACCTTCTTTGTCGGGTCGTTTATGGCGTCCCAGACACGGGCAGCGTCGCTCTTTATCGTCAGTGCGCCGGTGGGGCATATTGCCGCACACTGGCCGCAGGAGGTGCAGTTGGTATCGGCAAGCTTGTAGCCTATGCCGCAGGACAGCACCGTCTCGTTGCCTCGGTTTATAAAGTCTATCGCATTTACATTCTGCAATTGCAGGCAGGTCCTTGTGCACTTGCCGCACAGGATGCACTTTGACGGGTCGATTACAACGGCGGGAGAGCTGTCGTCAACAGGCTCACGGCAGTAGTCGACGGGCTTGACATCGGCGACGCCGTAGCGCTTTGCGTAGTCCTGGAGCTTGCACTTGCCCGACTGCGGACAGGTGGCGCACTCGGTGCGGTGGCCTTCGAGCAGCAGCTTCAAAATGCCCTGTCTGAACTCACGCAGCTGGGCGGTGTTCGTGCGCACGACTGCGCCGTCTTTAGGCACCATCGTGCAGGCAGCCTCGATGCCGCCACGCTCGTTTTCGACAACGCACAGGCGGCAGCCGCCGTAGGTGGTCAGGCTTTCGCAGTAGCACAGATTGGGGATATCGATGCCGTTATTCAAAGCGACCTCGAGAACATTGCGGGCATTTTCAAATTCGCACTTGATGCCGTCTATGATAATATGGCTCATACTCATACCTCCTCGATCGCTTCGGTCGGACAGCCGTCAATACAGGTGCGGCAGCGTGTACACTTATCAAGATCGATGCTGTGCGCACGCATGAGCTTGCCGGTGATCGCGCCGGTTGCGCAGTTGACGGCGCACTTGGTGCAGCCGATGCATTTTTCCGGGTCTATCCGTATCTCAAACAGCGGCTTGCACACATGGGCAGGGCACTTTTTGTCCTGAACATGGGCAATGTACTCGTCCTTGAAATAACGCAGGGTGCTCATTACGGGGTTTGTCGCCGTCTTGCCGAGACCGCACAGTGAGCAGGTCTTGACGAGCTTTGAAAGCTTTTCAAGCTCATCGAGATCCTCCATCGTGCCCTCGCCCTGAGTTATGCGCTCGAGTATCGCCTGTATTTTGGGGATGCCCATGCGGCAGGTGGTGCATTTGCCGCAGGACTCGTTTTTCGTGAAGCTCATGAAGAAGCGGGCTATCTCGACCATGCAGGTATCGTCGCCCATGACGACAAGGCCGCCCGAGCCCATGATAGCGCCTATCTTTTTGAGCGAGTCGTAGTCGAGCGGCAGGTCAAGGTGCTCCTCGGTGAGGCAGCCGCCGGAGGGGCCGCCGACCTGAACGGACTTGAACTTGCCGGTCTTAACGCCGCCGCCGATATCGAACACGATCTCCTTGAGCGTCGTGCCCATAGGCACCTCGATAAGGCCGGTGTTCCTGATATTGCCCGCCAGCGAGAATGCCTTCGTGCCCGCACTGCCCTCGGTGCCGATGGACCTGAACCACTTAGAGCCCTTGTTGATTATGACCGGCACATTTGCAAAGGTCTCGACATTGTTAAGGCAGGTGGGGGCGTTAAACAGGCCGTGGTCAACGCTTCTGGGCGGCTTCGTGCGGGGAGTGCCTCGGTTGCCCTCGATGGAGGTCGTCATGGCCGAGCCCTCGCCGCAGACGAATGCGCCTGCGCCCTTGTTTATCCTGAGCTTAAAGGTCTTGCCGGAGCCGAGGATGTTCTCGCCGATAAGGCCGTACTCCTCTGCCTGAGCTATCGCCTTTGTCAGTCTCTCGACCGCATGGGGGTACTCGGCACGGACATAGATGCAGCCGTTTTCCGAACCCGTTGCTACACCGGCGATTATCATACCCTCTATCATCTTGTGGGGGATGCCCTCCATAATGGAGCAGTCCATGAATGCGCCCGGGTCGCCCTCGTCGCCGTTGCAGACGACATATTTTTCGCCCGTCTCCTTATGCGCTGCGACCTGCGCCCACTTTTTGCCCGTGGGGAAGCCGGCGCCGCCGCGACCCCTGAGGCCGGAGTCGGAAACTTCGCTTACGATCTCGTCGCCGGTCATGTCAAACAGCGCCTTTTCAAGCGCCGTATAGCCGCCGACGGCAATGTACTCGTCGATGCTCTCGGCATTTATCTCGCCGCAGTGCTCCAATGCGACATGGGTCTGATTTTTATAAAACGGGATATCCTCCTGCTTCGTGTATGTAACATCGTCACAGGTGTAAAGCAGTCTCTCGACAACTCTGCCGTTTGCGATGGTCTCGTTTACGATATCCTCGCAGTCCTCGGGCTTTACCTTGCAGTAGAAATAGCCTTCGGGCTCTACCTTCACGAGCGGGCCTATCTCACAAAAGCCCTGGCAGCCGCTTTTCTTTACGCCGACGCTGTCGCCGTGGTCGACATGATCCTCAAGGCAGATCTCCGTTTCAAGTCCCTTGTCGGCCAACACGGTCTTGAGCTTTTCATATACGCCGAGCGAGCCGCTGGCTATACAGCCGGAGCCTGCGCACACGAGTATCTTATGCTTCTGCGCCGAAAGCGCCTGGGCGGCCTTTAAACGCAACTCGTCAAGCTGTTTGCGTGATTCAAGCTTCATCCTTCTCAGCCTCCCTTAACTCAGCGATAAGTCTGCGAGCCTCTTTCGGCGTCATCTGCGCATGGACGATATCGTTGACCATGCACACCGGAGCAAGGCCGCATGCGCCCAGGCAGGCGACACGCTCGATGGAAAACAGGCCGTCAGAGGACATGCTGTCGTCCGGCGTCATGCCGGTGCTGTCGTAAAACGCCTGCTGGATATCCGCCGATTTGCGGACATGGCACGCCGTGCCGTCGCAGACCTTGATGACATACTTGCCCTTGGGGTCGAGCGAGAAGTTCTTATAAAATGTTGCAACACCGTAGAGCTTTGCCGGGGTCATGTGCAGCTTTTCGCCGATGTAGACAATGACCTCTCTGGGCAGATAGCGGTACTGCTTCTGGATATCCTGCATGATAGCGATTATCCTTGTTCTGTCATAGCCGTGCTGCTCGAGCACGGAATCGATGAATGCGTAATCTATCCCGGGCATTACTCTTCCTCCTTCTCGTTTGCGACAAGGCGCTTGACCATCTCAATTGCGCCCACTGGGCAGTGCTTTGCGCACTTTTCGCAGCCGATGCAAAGGTCAATGTCCGTAAGCTCGGCTATGGTGCCGGTGTCGCCCCTGAACTTGGGCTCGGATATGCGCAGCACATACATGGGGCATATCTCGACGCAGGCCGAGCAGCCGTTGCAGACTGCGGGGTCTACATGCGGGATGGGCCACTCGTCATGCTCGATTATCTCGTTTTGCATTCCGCTTCTTATCGCAAAGTTCTTGCACAGATTCATGCACAGATTGCAGGACACGCATTTATCCGGATCGATGGTGTGCACCTCGTGCTGCACGCCGGAGATCGCCTGCGTGGGACAGGCGGTGACACATGCGTCGCAGCCGTTGCACACGCTTTCGTTAATTCTGTATGCCATTACCTTGCCCCCCTTATTCCTTGATGCCGAGCTTGGCTAAAAGCTCGTCCTTATCCATGTCCTTGAGCTTCTCGGCGGTTTCCTTGAGCTTTGCGGCGCAATCTTTGACGGAAAATGCGTTTGCCGCCTTGTACGCCTTGAGCATGGGCTTGGGAAGCCCGACGCTGTCGGCCGTGCCGGTCTTAACGAGTGCGTCAAGGGTCATGCTCATGCCGACGGTGTAGCGCAGCTCCCTCGTCAGGAAGGTCACGGGCAGCTTATCGCCGACCGTTTCGGGCAGGACGCTTATTATCTTCGCCGCCACGGGTGCGAGCGGAGCAAGCTTCCTTGCGGCTGCGGCCTTGATGCCGTGGGGCTTTTTGACCATGAATGCGGGGATGAGCGCCAGTGCGACACAGGGGCACTGACCTGCGTTCAGGGCAGCGTCCGTGTAGCGCTCGGCGTAGTCTGAAAGTGTGCCGTTAAAGCCGACATAGCTTCTTGCCGCTGCGCCGACTATGTCCGTGAACATATACGCAAACTCGCCGCCGTACTTTTTGCCGAGAGCCGCGCAGCCCATCGCAAGCTCCTCGCCGATGCCCGTCTTGAGAGCAATGGCTGCAAAGGTGTCGGAAATGTTCGTTGTTATGCCAAACTGAAGCTCGGTTTTCCAAACGCCCTCGCTGCGGGCCTGCATCGCCCATGCGACAGCCTTCGCCGTATGCGTAAGGTCAAGGCCGAGCTCGTGCAGCTGCTTCGTCCAGCGGACGATGAGCTTCATGTCGGAGTTAAGAATATTGCTGCCCAGGAGCACCGCTGCGTTCAGGCTTGGGCCTTTTACGACCTCGCCCTCGCACATGGCAGAGCGCTCGCATCTTATCGGGCAGTAGGTGCAGCCACGGTTGACGACATTGTACTTGTCGGCAAAAACCTCGCCGCCTATCTCGTGCGCAAAATCGCAGCCTGCCTTGGAGAAGTTCTCCGTCGGCAGCAGGCTCACCTCCTGCAAGCGCTCGACAAAGCCGATGCTGCCACGCTTGGGCAGAAGCTCGCCGGTTATGGGATGAGCATGCAGATGCTGCGCCCATTGCTTGTGGTTTTCAAGCGCCTTTTCCTCGTCGGCAACGCTGATGTCGTGGTTGCCGGTGACGACTATCGCCTTGAGCTTCTTTGCGCCGAACACTGCACCCAGCGAGCAGGTGCAGGCGTCGTTATCGCCGCTTGCGACCGTCGCAACGGCAGCACCGTTTTCGCCCGCAGGGCCGATGGTGAGCATGCCGCACTTGACACGGCAGTTGCGCTCCTCATCGATCGCCGCCTGAAGCTCGGCATTTGTCGTGGAGACGGTCTTTCCCCAAAGGCCGCCCGCCTTGTGCAGCGTGAAGTGCTCGTTTAGTATACCGAGCCACATGGGCTTTTCGCACGAGCCTTTTATGACCAATGCATCGATACCGGCTTTTTTGAGATAAAGGCCGAAGTTGCCGCCGCAGCTTGAATGCGACACCTCGCCCGTCAGCGGCGACACTGCCGAGATGCTGAAGTAGTTCGAGCCCGGTGCGCCCGTTCCCGTGAGAGGGCCGGTGGTGATGACGATAAGGTCGGCGGCGTTTTTGCTGTCGCCAAGAAGCTTTGCCGCCATTGCGCTGCCGCCTATGTATCTGCACCTGTCCTCATCCGACCACGGCAAGACCGAGGTCTCCTGTGTCCCAAGGTCAAACAATATGACCTTGTCCATGTACGCCGAATAATTTGCCATATGATCCCCTCGTATATTGAAATTTGATTATCCTCTTTTTATCGCCGATCCCATCGGCTATACCTTATATATAATAGCAATTATATGCTCACGCTCCCGAATTTTCAATAGACAGCGTTAAGGAATTGACGAAAATTGCTGGTTCTTTTTGCCGTTATAGCAGTACACTCTGTACCTTTTCGACATTTTCGTCCGAATATTCAATCTCCGATGAGTAAAGCCGCACAAGCTCCGAAAGCTCCTGCGGGCACAGTTTTTCGAGCGCACACAGCAGACGCACGCTCAAAAACGCAAAGGAAAGGGTCTGCGCAGAAGCATCATTGAAGTGGCGGTAGACGAAATATTCCGCCAAGCGCTCGTACTTTATTCCCTCCGGCTGCGGCAGCGGAGCGGAGCCGCCAAGGCGCCCAAGGCACTTTGTCCACTCATCGTCGAGCCGCTCTAAGCCGAGGTACAGCTGCGCAATTTGCGAGAGCGTGAAATCGGGCATCGCTGCCCCGACAAGCGCGAGCGCCCTGTCCATGCGTTTGGATAGCGGCGTACTCTGCCCGGCGAGAACGGCGAAAATTTCGTCACGAACCGTCGGCTCGGGCACTTGCCCGTCGGTCTCGATGATAAGCTCAAGCGGGGTGTCCCGCTCAAGCAGCAGGCGCACTGCCTCCTCGCAGCACAGGCCGAGCCCTGCCTCGATGCGGTCGGGGTACTCGTTATAAAATCTCGGGTGCTCGGCGCAGATATCGCACAGGCTTTCTTCGCCGAGAGTGAGTATGAGCCTGCACAGACCGTCCGGCTGCAAAAACGGGCAGTCCTCGTTTTCGGTGAGCGCAAAATGCGGCGTCGGCGTGCGCTCGATGCTCCGACGCACCGTGTCGCCGATATCGCCCGTGAGTGCGTCATAAAGCGCCAGCGTGTCCTCATCTATGTCTATCTCCCAGCCACGGCAGCAGCTGTGACGGCAGCGTGATGCGGTGCAGGAAAAGTCAAAATAAAAATCGGGGTAAACAAATATCATCATCAGCACCTCCGGCTATGATAATACCATTTCCCCGACGGAAAGTATACATTATGTTTGCAAAACTTGACAGATACGGACTGAATGCACTATATTAGTACCAAGCAAAGGGCGAGGCGGTCAGCTACACCACCCGAGAGGGGGTGCGCTTATGCCGATTACACTAACGATACATATTGGTAAGTATACCATTTCGATTAGAGTAAAAAAGCAAAACCGCCACTCTGGCAAGTGACGATTTTGCTAAGCATTATGCTTTTCAATTTCCAAACCAAATGAGCTGACCATTGGTCATCGCCCTTTGTGTTTTTATAATAGCATCGGCGGCAGGCAAAGTCAAGAGCCCTGCAAAAAATAACCGCCCCCCAGCACGAGAACGGTTAATTTCCAAGCTATAAACTTATCGAAGTTAGGCGGGACCGTTGCAGCGGTCGCCCTTCTTGTTTATGATAATACCACTCCCCGGCGAAGTCAATATGTCACAATCTGCGCAGTATGTCCGATACTGCGCACATTTTTTGAAACGCTTTTGCCGTTTTGTTTGTCTCTTAAGTGAATGGGAGTTGAAGCAAACAACAAATTACCTTAAACGCTTCCGACAAACCTTATGGCCTTAACATATAACTCACTATCTTCAACTTCCATTCTTATCGAAAGGACGGTGAGCGTTATCCCGAACTCATACAGCGAAACCGAACAGGGATTTTCCGATGTGTATGCGCGCAACATTGACGCCGTTTACCGTGTTTGCTTCTCTTTTTTGAAAAACAGTGCGGATGCGGAGGATCTGTCGCAGGACACCTTCCTGCGTTATCTGAACCGTGATGTGAAGTTCGAGTCGGAACGCCACGAAAAGGCGTGGTTTATCGTGACGGCCTCGAACCTCTGCAAAAACGAGATCAAGAGCCGGCGACGAAAAACGCAGGATATCGACGAGCACATCGAGCTCGGCTTCGAGCAAAGCTTTGACTCGGGCGAGACCCTGCGGGCGATCATGGCACTGCCGAACGAGTACAAGACCATCGTATACATGTACTATTACGAGGGCTACTCCACCCCCGAGATAGCGAAAATGCTCAAGCGCCCGGATGCGACTGTCCGCACCCGCCTTGCACGGGCACGCAAGCTTCTCAAGCGCTCTCTCGGCGACGCCGCCGATGCCTGAGCCGCCATGAAAGGAGATGTTCCCATGAATAACGACAATATCCGAAACGCCTACGACGCAATGTCGCCGAGCGAGCTTGCAAAGGCAAGGATGTTCCGGAATATAAGTGCCGCCGTGCAGGCTCCGCACAAGACCCGCTCGGTGAGACCGAAGCTTATACTCATTGCTGCCGTGGTCGCCGCAATGTTTGCACTGGCTGCCACGGCCTACGCCGCCGACTGGTTCGGCCTGCGTGACGCACTTTTGTTGACAAAGCCCGAGACAACGCAGAACGGTCTTGCCGCAGGCGACTACATCAGCCTGCAGGGTAAGGAAAACAGCCCCGAATGGCAGGCGGCCGCCGAGTGGCAGGCATTTCTGCAAAGCTACGACACCGACGGCAGCATCCTCGCCTCGGTCGGCAACAAGCCCACGGGCTTTGAGAAAAAGTACAATGCCTACATCTGCTACACGCAGGAGATGGCAGACGAGATCGACCGCATCTGCGAAAAATACTCGCTGAAGCTTCTTGAAGGCTTCAAAGAACCCGCAACGGAGGACGAATTTTTCTCCCTTGCCGGCACGGGCGTTATCTACGCACCCAGCGGCAATAATTTCGTCAACACCGTGAATCAGGGCTTTGTCTACGCCGACGGCTCGTTCCGCTTTGACGGCGATGCCGCCATCACCGGCACCGACCTCAAGCAGCCGGTCAGCTATCAGTTCATCCGCAGCATGAAGGGCTCGTTCTCGACGGCACTTTTGAATGTCGGAAGCATCGACGACTACACCCAGTGGCAGCACACGACCCCCAACGGCATTGAGCTTCTGATGTGCACCTCGGCAAGTAAGCAGCTCATCATTGCGGATCTGGGCAAATCCTATGTCGTCATCAACCTCCTGCGCGCCCCCGGCGACACCGAGGTCGCCCCGCTTTCCCGTGAGACGATGGAGGCGTTTGCGGATATCTTTGATTTCAGCGTAATTCCCTGAGAGGAGACATAAATATGTCAGTAAAGCACATACCCGCCATAGCATTGGCGCTTGTCATTATACTCACAGCCGCTTTTTCGGTCACCGCCTGCGGCGGGTATGACAGCTCCGTGAGCATACCTGCGACCTCCGTGCCGGCAACGCAGCCTGTCAGCGCAAAGGCCACGCCGCAGATGACCACGGACCCCGTCGGACCGTTGTTCACCCCCAAGCCCACCGAAGCGCCCAAGCCCACCGACACACCCACCCCCACGCCCACGGGCGATGCGTGGAAGGCTGAGTTCGAGGCCGACCTCAAGGAAAGGTACGGTGTTGAGGTCGATCACTACGAGTTTATCGGCGGCACGAGCTATCAGGCTTATGTCAGGATAAACGGCGAGATCGTCCCCTATGTCTGCATTGATTCGGCTACCGGAAATTATCACGGTTAAGCCGGTGTCCGGGTTTTCTCCCTGATGCGAAAACATCAGGGAGAAAATTTTTTGCGATTTTCATCCCCCCGGGGGGCTTGTGGGGCAAAAATGCGTGTGTTAAAGTGTAGACAGCCAAAGGAAAGAATGGAGTATTTCCTATCGGTGTCTGCGCACTGGGCGGCATTTTCAAAAAGAAACACAAGGCTAAATAAATACAACAACCCCCCTTCTTTCTGTTACACTTTAGCCAAAGGCGTTAAGGAGCACCGTCCCCCCGGTGCTCCTTAATGTCATATATTTGGTATGAAGAAAATTGACCATGCCATAAGTGAATTAAAGGAAATGGACGCTTTGGCAGCGGAAAGCTCGCCCGTGCACGACCTGCACCCGTGTGCTGCTCATCGGCGGCGGCTCGGTCGCAGCCGTCGGCGAGACCGACGAAATACTTTCAAATAAAGAGCTTCTCGAACAAAACCGCCTCGAAGTTCCGATAGGTTTAATGAAATAATCTTCGTCCCGCAATGGGGCGAAATTTTTTTCGTGAAAAAATTTTATTTTGGGCATTGACAATTGACATCGGCGGTAGTATAACATAATTGAACAATCGTTCAAGTGCTCAATTATGATTTATTGGAGGAATAATGATATGAAAAAGACCTACAAGATCGATGTTGACTGCGCAGGCTGCGCTTCAAAGATGGAGCAGGCCGCAAAGGACACCGCCGGCGTTGCCGACTGCGTCGTCAACTTCATGGCGCTCAAGATGATCGTCGAGTTCGTCGATGGCGCTGATGTCAAGGCCGTCATGCAGGATGTCCTGAAAAACTGCAAGAAGGTCGAGGACGACTGCGAGATCTTCCTTTAATGAGTGATCGCTATGAATAAGAAGCAAAAAAAGGTTCTGCTGCGAATTATTATCGCAGCAGTTTTGATGCTGATATTTGTTATCACCGACCCGCAGGGCTGGCTCGGCTTTGTTCTGTTTTTGATCGCCTACCTCACCATCGGCTACGATATCCTCATCAAGGCCTGCAAGGGCATCAGGAACAAACAGCCGTTTGACGAAAACTTCCTCATGGCGGTCGCAACGCTCGGCGCAATGGGCTTAGGCGACTACAAGGAAGCGGCAGCGGTCATGCTGTTTTACCAGACCGGCGAGCTTTTCCAGAGCATTGCCGTCGGCAGAAGCCGCCGCAACATTAGCCAGCTCATGGATATCCGCCCCGACTATGCGAATATCGAAAACGCAGACGGCGAGCTTGAGCAGGTCGACCCCGATGAGGTCGCAATAGGCTCGATAATAGTCGTCAAGCCCGGCGAGAAGATACCCATCGACGGCACCATCGTCGAGGGCAGCACCACGCTCGACACCGCCGCCCTCACCGGCGAGAGCGTCCCCCGTGACGCAAAATGCGGCGACGAGGCGCTCAGCGGCTGCATCAATTTAAGCGGCGTAATCAAGATCAAGACCTCCCGTGAGTTCGGCGAATCGACAGTCTCGAAGATACTTGACCTCGTTGAAAACGCAAGCTCGAAGAAGTCCAAGTCCGAAGCGTTCATCACCCGCTTTGCAAGGGTGTACACCCCCGCAGTGTGCGCAGGCGCACTGGCGCTGGCGATCATCCCGCCGGTGGTGTCGCTTGCCATGGGCAACCCCTCGGCGTGGGATGTGTGGCTTTACCGTGCGCTGACCTTCCTCGTCATCAGCTGCCCCTGTGCGCTGGTCATCAGTATCCCCCTCACCTTCTTTGCCGGCATAGGCGGTGCGAGCAACGCAGGCGTTCTCGTCAAGGGCTCAAACTACCTCGAAGGTCTGTCCGAGGTGCGCAATGTCGTGTTTGACAAAACAGGCACGCTGACCCGTGGCGTGTTCGAGGTCAGCGGCGTGTATAATAACACCGTTGACGAAGCGGTGCTTTTGGAGTACGCCGCCTACGCCGAGTGCTACTCCGACCACCCGATAAGCAAGAGCCTCAAGGCAGCCTACGGCAAAACCATCGACCCCGAGCGTGTGGCGGATGTGCATGAAATCAGCGGCAACGGCGTCACGGCGGTGTTTGACGGCAAGTCCGTTGCAGCGGGCAACGCAAGGCTCATGTCGAGCCTCGGCATCGAGGTCCCCCCCTGCGATGAGCCGGGTACGCTCGTGCATGTGGCGGTCAACGGCACTTACTGCGGCGTGATCCTCATTTCCGACAAGCTCAAGGACGGCGCAAAGGATGCAATTGCGGCTCTCAAGCAAAGCGGCATAAAGAAAACCGTCATGCTCACGGGCGACGCAAAGCGCATCGCCGACGCAACGGCAGCCGAGCTCGGCATCGACGAGGTGTACAGCGAGCTGCTGCCGGCCGACAAGGTCAGCAAGGTCGAGGAGCTTTTAGGCGGTCTCGGCGGTAAGGAAAAGCTTGCGTTCGTCGGCGACGGCATCAACGATGCCCCTGTGCTCTCCCGTGCCGATATCGGCATCGCAATGGGCGCTTTAGGCTCGGACGCTGCCATCGAGGCGGCGGATATCGTCCTCATGGACGACGACCCACGCAAGATCTCGAAGGCCATCCGCATCTCCCGCAAGGCGCTGCGCATCGTGCACGAGAATATCTGTTTTGCAATCGGTGTTAAGGTCATCTGTCTTGTGCTTGTCGCCGTGGGTATTGCGAACATGTGGATCGGCATTTTCGCCGATGTCGGCGTCATGGTCATCGCCGTGCTCAATGCCATCCGTGCGCTGAATGTGAAAAATCTTTGATTTTAGGGCAAAATGTTGTATAATACGATTAAAGGAAGTGACGAAAATGTCCGATGAAATTCGCACCGAGCAGCTCGACGACGAAAAAGAGCACGAGCGGCTCAGAAAAATTGTTGAAGAGAAAATGCCGCCCGAGGAGGATATCTACGACTTGGCGGAGCTGTTCAAGACCTTCGGTGACTCGACGAGGATGAGGATACTTTTCGTCCTGCTCGAATCCGAAGCCTGCGTGTGCGGCCTTGCGTCGGTGCTGAACATGACCGACTCGGCGATATCGCACCAGCTTAGAATTTTAAAGAACAATCGGCTCGTAAAAAGCCGCCGTGAGGGCAAGTCCGTGTACTACTCCCTCGCCGACGACCATGTCCGCACGATAGTCAGCCAAGGTATGGATCATGTAGAAGAATGAAAAAAGCGACCCGTCCAACGGGTCGCTTTTTTCAGCTTTTTTCATTCGTATTTAAAGTGTTTTTTTATTGCTTCAAACGAGCGGTCGCTCAGGTCGTGCTCCACTTTGCAGGCATCGGATAGCGCCGTCTCCTCGTCCACGCCGAGTGCCATCAGCGTCTTTGACAGGACGATATGCCGCTCATATATCTTCTCTGCGATCTGCCTGCCCTTTTCCGTCAGCGCAATGCGGCCGTCGGCATCAACGATAATGCAGCCGTCAGCCTTGAGCCTTGCCAGCCCCCTGCTGACCGACGGCTTTGAATAACCGAGATCGTCGGCAACATCGACCGCCCGAACGGTGGGTTTTTTCTTGCCCAAAACCAATATGGTTTCAAGGTACATTTCGCCGGATTCGTGCATGATGATACTCCTTAATCTGCTCTTTGGTCTTATTATATCAGTTTGCCCACGGAAGTCAAGTTGCTTTTGGCTAACTTGACGAAAGATTTTTGAGCATCCTGTGTAATAATAAAATCTTTTTGATTTTTTTCAAAAAACCTATTGACAAGTTAGCCGAGGGTAACTATAATAAAGCCATAAGTTAGCTAAGGGTAACTCAAACTGATGTCCGAGGCTTCTGCATATTGACCGAAACGATTTGCTACCTCAGATCCTTTACATCAAGCCAAGCTTCGGATATTCCAACTTAAACTTAGTATACTTCCTTTCTAAAATCCCCCCATACACCTCTTCGGACTGACATGACCGACCGGCAGGCCGAAGCTCAGGCTATGACACCTCTCTCAATGACAAATGCCTGAGAAGATGAACCTCAGGGGCCGGCAAGCCGGTACCGTACTCTTCAGATGCTTGTACGCTCCGGCCCTACCGTTCCCCTGAGGCTCGGAAAAACCAACTAACTAACAAGCAACCTCTACCTTCCCCTTTTTGATCTCCAACACTTGCAACTAACATCATTTGCGTACAGTTTAATTTCACACAACAGAAACAATGCCATAACCGGCCTGCGAAAGCAGTGCGGAAACTCCTCAAAATATCCCCCAATAAACACAGAACTTTGCGCAAAGGAAAGCTCGGGTATTCGCCTTGAATACCCGGGCTTTTTCCGTGTAAACAGCCCCCGTGTCTCCACGGGGGCTTGTGGTTTATTTAGTTGCTTTGATGCCGACAGAGCTGCTCTGCGTAGAATTTGCGCAGCAAAAAAAGCTTCCCAAGGGCGGATTCAGATAAAGATAAATCGGTTTTGACCGGCTCTTTTCCGCCCATACTTCACAAAAATCTCCGGTAATACACAAAGTATTGCCGGAGATTTGTTGTTTTGTCTTGACGAAAAATAACTCTGTCAAAACTGCTGCGCACTCTGTAAAATTGAATTTTTCTCGAGGCAAGGCAAAGCTTGACGGGCATAATGGACATATATGGTCTAAAGCTTTAACGCAGCATCGGGGAAAAAGGCTTTTTACAGGGCGATTTATCCTTATCTGAATCCGCCCAGCGGGAAGCCTTTTTGCTATGCTTTATTCGTCGGATCCGTCCTCGTCGTCGTGGTCGAGGTCGAACTCTAACTCTGCGTCACATTCGGGGCAGCGGATGCTGCCGAAGTCGAGGTCGTCCTCATAGACGGTCAAGGTCTTGCCGCACTGCGGGCAGGTGACCTCATACTCGATCTCATCACCGCAGCCGCAGCAGCCGGAGCATTCGCCGTCGCAGTCATCGGGATCGTCATAATCGTCCTCGTCATCCTCGTCCATGTCGTCAAGGCACAGATCCTCAAGATACGCCATGTCCTCGCCGATATCATCGATGCTGTCGGCAAGGTCTGCGGCGGTCGCTTCGAGATCCTCGACATCGTCTGCAAGCGAGTCGAGAACATCGATCATTGCAAGCATGAGCTTGCCCTCGGAAGTTTCTCCGTCAATGCCGAGGCCCTCGGCGAGACCCTTCAGATATGCTACTTTTTCAGATGCGGTCACAAGTCAAACCTCCTTACTTTTAAGCCGACAGACGATAGAGCTCGACTTCCGTCAGCTTATTTGCTTTTTGCTTATTATCAATTATAGATAACTTATAACTTACTTTGCTCTGCCGAGATACTCGCCGGTGCGGGTGTCGATCTGGATCTTCTCGCCCTCTTCGATGAAGAGAGGGACCTTGATCTCTGCGCCGGTCTCGACGGTGGCGGGCTTGGTTGCGTTGGTAGCGGTGTTGCCTGCAAAGCCGGGGTCGGTCTCGGTGACGACGAGGTCAACGAAGAAGGGCGGCTCGACATTGAACACCTTGCCCTTGTAGGAGTAGATGGTGCATTCCATGTTTTCCTTGACGAACTTGAAGTTCTCGCCCAGAACGGACTCGTCAACGGGCTCTAACTCGTAGGTCTCGGGGTTCATGAAGTAATACAGATTGCCGTCGTTGTAGCTGTACTCCATGGTCTGGCGGTCGACGGTGGCATTCTCGAACTTTGCGGTGGGGTTAAAGGAAGTCTCGGTAACGGCGCCGGTGATGACATTCTTCATCTTGGTGCGAACGAAGGCTGCGCCCTTGCCGGGCTTGACATGCTGGAACTCAATGACCTGCATGACCTGGCCGTCCATCTCAAAGGTAACGCCGTTTCTGAAATCGCCTGCTGTGATCATATAGATAATCCTCCAATGTAAATTTTCTGTTTAAATGTCTTAACTTATGTATTCTACATTAAATAGCATAAATATGCAAGATTATTTTCTGCCCGAAAGCCGATTTTGCGCGGGTTTGCCGCCTTTTTCGCTTTTTCCGGTGCGTTTTTCAAAGGCGATCTGTATCATATACACAACAAACGATATCACGCCGAACAGATACAGGATGTTTCGCACCGACGCCGGAAAGCTCGGGACGAGCGCCTGCACTATCGCCGTGCCGAAGATGAACAGAAAGCCCATCACCGCAAGCGGCACCATGAGCTTACTGCGTATATCCTTGTCGTTGTCTTTCTTTTTGGGTTTGTTGCTTGCCATTTGCCGTCCTCCTCAAAGTATTATCAGGTTTTTATCCGCATGTGTTATGTTTTCGCAGCCGTCCTCACGCAGGATGAGCACATCCTCGATGCGGACGCCGAACTTGCCGGGCAGGTATATCCCGGGCTCCGCCGAGATGACAGCTCCGACGGGCATGATGGTCTCCGTTGAGGGAGCCGCCGGCGGCGCTTCGTGAATGTCGAGCCCAAGGCTGTGTCCGAAGCTGTGGCCGAAATATTCGCCGTAGCCGGCATCGGCGATGACATCCCTTGCGGCCTTATCTATGCTGCGGCCGGTAACGCCCGCTCTTGCGGCCTTGATACCGGCATGCTGGGCACGCAGAACCGTGTCGTACACATTTTTCATTTCATCGCTTGCATGGCCCACGGCGACCGTGCGGGTCATGTCCGAGCAGTAGCCATACTTTAAGCATCCGAAGTCCATGGTGACAAAATCGCCGTTTTGAACTAAAGCGTCGCCCGGCACGCCGTGCGGCATGCTCGAATTTTTGCCCGTTACGGCGATGGGGTCAAAGGAGTTGCCCTCGCCGCCGTGCTTTAAAAGCCGATAGGTTATCTCGGCGGCTATATCCCGCTCGCTGACTCCGGGCTTGATTATCTGCAAAACATCACTCAGCGCAAGCTCGGCTATCGCCTGGGCACGGCGCATATACTCCTGCTCCTCGGCGGTTTTCGACGCACGCAGGGAGCCGAAAATGTGCTGGCAGGGGATCAATTTCCTGCCCAAGAGATTTTCATAGGCAAGATACTGCCCGTGCGGGAGCGTGCCCTCCTCGCCGCCGAGACGCTCGACATGCTCGTTGTCAAGCTCCGTTTTTATCAGCTGCGAAAGGCGCTTGCCCGCCCCGAAAAGGCGGAGCGTGATATTATCCGCCACCGTCATTGAAGCCGCCTCGATATAGCGGGAGTCGGTGAACAAAAACGCACTTTTCCTCGTCACGAGCACGGCGCCGTCCGTAAACGCAAAGCCCGTGGCGTAGCGCTGGTTTTTCTCGTCCGTTATAAGCACCGCATCGAGCTCGGCGGCGATGAGGCTGTTTCTTATTGCTTCAACATTATTCATTTTATCATTCTTTTCCGTTTCGTTCAACACTGCGTATGTTTTTTTCAAATTTGCTTCTTGCGCCCATGACCTCGTGGCCGCAGCCGAGACAGCGCAGCTTGAAATCTGCGCCTATCCTGAGCACCTGCCAGCGCTTTTCGCCGCAGGGGTGCTGCTTTTTCATGGTGACTATATCACCGACCTGAATATCCATCTGAACCTCCGTCAGTGTTTTATCTCGTCCCAATATTTCTTCGCCGCCTGCTCTATCTTATTATCGCCGTAATCGTAGTAGCGGGCGTTTTTAAGCTCGTCGGGCAGGTACTGCTGCCGCACCCAGTGGCGGTCAAAGCTGTGCGGGTACTTGTACCCCTGCTCACGCTCAAAGCCCGTGCCGTCGGCATGGACATTCTGAAGCTCACGGGGCACGGGGCCTGTTTTGCCCGCCTTGACATCGGCGATGGCGGCATCGATCGCCATGATGCCGGAGTTTGACTTCGGTGCGGTGGCAAGGAAGATGCAGGCCTCGGCAAGCGGAAGCCTTGCCTCGGGAAGCCCGAGCTGAAGCGCCGAGTCAACGCAGGCCTTGACGATGGGCACCGCCTGCGGGTAGGCAAGGCCGATATCCTCGCTGGCAGAGCACAGTATCCTGCGGCAGGCGCCCACAAGGTCGCCGACCTCCAGAAGCCGGGCTAAATAATGCAGCGCCGCATCGGGGTCGGAGCCTCGCAGTGATTTCATCAGCGCCGATAGAATGTCGTAATGCTCGTCTCCCTCACGGTCATAGCGCATGGCGCTGCGCTGGGAGATCGCATCGGCGTCATTGAGGGTCAAGAGCACCTTGCCGTCATCACGCTTTGCCGCCGAGAACAGCAGCTCCACGGAGTTTATCGCCTTGCGCACATCGCCGCCGCAGGCAGAGCTTATCCTGCGCAGAACGCCGGGCTCTATCTCGGGCGTGACGGCGTTGCGCTCGGCGAGAATGTTTATCGCACGCTGCACGGCGGGCTCGACCTCGTATGCGGGGACATGCTTGAACTCGAACACGGTCGAGCGGCTCAAAATTGCGTTGAACACGCAGAAATAGGGGTTTTCCGTCGTGGATGCGATGAGCGTTATCCTGCCGTCCTCGATAAACTCCAGCAGCGACTGCTGCTGCTTTTTATTGAAGTACTGTATCTCATCAAGATACAGCAGCACGCCGCTCGGGGTGAGGAGCGTGTCGAGCTCCGATATTATCGCCTTTATATCCGCAATGCCCGCCGTGGTGGCGTTTAATTTTCGCAGTGTGCGGTTGGTTTTCTCGGCGATTATCCTTGCAACGGTGGTCTTGCCCGTGCCGGACGGGCCGTAGAATATCATGTTCGGTATCTGTCCGCTTTCGACTATGCGGCGCAGCATGCCGTTTCTGCCTAAAATATGCCCCTGCCCGACGACCTCGTCAAGGCTGGAGGGTCTTATCTCATCTGCCAGAGGCTTATACATTGCCAATACCTCGCTGTTGTGTTTTGGGTGAAAATGTGATATGTTTTTGCCGAAACGGAGTGATTTTATGCGCAGCAAAGAACAGGTTCTTGAGATAGTGCGGCTTTTGGAGGAGGAATATCCCCTCGCCGACTGCACGCTCGACTATGAAAAGCCGTATGAGCTTCTTATCTCCGTGCGTCTTGCCGCTCAATGCACGGACGCAAGGGTCAACATGATAACGCCCGCACTTTTTGAGCGCTTCCCGACGCTTGAGAGCTTCGCCGCAGCGAAGGTCGAGGATGTCGAGGAATATGTCCGCTCCTGCGGCTTTTACCGTGCCAAGGCCCGGGATATCGTCGCCTGTGCGAAAATGCTTGTCGAAAATTACGGCGGCAAGGTGCCAGACAGCATGGACGAGCTTTTGAAGCTTCCCGGGGTAGGCCGCAAGACGGCGAACCTCATCCTCGGCGATGTGTACCGCATCCCGGGCTCGACGGTCGTGGACACGCACTGCATCCGCATTTCAAACAGGCTCGGCTTGGTCGATAACCTCAAAGACCCCGTCAAGATAGAATTTGAGCTGCGCAGGCAGCTTCCGCCGGAGAAAAGCTCCGACTTCTGCCACCGCATCGTCCTGCACGGCAGAGCGGTGTGCACCGCACGCAAGCCGATGTGCGAAAATTGCTGCTTAAAGAGCGTTTGTCAGTTCTGCGAAAGCTGAATGTCTTTCTCGATGATTGCCTTCAGCCCCTGCTGAACGGCGGTCTCGAAGCCGAGCTCCTTGAGCTTGCACACGCCCTCGATGGTCGTGCCGCCCGGGGAGCAGACCTTGTTCATGAGCGCAACGGGGTGCTCGCTTGAGTCCATGGCAAGCAGTCCGCTGCCGACGACGGTCGCCGTGGCGATCTCCTCGGCCATGGGGCGGGCAAAGCCCGCACGCACGCCGGCCTCGGCAAGTGCGTCTATGTACAAAAGCACGAATGCGCCCGAGGCGCCGCCGAGTGCGCCGAATGCGGGAAACTGCGCCTCTTCGACATGATATATCTTGCCGACGGTCGAGAAAATGCCGTCGGCGATTTTTATATGCTCGTCCTTGGCGTTTTTGCCGCCGCAGATTGCGGTGACGGACGCCTTGACCTTGGCGTTTATGTTCGGCATAACACGCACGACGGGAACGCCCTTGCCGAGCTTTGACTCGTACCAGTCACAGCTTTTTCCTGCTGCAATGGTAATAACGAGCTTATCCTTTGTTATCGCTCCGGCAATTTCGTCAAGCAGCTTCGGCATGACCTGCGGCTTTACGCACAGCACGACGACCTCCGCTTTTTCCACGGCTTCGAGAGCCGAGGCACAGGGAATGAGCCCGTGGCGGTCACGCAGAGTGTTTGTCTTTCCTTCCGAGCGATTATATCCGTAAATGTTGTCGTTTTTGAATTTACCCGAGGCAGCCATGCCTGCGATAATGGCAGACGCCATGTTGCCCAGACCTATAAATGAATATTTCATGTTAAGCCGTCCTTTGCGTTTTATCGTTTTTTTATCATTTTAACATTATAAATTAAAATAGACAAGCTCTGCATGAATTTCTTGTTAAAAGCAAAATAAATTTCACAAAGGTATTGACAAATCGTGAATTGCGGTTATAATGGCGGTGAATTGAACAGAGCATGATAGAGGCGCGGTCGCCATCAGTAGCTTAGTAAAACGCCGGGAAGCGTTAAGCGAAAGGGGCCTCCGCCGAAGAGCCGATCATTTTCCCGAATGGCCGGTGTCTGGGACGCAGGAGAATATCCTGCGGACTGTCGCAAATGCGGAGAGCTGTCATGATCGGCATGAATTGTTTTTCCTGTTGAGTCATGAAGCGTCATGGCTCAATTTTTTTGTTCAAAAGAAAGGAAAAACCGTTATGGAATTCGTAAACACCTTCTGGGCGCTGGTCCCGCCGATAGTCGCAATCGTCCTTGCGCTTATCACTAAGGAGACCTTCAGCTCCCTGTTCATCGGCATTTTGGTCGGTGCACTGTTCGTCTCCAACTTTAACCCCATCGGCGCACTTGACGCCATGATCAAGAACGGCTTCACGGAAGCCATCACCGGTAACGCAGGTATCTTCATGTTCCTCGTTATCCTCGGCATCATGGTCGCTCTCGTTAACTCCACGGGCGCTGCCGCAGCCTTCGGACGGTGGGCGGCAAAGCATGTCAAGACCCGTGCGGGCACGCTGTTTGCAACCTTCGTTCTCGGCGTTCTGATCTTCATCGACGACTACTTCAACTGCCTGACCGTCGGTTCCGTCATGCGTCCGCTGACCGACAACCAGAAGATCTCGCGTGCAAAGCTTGCATACATCATCGACGCTACCGCAGCTCCCGTCTGCATGATCGCCCCCGTTTCCTCTTGGGCGGCAGCGGTCTCCGGCGTTGCCGAGGATCTGAACGCAGGCATCTCCGGCATCCAGCTTTTCATCCAGGCTATTCCCTTTAACTTCTACTCCCTGCTGACCTTCGTGTTCGTCATCGGCATGATCATCATGGGCTTTGACTACGGCCCCATGGCAAAGAGTGAGCTTGAGGCTCTCAAGGGCAATCTCGGTTCCCTCGGCGGCGACGAAGAGGTCGAGAATACCAAGGCAACTCTGTGGGATATGCTCATCCCCATCATCGTACTTATCATAATGTGCATCATCGGCCTTATGTATGTCGGCGGCTTCTGGGATCCCGAAAGCGGCGTCGCAGGCGACTTTGTCGGCGCATTCGGCAACACCAACGCATTCGTCGGTCTGCCCTGGGGCTCTCTCGTGGCAGTCGTTTTCACCATCATCTACCTCTGCTGCCGCCGTGTCACCACCTTCAAGGACGCAATGAGCTGCGTAGTCAAGGGCTTCAACGCAATGGTTCCCGCTATCCTCATTCTGACCTTCGCAGTTACGCTTAAGAACATGACGGGTCTGCTCGGCGCAGCCACCTATGTTGAGGGCGTTATGAAGGCCGCTTCCGCAGGTCTGTTCAATATGCTGCCCGCAATCATCTTTGTCGTTGCCTGCCTGCTTGCTTTCGCAACCGGCACCAGCTGGGGCACCTTCGGTATCCTCATCCCCATCGTCCTGCCTATCTTCAAGGTCGGCGATCCCCTGCTCATGATCGGCATCTCCGCCTGCCTTGCAGGTGCTGTCTGCGGCGACCACTGCTCGCCTATCTCCGACACCACCATCATGGCTTCCGCCGGTGCAAACTGCAACCACATCGAGCATGTCCAGACCCAGCTTCCGTATGCGATCACCGTTGCAGCACTGAGCTTCGTGAACTTCATCATCGCAGGCTTTGTCAAGAACGCATGGATCTGCCTGCCCATCGGCATCGTGATGACCATCGTTGTGCTGTTCATCCTCCGCTCCACCGTCGGCAAGAAGACCAAGGCAGTCGAGCAGTAATTAAAAAAGCTTTTAGCCTCGCTTCCAAAGAAGCGAGGCTTT
>ENA-UONV01000272-UONV01000272.1-human-gut-metagenome-genome-assembly--contig:-CS4-NODE-272-length-68566-cov-15.574535_pt1 | contig 68566 bp, 99 predicted proteins | sample MGYA00242461_ERZ724008 | MGnify/ENA metagenome assembly ERZ724008 | reverse complement strand
TCTCCTCTACCCCGAACATCCGGGAGAGCCGCCGCTGCAGCCGGGCGTAATCGTCCTCCAATGCAAGGTAGAGGACGGTGCCCTGATGCACCTCGTACTCCCACAGCGGAAGCCCCATCGCCACATGGTAGGCAAGCTGCCCCATGAAGAAGGACTTACCCACCTTGGGCGCACCTACAAAGAGGTAGGTGCCGCTGTACAGCAGGTCGTTCACGATGGGTCTCCGGGGTGGATATACCGTGTCGTACAGTTCGGTCATTGATACCGTATTCAGCCCGAAATTGTTTGACTTTTTCGCGGCTTGCAGATTGATTTGCTTGTCCGAATTTGTTATAATATTGGTGGTAATTTTATCAGACGACTGTACCGCATCTGCGCCAACAGATGCACCCGGTACGGTCGTTTTTCTATTGTCCGTCATTCGCATTCCTCCTTAAGTCCGTTCAACGTCAGAGCCACCATTTGCAGGGTCTCCAGCAAGTCCGGCGGGACTTCTTCATCCACGGCCAGCCGCTGCAATTCCTGATAGATCAGCTCCATCTGGCCTCGTAGGGCTTTGTAGACCCTTGGGTTGCCTACCACGGTGATCTCCCGGTCGGTCAGGCGGCGGATGATATACTCCTGTTTGGTCAGCCCGGAGAGCTTTACTTTGGCTTCCAGAACCTCGTCCTCTTCCGGGGACATTCGGAAGGCTACCACCTTGTTCCGCCAGCGGCCTTGCTGGTCGAGTACTCGTTCCATCTTCATCCCTCCCTTCGCTCCATGTCCAGCTTCTGCGCCATCTCCTGCTGCTTTGAGGGGAAGAGGTGGGCGTACTTATAGGTGATGTCCACGCTCTCATGCCCCACCCGGTCTGCGATTGCCAGCGCCGAGAAGCCCATCTCGATCAGCAGCGATACATGGGAGTGCCGCAGGTCGTGGATTCGGATGCGCTTCGCCCCGGCTTCCTTGGCTCCCCTGTCCATCTCGTGGTGCAGGTAGTTCTTGGTCACCTCAAAGATCCGCTGGTCTGGCTGAACTTTGTAGAGGGATTTCAGATAGTCTCTGATCTCGTCCGTCAGAAACTGCGGCATCTGGATGACACGGACGCTCTTGGGTGTTTTCGGGTCGGTGATCACATCCCGGCCTTTCAGCCTTTGATAGGATTTGGTGATGGAGAGCAGCCCCTTGTCCAAGTCGAAGTCTGCCGGAGTCAGAGCCAGCAGCTCGCCCTCCCGGATGCCACACCAGTAGAGGACCTCAAAAGCGTAATAGGATTGCGGCTTGTCCATCATGACTTCTGCGAATTTGAGGTACTCTTCTTTTGTCCAGAAGAGCATCTCCTTGTGCTTTTCCGACCCCATGCACCCGGCTGTGGATGCTGCGTTTGATTTCAGCCCGTAGAAACGGACGGCGTGGTTCAGAATGGCACTGAGCTGTCCATGGAGCGTCTTGAGGTAGGTCGGCGAGTAGGCCTTGCCGTTTTTGTCCCGGTAGTTCAGCATCTCGTTCTGCCATGCGATCACATCCCGTGGCTTTATCTCGCTGAGCCGCTTTTCTTTGAAATACGGTAAGATTTTCGTTCGGATGATGTGCTCTTTGGTAGACCAGGTGTTTTCCCGGAGTCGCTTTTTCTTGTCCGTGATATAAATTTCCACAAAGGCTTCAAAGGTCATGGTCAGGTCTGCTGCCTGCTGAGGAAGGAACTCCCGCTCCCACGTCAGAGCGTCCTTCTTGGTGGCAAACCCCCGTTTCAGCTTCTTCTGCTTCACACCTTGCCAGTTCTCAAAGTAGAAGGAAGCGTACCATGTGCCCTGTTTGCTGTCCTTGTAGGCTGGCATCCTATCACTCCTCTCCTGCCCCGTAGATTTTCTCCTGATAGTACCTCCTGCTCACCCGGCCTCCCACGGTCGTGTAGCCCTTGGCTCTCAGTTCTTCGTTCCACTGGGCGATCATCTTGTACGCCAGACCCTGCGAGATGTCCAGCTCCTTTGCCAGCTCGTCTGCCTTGATAAAAATGCTGTTTGCCATTTTTTGTCCTTTCCTTGTCGGTTTCGTTTCGGTGCCGCTTCATCCTCGCTGACTTCCGGCAGGCATATCCCCTTTGCGGTGCTGTGCCGTCCCCTTGCGGAGCGCTCGCTTCCTTTCGGAAGGTCTTGGCGGTTTGGGTCAGTTTGGCGGTCATTCAATTTTACTAAGCATTTTTGCTTATCTTTTTGTGTTCTCATTATACTAAACACATTCCGTTAAGTCAAGAGGTTTTCGGGTAAAATCTTAAACTTTTTTGTTTATTTTCTATTGCACCTCCTGTTTTTCTGTGCTATACTGGGTTCAACAAATATGTTTAAGTCAGGAGGCAATCGCATGGCAGTCGGTGACCGCATCAAACGTGCCCGCAACCTCCGAGGTATGACCCAGAAAGAACTGGGCATTGCCATCGGGTTTGAGGAGAAAAGCGCAGACATCCGCATCGCACAATACGAAAGCAACACCCGCACTCCTAAAGAAGAGTTGCTCCGCAAGATTGCGGAGGTGCTGGACGTGAACTACCGTTCCCTCTATGAGCCGACCCTGTACGCCGCAGAGGATGTGATGTACACTCTGTTCGAACTGGATGAGCACTATCCCGGCACCCGGCTCTACGAGGTCACAGACACCACCGACCCGGATTTCCCGGAAAAGCACATGGCAGTCAGTTTCCGCTATCGCCTGCTGGATGAGTTCTTAAAGGAGTGGCAGCTCCGTAAGAAGCAGCTCCGGGAGGGCGAGATCACCAAGGAAGAGTATCTGGAATGGAAGCTCAACTGGCCTCAGACCGCCGACGGCTGCGGCCGGTACGAGCCGAAGAAAAAGTGGCGTAAAGAATAAAAGACACAAAAATGCCCTCTGAAAAACTTACCGTTTCTCAGAGGGCATTCTCATGTCTCTCTTTATGAATAATCGCCTGATAGTATCAAAGCAGTATCAGAAAGCCTTTCGGCTCTCAAAATATTGCATTTCATCAGCACTTTTCAGGGTTTGCAGATTACTCGAGCTCGATTCTGGAAAGCTATTTTCTGGTTGTAACAGGTACAGTTTCCCAGTTTGGCGAAGTGCATTTTCCACTCCGTCCATTGTGTATTTTTGACTACAACGAAAATTGCTGTCAAAACGATGTCACGGCATCAAGCAGACCGCTTCGTATCGAGAGCTTTGACTTCTTCAACGGACAGGCCCATCGCATCAGCGATTTCCTCGTAGGACAACTTTCCACCTAAAAGCAGCCGCTTGGCCGCCTCAATCGCCTTTCTTCGTTCGCCTTCTTCTCTTACTTCTTCAAAAGCTCTGCACATAGTTGCCACTCCTTTCGTGTCCTCTTTGAAATAGCGTACCCGGTTTGCGAGCACAGAAAAACACATATCATTCGGATTTTTGCAGGAAAAATCGTGCATCAAGCGGCCCAACTGGGACTCGTCCTTGATTTGGGAGTTCACATAGATAATATGTGCTTCATCCCCGAAATCTTCCCCGGTCTCCCGGATGATGCGGTCAACATGGTAAATCGGCAGGTTCTTCTTCAGCACATCATGTTCGGTGATGAAGATAACATAGGTCTCATTCAGCGCGTTGTACGCATCGCCTTTCTGAGTCAGGTTCGCATCCAACAGACTACTGTTGTACCTTGCCCGTTTGACACCAGCACCGCGGTCGCTGCGCTGGACTTCGATGTTATAAGCTCGGTTCGCTTCATCCACGGCAAGAATATCCAGCCGTACCGAACGGCCCTGCAAATTGTTCAGGTCGTGCTGGCCGTGAACTTCCTGTATCGTCAGATCATCACGGTCAAGAATGATTTTGAGCAGGAACTCGGCGCATTCTTTGTCCTCAAAGACCTTGCTCATGAAATCATCATCCATAAGCCGCAGGTCACGAATGCGCCGCATATCCTCTTCATGCTTCCGCTCAAAATCCAACTCCTGCGGCGTCTTATTCTCTCCCATCGGCTCACCTACTTTTATTTTATATAACACTTGAATGAATCATTTGTTACATAAAGAATACCACAAAATCGTACTTTTTTCAAGGTGGCACAAAATTCACCCCGGAGAACCATCAAATGCTCCATTCAACTGCCATATACATTATTATAAAACATTTGTTTCATACAAGTGTCATGCAACAGAAAAAGGACGACCCGAAAGCCGTCCTTTCCCTTATGTACCGACTTTTGACTCCATCGCGGGTTTTTCAAAGCCAGTGCGATTCCGTACCCTTGGTTCAGGATTCGGAACCCGTACCAGTATTTCGTTCGGTTCGCAATCAAGCGCCTCGCAGATGAGGTCCAGATGATTCAGATTCATCCTCTCCGCGATTTCGTTGTAGTAATCACTGATTGTGGTTGGCCGAATGCCCGTGGCGCGTGCCAGATCTGCTTGCGTCCATTTCAGCTCGCCTAGCTTCCTGGATAGTAAAATTCTAATCATTCTCGCTCGCTCCTCATACGATAAAGATAACCTGTTTCTCCAGAAAAATCAGGAAATTGTTAGATTATCACATATCTTGTTATTTTTATCGTAACCGGGCGGGAATTTTCTATTCGATAAATCAGTTTGTTGTGTGAATACAGAAGATTGCTCGCTCATTTGGCACTATCGTTAGTGCTTTAAGCAAACAAACCCGACTATACAAAAATCCCCCTGCACCAAGATGCAAGGGGACTCACCCACCACTCTTTATGAGCCGATGAGCCAATCACTCTCTGGCTTTGCGATAAGCCGTGCATTATTGTACGCCATATCTAATGTCAAACAGGTGTGACCCGTATAAACACCTTCACGAGCGCCAACAGCCAGTGACAGATCAACCTTTTGAGGATCACCCAAACTGATAGGCAAGAGAAACTGAATACGTTCATGGTAATACTGCGGCACCGCTGCCTTATAGTTTTCTTTCACACGAATTTTAGCGTACTCTAATGCTGCACGAAACAGCATTGGAAGATTACTCATATTTCTATACTGCACAGGAATACGCTGTCGGTTTCTTTCATCTTCCAAAATATGGTCGATGTTAATACGCATTTCAAGGCGTGTATCAAACATCAAATCTGAAATGCTATCGAAATAGCTCGCACGCTCCGGAAGCGGTGAAATTTTACTTAGTTCAATTGATGATTCTTTATAAAATCCTTTAAGTTTCCACTCTGCAGCACATTTCATATCGTTTTTATCAAAGAGTGCAAAAATCGGTTCAAAGTTCGGTGTAAACAAACCCGTATTAAAGCATACATTCTTTTTCGAAGTATATATGTAGTTTCCTTCGGGAGACGCTTCTTGCTGTGCGCGTAGGCGGTTGAATGTATGGTAAACATAATTTTCCAAAATTATGTTCTTCCGAGGACTAGGAGTCTGAACATAGCTCCAACGTTCCGGACGAGCCATATCAGCCAGACCTTGAATAGCTGGAGCAAACTCTCCTAAGTATGCAAATTTTCTGAGCGGTGGAACTGAATATCTTGACATATAATGTCTCCTTTCGTGACGAATCGTAACGAAAAGCGGCATTTCATTACTCAAAGACTTGACTTTTTGTGAATCCTTTTATATAATAATTTTAGGAAACGTTGTAAGCCGCTATTCCGTTAATATTTTAATGCTTGCAGTAAATAAGTTATAGAGAGACACCGCAACGAGCAAGTTGAGTTGGTGTCTTTCTCTTTTTAACAGCCTCAGTTGTTATTCTACCACATTCTTTTGTTGTTTACAACCCTCAACAAAAACCCCCGTCACCTGTTTCGGTTTTTCATCTGACAGGTGACGGGGGTGTTGTCATTTGTTCCGAGTATTCAGTTCAGCAAGCTGCCGCTGGTCGGATTCTCTGTACCGTTCATCCACGCCCTCCAAATGGGAGAGACAGCGTTTCAGCTCTCCGTTCCAGTAAATCTGCCCAGTTTCCGTTTCCATCCGCTCAATGCCGGCACAAATGCAGGATAGCAGGTCGAATGTAGCCTTGCGGCTGTCCATCTGCAAAATATACCGTTCACGACGCTGTTCATCTTCCCTTTCGCGCTTCTTTGCCGCACGGTCTGCCGCGCCCTTGATAAGAATCTGATTCACGGCAAAGGAAATCGCGCCGCCCAAAACAGTCCCCAAGAACGCCAGCGCCGCCAAAAGCCACGCCGGAACGGTGACAGTAAACACTTCGGCTGTTCCTGCAAGCACCTGTATCCTCCTTTCAGTCGTCGGTGAGTGTCAGCAATTCGATCCATCTCGTAACGGGGAGACGGTCTAAGAGCCATTCCACACACCGTTTAAGCATCCTTCAGCACCTCCAACCCTGCCTTGGCTGCATTAAAGGTCACCTGCACCACTTTCTGAATCAAGCTGTCCGTGACCAGAAAGCGCAGAGGGGCCGGCACCTTTTCACGAAGCCACGATACGACGACTGCCAGACGTGCTTCGCCCAGCTTGGTGCCGACGAACTCTTTTTCAGCCTTGGTGATGGCCTCAATCGCCCATTCGGCCAGCAGCGCTTTGTACCCCAAACGAATCATGCAGGCCGAAACAACGACCAGCGCCACGGCCATAATGGCAACCGTAATGATAGTAGCAGTATTCATACCGTATCCCCTTTCTCATAACAGCTTGGAAAGCGCCGCCTTTGTCTGCGTTCCAACGATGCCGTCCGCAGTCAGATTGTGCGCCGCTTGGAATTCTTTGACAGCTTTTTCAGTTCTTGCGCCGAAGATTCCGTCTTTGTTGATGCCCAGCACCCCTTGGAGTGCGGCATTATACAGCCGTTGCGGATAGCCGCTGGTCGGCTTCTTCAGATTTCCGGGGCCGAAGATTTCAGCCGCCCAGTTGGACGTATATGCCGTCGAACCGGGCATGTTGGGAATCCCTGCATATTGATACACCGACACATAGCCCGTCTTGATGTCGTTGATGCGGATTTCCCAGTGCAGGTGGCTTCCAGTGCTGTGGCCCGTGCTTCCCTCAACACCGATCAGGTCCCCCGGCTTCAGCTTTTGGCCTGCGACCACGTTGATTTGCGACAGATGCCCGAAATACATATAGTAGTCCGTGCATCCTACCCGAAGCACAACGCGCTGGCCAAAGCCCTTTCTGGGGAGCATTGCGCACTCCCATCCAGCGCGAATAACCGTGCCGTATACAGGGGAGTAAATGTACTTGTCTCCGATGCCCACGAGGTCATAGCCTTGGTGATATGTACCATCCGACCTTAGATGCCTATACGCTTGCGATACTCTGAATGTGTTCTTATACGGGGAAATCATTTCTATCCACCTCCATCTTAAACATTTAGATGTTCACTTTTCTTTCAAGTCGTTATGAAGCGGAACTTTTTTGACTATTATAGTACCTGTGAATTGCTTCAATTCGGTAACTTGCTTGTCTCCGGTGAGCACAGACGCTCCCTCTGTGATGGTGGCATTTTGGGTAAGGCTGAGCTTGCCGGTCAAGGTGGCCGTTTTGCCCATCCAGCTTGAAAAATCACTGCAGCGTGCTCGGTGCGTCTTTCAGGTTGTGCACGATGCCGTACCAGCGGCAGTTCGTCTGTGTGCTCAGGTCCACATCGCTGAACTTGGTCACGCCCGAACCGTTGATGTCCGCGCCAAAGACCTTGTACATCGCCTGCCCGGTCGGGTTGGCCGGGAAGACATAGGCTGGCAGGTCGGTGGGCCAGGTATCGGCAGCAATATACCATCGGAAGTTCGTGATATAGGCAAGGGTCCGCCCGTCGTAGAATTTGAATCCTCTCTGGTAGGTGTCGCAGTAGCAGTCCGAGAAGCGGGGGCCGTTCACGCGAATGTACGCAAAGACGGTATCTTCCATCAGGGCCTTTTGGGTATCGTGGTCGCTGTGGTCGAAATCGTAGCACCAGGCGTGGATGTTGTGGAAGATGCTGCTGCCGTTGCACGAGAGCGCTGTCTTCACGTTCAGGATGACGATATCGGTGTACATGGAGTCGCCGGTGTCGTAGATGCCCACTGCGTACTGGTATATCAGCGACGTCTCGATCAGGCAGTTGCGCACCATCAGCTCATACGAGAGGTTGCTTGCCACCAGACCTTCCGTCTCCATGGACGCATCCTCGAATTTGCCGCAGATGCCGTACCGCTGGAAGTTCTGGATGGAGATGTGGTCGATCAGGGTGCATTTCTGACGTGCCACGGCGATGCAGTCGTCTGCCTTGAAGTTCGCGTTGACCTTGCCGTTGCCCCGGATGAACATGTCCTGACGAGGGTGCCCAATGGGAGTCATTTTGCCGCGGATCTCGATAAAGCGGTTCACTTTGGTGGCCGCCGTGCACTTCAGCTCAGCGTTGTCGAGCACCATATAGCAGAAGTCGATCACCAGCTTGCCGGAAAACGCATACACGCCCTTCGGGAAATACAGCGTTTCGCCGGGGCGCGCGGCCACCAGATCGTTGAATGCGGCCAGGTTGTCGGTGGTTCCGTCACCCTTGAAGCCGTAGTCCAGCACGTTCAGCATTCCGCTGCCGCCTGCGCTCAGAGAAGTGCCATTCAGGTCGTATACCATATCAGTTTGCCTCCATCAGTGTCGTGATCTGTGCATCGGTCAGCGCCGTGTCAAATACCCGGAAATCATAAACCGTGCCATTGAAGAACCGGTCCTTTGTCGTGCCGTCTCCCCAGCCCGCACCGAGGAGCAGCGGATGCTCCACCGTCTTGTTCGCAGCATAGTTCGGGATATTCTTCCATTCGGTCATGGAACCGTAAGACAGGAACCGGAACTGCGTCCCCTTGATCTGGAGCAGAAACTTCATTTTCTTCCCGGATTCAATCTTGACAAAGTGACTGGCATAAGTGAACACGTTCACGCCTACCGTTCCATTGGTCCATGTGGCAACTATAATGCCCCTTCGATCATCGGTGGAATCGGTGAAGCAATCAAGCAACGTTGTCACCGTATTGACCGCACTGTCTGCTACCGTAAAGGTGGCATACACCGTCAGATTCATGCCAGTGTCAATGGTTGCGAATGGCTTGATCCCGGTGTCGATACATTCCTTATTGGCCGGTACAAAGGTTTTCTGAGCTTCCAGTTTATAACGCGGCGTCGGCAGAGTGCTGCTGGGAGTATCGGTGGTATCGCCGAGGCCCGCCGCCAGCAGGGCCTTGACCTGTGCGTCCGTCAGCACCTTGCCATATACCTGGAAGTCGTACACCGTGCCGCCAAAGTAGAACTTCTTTTCCGTGCCATCTCCCCAGGCAGCGCCGATGAGCAGGCTCTTGGAGACTGTCTTGCCGGTCCCGTAATTCGAGATACTGCTCCAGGCACCGAATGTCCCGTCCTGGGTCATACGATATTTGCCGCCCTTGATCTGAATGGCCAGCTGCAACTTGGTGTCGTCCACCAGAGTGTTCGATGCCCCGGAAGATTGATAGACGTTGACACCGAAATTGCCGTTCCCCCAAGTGCAGCCAAAGACACCGCGCTGATCGTTGCTACTATTACTGAAGCAGTCGAACAGTGCAGCCGGGGAACTGCCGTTGTACGTGCCCGCCGCAACCGAGAACGTTGCAAGCAATGTCAGTTCCATCGAATCGTTCACAGTTTCAAACAGCTTCAGCCCAGTGTCAATGAACTCTTTCTTGGATTGCACGAAGGTCTTCTGCGCGGCCAGCATGTAGAGCGGAGTCGGCAGACCGTTGCTTGGGGTATCGGGTTTGCGAATTGGCATATCGATTCCCCATTCTGTGCACAACTCTTGTAGCGTAGCTTGCATTGTGGCATTGCTGTAGGCCGCATTAGCAAACAATGTTGCAACCAGTTGCTTGGTCTTTTTAGTAATTCCGGCCTCCTCTGTATTGCCAGCGTTCTTCTGCAACTCGTTAATGGCTTTCGCTGCATCTGCAATGCCCTGTTCAATGTGCATCATATTGGCTGCATACACGGTGGTCTTCCCGTCAATCCAGCTCTGTTTCTCGTAGGTCATTATCATCCCTCCCGAACACGGTTTTCAATGATATGATTGGCTTGATGTTTGACTTTTGCGCCATAATGGCACATACGATCTTCCTCCTATCAGCGTGGTCAAAGATTCATATAATAGTAGCTGGTCATACTGCCTCCGATATGACTATACCGTGCCAAGAACCATTTTCCCGATAGCAGCTTTGCCGAGGGTTGCAGTAGTACTAGAGGTAACTGTAGTGCCTGAACCCATTCCCCATTCTTCCCGCAGTGCATTGTAAGTTGCCTGCATAGCTGTGTTTTTATATGCGGCGTTTTCGAACAGAGTCAAAATGTATCCCTTCGCGTTATTCGAGATGCCATCTCCGGCAGAAGGGCCGAGTGCAAAGATTTTGTCTGCAATCTCAGTCACTTTATTGGCTTGTTCTTCTATGGTGTTGGCCTTTTCTTCTATAGATTTTTCAATGCTTTCTGCTTCTTTTTTGAGCTGAACAATCGTTTCAGCTTTGAGTTCGAGAGCTTCAAGCTCGGATTCGGGGATTCCAGCAAGCAAACGCCAGGAGTCATCATTGTCAAGCATATATACTCGTGCTGTAGCGACACAGTATGCAATGCTTGTCTTGTGAGCGTATTTCTTAACTCCTGACAAGCCTCCTCTTGTCGTGCTGGTTGGAAGGTTATCAATGTCGGCGGGCTTGTCGCACATGAACTTATACCAACAGTCCGTCTCGGATTCGAGCTTTTTTTCAACGACCAGAATCGCCACGTATCCTCTCCTCCTTTTCCTCAGCTTTTTTCTCTAGCGAGAACAGTTCCTCAGAAAGTTCTGCTCCGATGATTTCTTCAGCTTCTTTTTGAGGAAGATAGATTTTCTTTGGCTCGACATCGCCAATTTCTAAACAGCGCTTGTTCTGGTAGTAACAAGCTGACAGAACACGAGCTTTGTGGGCGTAGCAAATTCCCGTATACCGTTTGTTTGCTGTCCCGTAAAGCTCATAGTTGTATCCGCTGCACCAGCCGCACCCTCTTGCTACCGGGCAGTGGATACATTCATCTGTTGACTGGCTCGTCAGTGTGATGCTGTCCAGTTCTTCCTTAACTTTTCGTTGCTGCTCCGTAGAATAAAGCCCGTTATGGCAGTCTCCAAAACAGACCTTTGATGCTTTTTCTTCTCCGATGGAGATTGGAGCATAGCGAATGCAGGGGTACGCCTTGCCATCCGGTGCAAAGGCCAGCATGTTTCCCGTGCCGCCGCAATAATTTCTGTCGTCGGCAGGGTCATTTGGGGTCCCGATGTCTGCCTCTAAGATTGAGATATACGAAAAGCATCTGGTCTCAATCAGCCAATTGGAGAGATTCCGAAGTTCGGAGTAGATTTGCGCAGCATCATCGCGCGTATAATTCGGCTCGTATGCAAAATTGCAGTTAATGACTTCGCATCCCTCAGCAACCATCATCTTGATGCTCGGCATGATGTACTGGATAGACCCCGGAACAAAGGTCATCTTGGAGTTGTACCAGCCATATTTCTTTCCGTCCTGAAAAGCGCGATAGGCCGTATCAAATGACCCGATTCCATTCTTATCCACCCGGAAAGCATCGTGGAGTTCCTTGACCCCATCGATGGAGACCGTCACAGACATCATATCGTGGTATTTTCGGAACAAATGTTGTGCTTCGGGTGTGAACCAGAGTTGACCGTTTGTGGCAAAGGAGATGCGCGAAAATGGAGCGATCGGGATATGTTTTCTCCAGCATTCCGCGATGAAGTAGTCGCATATCTTTTCGATGAGCTCAGCCTGAAGCAAAGGCTCCCCACCGATGAAATCGAGGACGATTCCCTTGGTTTTCTTGCAAATAAAATTGCCATCGTCCTTTTCATACAAGTCCAGAATGTAGTCAATGATTTTTTTGCCGGTTTCGAGCGTCATGGACTGGCAGCTTTTATGGTTCTCATAGCAATATGAGCAGCGAAGTGTGCAGTCGCCAGTGATTTGGAATGTCACACCACGACTGACACGAAAATCGCCATCCTCGGCAGTTCCGAAAAGCTTGCACAGGTAATCTGCATAATCACGAGCGCTCGCGGGTTTTTCTTTCACCATGTACAAGTCACTTCCATTCTGTCGAAATCGAACTCATAGCGCATATCCGGAGGCACAGCCCCAATCAAAGATGCGAAGAGCTCATTTTGAGCCAAGGAAAGCTCAATGTACGTAGTCTGGTACAGCTTTTGGTTTTCTTCGATCATGGCTTTCAACTGCTCCGAAGGAGCCTCGGAGTACGCCCTTGCCAAGATTGAAATAAACGATCGGTAGCTTTTGCAGATGTAATTCAGCCTCTCGATTTCGAGGCTTTCCTGTGCCGTAAGCTGGAATTTCTTTTTATTCGACTTTTCCATATGTGTCTATCCTCATATCATCAAAATGCGGCATCTTTGCATCGACAGCTGCATATTGTTCACTTGCCTTCGAAAAAGCCACCAATAGCTGTAAGAAGGTGTGGAGTTCTCGGCTCTGATCCTTGGAAAGAAATCCCAGAATGGCATTGCCAAATACATACATTGCAAGGATGCGTTCGTCGGAATCAAGGCTCAGAGAGGCAATCTTCTGAAGCTCTTCATTGTCGAATGGAGCAAGGTCTTTGATATGAAGCGCACCATCCGGAAAAGTGTTTACAGCAAGGGCATAGCTGAACAGCTTTTTCTCAGCATCGGATTCAAACTTTTTCTCACAGGCCAGCGCCATAGCGCAGATAACCTTCTCGATGTACTTGCTCCACGCAATGAAGTCTTTTGTGTTGGGGTTCTGAAACACCGACAAGTATGCGAAGCATCGAGAGAACCTGTTGCCCTGACGCATCCGCTGGCAAATCGTAAAGTCTTCTGGAACAATGCTTTCTTGCAGCATCAGTTTACACAGGGCTCGATTCCGTTTATAAAAAGAGTCTGTCTCTGCTGCTCTGACCTGAAATGTGATAGGTTCCATCATTAACTCCTTAAAATCACCAAAGCCCTCCACAATTCGAACAGGAAAAAGCGCAGTTTCCGGTACAGGAGTTTCCACCACAGCCACCGGAACACTGCCCTGCACAGTCACCGCCACAGCCAGAGCAGCTACCAGCACAACTGCCACCACCACAGCTTCCACTGCAGCCATAGCAGCCGCCGGAACAGCCGTTCGAACAGGCCATTTGACAGCTATCGCCACAGCCGCCTGTGCATCCGCCACTGCACGAAGTGTTACAAGAACCAGTACAGCTCCCCGTACATGTGTTCGTGCAGGTATTGTTACAACCTCCCGTGCAGGTGTTCGTGCAAGTGTTGTTACAGCTTCCAGTACAAGAGCCGGTACAACTTCCAGTGCAAGAACCAGTACAGCTGCCCGTACATCCACTGCAGGTGGAGTAACAGCCGGAGTAACAAAGACCCGAACAGGACGCAGCGCATCCAGTGTCTCTGCCGCCAGCTGGGTTCTTCCGTGACAGCTCATAAATTTTTGCTGACGCAGCATTCAACGTGTCGGCAGTAACAAGGCTATGAGAGGCCTTGGTATAGTTGCTTCCACAAATTGCATCAACCGGCTGGGTAATTTTCCGAATATGTTCATCGAGAACCAAACCGCTTCTAGACGGCTGCGTTCCATAATCATAGGAACTGCCGTTATATTGTGTCATCGAGCCAACACTCGCCGAAGTGCTTCGACGTGAAATTTCTGATTTTACAAGTTTTTTCAGAGCAATGTACTCATCCGGTGAGATTAAAGCTCCTCTTGTAGACATAACATCACCTTCCTACTCGAATGCGCAGTCTTCGCACATCAGTTCTGTCATCGCTTTCAACGGCGTAACCTACAACGCAGTAGGAAGAATATTGCTCGTCCTTTCGCGCTGCTCGTCCGACTCCGGGGATGTCAGAGGGCAAAATAATATCCCCGGTGCAGATTGGCCCGGTCACTCGTGTCATAACACGCCCGGCCAACGCAACAGGGATATACTTTCCAATATTCTTTTCGTGGTAGTCTTCCGTATCAGATGCGTATTCGCCGCCGATCAGCATCGCGTACTCGTCAGAATGAACTCCAGCGATCATCTTACACCGAACATCCGCACGAACATAACGTTCGTTTTGGCTGGTGACATCAAGTGCAATGATGTCACCAGGCTCGGTCTCCCCACCGCGTGGGAACCATTCCGCATAGTCGTTATAGACTGCGCCGTAACATTTGGAGAAATTGGCTACGCCGGAGGTGTTGATGTAATAGGACGTGTTACCGAAGGAGACAGTACCATGAAACGTACCGCCGCCGGTCGGCATAGCTCCGATGTTGCTGCAAGCACCAGACGCGGATGATGAACCAGTTCCGCCCCGCGCGATTGGAAAAACGCCAGAGTTGATGTCAGATGCAGCGTGGCCATGCTGCTTCGGTGCCGCGCCAAGGTTCTCGCGAGCGGCATCTCTGTTACTTGAACCGGTTCCACCCTGTTCAATTGGAAAGACACCAGAGTTGACTTCAGACGCAGAATGTCTATGCTGTTTTGGTGCAGCGCCAAGATTCTCACGGGCGGTATCTTTATTGCTTGAACCGGTTCCGCCCCGCGAGATCGGGAAGACGCCAGAGTTGATTTCAGATGCAGAATGGTTGTGCTGCTTCGGAGCAGCACCAAGATTCTCACGGGCGGTATCTTTATTGCTCGAACCGGTTCCGCCCCGTGCGATTGGAAAAACGCCAGAGTTGATGTCAGATGCAGGATGACTGTGCTGCTTCGGAGCAGCACCAAGATTCTCGCGGGCGGCATCTTTTTCACTCGCACCAGTGCCACCATGTGCAATCGTCAACACTCCGGAATTGATATCCGAAGCAGCATGATTATGCTGTTTTAAGGCAAATGCTTCGGCATGTTTTCCGTCTAATAAATCCGCATCACAGCCGACCATCAGTCCATAGGGCTTCAGAAGTTCAACAATTGCGCTTGCAGTAAAGCTCACTTTTGGCAAGGCATCATTGGCGGTTCGCTGAATGTCGGTTACATTGCCGAACATTTCCTTCAGGATTGCATTGATGATATAAAAGACGCGGTTGAACTGTTGCGCTGTCGGGACTCCGTTGACACCTCCGACAATAGCGGCCCATCCACCGGTCCATTCTTCAACTGCAATAGGAGCCTGAACGCCGTTCGCAGAAAAAAGGTTCTGGATATATTCGTTCAGATCCGTCGCTTTTTGGTCTGCCATAGTATCAATTCCCTCCTATCACATTATCGACTGGGCGAACTTTCCCTTTCCAAAGCCGCATACATTCGGGTTCAAATCAGAAAAACCGAACGTATCGGTGTCCTTTGTTGAGAGAGAAGTCCTAACTTTTACGCCTGCGGGATGAATTATCAAATCGTGTGTGCCGAGCAACGTCATGACGATGTCGGAAAAAGGTGCAGAAACAGAAAGGTAAAATGTTGCAGGCGTGTCGGTTCGCTCGCTGTATAGAACCTGTGTCGCACCAAAGATTATTTTTGTGGCGTTGATGATATCGTTCGGTGTGCACCGGCAGGAATTGATATACGCTTTATACTTGAGCGTGATGCTGTATATTTTATCGTCGTCGGCGAGTTCCCGACTTCCAATCATTTGGCCGGCTTCATGTCGTGTGAGACCTACGAGTTGACCAATGCGGTCAAGCTGAACGCCACTGCACATGTCAATGTAATTCAGAAGTTCAAATTCATCGAACTCAGCTGTGAGTTCATCGAACTCAGTTGAGAATGCTTCCAGGAAGCCATCAATTACTGAAGGATTCTCTCCGCCAGTCGAAAAAGCTTCCGCACTTAATTCTTTATATGCCATTTTTAACCTTCACATCAAATAGAACGCTGCAAAATCCATTTTCCGGTAGAATCCTTTTTATACGTTGAGGGCGGGTCGGCTACAAAAGCCAAACTTCCCATAGCGCCATTTTCCGGAATGGATTTCAAATCATCTACACTATCGCATGTATAGTCAACAAAATATCCAACAGCGAATGAGCCAAGTCTGAATTGCATTGGGAGTTTTGCTCGCATTTCCTCAAATGATGAAATCATGATACTTTCACAATCCTTATCCCATTTGCGACGATCAACGGTTGCTGCTCTTTAGAGACAGCAACAACGCCAACTGCCATACTACTATCCTCAACACTGCTGACATCAGACTTCTCGTTCAGCGTTCCTCGGATTTCGACATAATCCACACCAGAGATATTCTCCAGAATTGGGCGGATGAGCCTCTGAAGACGAATGGGTTTTCCCACTTCAGGGCTCTCGTTGGACAACAGCGCTTTGATTCTTTCCTCGTAGTCATCATCAAGTCCACCAGCACTTGTGATTTTTATGGACAGCAGCAGGTAAACTGTTTTGACTCTTGTGAATTCGAGGTATTGACTGTTCCCGTTCATATCGGTCGCATAGGAGTAATAAGACCCATATGCGCGGATTCCGGCAGCTTTATTTTTCCAGATTACATTTGCGACTGCGGCATCCGAGCCTCCCTGGACAACGATTTCAATGCTGTGCGGAGGTCGGCCATCAGCATCAGTCTCATCTGTGTCGTTCTGGTAGCCTGTGGCATATGTGACACCTTCCACATCGCTGTACAGAATGGAAACGATACTTGCCACAGTTCCATGAGCTCGGTTCGCCAATCGGTCAATGTAGGACGAACGGGCTTCAGCATCAGTTTGCTCCAGGTGGCCAGAATTAGGAGTGATTCTGTTTGCTACAGATTCAAATCCATCAATATTCGTCACGATTTTTGTTATCGTGTTATTGGCGTGGATGAAATTTCCGTAATCGACGCTTTCGAATAAGATATTGCTTGTCACACGGACGATAGTGACATATTCACAGGTGCTCGATGAAAAGCTGTCCGATTCCTTGGCGCCGGTCAGTACGATGACATTTTGGTCCTTCTCGTTGCTTACTGTTTTGACAGAAACGCCAAAGCTCTCAAAAGCTTTGAACCCCTGAAGTGCTGCAACCATTTTATTTATGGCGTCATCATAAGAGGTCACAGTCAGCTTTTTGGAGAATTTGGAGCTTGAAGACACCGTTCCGACGTCTCCAGAAGTTGCATTTCTCTCGATGCTGAAGGAGAATGTGAAGGTTCCACTGATGTTGTCAATTGGCTGAATGGTAAGACTTGCCCAGTTTTTTATTGTGATGGTTCCAATACTTGCGCACTGAAACTGCCGAACTGGAGATGTACTGGTCTGGACGAGTGCACCGGCTGGAATGGTGGTTCCTTCCTTTCCAGTACAAGAGAGGAGATATGTGGTGCGAGCTTTTCCGATTCGGCTGACGCCGCCGATTTGCATACAGCGGTCAAGGGCAACGCCTTCAGCAGTCAGCGGGAAGAGGTTTTCGTATCCATGAGAATAATCCTCCCAAACCGAGGCGATTTGGTCACAGAAAATCGTTGTCAAAACATTCAGGATGCTCTGCGGATTTTCCGACGGATCGACGCCAATGTTTTCTTTGAGAGCACCACACACAGAAGAATAGATTTCATCCAGACGCTTCAATATGAAGCCCTTGGATGTAATGCCATAGTCACCCAATTTTCAGATTCACCTCGCTTTCAATTTCGCCTTCTGTTGAATTGACTTCAAACTTGCAGGATAAAATTCGGCTTTTGGTATCCCTTGATAGTTCAAAAGATGTGATTTCATACACACCATTGACGCTCAGTATTTGCTCTTTCAGAATCTTTTCAATGAGTGTGAGATTTGGATTCTTTTGAAATATCTCTTGCAGATACGGAGTGCCCATATCCTTGTTGAACACCCATTCCCCTTTCAGCCAACGGAGCTTTATCTGCAAAGCCTGCCGGACTGAATCGATAATTCGAAAATCACCATCTGGTCCGACGTATAGGTCTCCGCTCTTAGTAAGGGCCAAATCTTTTAGTGCCATAGTCGTTCTCCATTTACATCGGCGGGCCGCTCTGCCCAACAGGGGTCGTATGCGTGTGCAGATTCATGTTGACGCCATTGAGTGTCAGAATGCCCTTGACTGAAACATTTCCTGTCACATTGACAGTCGGTGCAGTGACACTCACAGTCGGCGAATTGACGCTAACGCTCGATTCAGTCGCATTTACAGTCGTTGAGCCCAGTGATAGCTTAACGCTCCCATTCTTGATGGTGACAAGGATTCCGCCTTGGCTGATTTTGATTTCATCTTCTTTTACCGAGACGTAGGTGTCCTTTGCGAACATAATGGCCGCATCGGTCTCCCCCGCCTTTTTCACCTTGTCACTTGCCGACTGGTTCAGCCCCGGAATCGCGAGAGCATTGGAGAGGTCAAATTTGAAATCATCACCAGCTCCCCCTTCTCCGAACAGAGCAACGCATCCATCTCCGGACTTGACGGGAAATGCAAACCCGACGCTTCCATTTTTGCCACATGGCATCAGGATTCTTACGCCGGGCACCTTTGGATACGGAACGCTCATCCCATCATCTGTAAGGATTCGCAGGTCAGGCGTGATGTCCGCAGTATGATTGTCGGTGATATTATCACTGACTTTTGCCGAAGATGATGTATGAACATCTTCGAGCTTGTCCTCGATAAGTTCACACAGCGCATCCAGTGTTTCTTGTCCGAAATCCGGCATCATACTATTTTTTCACCTCCACAATTTGCGCTTTACAGATCCAATCGCCACCATCTGTGTCTCCGCTGAATGCAATCTTGGACATGCGATAATTGCCAGAGTAGCTAGTTGACTCCAGACGAATATAATCGTCAATGTGAATATGTCCATTCATGAGATACGTGATTTCCAGCCCTTTTTTCGATTTTCTTTTGGTGGTGTTTTTGGAAGACTTCGAACTGTTCTTGTCACTGCTTTGGGACGAATTGAAGAACGGGACCGGAGAACCTATGAGGCCCGTATCCGGAGATATCAAATAGGCGGCATTCGTGATAGGCTCATCGACGGCGCAAATCTGAATCACACCGTTCTGGATGCTCCAACGAAATCCATCCTTCTTACATATCTTTTCTACAAGACTCTTCCCTTTTCCAACAAAGGCGAAATTTTTGAACTCTGAAAACTGAACGCTTTTAGAGTATCGGACACCGCACCCAATTTTCGACGCGCAGTCTTCAATGATGCGTTGGCCGCTTACGCTTCCAGAATAGCTCAAGCTGACAGTCCCGTCTCTGGCAGAGGTGAAGCTGTCTGCAAATTCTATCGTGGTCTCATGGTCAGCAGAATCGCTCGATGTAGAACAACAGGTAATGGTCCCGCCCATGATAACAGGGATATCGTCGTCATACCCGGCGCTCAATTCAATCAGACAGTCTTCCTTCTCCAACAGCTGGAGCGTTTCTTTTGACAGGTTCCAAAGATTGATTTTTCCCGTATTGGAGGACACACTTTCTCCAATCTCGACAGAAAACCGACATCGGAGAGCCCTCCCGGTATCAGAATTTATCGCGCCGATCTCTTTTCCGGTCGAACGGTCTTTTCCGATCCTGACGCGATATTGTCGATTGAAATTGCGTTGCATAAAGCCTCCAAGTAAAGTCAAGCGTCATCCTGATTGAACGAAGTGTATATCAGATGGGCAGTGCCATTGACAAAATCATTCCGTCCGATTCGCTCATTCTCGCTGGTCACGCCAATGATGCCAGGCGGACCCGCCGTATCCAGATTGAAGAAGTTCCAAATCGCTCCGGGCACCAGTTTTGCCATGCCGATGATGAGCTGCATTTCTGCATCATAGATGCTGAGAAGCCAAAATGCTCCACGCTCGTTCCAAGTAACTCGGAGATAATAGTACGTACCATCCAGACTGACACGCATCGTGGAATCGTTATGGTCCGGAACGGAAAGTTCATAATAGGTCATTACGGGTTCTCCTTCAACAGTCCAGTAGCGATTCCGAGTGAACAGGCAACGCTTCTTTTGGTAGAGCCGGAGCCTTTTTTACTGGTGGAAGAAGATTTTGCCTGCCCGCTGCCGGTGTTTTTGGCAGACTTTCCTCCACGGACATACTTGATATCGATGGTGACAGTCTCAGTTTTTGTGATCGTCACCTGCGTGAGCGTCATCTGGACGTATACACTGCTGCCTGTCTCTACCTTTTTGGGAAGTGTGCAGCTTTCGATGCACATGTTTTCATAGACATCACTACCGACAGTGAATGTCATGATGGCACGTTCCTTCCAGAGCTTTCGAAGCTCTTCGCACATCATCTCTACACGGGCAGAAGAAGCCGCGTGTTCTTTTGACCATGTGACTGGAGAGTTCGAAAATACGGCTTCCACATCCAGCGAAACAGCTTTCAGACAGATGTTGTCACTAATGGAATAGCCGGATTCAGTTGCATATTGAGGAACTTCGCTTTCAAGGGTTTCGCTTCGTTCGATAATGGCGTCGAACTCAAGGGTGCCCAGAGTTGCCGGCTTCGTTACTTTCATCTGGGCTACCTCCCATAGTTAATCATGCGAGCGAGACCGTCGGCAGACTGTGTGCTCTGAGTCGAAACTTCGCTCCGAAGCTTATCAGCAGCGGTCGTGGAATCAACATGGAACGTATATTTTTGATTGTTCTCTTGTCGTACCGATACATTTTTGGTGTTGTTGTTCACGGGACTGGATTTTATCGTTTTGACTGTTACGCCAGTGCCACCGGTCCAGGCTTGATTCTTCATGAGGGCGACACCGTTCTGTCGGTTAAGATACGGAACATTTTTATTGTTCGAAGACGAAGAGCCTGACCTGTCGGTATTGGACGATACCGTTTTACTCTTGGTTGTCTTTCCTGAACCGTAAGAGCTCGATTTGTCTTTGGGCCTTTCATGTTTTTGCAAATCTGATTTGTCTTTGGGCTTTTCTTGCTTCTGCTGGTCTGATTTATCGCTAGATTTTTCTGACCTGCGCGAGCTTGATTTATCATCGGGCTTTTCCGTTTTGCCTGAATTGTCACTTTTTCCGCTGGTTTTCTCTTCAGGGAAGTTGGATTTGTTATCCGGCTTCACATTGTCTTCCGACGCATCACTCTTCTCGTTGGCCGTCCCACCAGATGAGCCGCCAAAGTCATCCTCGTCTGTGGAACTTCCAGTACCCAAAAAGAAACTTTTAACGTCGCCCCATAACCCCTTTATCCATTGAATTTTCTCGCCAAACCATCCAAAGAATCCGTTCAACCAGTCCCAAACACTCTGAAAGGCATCTTGTAATGGCTGAGGCAATTTCTTGAAAATTATAGTCGCAAGCGATTTCAAATTTTCAAAAATACCGATAAGTGAATCGACAAAATCGAGTCCGAGTTGTTTTAGTGCATTTAGGAATTGCGTCCAATCACCAGTCTGAAAGCCAGTAATTATACCAGATATGAGGTCACTGATATGTGTAACAAGAAGCAAAAAGTCATGCAGCAAATCGGAGAATCCTGTCCACAAGAAATCAAATACTGCTTGAGCTTGCTCTTTATGGTCGTTCCAAAATTCTGAGATTTTCGAAATTGCATTTTCACCAAAATCTCGGACATTTTGGAAAAAGTCTAAAATTGTCTCTCTCAGATAATCGACATCGACACCGGCATCTTTGAGCAGACGTCCGATCACACTATCTCCGCCCTGGAGAAACGTCCAGATATCCTCGATGATTAGGAACAGCGCCAGCCACTTGGCCGCAGCCAAAATAGTCTCACGATTGATTCCGCCAAGAAGTTTAAGTATTCCAGAGAGAAATCCCGTAATCTTGTCAGCATTAAGCGCGATAAATAGAGCAGCAGCAGACATTGCAACGAGCTTCAGGAGTTTGTCATAGCCGCCAAGCTTGTTGGCTATATCATCCATCCAAGACTTTACTTTTTTCGCTCCGCTCAAAAGCTTATCGCTGAAATCGATGATGAGACGAGAAAGCTTGTCCGTGATTTTATTGGTGCTATCGATATCTTCCAACCAAAAGCCCCAGCTGTTCCGAATATGCGTTATCGCATCTGTGATACTCAGATCGACCTCACCGAACTTTCTCTGAATGTCATCTTCGGCATCCAAAATGGCTTTTTTTACCGTAGCCGCAGACAGAGTGCCGGCCTTTGCCATCGCCTCAAGCTGGGTCTTGCTCTTGCCAGCAGACTTTTCAATGAGTTCGGCCACTTCAGGGGCTTTTTCATACAGCTGCGAAAATGTGTTTTTGTCCACATTCCCGGCGCTCATGGCCTTTGACAGCAGCCCCATTGTTGTGCCGATATTGTTGGATTTTCCACTCCCCTTTTCGAGTTTTTCGACGAGAGAGGTGAATTTCACGGCATCATCGATTGGGAAAAGAGTCTTGTTTTTTACGACGAGGTCGTCAACATACCCAGCCATCTTCCCATAAGATTCACGACATTCCTGCGCGGAATCAAGGATTTTCTTCTGGATTTCCGACTGCTCACCGAGTCCTTCTGTTGCGCCGCGAATAGCGTCGTTTATGCCGCTGAATTCTTCGGTGATGTTTTTTACCCAAGAAAGAGATAAACCCACTCCAAGGGTCCCAAGAACTTTTGTGGCAAGAGATTTGAAGGAAGTGATTGCCGACTGTGCCTGAGCTAGGCTGGCCTGGTCAGTTTTGAAGCTGATAATGTTGAAGAACTCGTTAAGTACTGTGCTCTGAGCCATCAGATTAACTATCCTCCGATCTTGCGTTTTCCATTTCCATCCGCTCTATGTCGTTCTGCATGGCGATGATATCATACAGCATCAGAGCTTCATCAAGGTTGTACACCTCTTTCAGCTCATACATAGAAGCGTAATGGCCTTGAATCAGAGAATACATAATCCATTCGAGATTGGTTATGCGCTCTGAGTCGAGACTTCCGTATTCTTCGATCGTGCCGCCTGAGTGCCGCTCATGAGGTTTCCAAAGAGGGTACTCAGACCGTCGAAAAAACCGCTGTAGTTCTGACGAATCACAGCAGTACACAGCTTGACTGCGCCAATCAGGTCGGCACAGAAAATCTCATCAAAGTCGCTTCTGGTGAGCACGACCCAGTTGTCATCTTCGTCTTGGAACGAAACATTGCCATACTTCAGAACCAGCTCATCCAGAAGCGTTGTGAGCTTCTGACCGTTGATTTTTCCGAGCGCGTTTGCCAGCGATTCGGAGTCCAAGTTCATGCCTTGGAACATTTCCATGCCGGATGCTTCCTCATCATTGCCGCTGGATACGGCAACAGTGCCCATGATGGGCAGCACGATTGCGGTTACATCACCGAACACATAGGCGGCATTCATTGCTCCCAGGGGGCGGACCTTGAATCGGATTTCTCCAATCGAAACGTCCTGGGCTTCCATTCTTTTAAGTCTCATTGTTCAACTTCCTTCCTTACTGAGGGGTCAGGTCGCCAACACAGTGCAGCGTCCATTCCTGATTTCCGCCCTTTGCTCCATATGCGATGCCTGCAGGCTTCGTGACCCACGCGGCCTCGGCGCTGAAGACGGGGTTGTCTCCAAGATCCTTAATCAGAATCGGGAAATAGCCTGCGCCGGGCTCTTGGACATTCAGATTGTACTTTGTCAGCAGCCAATCATTGGTCAGACTGCCGTACTGCATCGTGAACTTAACCTCATAGCGCGGGTCCTGCGAAATGTTGACGACGACTTCTCCGTCGGCTCCAGCCTCGTCAGAGGCGCCTTCACCAAGCGGAGCGATGGTGATAAAGCTGTCAGCGGCATAGCCACTGGTAATATGGGAGCCAAGAGCGGCGAGGACATTTTTGGGGCTGTAGGTATGGATTCTCTTTCTCACAATTGTTCCCTCCTAGATCAGTAGTTTACAGTGCCGGAAATCGCAGTACTGTTGATAGCGCCTGCGAGTCGAGCGGTCCACTTGACGCCCAGGAGCTTGCGGGTCTTTCGAGTCGCTGCGGTAATCTCGGAAATAGACGGAACCGTAATGGTATACGAAGGAACCTGCACATTGTCAGAGATTTCAGGAGCAGCGATACCGCCGTTCTTGACACCCTCATCAAGCGCCGCACGGAGTGCGCTCTCGACAAGAGCAATGCCCTCCTTGGTGTAGGGAATCTTACTGTATTGCAGGAAGAGGTTGACCTCGTTTTCCTGAATCTTGGACTTCAACCAGTCGCAGAAGCGGACTGTATCAATCCATTCACCACTTGCCATTTTTCCGCCGACGACCACATTGACGTTTCCGAGCTTGGTGAAGTACATAATGTTCGCGTCGTCCATGGTCTTCGTCTCCTGGTCGGAGAGGTCCTGAACATTGACGGCAGCGAGAGACTTATAGGCCCACATTTCAGAACCGGGATCGTAGGAAAGGAAACGTGCGATGAGCGCCGCGTTGATATAGTCGTCTTCGGACTTGGCATGGATTGTAGCGCTGCGGCTCATGGTCTCCTGGACAGGGTTTGTGGTCAGGCTGGTTGTCTGGAACACACAAATCTTCTCGTTCGATTCGACCCAGGCGGCAATCTTCTGGATTTCATCTTCTGTAACACCAACCGGGCACATGGCATACCATCCGCTGGTAGCCTTTGCGCGGAACAAGGTGTCAGTAATGACCTCTGTATCACCGGAGACCTTTTTTCGCACGGCAATATAGATTTCCTTCGGGCGCGGAGACTGGCTGAAAGCCACCTGAGCAGCCTTGAAAACAGGGTCGGTTGAAGTGAACCCTGCTGCACTCAGCTCATCAATGCTTGTATAGCTGGCAACATCCGGCGTAGTCTTTCCACCAGCAGTTTCGGGCAGAGGGCCAACGATCAGCATCCGATCATAGCCGCCATCGATGGTGGTAGATGTGGAAATCGTGATATCAACTTGAACGATCTTGTCAATATTCATCTGTTTTCTCCTTCAGAGTATCTGCTTTCACCTCAACACCGATAAAGAAACCTGCCTCGAAGTCAGCGAGTTTCTTCGAGGCAGATGCCGGACGAAGTTCTTCATACTCTTTGTCCAGAGCTTGAAGAGCTGCGTATTCTTTGGTTGTGGTGGTAAAATCAATTGAAAAGGCACACTGTGCTCTATCGACGCCGGGCCCACTTCCATAAATCGGCTGAGGACTCGATTCGGTAGAAATAGCAATATCAAGGCCAAGCATTCGGTCTTCCAGCATTGGGCTGTTTATGTATGCGACAGCCTGTGCCAGATCGGCAACGGCTCTGAATTTCGGAGCCATAACTTTTCCGTTTGTATGAGTCGTCTTGCAGTTTTCGACCATATCGACAGTAAGCGCCATGCTGTTGTGCCAGGTCTGGTACAGTAGACCATCATCCTGCGAAAAGGAACTGTCAACTCGTGTAGAATCGACCTTTCCAAAATCCAGCAGAACATACGGGAGTGGAGGGCGTTCAAAGATTCCGGGATAGCTATACGTAACCGTACAGTTTGGATAGAGTTCTCGAAATATGCCTTTGATGGCTTCTTGGCATTCGTCAATCGTCATTTTCAGCATCATCCCCCTTTTCTCCCTCCACCGCGTCAAATTGAGAAACCCAGTGCTTCAGGATGGTGTTCCCCCAATATACGGACTGTCGGCAAACGTACCAGTGGCCACCAAAAAACAGGCGATCACCGCTATTCATGTTGTCAGGTTCGGCGGGATGAAGCTCTTCATTGCTGTAGACGGTGAGCGAACCCGCGATGTTTTTTCCGGATGTATCATCTTGGGCTGTCCGAGTGACGCCCTGGACATCCAGATTAAGAGTCACATCGCTATATGGCGCAGAGGGGCATCCATTTTCCCAACTGGTTTTCCCGTACCGTCGTACTTTGTAGGGATGCTTAAAAATCTTCATTTCTTTCCCTTTTTAATGACATAATGGCAATTCTGCCGCAAGGTGCCTGTATCAATCAGGGGCTTCGTTGATCTTTTGCCCTCAATATGTACAGGCACAGGACCTTTCTTGCCATATTCATTCATCATCCAGCCACCCTCGATTGTAATGGGCGCATTGGGTACCCAGTCTTCATCCTTGATTGCATCCTGAATCATGGACTTTGCCTGCGAACCTATCGCGTTGGCAACTGCATCAGCTGTTTCCAATGAGGACATGGCTTGCTGCGAAAACTCTGACAGTTCTTCCGAGTGCTTTTTGACTGTGTCCATAAAAGGACGGGCCGGAATCATCACAGAACCGTCTTTGTGAAGGGTTCCATAGTGATTCCAGTAAGCAATCTCTGCAAGCGTATGTTCGCCATCGGCCGCCGTTTGGTCAGCATGATATCCCACTTCGATAGTTGTATCCAGCAGATCATCCAATTTCGACAGCGCCGCCATTCCCTCTGCGGTCATGTTGATACCGAGTTCTCCAACGATAGACATGTACGTAACCTCTTACCGAATCATGATGGGAACAATATGCCTGTTACGGATCTCAATAAATTGCAATCCATAGGAAGTGAGCTGATAGACCGCGTCCCCTGTCGTTCCTGCAGTAGATGTCGCAAAGGAAATGCTTACTCCGCCCTCTGATACGCTAGCAAGCCGTCCCGTATCGGAAATTGTCCCCAGCGAGTTGTCACCGTTGCCAGCCATTTTCATAGCATGGCACACCAAAAGAGCCAGCGCCAGATTATAATCAGTGCCGAATTTCTTTCTGGAAATAACAGGGGCTTGAAGCTCAATCCAAAACCCGATGTCATCATCGGACACCTCTTTGAACTCCGCTCCCACCATCTTCACGATTTTGGTGACCGCCGCTACATCGACGGTGTCCATCAGGACTCGTCCTCTGCGGCTTCCTCTGCAACGGTATTAGGCTCCGTATCGGGAGCCTTTGCCTTGCCGCGGGTCTTCTTCTCTGCGACCTCCTGCACATAGCCCATGCTGATGTAGAACGCCACAGCATCGGCATAGACGGTTTCGACCTGCGCAGTTTCGCCAGGAAGCAGAGAGACATCGCCAATGCAAATCGGCTTTACGCTGATATTCTTGATTTTCATAAGCAGGCTCCTTTCTTACAGGCCGTAGACGAGGCAGGCGGACAGCGGATAAGGAATAACCATGCCGGCGTCGCGGCCCTCGCAGTTGATGACGATTTCGAGGTTGCGGTCCTGCGGCGCATGCTGGAGGAACGCCATAGGCACATCATGGTACATCTTATCGGCATCCTTGGTGTACAGCAGGCCGATGTTCTTTCCGGTGGTGTTGTAGTCCTTGTTGCTCTTGGACAGCTCGCCAGCAGTCTCCCAGTTTTTGATCTGGGGAGTGTGCTCCTTGATGTAGGACAGCACGGATTCGCCAGTGCCATCGATGCGACGCAGGTTCAGAGCGGTGTACAGGTCGTTCGGCATAACCCAGCTGTCCGGGTGCTCAACGCTCTGGGTCAGAGTGTCGATGTAGTTCAGGATGCCGGCAATGTCAGCGGCGATCTCATCGGCAGTCTTGTTTGCCCAGTCAGCCTTGCCCCCAGCACCGTTCTGCAGTGTGTAGACGGGGATATTGTTATCCGAAGAAAGGATACCAACGATTTTTGCCTTCTCGTCGCCGTTCCAGATCAGGTGGTTCACCTTGACATCATAGACCCGGCGGGCGGCTTCGGCACGGACAGCATCCAGAGACTTCATGATGCCCAGAACGGCGTTCCGGCGGCATGCGCGCAGCTCCTGCACGTTGTAACCATAGCTGTCACCGATGTTGACGATTTCGGCACGATGGGGAGTGCCTTTCACATCAACACGGGGCAGATCCGAAGCGTAGTTCGCGATGATAGCAGCGAAGCCGACAGGCTCATAGGAGTAGTACTCGATGTAGCTTGCACCCTCATCCGTATCGCTTGTCTGGGGGAACAGCTTCAGGCCGGACAGCTCCGGGAACTCCTTGTCGTATGCCTTGGTCTTGATGTGCGCCAGCTGCTTGGCAAAGAAGATGCCCGCATTGTCTGCGCCGTCGTGACGAAGCGAAGCACCGGGGAACGGGTTTCGATAGGCACGGTTAATCAGCGAAGCACACTTCGTCTCCAGAGCGACGCGGTCCTCCTCGCTGTAGCCGTTTGCTGGGTCGAAAGGATTGAATTTAGACATAGATTCCTACCTCCTTAAAGCTGAGTCACGAACTGAGCAGGGGCGATGCCGTTCACGGCCGCGCCGATGAAGCGCGCCTTCACTGCCAAATTGGTTCCCTTGGTCGGGGTAAACTTTCCGGCGTCTGCGCCAGTGGTCACAAGGTACACGGGCTGGCCATAAGCAGGCTCCACCGAATCGACCAGCTGCACCCACAGCTTGCCGGACTGGCAGACATCGACGATCTGGTTCTTCCGCAGGAGCACGGCACCATCATCGTCCATTTCCACATTGGCGCTGTACATCACAACGCCCTCAAACTTGTCAGCAGTTACGTCCGTTGCAGGAAGCGCAATGTCCTTTCCCGGCTCTGCGCCCTGCACGACACCGTATCCAAAGCACAGCGCCTTATCCTCAGCGCTATTGCGGCGGGTCACGGCTTCATACTCGGCCCGGTCATAAAGGCCACCGGGCATGCCGCGGCTCGGCTCACCGTAATTCATCTGTACAGCCATATTGCTCATAGCTTAGTCCTCCTTTTCGCCAGCGTGACGCTGGATCATGCGGGTACGAGCGGCGTCGGGGTCATTTTTGGCGTTCGCATTGCGGGTCGCCGCATTTGCGGAATCCGCATTGAACACCTGCCGACGCTGATCGTTCACGGTCTTGCGACCATTGACCTTGCCCTTGGCAATGTCAAAAGCCGCGTTGATGTATGCGTCGCCTTTCCCGTCCAGACGCATACCGGGCAGAACAGTTCTGATGACCTTTTTCTTTGCCTGCATCACAGGCAGGGTGTCCATGCCATCCAGATGCAGTTTGTCGCCCAGACGGCACAGCTCCATGCGCTGGCCGACTTTCTTCTTGACGATGGCGTCGAGACTGTCATGGTTCAGCTGGCCGCTGTCATTGTCAGAGGCGTCGTCCTCATCTTCTGTGGGCGGCTGTTTGACATCGTCTTCAGCGGCATCCGCACGGGCTTTCTCAGCCTCCAGCATAGACAGCAGGGTGTTGATGTCGGACTTTGCGGGGCCATCCTCCATTGCATCCCGGCGGGCCGTAATGTCCGCCAGAACGTCGGGTGTGGTGGCATCGTCTTCACCATCGTCCTCAGTCGGCTTGGTGGGGTCACCACCCGCCGCCGGGTCGTTCCCATCGTCAGCAGTTGCACCGCCAGTAGCGGCCAGATATGCTTTGATAGCCGCCTCGATGCCGGCAGGGTCAAGGGGCGAAGCCGCAGGGGAAGCACCCTCGCCATCATCCGCAGTCTGCTTATCGGGTTCCACGGTAGCATCGTCGTCCATGGTGGTGCAGGTCTTCTTGTTCTCGTCATCCATAGGGTCAGTACCTCCATTGTCTTGGCCGTCCATGTTCAGTCTTGCATCATCTCCGGCGCGGGCGACGGCAACCAGCGCAAGATGATTCACGCGGATGTGGGTCTGGATTGCATCGTAAGGCTCCCCCTCCCACTCTCCGGGTTCCATGATAAGATCCTGATAATATCCAACGGACAGCTCGCGCAGGCCCGACGCCTTTACAGCATCGGGGTCGTCAATGACGATTTTGGCACGGACGGTCTCGCCGTCCTGCTGTCCGGGAGTCAGGATTGTTCCCACTCTCTCCCGGCGGGCATTGTTCTTGTCTATCGCCTGCGCATCGTGGGTAATGATGATGGGCTTTCCCTCATAGCTTGCAAGGCTCGCCGGGTCAAACACATCTTCCGGCCTGCGCAGTTCTCGACGTTCCGAACCATCTTCCAGCTTGTACTTGAAGATGCCCGTGCGGGTCAGGATGGGGTTATCATAAAAATATCCCTCGGTGCTGTAATGCTCATCGACAGGCACGCTGTCAGCACGCATTTCGTTCCGAAGGACTTGCGGCGGATTTTTCTGATTCATTGTTTCTTCTCCTTAAAGGCTTGAGAATTGAGCCTATTAAAGTCAAAAACGGGTTTTGCAACACAGCGGCACTGGTAATCCTCGCCGGGGTTGCAGTGTCTCCCGGTGTAGATTTTCCCTCGCTTCGTCATGTACCACATTGCTGGCGGGTCATCATAACGAAACGTCTTACCATCAAGTTCACGATGGCACGCGCGCACACGTTCGTCGCCGGACGAACGCCAGATGTACTCCTTTACCCCGGCGGACTCCTGCCGAGTGCGAGTCAGGTCTGCGCTCAATGTTCCAATCTGGTCGCGGGCCAAAAGGTTCGCTTTCGATTTGGTCACATCGAAGCGCCGCTGTATCTCATTTGAAATTGCGGCGGGTGTTCGGCCCTTTGTAAAGCCGTCAATAATGATTTTCTCCATGTCATCAAAGCAATCGCTCTCGATGCTGGTTATGAAAGAAACATTTTGCTCCGCCCACCTTGAAAGCATCTGCTCATACCGTTCACCAATGAAGAAGTCCTTGCTGATGTCGATGCCGAGTGTGGCCCGGACACTGCGTTGCCATTCTTGGAGCTGGCGGCGGTCTGTATAATCCGCACAGCGGCGGACATCACGTTCCAACGGGTCGGTTTTCAGCCGCCGACTGAGCCGATCACGCATAATGCGGAACCTGTTCTGGATGCGGCGCACCATGTCGCTGTATCCATCTTTTCTGATGCTTTCAGAAGCCGTATCCATTTCATCCGCAGCAATGGCCAGTATCTCAGGCATTGAATCGCGCACCACAGCTTGAAGCTCTTTTAAGCGCCTGTTCTCAATGGCCCGCATCTTACTTTCTGCCCATTGCGGGTATTCCGGCTCGATCTTTGATTTTCTTGTCGTAGAAGCCCGACTGTATCCGCCGGGGCCGTTGTTTCTCACTGGCATAAACACCTCTTTATCTTTCCGGGAATCTTCCCTCTGCCGGCATCAAAAAGGCCCTGCATCATTGAAGATGCAGGGCCTTTACGTTCATGGCATGCAGCACTTGAATGGGTTTGACCTTTTGCTTACAGCGCGCATCCGTCCAAGGCGAAGCGGAAGGAACGCGGCATATGGTTCCGCGCTGGCTCAGTCATGGAACAGGCCAGAACGCTTCGCAGCGGTCTATTGGGAGCGGGGTCGGCGCTTCCTCATGCCATCGAGGTGCCGATTACGGTGTACGGCGGGTGGAGCTGGGGATGGGATTTGAACCCACGACCTGAAGATTACAAATCAACTGCTCTGTCCAACTGAGCTACACCAGCATAAGTCGAGGGTGCCGGACTCGAACCGGTGGTCTGGGAGTCAAAGGCCCATGCCTTATCCAACTTGGCCAACCCTCGATATGGAGCAGTCAACGGGGCTCGAACCCGCGGCATCCTGCTTGGAGGGCAGGCGCTCTACCAACTGAGCTATGACTGCAAACAAAAAGAGCCTTCGCAAAGGACGCTCTCGCGTCACCTGCAAAGGCTCTCAACGCCGTTATTGTTAATCAAACACCTTTTTACCTGCGGCAAATTTCTTTTTTGCTTCGTTCAGGCTGATGCGGTTATACCCGCCGCGATAATCGGGATCTGCGCGCTGTACGCCGTCATTTACCCAACCGCACACGGGGCATTCCTCAAAATCATCGTTCTCTTCAAAGTGATGCTGCCCACACAGCGGGCAAATGGTTTCGTCATTCATCGTTTTCTATTCCCTCAGCCTCAAGTCGGCGTCTATAATACTCTTCCCCATCATCGGGCTTGAACATCGTTCTTACGCCTTTCTCCGGGGAGCCTTTCGCAAGGTCATTTTTCTTTGAATCGTATCGGCATATAAGGCCATCTTTTGTCTTATAGCCCTTGATGCCGTTCCCACAGGGGCTTTCCAGAAGTTGAACCGCCCGCTTTTCGTATTGCTCCTTTGTCGTAATGCCATCGGGTGCGTACTCGGCGGCGTGGGTTCTTCCGTTTTGCCAGTGGTTATTCAGCTTCTGCTTGTTTGGAAACCCTTTCACTTTGAAAGCGTTTGCGCCTTTTGCCGAAACTGCGTTAGAATTTATTTTAGCATGACTTTGGGAATCATTCAAGTCTTTTGACGAATTTTCCTTGCCCGATTCATCTTTTGACGTTGTGTTCCCCATGCTGGAGAACTTTCCATCCTCATCGCGCTTGTGCTTGCTTGGATCGAAGTCATCCAGCGTCAGGCCCAGTTGTTCAAGATATTCTTCCACGCTCCTGCGGAATGGGTCGAACACCAGCCCGCCGGGGACCTCTTGGGCAAGAATCTGTTCTGGGGCGAACCATGTGGCGGTGAACATCTCTTCCTGATCGCACACAGGGATTCCCGCATAGTCGTTGACGCGGTATATCTGCACAGGGAGGATTTCTTCTGGTTTTCCTTTACAGTTACCAAGATAGGTAATGTTTCCAACGTCAATTCCAAACTCTTCTTTGGCTTCCCGGCGGAAGGCCACCCCCGGCGTTTCTTTCGGCTCGATATGCCCGCCGGGGCCACACCAGCCTTGGCCATCAGAGCGGCGCCCGCAGAGGATCTTGCCGTCCTGCACGACAAAGCCCGCCACATAGCCGCAGTCTCCTTCATCGGTAACAAGACCGCTGGCATCCGCGGCATTCTGTTGCTGACCATCAGCGGCTTCCTGCTGGGTATCGGCTCCGCCAAGTCCCCAGTCTTGGTGAATGTCCGCTTCCGTGAGAATGTTCTCTGGGTCAAACTGTTCGTCACGGACCATCGCGCGGCGAACTTCTTCAGCTTCGACAATTCCATTTGTGACGTATGTGCCAGCGGTCTGTGCTCTGGTAAGCTGTGCCGCAGCAGCAGCTTGGTCTTGTGCTGCCTTTTCATCGTCAGACGGGCTCCACGCGCTCTTGTAGGTCACGGTGTACTCAGGTATCTCCTTGACTTCCCTGTTCCAAACCATGCCGCGAAGAATCAGCTCAACGAGGGTGCGGGTGTTATCGCGGAGGTCACCGTTTTGGAGACCCCCGACGAATTCCTTGTAATTCTCAAGGTCACTCTCTCCAGTAGCATTCTCGCCCGCCGGGGAACGCCCAAAAAGCCGCGTCTGTGGGATATGAGATACAGCAGACAACATCGCACAGGCATTGTCCAGAATGTCCTTAACGCCAGCAACAGACAGGGATTGAACGCCCACATCCTCGCCGTCGGCATCAATAATGACCATGTTCAGCAGATTACGGGCAAGGTCAAGCATTTCCATACGCTGAAGAACCGTATCCTCGCCGTCTGCCGTGGAAAGCACACCAGCAAGATTCTTCATCTTGTAGGTCACCATCGACAGCCGCTCCAGCAGGCGAATAGAATAGCCGGGGCCTATGCTGGCATTTCTCAGCTCTTCACGAATGCGCAGATACTCCGGGATGCCCCATGTGCGGTAGAGATTAGCCATAGTGGAGCTTTCCGGGATGTCCGAGTTATGGAAAACAAGGCATCTGGACGAATGCACAACATAGTTGCCGTACACGCTGTTGACTTGGTAGTACTCCGGGATGCCAGTGCCGCCCCGGCGGTAATCCTCATCGTCCGGGTTGTTCTCATATCCATTGACCCAAAGAGGATACATTTCGTTGCGGCCATATACCAACAGCTCTTCGACGCCGTGCACGTCACGCCAGTTCAAAGGATCCTGCAGGAGCCGCCCGTCGTCAACCAGCATCACCACAGCAGCGCCACCAAAGAGCCGCGCCCAGCGCAAAGCCTTGGCAAATTTGCTCTGGTATCGGATGGTCTGCAAGTGGTTGTCGATCTGCTTCTGCAAGTCTTTGTCCTTGATGCCGAGGTCGATGCCGTTCTTGGTTGCGTCGTCCGCCGGGGCATCAATAATGGTTGAGAACAACCCGTTTCCTGCATAGAGATCGGCCAGCTCCGTATCGCTTATCGCAGAGCCAGACGCCCACTGGTAGTACTCCGTGCTGTCGTGCTGGGTGCCGTACTTGTTCAGCACATTGTAGTAACCGTCAAGGCGCAGCTGTGTTTTGATTTTTCCGGGAATAACTTTTTTCACGCTTTCTCCTTTCCGGTTATGTTAAATCAGACTGCGGACATCAAAAATTCCGCCCTCGTATAATGCCAGAGCAACTGCATCAGCCCGGTCCGGGCTGGTCAGGCCGCGCTTCTTTAGCGACTCCTTGCTTTCAAGTTTCAGCTTGGAGGGCGCGCCGCTGAAGATGTATTTGCGGGTCGTGAGCTGACCTATCAATGTCGCGTCATCCGGCAAATGCAGGAGACCAGACGCCGCCATGTCGCGCAGGGCAGCCCACATCCATGTTGAAATATCGGCATATCTCCCGGCGGCTTCCTTGTCAGGAACAGCAGACGAGAAATTGACAGGAACAACCATGAGTTTGTTCAGCTTCTGCCGAATCTTCTCCCTGTTGAGAATATCCGTCACTCCGCCGCCCACACCCGTATCGTCAATAATCGCATAGATCAGACCGCGATACTGCGGATGCGCTGTGCGCAGGGCCTTGTACATTTCGATAATGTCATCGGCTGTTGCGTACAGGTCTTGACCGTGGCGCGTGACCAGCTTTTGAATGTCCCCGTCAATGTTCTTCGCAATGGCGGTGTCGTCGTTGCCGAAGCGGGCCACATCGCACCCAATAGAAATTCTGGCCGGAATGCTGTGCTCAAGCGGTTCAGTATTGACCGCTTTTGTGGCAAGCGCCATCGGAATAAAGACGTCGTCCTCATTTTCCGGGAACTCGCCGTCAACACGGACGCGGACCACATTGCTGTTCTTGCCGAACTTTCGCTCCAAGTCAGCGATATTTTGCTTATTCGTGCGGGGGCTGTCCCTGCTGGACACCTTCATGCAGTAGTAGGACTGGGCATCCACGGTGTGCGAATCGTGGAATGTGCCAGTGTTCTGCGTTGGGTTTCCGCACATCAGTAAGCGGTTGTTATCGCCGGACAATGTGCCCTGTATGGCCTCCATGATGGGGTCAGCAACGCCGGATGCCTCGTCCACCACGAAAAGCATATTGTCTTCGTGGAAGCCCTGCATATTCTCTGGCTTAGTGGCTGTACGGGCCACGGCGAACCAGCGTTTCTCATGTCCTCTCATGTAGACACGGGTCTTTGTCCATACAAGCATGGCCTGCAAGACAGGACTGCGCTCCTGCCACTTGGCAATCTCAGCCCAGAGCACATCGTTCAACTGCTGGCGGGTCGGTGCCGTGCACACGACGCGGGGATATGGGAAGCAAGCCAAGAACCAGAGCACCAAGTTTGCTTCAAAAGCTGTTTTTCCAACGCCCTGTCCTGAGCGGATGGAAACTTTGCGGTGCTGTGCAATGGCCGTAGCCGCTTCTTTTTGCCATTTATCCGGCTTGAAGCGTGTAACCTCTTTGAAGAACAAGCAGGGGTCTTTGCGGTACAGCGGGAGCCGTTTGGCGAAGACTTCACGTTGTCTCAGCGCCATCGTCCTCACCCTCCACTTCTGCATCCGCCGCCTCGACTGCCGCTACCCAGTCGTCTACCAGCTCATTCTTGCCGCTGTTGCTCATTCTGCGCAGGTCGGCAAGTTGCTGTATCACCTTAGACTTCTGGCGCTGTACATCGGTCAACAGCCGCTCTAAGCGCTCCACGATAAGGTAGCTTGATTCGGTGGTGGTTGATGTCTCAACGCTGGTGCCAGGAAGGCGCTCTTCCCTTTGCACCTTTGCATCTATCCGCTCAATGTAAACCTCCTTGTCGTGGGCCTCTTTTTCTTCATCCTCATCCAGCCGGGTAAAAGACCTGCTGGATTTTGATGTATGCACCGACTGGATGTGCTGCTTCTTTTCCTGCGCCGCCGTGATGCGCTGGAGCAGAAATGCTTCGCGGGCGGTCAGCAGTTGAAGCTCCTGTATCAGCAGGTCCTCTGCATCCACGTCTTTCGTGCAGTCCTGTATAGCTTTCTGGTTTTCTTCGGAAAACGCGCCAAACATCACAGCAGACCAACCGCCGTGCTTTAGCGCATTCTGATTTCCCGGCGGTGCCCCGCCATGATTGCCAACAGCATTGACGTTCCCTTTCGGCGCGCCGCCGAGATTCGGTCTCTTCTCAGGCTGAGCCGCCGGGTCTTGCTGGGTGCATTTTGAAGATGCACCCTTTGGGTGCGACGGGGTGCGCTTCTTGGGTGCACCCTTTTGTGCATCCCAATACCGCTTTTTCCAAGACTTGACCGTGTTCAGCGATACGCCCAGCTTCTTTGAGATTTCGGTGCATCCCATCCCTTTCTTATAAAGGGTGAACGCCTTGTCTCGCGTTTCCATCTACATCGCCACCACTATCCCTCTTTGTTCTGCTCGCCCGGTATTTGGCCGGACGGTTATGTTGTTCCAAAGAAAAAGCGCCGACCCTTTGCAGAGCCAGCGCCGCGCCCCCTCTTACACGATTCTTGCAAGAGCGGTTTTAGAAATCATCATGTTGCCGAGTTCCACGGCCAAGAAAGTGCCAACGAACAGCCCTGCGGCCGTCAGCAGGAACGGCGCTCCCACCATTGCGTACAGCTCCACCCCGATGAACAGAGCCACGGACAAAGAGAGGATAACAGCTTTCCACAAAATCCCCAGCTTTTTCCACGGCCCCCAAACAACAAGGAGATACGCCACGCCCTCAGCCATCAGACCAAAGGCCACATCGACAGGTCCAAACGGGCTGGTTGCGTTTGCGATTGCGATTCCCAGCAGAACCGCCGGGGCATATTTCTTGTCCTTGAACGGGAGTGCACAGAGCATATTTGCAACCCGGAATTGGATTGCACCCCACGACAGGGGGTTCAAGGTGGTCAGCGCCACATACAATGCTGCAACAACGGCGGTCTGGCAAAGAGCACGAGTATTTTTCATCTTGCGCCCCTCCCTTATACTGTTACCGTTACATGGCCGTGCACACCGTCGGTCACATCCGACTCGACCTCGACCCAGTAGGGATGAATCTTCCCCGTGAGCCACTGCTTCAGCTTGCAGGCGGCGTCCTCAATGACAAGGCTCTTTCCATCCAGCTGCTCATGAATGAACTTGTCGATTTCGCAGTAGTCCGGGATCCACTTCTTCGGAGTGATAGTCACGGTGAAGTTGTTCGTGTAGTCTGCCTTTCCAATAGGGCAAAAGCATCTGCACTTCTGGGTGTACTTGATTTTCGACACCCTATACTCATTCTTGAACTTAGGCATTTTCCTCTCCTTTCGGCTTCTGGACGATGAACAACAGCTCTTTCGCCTCACGCGGGAATGGGATAGCCATAAACGCTGTGAGAAATGCAGACGGGACATAGGACTTCATGCGTTCATAGAAATCCTTGAGCGCCGACGGCTGTTTGGAATAGAACTCGTCCATTTCGCGGACGCTGGTGACCAAACCGACCTCCTGCACAATACTGAATCCGATTTCGGTCAGCTTGGCTTTCAGTTCATCGTAGCCCCACTCATAGACATGAGCGCGGTACTGGGTCTGATACCCATTGCCTGGGGTGTTCGGACAGGAGAGAAACATCTTTGCACCCGGCTTCATCACCTTGTAGCATTCTGCAAGGCTTTTTGCGCCGTCCGTAGGGTGCATATGCTCGATGGCGGAGGTGTAAATCACAAAATCCGCAAACCCCGCCGGGATGACTTTCGACATCTCAGCAACGTTGCCCAGCTTCCAACCCACCCGGAACGGGTAGTAGGAGGCCAAATCCTTGGGTTCGAGGTTCTTTGCAGTTGCGCCGCGCATCGCTTCCTTGATGTTTGCTTTGCTGATGTCCACTCCGGTATAGGATGCAATGTCCTTTGCGTAGTAGCGCAGCAGCGGGAGCATCAGAGAGCGCCCACAGCACACATCCAGCACGTTCATCCCCTTTTTCGCCATATGCGCAGCGGCAAGGTGCTGGATATAGTTCATAACGTCCAGATTGGTAAAAAATCCGTCTCTGAACTGCATATAAAAATTCCGCATCTGGTAGGTGGTGCAGAGAATCTTTTCCCTGTCCATGCCATCCTCGACGCGGTAGACGATTTCTTTATCCACGCCATTTTCCTTTCGTATCAAGGTATTTCTGGTACTTTATCCACTCTCTCAACGAGTACTCCCGGCGGCGGCGATAGTCAGCACCGATCATCCCCTTGGGCGGTCTGACCACGACCATCTCCGAACCATTGAAGTACGACAGCCCTCCGAAATTGACCTGCGTAGTCCATGTTGTGCTGTCCACGCTGTAAAAACCGAAGCTCACTGCATCCTTTTTGGTATACCCCAGACCATGCACCCGCACCCCGCAAGAATTTGCATACTGCACCAGACGGCGGATATATCCGTACTCACTGGGCTGTATATGCTTGATTGCAAAGCCGCCGATGCCGATGTAGGGATAATCCCTGCACAGGCGCTTGAACTCGTCCAGACCACGGGAGCGGTGCCAGACCGGAATGCTTTGCTTTCCTGTCTCTGCTTCAAGACGCGCTCTCATGCGTTTTACAGCGTCATAGCCTACGATGGAATCCACATCCAGCTCGAAGAAATGCTGCACGTCGTTGCGGTTGATAAAGTCGATGTATCGACTCAGGTAGCCATCCCAATCTACTGGCTTTGAAGAGGCTTCTATGCCGTGCATAAAAGTAAACGCCCCGCTGTCGAGCAGGAACATTTTCCATTTTGGAATTTCTTCGATTTGCCATGGTCGGATGTAAAAGAAGCTCTCCAGAACGTATTCTGGGCGGTACTCTTTCACAATCTTCTCGGCCGGGAATGTACCTGCCAGACATAGCCTCATGTCTCAAACCATTCTCCGCAATGCGGACATTGGATGAGCTTAGAGCCGCTCTGCTGCGGCACAGCGAGCTGAGAAGATTCCGGTTGGGTAGATTGCTGGGTCTCGGCGCTCTGCTCTGCATCGGCCGCTTTGGGCGGCTGTTGGACGGGTTCCGTAAAGAACTCCTCGAAGTCGGCATCCTCCACTTCCCGAAGAAGCCCATCAAGCTCCACTTCGCTGAAGCCCGTGTCCGTCAAATCAACGTCCAAGGCTTTCAGCGCGTCCATTTCGGCGCGGAGAATATCATCATTCCACGAAGAAGCCTCAGCCACCTTGTTGTCTGCAATGCGGTATGCGCGGATTTGCTCATCCGTCAGGTCATCGACCCGAATACACGGCACTTCGTCCATGCCAAGCCGTTTTGCGGCCTCATAGCGGGTGTGTCCTGCGATGATGGTTCCTTTTCCGTCAATGAGGATGGGGACACGGAAGCCAAACCGCTTGATGCTCTGCGCAACAGGCTTAATGGCCGCTTCGTTGTTCCGGGGATTGTTCTCATAGGGATGGATCTGCGAAATATCCTGATACACTACTTGCTGATTCATTTTTTCTCCCTTCTTTGCTATCCCGCTGGCGTTGCGGGTCAAATTGGGGAGCGGCGGTTTTTTGCCTCCTTTCCGGGCATAAAAATACCCGCTCGGTGGCGAAACCGGGCGGGCAATGCGCTATGATTAGAATTTTACGGTATTATTCTACCACATTTTTCATGCCGTGTAAATGACATGATTTTGACATCGGCCTACTCCATGTCCAAGGCATCAATGCCGAACATGAGCGCCGAGATTTTTTCAACGGCCGCATCGTGGTCTCGGTATGCCTGACGGGTGCTCACGCCCTCCAGCGCCGCAAGCTGCTCAATGGACTTGGCCTCGTCGTCAATGTACATCGCTTTGATGATGCGGTAGCCGCGCTTATGGGCCTCATTCTTGCTCTGTTCGCAGTACGTCTCGTACAGGGCCAGCATCGAATCAATATGACGAACCATGATTTTTGTACGGCGGCAGGAGTTGCGGATCGATTCGACCGTAATCGCGTTATTGCGCTGAAGCATCATATCAAGCAGTTCCAGCGCGGTTTCTTCTTCCTTGCCGTCATGGTCACCCGTTTCGTCCGTATAGACCGCGCCCGTGCAGTGCTTCTTGAACATCCGATAGTTTTTCAGCAACAGCTTCGTGTTCCGAAGCCGGCGGTCACAGCGGCCTGCGGCTTTGCGGGTCTGTTCTGCGATAACTTCCTTGGCGCCCTCACGAGCAGCCTTTCTTGCGGTTTCCTGAATAACGGCCATCATTTCTTCCGGGATAGTCATTTTGCGCACCCTCCTGTTCTATCGTTGCCAAAATGCATCAATTTAGGTATAATAGACTTGCTCTATCGGGGGATTGCGCAAGCGGTCCTCTTTTTTATTACTCAGATAGATTTCATCCTGCGGGTCACCTCGCTCTGACTCAAAACCGCCAGCGGCACACGCTTGATGCCCTGCTCTGCCGCCATCTTAGCCGATACGGCCTCCATCGCCCACAGCATGTCCGCACTCTGGGTCTCTGCGAAGCCACCGGGCAGGATATGATTCTTGCTTTCCCGCATATCGTTGACTTTGAGTTCTTCCTGCAAAGCCTGTTCCGAACAGCGGCGAAGCAGCTCCATTGCGTAGGCTTCACCGTCCTGCTCTACCCATCCGATGTACTGCCGGTAATTATCCAGCGTTTCCCGCTTCAGGCGGGCAAGCCGTTCCTTACCAAAACCGAAGGTCAGGTGCGTTGTCGCCGCCATAACCAACCATGCAATTTCCGCCCCCTCATTCTGAGCCATGCGGATCTGTTCTTCCCTGCGGTTGCGCGGAGCTTTAGTCTGCGGAAGCCGGATCTCGAAATCGCAGATGCCCTTCAAGTCCTCCCGCATAGCATCTGTTGCGTTTTTGCGGTTCTCGGTCAGGATTTTTGTTTTGTACCGCTGCTGAAACTCGTGCATTTCATTACAGGCCCGCTCTAGGCGCGTAGCTCCAATGCCCTCTTCCTGGTGCATGGCCACTACCATACACCAAGTGAAGATCTGCGCCGTCTTATCCCGTTCATCGGCCCGCTGCTGGCGAATGTTCTTCATCTGTTTTGCCATCTCCAATCTTTGCACCCCAAAATTTTTGCCAAGAGCCTTTTTGTTTTGCTGCAGTTCCAATAGTTCTTACACCACTGGCACCGGCCATTGCACAAGAACGCCAGATGTGCTTTCATGTGCCCTCCTTTGCATTTTTGACCTTCGGGTCCGCCATGTGATTCACGGCCCAGGACCAGCCCGCCATGGGCAGTGCGGCCACGATCAGGACAATAGACGCCAGCGCCGTCACCGTCTGGTCTGAAATAACTTCACGAATCAGATTCATTTTTTTGCTCCCTTTCCGCACGCCGATTGAAGTACTTAACCGGGGAAACACCGCGTTCATCACAGTCCTTGTTGTTGAAACTGACGATTGCACCGCAGGTTCTCTTGTTGGTGCATCGAACACATTTCATGCCCGTAACGCTGACGACCTCATAGGTGGATGCGCCGCAGAACGGACATTCTCTGCTCTTAGGCCCGACATGCGCTTTCATTTTCTTGCTCCTCTCTGTTCCAGTCTTTTACGGGTGCATAATACCCGCACATCACACAGCAAACAATTCTGCGACGGCTCCCCAGCAATACGATAAGCCTTGGCGTCGTACTTCTAAAAGGTTTTCCCCATGCCAGAAATCTGCTTCCGCATTTAGGACACGGGAGAACCGCACCTGTTTTCTCCATCAGGATCCTCCCCTGCGCACCGGCTTCTTGCCATTCCCGGCAAACTTTTCAGGCCGTTCATCACTCATGCCGCGAGCCAGAACCAGCGCCCTTTGGTCGTTCGGCATCTGGTAGGTGCAGCCAGTCGCAACGTGAATATACAAATCATTCAGAACGGCGCGGGCAATTTCCGCCGTTTCGTACTGACCCAGACGATAGACATTTCCGCCTCCAGTGGGTACCGCCTTTATTTCATGCTCAGGACTCACATACACGCTGGTGCACTGGGCAATGTTCGTGATGGAGTCCCATTTTTTGTTCATGACGTACATTCTGCATCCTCCACATAGCGCCAGCTCTGGGGCGGGCTGGTAATTTCCACAGACCGCATACCAAACCGTGTCTCTTGCAAGCCAGTGAGTTCTCGCAGGTCGAGTGGTCGGTCATAAATTTTCAAGTTGGAAATGTGCCATCCCCAGCCGGGGTGTATCCCAAGATATTTAGAGAGCTGTTCGTCAGTCAGGCAAGTAGTAAGTTCCTCTCGCTGGACATTTCGGTACTCATCGTTATTTTCTGGCATGGTGTAAACCGGCAAATCCAGACTTGGGGCTGTAAAATTGAACCCCACGCTATCTCTATCGACCTTGTAAACCTCATCGCAGACAAACTCACCAATTACTTTTCTGTCCATCTTCCGCAAGCCCTTTGGTGACCTCATTAGCCATCCGCTATTGCCGGAACAGTAAATGTACACCTTAAACGGCGTTTCGAGCTTTGGGCAGGTCTTGCGCACTTCAACCGTTTTCATTCCGGCCCAAATCAGCTTGCACCAGTTTGGACGGACGCTCAGCAGAACAGCTTTACCCTGGACCATAATAATCAAACCCCCATACATCGTGATAATACTCTGCGCTACGAACTTCTTCGCCGCCACCAATAGAAGGAAGAACCCCCAGCATGGAAAGGTCATTCCAGCGCTGCCTGTATATGCACCTTTGGCACTCCCTATTTAGGGTGATGGGGTGGTTGTGGAACGGGACAAGGTCAGTTTCGCAAACCTCTTCCGTGGTTGCCCCACAATAAGGACATATCCAGATAATTTTTGCCATAGTCGGTCTCACACTTCCCAGTCTTCAGGACAGCCCAAAACGCATTCGCCATCTCCGTTATCACTGGTCGGCCTGTCAAAGCAGCAACCCTCACAGCCATCAGTGCTAGATTTGCAATGGTTCCTTATGGCGATTGCCATATCAACGGGATCCACCAATAAAGCGCTAGGTGCTTTCTCATCGGTACCTACCTTGCGCAGAATCTCGCAGGTCTCTTTCATGCCTTGCTGATTTTTGCAATGAATGACTACGTCGTAGGTGTCATCGTACAGCTCGAATTCGCCGTCATCATTGCGTATAAGTAAGATTTCTTTGCTCATTGTTCATCCTCCAAATAGGGCTTTGGCAGTTTAGGAATCGGCATCCAAATAGGATATATGTCCGGCGCTCCTTTTACATAAGGCCATCCCTTGTTTGTAACAAATCCTTCAAGGCCGGCATCCAAAACAAGAACATCACCATACTGGTTCCCGTCTTTTTCCACAGGCGGTTCCTCTTCGGTCTTACGCCAGCGCAGGCTATCTTCTTTTCTATGGTTCCAGCTATCAGCCTCCTCCAGCGCAAGAGAAAACCCAAATCCAAGCGGACACTTGGAATCATCCGGGTGCGCCCAATAGCCGTGCTTGATTTCGTCGATTTTCCTTCCATCGGCCGTTGTGACCTCATGGGTGCTAATAAAATGCTTGAGCGCCGCACCACAGAACGGGCAAGGTTTTAACGTCTCTCTCTCCATTTCTCATACCTCCTTTGGGAGGAGCGTCATGTCATAGCCACTTTCCACGAACTTCACACAGAGGTCGTGCTCGATTCCGTTGCCAAGATAGGTGTAGATGTCCGTCATTTCCTCCAACGTAAAATTCGTACCCAGCAGCTTGTTGATGCCCTCAAAGTGGAGTTTTCTTTCCTTGGGTGAGACTGCTTTAATTGCAGTCCGCGTAAGCCACTCCAGAATTTTTGCTTTCAGCTGGGTTTCGTCGGTCACCTCTTTCAGACTGAAGCCGGAATCAGTTCTCAGGCTGAAAATGAGTTCATTTTGCATATTCACGAATGACTGCGGGAATGCTGCTTGGATTTTTCCAGCCCACAGGGTATCGAAAATATTGAATTTTTCTACACCGCTTGCGGCTTCTGGCTCTTCTTTGGCAAGAAAGTCAATCGTATTTTCGACATCTGCCAGCGTGTGGATATGTCCCAGTGAACCTTCCATGCTCAGCACGGCCTTCAGCTGGTCAGCGTTAAGCGTTCTCATTTTTTCACTACCTCCTTCGGCGGCAAAGGCATCCACCCGACCACAGGAGAATCCACGCGGTTATTGTAAACATCCTCCGGGTTGAAATGGCGATATTCCCACCAGCCTTTGGGGATGAGATAATCGTCATGCTCTTCATCATAGGTGCCCCACTCGAAAATCTCTTCCCAGTAGAACTTGCTTTTTTCGGACAAAACAGTGCCATCTTCGTAGTGGGCCGTCGTAATCCCATATCCGCCGCAGGCTGTTTCAAACAGAATCAGCACTTCCGTCTCAACTTTCGGAGGATCCTTGTCGGGGTCGCGCCAGAAAGAAAATAGCGCTCCTTCCTGTGCAACAGGAAGTTTCTCGACCTTTTCCCGCGCTACCCGGAGAGTCGCAGAAACAACATCATTCGCACTCGGCTTCTGAATCGTGTTATACTCCAGGCATTTCAATACGTCCTCACGATTGATGTACTCAGCCATTGTTTTCCTCCTCATAAATATCAAGTGCCATGTTCAGCGTGTACGGGGTATCCACCGCGGCGTCTGCGTCCGGGTCAAACTGCACGTCCAAGCTCCCATCTTTCAGCGAAATGGTGAGCACACAGTTATTGAGCTTTGTCGTAAAGCTGTCACCATCGTTCAACTTCCCATGGTCAGCCGCGTACAGCTCCAGCGCCGCTTTAATCGCTGCGTTCGACTGTTTCATCAATCCCTTTTCATTCATCTGAAATCACCTCCATCTTCGCCACATCGAATTTCTCATACTCCGGGTAACAAGCCTTGGCCATCACTTTTGCCCGCGCCGCTGCGCTTTTACCGCTTTTATCGTCAACCAGCACATACGGCAAGAGTGCAGAGCCATGCTTGCCAGACGCCGCTATCAGTATCTGATACTTAGGCATCTTTCCGTCCTTTCCCGGATTTAGGCGGGTGAGCCTCCTGCCAGCGGTCCTCTCTGCTCGAAGCGACACACAGAGCATAGGCCAGCGCCGTAGCCATTACCGCCAGAACCACCAGCACAATCCAAAGCCACATTTTGCATCACTCTCCCAGAAGATTTTTCATCATATACCCGGCCATAGCCTGTGCATACGCCTGTTTAGGAACGTCCGCCGCACCATTCTCTTCCAGCAGCTCTTTGATGCTGTGTTCGCGTCCTGCGCCGTCAATGGCCCGAACTCTGGTACTGCCGCGATTGACCGTCACCGTTTTCTTATCGCGCGGGTGGATGCCGAACGGAAGCTGGAAACCTTTCTCAAACACCCAGAGGTGATAGCAGTCGCAGACGTCCACCAGCCGGTCCTGCGTTGGGAACACCTCGACGGCAACTCGCTTCTCGCCGAACAGGTCGTTTTTAATTTCCATCTTGACGGCCCACGGGATATCCCCGTTGCCGTCACTCCGGCCAACGCCCTCTGCCGCCGTAATCGTGACGTGTTCGACCTTGCCCCATTCCGTGCGGAGCAAACGAGACATCACGCTGTACTTCTGGTCTTCGCTGATCCATGCCCGATCCATCTCCCTCATCCAGCCGTGATAAGGTACTCCCAGCTCTTCAGCCGCCTGTTTCGGGGTAATCGTCTCAATCCACTTCATGTTACTGCTCCTTTCCAGTGCTCATGTCCATCAGCTCCGGCGTGTCCACTACATTTCCAACCACCTTTGCGGTCAGAACCAAGCTTGCAAGACCATGCTCGACAAACTCCTTTCGGTTCTCCGAAAAATCTGCGTAGAATCCGATATGGCCTACGCCGTAGTCGATGTATTCGCCGTATCTTACGGCAAAAATCACATCTTTGCCGCATCGATCGTCTTTCAAAATGTCCCCCTCAAAAACAGGTGCCCCGTTTCCGTCCGTCAGAGTCGTGTTCATGCCGATCGTAAACGGCTTGACGAGATGGGCGTATGCCGGCTCTTGCTCAGAGTTTATGTACCAGCCTTCACCTGGTCGGCTGTTCTTCACACCCGGTGATCGAATCAAGAATCCTTCATGCCAAGTGCCATCTGGGGACTGCCCACGAAAAGTTCTACCCTGCATCATGCTTCCTCCTTGACCTTGACAGGAAGCACCAGCGCTTCATACTGCGGCTCAATCAGCTTTACGGGAGATAGAGGACCGACCACCCATGCGCTGACCTCGTCTCCTTCCATCGACTTCAATGCCTCGCTCAGGAACTCCAGATTAAAGCCGATTCGCAGGCGCTCATCCAGCTTTCCGTTGAAGGAAAACTCCTCATTCATCTGCGCAATCGTGCTACGCATCGATGCTCTACCTGTGCCGCCGGGTTCCAGATCCATCACCAAGGTGCTCTTTTCCTTTGCGTCTGCAGACCGAGCAAGTTTGACGCGTCCCAGAACGCCCAGCAATTCTTTTCTGTCAAGCACGATTCTGGTTCCCCCACTCTTTTGGGCTGCAATTTTGCTATAATCCAGAAACGGTTCTGCGATCAGGCGAGACTTTACCTCAAAATTGTTGTCACTGAAAACGGCCTTTTTGCGGTCTCTTTCAATACTGACGCTCCCATCAAGGCCCAGCGTATCAATCGCCTTTGCCGTTGCCGCCGGAAGCACAAACTTGAAATCGCCATCGGCGGTGCAGTCGATTCGGCTGATGGCCATTCTGTACCCATCCAGGGCGCAGATTTCCAAAGTATCGTCGCCGTTGTGGGAAAAGCACAGCCCTTTGTGCGCCGGATGCCGATCCTCCTTGGACACAGCGTATAGAACCTTTGAGATGGCCCAGCTCAAATCGTTCGCTCTCACCACGCAGCGCTTCGCATCCTTTCCCGGACCATCAAATGTGGGGTAATTCTCTGCCGGCGTCGTGCTCAACCGTGCCCGCGCCGTGCCGGACTCTATGACCAACCCGCTCTTTGTCACGTTGATGTTGATTTCAGGGGCTACTGCTCCGCTGATAAAATCCACTCCACGCGGTGGAATAACGACGCCCTGCGGAACCGGGCTGGAAAGTTCTGCCCGAATGCTCAGTTCCAAATTCGTTGCGAACGCATCCGGGCCACTCAGCAGGATTCCCGTGCTATCGTTGCCCACTGCGCGAACTTCCGGCACTGCTGTTCGGAGCTTGGAGAACAGCGCTCCAATTTCACTTCGTTCAAACTTCATCGTCTTTTCCTTTCTCAAAATTGTCTCTGCTGAACTGCTCATAGCATTCCGGGCACATATAAGCCACCCGCTCCGGGCTATCTCCACGTTTTCTGCGCAAGAGCAGCGCGTACATTTCTTTCATCGGTCTGTACTTGCCGCAGACCGTGCAATACTCCCACAGACGCTCTTTCTGCACGTCGCTGGGAACTCTCTGAAGAAGCGGCTGTGGTTTCTCGCGCCGCATATTCTCAGCGCCCACCACGCTTTCCATGCTGCTCCGCATGAAAACAGGTGTGTCGGTTGCATCCGCTGACGCAAGAATGTCTTTAATCCACTCCGCTTTAGGAATGACCTTTCCTGCATTTCGGCCTGTTTCCGCGCCGATGATGACCCACTTCAACTTCTGGAACGCTTTTGTCACGTCGCCCTCAAACGGGCCAAGGAGCGGCTCTATCGCAACGAACGTATTATAGTGTTCGTTCGCCCATACGCTGCTTTCTCTGACCGTCGCTGTCGAACCGTACCAGAAATTCTTGTTTTGGGGCAGCTTCTCGTGATTCACAAGCTGCTTATAGCGTTCCGGATACTGCGTCAGAAAAATGTACTGGTGCTGGGGTGCTTCATCAGCCGCCGCAAACACCCGAAGAATCCAATCTTCAGGAACCCACGGCCCGAATAAATCGCCATCCGTGCATACCATAATGCTTGAGCCAACTTTGATCTTTTGCGGCCAGTCGAAACGGTATTTGTGCATGGTGGGCAGAAATCCCGTTGGACTGTTCAGGAAGCGCTTGCTCTTCGTTTTCCAAGGGGTATCCAGCTCAAAGAGCTTTTCTCCCACCTGCTGAACTTTCGGCCTTTCCGCCAGATTTTGTCGCCAATCGCTTGCAAACCTCAACGTGCTTTTCCTTGCGTAGCAATACCGGCAGTCCTTCAAACAGCCCGTCACGGGATTCCAAGCATAATCGGCCAACTCATTCTTTGTTCTGTTCACCGATAAATCCTCCCCGTCTGGTTATCCACGAGAACAATTCGCTCCACAATTTCAAACCCGGCGGCACCTGCCACATAACGCAGAACGTGAACAAGCTCGCTCACACGAGCTTCTTCCCTCTGGATGTTGCTCTCTGCCCGAACCCGTGTAGGATCCGGCGCGCCGCTGGGGTTGTGATTCTTCCTGGTATCAGGCATTGTTCTCTCCTTTGTCTAAAACCATGAAATAATCGTAATTGGTGCCCGGATTGGTATTCGGACGACGGCGTACAATATCAACTCGGTATCCTGCTTTCAGGAGCAGGCGCCCCAAATCCAGACGCTCATCTTCAGAAAGACCTTTTGCTTTGGCGGGCGCGAGAGAAAGTTCAATTTTAGCCGACACGTTTTTCCACCTCCATCAAGTCGTGCATCAGTTCATCCACGAGCAGCTTTCCAGCATTTGCTCCCGTGCGGATAATGTTTCCGTTTTCCTTGAGTTCTGCAAACTCCTGTGCACGGATTTCCTTGGACTGCCGTGCAAAGTCAATTTCCGCCGCTGTCATGCGGCCCTGCACGACCTGTTGCCATTCCGCAATAAACGGTTTCGCGTCCTCCAAATCGGCGTACTGGTCGTTGTTATAGCTGCGCTTTTGGCGGACAGTGCCGCCCGGTTCCACCTCCAAGGTATACCACGGGGTATTCGGGTCAGCCTTGCGCCGCATGAAGAAGATGTAGCTCTCACGTTTGGCAATGCGCTCAAAGTATCTGGTTCCGCGCTGGATGCAGTGGTCAAGAAATCTGCTTTCTTCCAAAATGGCCTTTGCTCCATCCGGTACCCGAATGATGTATTCCGCTCCATCGTACTCGTAGATTTTGCGGATTTTCTTGTAGATGTTCTCGATATGGAATTGATTTTCCAGTTCCTTGGCATCCTTTTTGATGCTGCTTGCAGCACCTCTCAGCGCATCCTTTCGGCGCCGCTTATTGCGCTCCAGAACCAAATCATCATGGCGGCGTTTAAGATCCAGCGGGAAACGAACCTTTTCAAGATTCAAGTTCATCTTCATCTGTCCGGCCATATCGAGATAGTCCAGCCAGTCCGATGCAACTTGAAGAGCAATCTGGCCGTTGTAGCTTCCGGTGGCTCGCCTTGTCTGCTGACGGAGATATTTCAGGCTCCGCGTCATTCCGCTTTCCTGCAATGTCTTGGCCATTCCTGAGAGTTTTCGGATGTTAGCCGTCATCGCCATGTTCTTGCCATTGATTGCAAGGCCGGCTTCTTTCCATTCCAGCGCATTATCCACCTCGCGGAACGACTTTTTGCTCTGCGAGACTGCGGCCAGTTCCTGACGGTTCAAGCCAAACACGCCGTAATAGGTTTCTGCGCGAAGATTGATGCGGGTGCTGTGCTCATATTCGTCGTACACCTGAGAGCACAGCGCATCAGCCCAGCCCGTTTTTACAAGGCTTTCGGCCATCGGATACCGATTCACGATTTCCCACTGACGAACCTCCCATGGAAAATTGAGATGATTGTCGTACTGGTACATCCATTCAGATTTCAGCACTTTCCGAACATCACTCTCAAATTGGTCAGTATGGGATGCCAATGTATACGGCTGATACGGACCAGAGGGGGCCGTCAGCATTGCGGATAACTTCGGGCGCTGGCACATAATATATTCCTCTTTTTCACTCCAGCTGCGTTTCCACTGCTTGATGGTCTTTCCGTCCGTCCACCATATCCCCCGACCATGAAATTCCAGTTCTGCCCGATGATTGCTGAAATCGAAATACACCAGATAGCGGCGAATCCAGACCCCATCTCCCTGCGGTTTGCTCCAAAGGAATGTCCTTGCGGCCCACAGTCTTTTGACCGAATAGCGGGTATTGCGAACCTGCATTTTCTCCCCGCAGCACTCGCACACCACTGTACTCTTATGCTTGAGCGGTTCCGACAGCGTGTATTCACAACCGCAGCTATCACATCTCGCCCGCTGAATCGGGATTTTATTCTCAACTCCGCCGGGATCAACTACACTCTGCTTATCATTGGTGACCCAGAGAAAGCCCGCATCACTGCATACTTTCAAAACCTGTCTTCCGAGATCTTCCGGCGGCTCCGGCAGATTCTCAAAGAGCTTCTGTGTCTCAGCCTCCTGCCGTGCGTTGCGCTCTTCGCGCTTCTTCCGCGTATGAGCAGACAGCGCATCTTCCACAATGCCAATCAGATAGCCCGGTCTGCGGTCATCAAAATAGTTCTGCAGGAGCTCCGATTCTTCCTTTGTTGCCGACACTTCGGTTCTCCAAGTCAAGCACTGGCAGGGTTTGACCTCGATTTGAAGCGGCGAAAGCTCGCCTTTGGTCGGATTCTTATTCCCGCGAAGCTCTCCCGTCCAGTAATCTTTGAAAAAGCGCCACACGACCAGCGGCTTTTCCTTTTTGTCCCAGACGGCCACCGTCAGCACCTTTCCCTTGATATAGCGGCCCACGCCCTGCCCCTCGGCAACTGACATAGACAGCGCCGCATCCAGCTCCGGCCGTTTCGGTTCCGGCGCATAAAGTTTCAATTCTTCAGCCTTTTTCATTGCATGCCGCCTCCAAGCTCTCCGCCGTGTAGTTCTTCCCCGGCAAAATCTTCACGCCGTCAATCGGCTGTGCAATACAGATGGGCTCCTGATGATCTTGGATGATGAAGCAGAGCCATTCTCCCAGTTCTCCGGCCAGCTTCTTATCCCGGCCATATGCGACATGAAATGGCCCTTTATAGCTGTCCTCAAACTTCTCCGCAGGATGCTCAAACACATAGTTGGCGTGCATCAGCAAAAATTCTTCTGCTGTCAGCTTGCGGAGAGGAACCAGCTTCGTACAGCTGCTCCGGCTTCCGTAGCCATCCTCGTCAACATCGCCCCCGGCCGCAACTGCCCAAAACTCATTCTTGCCGTTCCATGTGTACCAATTCAGGCAATCCCACGGGTCTAAGCAATAATGGAACCCGGTGCTGGCGCACATGGCCTTTTTCGTCTCATTCAGCTCGTTCGGAACATACTGGAATTTTCCGTTTCCAAGCGTTGCGACCAGCCCCGGCTTGAATCCTTTGAATCCTAAAACCATCAGAACCATCCCTCCAAGGAAAGCTGCATCGAATCCTCGCTCTGCTTCTCTTTCTTTTTTGCAGGCTTTTTCTCCGGTTTCGGCTTCTTCTGGTCAGGCTTTTCCTTTTCCAGCTCCTGCGGTTTCGGAATATTCAGGGTGGCATTCTCCGGTTTGATGGTTGCCGGTGCCCGCATCTCTTCTTCCGTCGGCGGTGTTCCGGTAAGATTGATGTTCATCGAGAACGAGATTTCAGCATTGGGAAAGTAAAACTGCACGGCCTTGCGGTACGCTTCAAGGTCAGACAAAACCTCTCCCGCATTGTGTACGACTGCCGCGCAGCATTCCGAGAATGTGCGCTCCGTGTTGCAAACGACCTCGGCAAAGCGCGGCTCCTGATCTGCAAAGTTCAGCAGCGCCCGCAGCACATAGCTCTGAACGCTCGCGGCGGCGCGCCCACCTTTGAACATCTTGTCCTCTGCCTCTAACTTCTCTTTTGCCTTGGCCCGCCAATCGACGAACTCTACTGTGGTTGTGGTGTGTGTGGTGGAATCCATATTGTCCTCCTATCAGAAAAAGCTCAACTGCCCGCCCTTGCCCTCAGAGAACATCGGTTCCTGCTCCGGCTCTTTGGGCGGTATTTTAGCGGTTTTGGGCTTTTCCGTATCTTTTGGTTGCTTACTCTTTTTTGTTGCTTCAAGGGCTTTCTGTGGTTCGGATTTTGGTGCATCTGCAGCACACTCTTCCTTTATCGGTTGAGTGACCAGTTCCATCTGCGCCATAAAGATTCGATACTGCCAAACCGGGATCCTGAGCATCGGCGTGTACCAGACGCTCCCGTTGTCAACCGGAAGCAGCCCCCTTTTGTCATAAGACACAGACGGGTTTGCAAGCGTATCACCGATAACAACATACCCCGGCATTCCAAGCAGACTCATTTGCAGATAGCACATCATGCCCACGATGTAGTCAATATCCTGCGCCACAAACAGCACATCCGTCTGATAATTGATGCCTTTCTTTCTGCATTCGTTTGCGAACGCCACCAGCAAGGCCCCAGCGCCGCAGGTCGGATCACAGACCGCAACCCATCCCCTGTCTCCGATTTTCTGCTGAAACTCTTCCGCAGGGGTCGTTACTGCTGACATAAACTCGCACAGGTGGTAGGGCGTAAAGAATTGGCCTGCATGGTCATTTCCAAGCCCCAAGCACATATACAACTCGCCAAGGAAATCCTGTTCCGAGTTGTCCTCCAGCGCCATAACCAGAATCGAGAACATATCAGCGAATGCGTCCACTTCCTGCTTCGTGTACTTTTTCACAATAGTCATGTACTGCTGCTCCCGCTCATCGAAGTGGCTCTTGTCCGTCGCGTTGGACACGGCAATGGCGCTTATCGTAATCCAGTCGCTCCAAACCTGCCACCTTGACCGCCCCTTGCTTGTAAATACTTCAAACTTTTTTACAAGCTCTTTCTGGGCCTCGCCGCGGACATGGCGAACGTCGCTTCCCATTAGAAAACCTCCTTAGTCTGGTGGAACTTCCTCCGCCCGCTTTCTAAGAGGTCTCCTTTTTAGGCGATCCAAGCTGTTATCAAGGCCAAGGAAGCTATTTCCACTCGGCGTTTCCCGGTCTACCCGGTTTCCTTTGTATGTGATATGTACTTTTTCCCACGCTTCCAGCGTTGTGATTTTTTGTGCTGCTGCTTGGTCGAGCAGACGCTTAGCATAGACCCAAGGGTACTTTGCTTGATGGCGCATCGCTTCTTTCAGCGCAGCCACCACTAAGGCGTCCTCTATACCAGCTTCCCGCAGGTCTCGGAATTCTGCGGCCATATAAGGCGTGAGCATCTTATCGCATCCAGCCCATACCCAGTAGGACTCCGGCTTTCCGTCGGGCGGGCCAGTTGAAGTCTCCTGCTGTTCGTCCTCTTGAGTATCCGAACAATCAAAACTATCATTTGGTTGTTTTGGTTGTTCCTGCTTTTTTGCATTTGAGTTACCTTTTGGCGCTCCGCCGCTCTTTCCTGCCGCAGCACGTTTAGCCCTTGTTTCTTCCCACTTTTGGATGTTCTCATCCAATTTTTGCTGAATCCACCGAAAAGCCATATCCGTCGCCGGATTCTCGAATTTTGGCATTCTGCCATTTTCGGTATAGGAAAGAATCGCGTCGAATATCCGCCCTTTTTCCTCAAGCGGTAAGCTCTTCAGTGGTTCTGCCCATTCCGTATAAAGCAGAACGCTCTTTTTATCGTTTTTCACTTGACTGCTCTCCGCTTCGTAAATTCAGAATTTTGCACAGGTGCTTGTCCAGCTTGATTCCATAGATGTGGTACTCAGCGAACAATGCATTCTCCCGGCGGTGCGCTTCCTCGTGATGTGCTCGGCAAAGTGCGATTGCGTTCAGGCCAACGTGAACGACCTTTTCTCTGTCCATACCCATGCCGATACGGTCAACGTGATGCACCTCCGCCGGACGGTTGCAAATTGCGCAGCGGCGATTTTCAAGGCACAGGTACAGGTACTTTCCAATGTCGTCCGTCTGCGTCAGCAGACTATCCTTGGTCGGAACGCCCCAGTGGAAACAAAACGAAATCAGGTAAGTAATGAATTCTCGTGCTGTCGTCATGTCGCAGTCTGAGAGGGAGAACCACTCCCGCATAGCGCGGGAGCAGAAATCCCATTCCAAATACTGCCGAAGTTCTTCCGGCTCATGGCCGGACCACAAAGAAATGTCACGGATGATGGCAAAAATCTTTCGGCGCTGGTCAACGGAAATCGTGCGTCCATCATCCAGCCGAACTTCCACCCGCCGTGGGCGTTTCTGCTCCACAAAGCGGCTGATGTCCGTATCGGGCTTCAGGACGAGCTTTCCATCTTCCAGCTTTTCAATTTTCGCCGTTACGACCATCCGTTTTCTCCTTGTCAACATGAACGTGCATAGGAATATACACGCTGTTCGCCTGCATATTTCTCACCAAGAAATCATTGCACTTTGCTTCCGATAGGTGATTCTTGAGCACCTGCATCTCATAGGCATACTGTCCAGCAGCCTTTTTCTCTGCGATTTTGGCCTGAATGTCCTCGTCTCTGTAATTGGCTTCTATCAAATAGAGGTCATATCCGAGTGCCTGCACCCCGTTCAGGTTGTTGGTGTCAGTGGCATAAATCGCCTTGCCAGATGGAAAATGCACCTTGTACCCGCAGTTCGGCACGTTATGCACCAGCATGAACGGAATCACATTGCATAGGCCGTATCCATACATGGTCCGGGGTTCCAGCACATCAATCTGACGTTCCGGCACTCCTGCGGCTAAAAGCGGCGGTGTCAGCCAACGACAGCATCCAAAACGCAGTGTTGGCCGTTCTTCAGCAAGCCGCTTGATGGTACGCTTTTGGAAGTGGTCACTGTGGATGTGGGTGAGTAGAACCAACTTCAGCTTCGGCACATACGGCTCCAGTGCCTTATATGGAACGCCGCAGTCTATTAGAACAAATTCTTCCAAAATCGTGGCATTGCCGTCGCTTCCAGTGCTGATAATGTTGTACTTGACCATCAGAGTGTCGCCAAGTCAACAGCCGCTTTCACTTCATCTGCTTCCGGCTCCGGCAAGTCCATAGTTTTGGCCGTCCGCTCGATTTTGGGCTGTTCCTGCTCATCCTGCTGGCCGAGTTCCGGGGTATCGGTCACTTCCGGCAACAGGTCTCCGCTCGCGGTGTCCGGCATCATCACATGGCCGTCTCTTTCATAGGCCATCGTCATTTCTGCCGTCATAATGCCCCACTTGGAAATCAACTGGCGCAGCATGGTCTTTTTGGCCATCCCGTCGAAGTCTTTGTACCAGAAGCTCGAATACTTCCACAACTCATTCTGCGGAATCTCACCATTCAGCAGCTTCTTATATGCGGCGGCGCTGAATGCCGGGGAATATTTGTCCGCATGAGACATCACCTGGTCTGCCGTCCAGTACAGCGTTTTCTGGAAACCATTGATATACTCAAAATGGGCAATGTAGCCAATCGTCGGCATACTCATGCGCTTTTCAAAATCCTCGATAAAGTGCATTTCATGGAAACGCTCTTCAAAAGGATCCCAGCCACTCAGCTCCCCGTTCTTTACTTCAAGGACGTTCAGCCGCTTATACTGACCCGTGCGCAGGGCAAGCTGGATATAGCCCTTATAGCCCAGCACAAACTGAGCCTTGAACTTCTCCGGTTCAATCATCTGCCCCTCACGGTCATACTTGGCCTTGGATTTGAACGGCACCAAGTAGAACTGTCCCAACTGCGGAGAGGGCTGTAAGAACAGGCTTTCGCCCAGAAGTGCACCCGCAAGAATTGTGCCGGGGTCGCACTTCTGCAACTCGGCATTGACCGCCACCGCAGAGGTGATATTTGCAATAAAGCGCCCTGCACGAACCGGGTCCCCCAGCGTGTTGTTCACCAGATTCTTATAAAGCGGAGTCTGGATTGCCTGAGAAAAACGAATCTTCTGCGGCTGTACTGCTTTAGCCATTGTCGCTTACCTCCTCATTCTCGATGCCGACTGAATCCATATGCTTCTGGATTTCGTCGATTTTTTCATTTACGAAAGACTTCAGCTCCCGGAGCTGGGTCAATGTACCGTGGCACTGGAACGTGCGGCCCATGAAAGCAAATTTGGCCGTCATGATCTGTTCTTTGCTCTCCTGCTGGGTTTCTTCGGCCTCCTGCTCATCCATAACCGGAGGCTCGGTACTCATGACCTGCGGCGCTGCCAGTTCTTCTTCCACCGCATCCAGCACCGCCGACTCTGCTTCCTGCGCGCGAAGCTGGGCTTCAAGGCGTTGTTTCCGTTCAGCTTCCTCGCGGGCCACACGGTCTTTGCGCTGGCTCACGCTGTTAATCGCAACGGCCAGATTGCGGCACTGCTTGTACTCTGCCATAACTTCCGGGGCATTCTCCATGCCATTGATGCAGTTCACATCAGCCACCACGCGGTCAACGTATTCCTTGACCTTGCTCTTCAAGGATTTCAGGCTCGCCGTCATGGTAACAGCGATACCGATGTCCTCATAGCTGACCCACTCGACCCCGTTTGCCTTGACCAGCTCGTCGAAGTAAGCAACCACTTTTTTCTCCTTGTCAGCTTTCAAGCCGGCTTCCACATCCGTGATTTTGCCTTTCAGCGCTTCATCCGCAGGGCCATAGACATCGGTGACGCACTCCTTGTAAACCTTGTCGAAATCCTCAAACGGCTGCATGATTTGATTTTTCACAACCATGCGCCGGGCATCCAGATCTTTGCGGTCGCGATTCAGCTTCGCCCGCTGCTCCTTTACGACCTTGAGCGTTTCTTCCGTGCAAACCAGCGCCAGCGCTTCCGCCACAGACGCCTGTGCCTGAGCCTTGATGCTGTGCAGCTGTTCCTTGATGACGGGAAGCTGCTGCACCACAATCAGCCTGTCGGCTAACATCGGCTCCTGCGTGGTTACGGCGGCAGTAAGTTCTTTTTCCATGTTGTACCTCCTAATTTTTGCATAGAAAAACGGCAGAAAGGATAGTCCTTTCTCGCCGCTTCGTACCTGTTGAAAAATTCAACCGAATATGCTACAATATGGTTGTGTGTGGTGGAGACCTGTATTTTCCGGCTTGATGTTCCTGCATCAAGTGCCAACGGAATGTGCGGGTCTCTATCCATTTGTAGCGCGCTGGCCGTTCTGGTCAGCGCTTTTTTCGTGTGCGGCGAGTATGTCATATACCGTGAGTTGGCCGATGATTTGGCGCTCAGCGGTGCTCTTAGGCTGTGTAGCGGTCTTTCCCTTGCGAGGTCTTGCGGGCGATTTCAGCTTCTTGCCGAACTCCTTGGCGTAACACTTTGCGCCGTACCCCGCTTCGATTGCCGCCGGATCTGTAATGACCCTGTGACACCGAGCGCATCTTACCATGCTTCTTTCCTCCGAAAATCATGAACATCTGGAATGCGTGCGTCAGCCGCACCGCCATGATGATTGCAATAATGACAAGCAGCCATTCGCCGCCGATTGCCCAGTAGCCACGCCAGCGGTAGGCGCTCGGCAACTGCCATATTGCCATCAGCCCTCCGGCTACGACCCCGGCCAGCGTGTCCAGCAGTCCTACGAGTACCCAATCCATCACGCTCAGCTTCTTTTCCCTGCGCTTCATTTGAGGTTTGCTCCTTTCATGTAGGTTTTGACCAGCGCCCATTCATGGGCATCCTTTGGCTTCCCCGCCATTGCATCCAGCGCTTCTTCGGTTCCGCACTGGTCACAAATCATGATGCCCGGAACCTGACGGGAAAGAGCGTTGCTGTGCAAGCGCATCTTCATGGTCAGCTTCCCGCACCGGGGACACGGGAGCACCTGCGCCATCTCAGCTGCGGCATCCTGCACATCGAGGTATGTAGCAAAGACTTCATCCAGCAGCTTCTTCTCCGCGTAATCCTGAATCATTTGCATCACCTTACGAAACATCCCTTTCTTCCTCCAAAAGGCCAACCATTGCGTTCCACACCTTGTCGGTGTAGGCCGTGCTGCGGGTTCCTGCATTCCAAGCCTTTTCTGCCCCGCTCTTCCCAAGGTTGTACGCCATCATAGTTCGGTTGATGTCTCCATCGTACAGGGCAAGATAGCTTCCGAGCATATAGCACCCAGCCTTGATGTTCTGGCAGGCATCCAGCAGATCCGTGACTCCCAGCTCATCTTTGAGCCATCCGGCATTGATGCTGTTGATCTGCATCAGACCATAATCCCCGGTTGAGCTGGTAGCGCTCACCGTATAGCCGCTCTCGACCTGCATGACGGCGTAGGCCAGCTCCAGCGGAACTTCGTATAAGTCGCACATCTCGGCTGTATACTGCTGTAAATCCGCATCCAGCGGCACATGGTATGTAATCGGCTCATAGGGAGCCGGGTCTCGCCGGATGCACTCGCCCTGCTCGATGTCAGCTTGCACAGGAATCATCGCTATCGGGAGCTGCGTTTCTTTCGGTTGGAAAGCGAACGCCGCGGCGATGCTTCCGATTACCAGTAGTTGCGCCGCCGCTGTTGCCACCAGCGGGATTATTGCCTTTCGCATCATCCTGAACCTCCGTAATGCCGAACCGCTCGAACGCATACCGCCGGGGCACTCTGCCCGGAAACGTAAGCAGACCCTTTGCTTCCAGCTCTTTGTTCATCTGCTGGATAAACTGATAGGCTCTGGATTTGCTGCATCCGACAATTTCCTGCACTTCGCTCGCGCCGATAAAGTACGATTCTTTCACGTCCGACGCCCTCCTTTTGAAAAACGCATATTGGCCATCGCCACGAACAGGTTGTTCATTCGATCCATGATCTCATCCCATTCAGCCTGTTCGTCCTCTTCGATTTTTCCATCTGCGACGATCTCTATCATCGCATCGCGCTTTACGATAAACCTCTGAACCGCCGCCAGAACGCTGAGAACAGCTTCCGGCAAGTCCTTTAACTGAATCTCCGGAACCACCCGCTTGCCCAGCTCTGAGGACCGGCGCAGATGCTGAACTGCAAGATACGGGGCTTGGTACACATCGCACATGGCGCTTGCCACGTCGCTGGGTACCGGGCGCTGGCTCTGCTCATAATCTCGCAGAGAATCAACTGACACGTTCAAAAGCTGTGCGGCTTTTTCCTGCGTCATTCCGGCAGATTTCCGCGCGTTTTTGTAGATATTCTGGCAATCAACCGCCATTTCGCACAACTCTCCTTTCTGGTAAACTTATGATGTAAGAAATCATGCCCGCAGGTTCAGGCAGGACTCAATCGCGGACTTGATGTTCGCAGACGGCACCATCGTACCATTGATGACCTGGCTGACGTGTGCGCGAGAGTACCCGATTTCTTTTGCCAGCTCGGTGACGCTCATATCGTCGCGCTCAACCATCGCTTTTTTGACTGACACGCACCACTCTGGCAGCGGAACTTTCTTCATGTTTTTTCTCCTTCCAGACAAAGATTTATCTAACAAATGTATTGAACACTTGTTTGATTTTTGATAGACTAAAAGGGCCAGTACCCACCATTCAACGCGTTCCCCCGCCTTTAAGCTGTTAAGCAGAAGCTCTTGGGGAGTAATCGCTTTACCTGCGCACCGCCGATTTGCAGTATCGGCGCTGCGCTTTGCAGCGATGCCTGTCATTAGGAGGAATCAACTTGCATGGTTTGTACTGCGTGGTACGTTGAAGCCCCTTTGCAGAGGGGCTTCGGGGAACGCGCTGAATGGAAAGCGCTGACCCTTTCAATCTGACATTTGTTTTGTACAAGTGTATTATAATCTTGCGATTGCAATATTTCAAGGCAAAATCATTGCGATTGCAAGGTTTTGTGAGGATACACAAAATGCCGACCCAAAATTTGTATGATTCTATAACCCTTGCAGAAAACATCAAGCTTCAAGCAAAAGCTCGCAATGTCCAGCTGAAAGATATGTTTGCCGAACTCGGAATGAGCAAAGGCACCCTTTCCAACTTACGCACTGGCCGCATGATGGCGGCTGATAGCCTTGCCCGCATCTCTGACTACCTCGACTGCTCCATGGACTTCCTCATGGGGCGCACTGTTGACCCCGCCGTGAAACGGATGAATCTGACAGATGATGAACGCCAAAAGGTTACAGATTATCTTCAGTTCATTCTGAGTCAGCGGAAATAATTCTCAGAGCTGCTCAGATGGCTCTATTTTGCGTTTTTGATTCTTCCGCAAGGAATTTGTCGTTTGATGTAAAATGCGACTCAAATCGCCTCTTTGAGCGATTGTGCTCATTCGTCGATTACGAAGTGCGCGCCCTCGGTGATAAGCACCGTGCCGTGATGCTCGTCATTGACGATGGTGTTCCGTTTGCCGATGTACTCTGCCGGAAGCTCACCGCTCTTCACCCGCTCAAGGTTGAGCGGCGTCGGCTCCCAGCGGCCCTTGTAGGCCTCCGGGATCTTGCGCCACTCCGCTTTTGTGTAGTGGCGCATCAGGTCTGCCCCCATTCTTCTCCGCTCAGCAGCTTCCAACCGTAAGCATCGCAGAACCACCAGCCGGAGGATTCCCCATCGGCGAGGTAAATGATGTCCGACACGCTCAAGCTGTGGCCCTCGAAGCCTGTGGGCCTGTCTATGTTGAATCTGCGGAACAGGCCATCAAGCGTCTGCTGTGCATCCTTTCGGGTTTCCACATTACCCTCGTACACCAGACGGTAGTTCTCCCGATGGATGCCGCCCAGCGCTGCGGCCTGATCGGACGCCATGAATCGCAGTTTTACCTGCTCCATGGTGTCCTCTTTCAGCTGGTAGATCTCATACTTCATGTGAATCTTCCTTTCCTTGGTTTGCGGTGTTGGTTCCCGCGACCATCTTCGTGATGCCACGAAAATGGTTTCGGCCGATACCAGCGGCCATCATCAGGCGGGTTATTCTTTCCAGTTGCGGCCTGCACCAATCGATGCATCCCGGATGGAGAGGATTTTGTTCTTTCCTGTGCGAGTGCTGCGGAACTCCTGCATCGCTTCCCGAAAGGCATCGTCTTCAGCCAGTTCCCACGACTCAAAGTGGTAATACCGAATCTCGCCATCCTCGGCCTGATATTTAATTTCAATGTTCACGGCTCAAGCCTCCTCAATCTCCACGCACTTGATGCACTTTCGCCCCCGGAGTGCTTCGCAAGCGGCGCACAGGTCATCGACCTTGCACTGCAAGAGGATGTCCTCAATCTCACTGCTCCCCTGCCGGTTATCGTATGCAGCCTTAACGGCCGCTGCTCGGTCATCATCCATCAGGACGGTCATGCAGGCCTTTCCTTCCTCACCCTTCATGCGGATGTTGTAGGTAAAAATGGCGCACTTCATGGTTTAGGCTCCTTTCTCACAGCTTGCGCAGGTTCGCATACTGGCGAAACAGGTCTTGGACGTATGCTCTGTGGATGGTCGAGCTGAACCACATCTCCGCATTCCGGCCCGATCGAACCGGCGAGATCCATCCGGCCATTTCCACCACATCCGCATCGTAATCCTTGGGATTTTGTTTGATTGTCGCCGCCAGCACCCTCAGAACCCATGCAATGCCGTACTTTTGCACCATATCTTTCGCATTTATGCGGGTCATTTCGACGGCAAGCGTTTCCAGCTTGTCGCGCTCGGCAAACCATTCCTCCCGATTTTGGGTTGGAATGGTGGCCAGCTGCTTCATAAGCTCCTTGCCAAACATCCTTCATTCCTCCTTTGGAGCCAGCCGGAAAACATTGAACATCCAATGGCCTTCCCCATCGCAGACGCTTTCTACCGTGCAGAGGTTGTCGAGCGCAATGCTCATCGGCGAGCCGTATGTGCCACACACCCACAGGCCCGCCCTCTCCGCCAGCGTCCAGAAATAGTCCACCTCGATGCCAGGATTCTTCAACTGAGGCGGCATGTGCTTCGTAAAAGCCGCTCGGATGAAGTTCTCGCACCATTCAACCTTGATGTTTTTCATGCTTTGCTCTCCTCACTTTCGGCTTTTCGCTCAAGATCGAGCAGCTCGTTGTAAATCCTTTCGGCCTCGTCGCCGGTCAAGTTAAACTGCTCGATCAGGTCAGGAAGGGCATCTGCCCGCCAGCCTCCCGCATAGAGGGAAGCCGCGGTGTATTGGTTGTCGCACTCCTCCTGTCCGCCGCAGCGGAGGTCATCACGCCAGTTCTCGTAATCGGTCTCTGTCATGCTCAGCATTATCATTCAGTCCTCCTCAACGACCCAGCCGGCGCAATAGCCGGGGTTGCGAAGCCTTGCTTTCTTCAAGGCTTCATCGAACGACCGGGCGCGAACCCGGATGGGTGGCAGGTTCCCGCCTACCATCTCCCATATGTCCATCGGTGCTACAAACTTCATCGTGTGGCCCTCCCTCAGCTCCGGCTATCCCGCCGAATGCTCAAAATCCGGTCGTTGTCTCCGAAGCTCCGTTCCTGCAGGTTCTCGATGTCGTAAATCAGGAATGCAAGGATCAGAGCTTCCCGTGTGCAGCGCTTCCGTTCCCGGAACGTGTACGGCGTCTTGGCCTTTAACAGCCGTTCCGCCACATCGTCCACAATGTCCAGCGTGGTGGTGTAGGTCTGCGGCGCTGCCGGGCCGCGGCCATGCGAGGTATACTCAACAAGAAGTCTCATAGCGTTGTCCTTTCTATCTAACAGGTGTTTGAATCATTTGTTAGATATATTATAATCTCACTTTTATGAGATAGCAATGCAGTAATCTCATTTTTGTGAGATTCATGCTTTTGCACAAAAAGGAGGTCTTATTTTTGATATTTTGGGAGCGATTCTATCAGATGTGCGTTCTACGAGGCACAAAGCCAAACCCAATCGCAAAGGAACTGGGCATCTCTTCTGGTGCTGTTACACGCTGGAAAAATGCAGAGGATCCTCCATCAGGAAAAACTCTTATGCTTCTTGCTGATAGGCTAGACTGTTCCATTGACTACCTGCTTGGCCGCACCGACGACCCTGTTCTTCATCAGTTGGATTCGTCGTCGTCGGCTATATAACGCGCGCGCCCGCGCGTGATGAAGACGATAGTCTTCATACATAATCATTAACATTAACATTTACATTAACAGCTTGTTTTGTTTGTTTTGCTTATCAAATCAAGCATTTGGTTGTTTTGCTTGTTTTCGCATGCTTCTCAAAAAAGCGGGGCCATCAAGCCCCGCCAGAAACCACCTTGGAAATGACCAGCCGCCCTGCGAAGTACTTAAACTTCTCCGGCGAATGGAATAACTTCTCAAAATATGCTGCATCCTCTTCCCGCAGATCCGTGAAGTCCTCTGCTGAGAGCCCAACTACCAAAAACGTGCCGGCAATGATGTCGTAGGGCTTACCGTTTTGGTATAAGGCTCTGTTCAGTTCAAGCCCGCAGCACTTGCCCTCCTCATTGCAGACCAGGCCCACCGGGCGGTGCGGGTCCGGGTAGAGCACCTGAATGTAGCCGCCCACAGCGTCTTGCAGTGCTTCAAGTTCGTTGTCAATGTCAATGCGTTCCGGGGCCTTTCCCGGCTCAATTTTTAATGCTTTCATGGCTTAAATCTCCTTTCCTGCCGACAGCGGCTTGCCATTCCATGCAACGCAGAACGGGTACGTATCCGTCTCTGTGCTGCGGAGCCAGCCGCCCTGCACGGCCATCATCGCTTCTACCCGGTACGCTTGCCGGGTGTAACTTCCCTTGATGTTCTTGTACAGCGCCCCGCCGTGAGACTTCTTGAAAGCCTTGGCCTCCTCTTCGGTTCTGAAAAACTTGTTGCAATACACAATCAAACCTCCTTGTTGTTGAGCTGATATGCTTTGCCGCGATAATTGATGATGTGCCGATGGTCAGGCGTGCGGAACACTTCAATGCGCTTCTTGTCCACATTCTTGATGCCAAGCTTCCGGCGAATGAACCGCACCGCAATTTTGATGGTTTCAGCGTTGGTCATGTCCTCAGCCTTGCGGCTCGGCCTCTGCGCATAGCGGCTCATACGGACTTTGCTGACCGCTTCGGCGTCCGCTTCCGTCCCATAGAACTTGTCGGGATCTCCGTAGCCGCTCACCTCGTAGAACCGCTGGCTGCTGACTTGTTCCAAGCGTCCGTTCCAAATCGTGTTGACGCAATAGGCCACATCTGGCCGAATGCCTTCTTTCTCGACCACGCGGCCAACGAACAGCTCAACGCCCTGCTTATCCCACTCCTTGGAAAAAGTGCGGGCCACAATGCGGATGATCTCAGTTCCGTTGGTCAAATCGACCTTGGCCAGTTCACCTTGGCTCCCATTCATGCTTGCGGTGTTGAAACGATATCCCTGCGCCAAGTACTTGTTCACCTCTGTCGTGAACATCTTGTTGATGTCTGAATACTTCATGGCCATCCCCCTTATCTAACAATCGTATAACCAGCGTACTTGAAATTGTTCACAAGCTCCGCTGCCTTTGCCAGATGCTCAGCGAGTTCTGCGGCCCGCGCTGCATCCATTGTTGCCCAGTCCATCGAAATGGTGATTTTAACTTTTTCGCCAAACACCAAGCGGATTTCAATGGCTTCATCCAGCTCTGCGACTTGCCCTGTCAGCTCTCGCATTGCTTTGCTAAGTACTTTGTACGTTACCATTTTCATATTTTTTCGACCTCCGTTGTTGTTCATTCGGTCCAACAAATGTTTGACTGTGATTATATAATAATCCAACACCTGTTAGACGACAAGACTGCAAATCTAACAAGTGTTGGATTTCGGCGTATTACACAAGATTTTAGAAAGAAAGCTGGTAAAAAGGATGACGATTACTGTCCAACGCATTGTCGATTTGATGGAACATTACGGTTCATCGGGCGCTTTTATGTCGCGCCTGTGCGGGAAAAGTAGAACCCTTGTTGCAAGCTGGCAAGCGGGAAAATCTGTTCCTACCGCTTCGGACATCGCCACTATTGCCGCCCGCTATGGCGTGTCTGAAGCATATCTCCGGGGAGAGGTAGATTTCCCGGAATCTAATCTTTCCGCTTTGCAGAGGCGGCTCATGGACTCCACGCACGATCTGACAGATGATGAAATGCGCAAGGTAATAGAGTACGTCCGCTTCGTCAAATTCCTGCGCGAATAACAAAAGGACAGGCTCCCAAAGAGGGCCTGTCCGCGCCATCGGTGCTCGTTACTGCTGTTTCAGCGTTTCGATGTACTCAAGCACCCGCTTGACCTGTTCCGGGGTTAAATCCTTGATTTCTTCCCGAAGAACATCATCAAGCACATTTCCATGTCTGGAGCGCTCATCCGATGCAGGCATCTTCTCACTCCTTCCCGGCGCAAGCGCGCCACTGGAAAGAGTAAGACAGCTTACAAGCAGATTCCAGCCATCTACCGAAATCCGTGAATAAATAACAGAAAGGGTTGTGAGGTTATGGGATTCAGATACAGAAAAAGCATTCGTCTTGGCGGCGGCTTTCGCATCAATATTTCAGGAAGTGGAGTTGGGTATTCGTGGGGCGTTCCCGGATACCGAATCACCAAAACGGCTAACGGAAAAATCAGACAAACAGTATCCATCCCCGGAACCGGAATCAGTTATGTTTCAGAGGAATCTATTCGTAGTGCTGAGACGCCAAGGCTTTCCAAACAGCCTCCAGCATTTGAAACAGAGGTCATACAGTCCACTGATCGGAACAGCTACAAGGACGCCGATTTTGCGGCGCTTATGAAACAAATCCACTTAGTCCGTTTTCTCAACAAAGCGTCCTTTATAATTGGCACTGTCAGCCTATTGGCTTTCATTGTTCTTCACACGCCACAGCGGCTCCTGCTAACCATCCTCTCTTGCGCTGCATTCTTGTTTGTTCATTATAAGGCCAAAGTAAATTTGGAATACGATTTCTCTGATGAACAACGTGCCGCTTATGAGGATTGGTATCACGCATGGCGAAAGCTATTCGCTTGCGATGCCGCATGGTATGTCACGGAGATAGAAAAGGGACACAACACTAAAACAAATGCAGGAGCTAGCGAAGCAACTCTCCCCAAAAAGCTCCTTGGAATGCCGAAGCTCCCCTATTACCTCAGCACCAATGTTCCATATTTTTCTGCGGCTCTGTCAAGAAAGGAATCGTTCTATATTCTCCCCGATAAGATATTCTATCTGCATGACGGAAAGCTGAGTGCCTACGATACGGACGAAGTCAATTACCGCGCCGACATCATTCATCCCATCATGGACTCAACGGGAATGGAAATCCCGGCGGATGCTAAGGTTGTCGGCAAAACGTGGCTCAAGGTAAATGCAGACGGATCCCGTGATAAGCGCTATAAAAACAATCACCAGTGCTCCATCTGTGAATGCGGCCGACTGCGCATTTCTTCCCCTGCTGGTTTGAATCTATGTCTCATGCTTAGCAATTCAGAGCACATCGATGATTTCAATTCCATCATCGCCAAATAAAAAAGACCCCGGCCATTATAAAAATGGTCGGGGATTTCTAAACACGTCAGGAGGTATATTCTAATGCCCTGCTATAAAGACGAAAAAATTGGCACCTGGTACTGCCAATTTTATTACACCGACTTCACGGGCGTTAAGAAGCAAAAGCGTAAACGCGGCTTCAAAACTCGGCGTGAAGCATTGGAGTGGGAGCGAGAATTTCAACTCAAAAAATCCAAGAACTGTGACATGACATTGTCCAGCTTTGTTGAACTATATTTTGCCGATATGAAAGGCCGGCTCCGTGATTCCACGATTGATAATAAACGGCAGATTTTTGAAACAAAAATCATTCCCTATCTTGGAAAACGAAAAATGGATGAAATCACCGCCATGGATATTCGTGAATGGCAAAAGGCGGTGAAGAAAGCGGGCGAGGGCACCGGCCTTCCGTATGCCGAAACATATCTGTTGGCCATTCATTCCCAACTAAACGCGCTTTTCAGCTATGCACAAAAAATGTATCAGCTTCCAAAAAATCCGTGTACCATGGCAGGGCCTATGGGTTCGTCCGTCACCGAAGAGATGCTGATTATTACCAAAGACCAATACGATATCCTGCGAAAACAATTTCGCAATGAAGCATATCTGTTAGCTTTTGATGTTTTATTCTGGTCCGGGTGCCGTGAAGGCGAAATGTTGGCACTCCAGCCGAAAGACTTGACCGACACCGATGAACTAAAAATTTATAAAACGTATCGCAGGAAAAACGGCCAAGACCTTTTCGGCCCCACCAAGAACAGTAAAAAAGGCGGAAACCGCAATGTTCCTATTCCGCACTGGCTGGCCGAAGAGTTCCGCGCCTACTGCTCCCGGCTCTATGGGCTGACCCCGGACGACCGCGTGTTCTACATGACGTGCACAGCGCTCAACAAGGAGCTGACCCGCTGCACCCAACTCACCCAGCTGCCAGATATTCGTGTCCACGATCTGCGCCACAGCCACGCTTCCCTCTGTATCGAACTCGGATACTCCGCTCTGCTCGTTGCCAAGCGTTTGGGCGACACCGTCCCTGTAGTTATGAAAACATACGCTCACCTGTACCCAAACAAGCAGGCTGAACTTGTCTCCAAGCTGGAAGATCTTGCCGCCCCTGAAAATAAGGATTCCGGCTACTTGGGAAGCTTATAGTATCACCTCACTGTCAGGCAGTAGCTCCTTATTTTCGATAATGTCACGGCCGTTTTTAATGTCAATAATGTCAAAAAGCCCCCTGAAAGTAACGAGAAATCGAAACTTTCAGGGGGCTTTCAAATTATTCTCAAATGTTAAACTGCGAAGGCTCGTTGGATTATAGTTCTGTGTGCTTTTTCGCAGCTTAATGTCAAACTAATGTCACGGCGCGATTTTTCTTCTAATTATACTCGTAGCATCGTTAAAAGCTTGCACTGTTCCATTATTCGAGCTCGATCGTGGCGGGCGGCTTACCGGTGCAATCGTAGAACACGCGGTTGACATGCTTGACCTCATTCACGATGCGGCTGGTGACAGTGCCCAGAACATCCCAGGGCATGTTATAGCTTTCGGCGGTCATGAAGTCGGTGGTGGTGACAGCCCGCAGAGCCACAGCGTAGTCATACGTGCGCTCGTCACCCATAACGCCGACACTGCGCATGTTGGTCAGAGCTGCGTAATACTGGTTGATCTCCTTGTCCAGACCAGCCTTCGCGATCTCCTCACGCCAGATGGCGTCTGCGTCCTGCACGATGGCGACCTTTTCGGGGGTCACTTCGCCGATGATGCGGATGCCCAGACCGGGGCCGGGGAACGGCTGACGGCTGACCAGATACTCCGGCAGGCCCAGCTCACGGCCGACCTGACGAACCTCGTCCTTGAACAGGTTGCGCAGAGGCTCGACCAGTTCCTTGAAGTCCACCGTGTCAGGCAGGCCGCCGACATTGTGGTGGCTCTTGATGACGGTGGACTCGCCGCCCAAACCGCTCTCGACAACGTCGGGATAGATGGTGCCCTGTGCCAGGAAATCCACCTTGCCGATCTTCTTGGCCTCTTCCTCGAAGACACGGATGAACTCCTCGCCGATGATCTTGCGCTTGCGCTCCGGCTCGGTGACGCCTGCCAGCTTGCCAAAATAACGCTCACGGGCATCCACGCAGACGAAGTTGATGTCAAAGTTGGGGTTGCCGGGGCCGAAGACGGCGCAGACCTCTTCCTTTTCGTTCTTGCGGAGCAGACCGTGATCCACGAAAACGCAGGTCAGCTGCTTGCCGACCGCCTTGGCCAGCATAGCTGCCAGGACCGAGGAATCCACGCCGCCGGACAGAGCGCACAGCACCTTGCCGTCTCCGATCTCTTCCCGCAGGGCCTTGACGTTGTTCTCCACGAAAGAGTCCATCTTCCAGTCGCCCGTGCAGCCGCAGACATTGTACACAAAGTTGTGCAGCATCTTCTTGCCCTCGGCGGTGTGCAGGACTTCCGGATGGAACTGGACGGCATACAGGCCCTTCTCTGCATTTTCCGCAGCGGCCACCGGGCAGTTCACCGTGTGCGCCGTGATTTGGAAACCGGGTGCTGCCTGCTCAATGTAGTCGTTGTGACTCATCCAGCAGATGGTGGAGGGCTGAACATCCGCAAACATCTTGCTGGAATTGTCCACGAAGACCTCCGTTTTGCCGTATTCACGCTCCGGTGCACGGCAGACATGACCGCCCAGCAGGTGCATCATCAGCTGGCTGCCGTAGCAGATGC
>ENA-UONV01000270-UONV01000270.1-human-gut-metagenome-genome-assembly--contig:-CS4-NODE-270-length-69113-cov-23.064482_pt1 | contig 69113 bp, 57 predicted proteins | sample MGYA00242461_ERZ724008 | MGnify/ENA metagenome assembly ERZ724008 | reverse complement strand
CTTACGGCACTCTTACAGTGGTCTGTCGTGCTTTCTTATGATAAGGTCTAGGACGCTTTTCGATGGAAGCAAGGGATTCATTTTGTTTTCCAAAGAAAACAAAAAATCCGAACCCTTCTCCTATTGGAAAAAAGTTCGGATTTTGTTGTCGTGGTGCGGATAAGAGGACTTGAACCTCCACCGAGTTGCCCCGATTAGAACCTGAATCTAACGCGTCTGCCAATTCCGCCATATCCGCATATTTTGTTTTCGTTCGTGAGCCGTGTCGCTCGGAACGATAGTAATTATACCATGGAAACCGGAAATGTCAAGCGCTTTTTTCGAATTTTTTTGACAAAAATTCCGGATGAAATTTTGGCACCGGAATGAGGACGATGGGGCGAAATTTTCGGTAAAATATGATACAATAAGACCTGAGCTGTCCGGGGCCGGGGGCCCTGCGGCAAAATACGATGGAATGAGGGAACTACACATGTTCAACTTTCTGATCTTTATCATCGGGGCGGCGCTCATGTTTGGCATGGGGGTGCGCAGTGTGCTTGCGCGGCGGCGCTTGCAGACAAAAGGCGAAAAGGTCACCGCCCGCGTTGCGGGCACCGCGCAGGGCCGGGACGGTCAGGCCTATGTGCTGGAATTTGAGACGGCAGGCGGCAGCCACCGCCTCCATTACCCGAAAGCGGCCAAGGGCAAGGGCTTTGCGGCCGGGGAGACCGTGACCTTATATTATGACCCGGAAGATCCGGAGAAGATGTATGTAGAAGGCGACCGCGCCGTGCTGGGGGCCGAAGTGCTGTACTTTGCTCTGGCGGTGGTGCTGGTGCTGCTGATGGCCGGATTTGTGCGGTGAGGAGGAAATGCCATGAAATTGGAACATTTTGGGATGCCGGAACCGGGCGACTGCCGGGTGGTCTTTTCGGCCAGTGCCGAGGAGCTGGAAGCAGCGGTGCAGGCCGAGCAGGCGGCACCGGATGCGCCCAAAGAGGAAGAAGACCTGCTGACGGCAGCGGTGAACCGCGCCATTCTGGAAGGCTTTTCGCCGCTGTTCGCGCAGCTGATGGAGGAGCACCGGCTCGTCCCGGTGACGGACCCGGACTTTGAGCTGCTGGCCGTCAACCGGGCCGAAGGGTTCCGGGCGGGGGCGGAGTTCTTCTGCCTGCCGCCGCTGGAGCTGGGGCGGTACACCGGCTTTGTGCAGCCCATCCGGCCCCGGCCTATCCGGAAACTGACCCTTGAACTGGAGATCAACCGCCACCACGGCGACGAGGACCGCGCCGCCGACGAGGCGGGCAAAAAAGCCCTGCGGGACCGTGTGGCACGGGAGATCTACAAGACCCGCTGCGCCCAGGCCGAGACGCTGGCCGAGCGGGAGCTGGTCTACCAGCTCGGCGGCGAGGTGAAGGGCGCGCTGCCGAAGCAATTGGTGGCGGGCAACTACTTTGCCGAGCAGCGGGAGTTCAACCTGCGGATGCAGGCGAACAACATCAACTTTGACCAATACCTGAAGGTGCAGGGCCAGACGGTGGAACAGTTCCGGGCGGAGCTTCACGCTCAGGCGGAACAGAAACTGCGGGGGCGTCTGGGGCTTCTGCTGGTGGCCGAAACGGAACATCTCTGGCCCACAGAGGCCGAGGTGCAGGCTGCGCTGGAGGGCTGGAACGGGGAGCGAACCTTCCCGTCCAACGACAAGCGAAAGCTGCGGCAGGGCATTGCCAGCCAGCGCGCAGCTGCCTTTGTGCGGGCGCACTCCACGCTGACCCCGCCGCCGGAGGAGCCAGTGGTGGTCGAGGCAGTCTGAAACGACGGGCGGCAGGATTCTGGCAAACAAAAATGGGATGCTCGAAACAAGCATCCCATTTTTGTTTGTGCCGGTCAGGTCTCCACGCCCTCGAACTGGCTGTTGTAGAGCTTGGCGTAGAAACCGCCCTGGGCCAGCAGTTCGTCGTGGTTGCCCTGCTCCACGATGTGGCCGTCCTTCATCACAAGGATGACGTCGGCCTCGCGGATGGTGGACAGGCGGTGGGCCACGATGAAGCTCGTGCGGCCCTGCATCATCCGGGCGAATGCGGCCTGGATGCGCACCTCGGTGCGGGTGTCGATGGAGGAGGTGGCCTCGTCCAGAATCAGCATGGGCGGCAGGCAGAGCATGACGCGGGCGATGCAGAGCAGCTGCTTCTGGCCCTGGCTGATGTTGCCGCCGTCCTCCGCGATGACGGTATCGTAACCGTTCGGCAGGCGGCGGATGAAGCTGTCGGCGTGGGCTGCTCTGGCCGCGGCAACGATCTCTTCGTCGGTGGCGTCGGGCTTGCCGTAGGCGATGTTCTCACGGACGGTGCCGGCGCGCAGCCAGGTGTCCTGCAGCACCATGCCGTAGCTGCCGCGCAGGGAAGCGCGGGTCACGTTCCGGATGTCGTCTCCGGAGACGGTGATGGAGCCGCCGTTGACGTCATAGAACCGCATGAGCAGGTTGATGAGGGTGGTCTTGCCGCAGCCGGTGGGGCCGACGATAGCGATGCGCTGGCCGGGCTTGACGTCCAGGTTCAGGCCCTCGATGAGGGGGCGGTCCGGCAGGTAGCGGAAGGAGACATCCTTCAGCTCCACATGGCCGTCCGGCTGCAGCACCTTGGCGTGTTCGGCTTCGGGCACCTGGTCGTCGGCGTCCAGCAGCTCGAAGACGCGGGCCGCGCAGGCCAGTGCGTTCTGCAGCTCGGTGACAACGCCGGAGATCTCGTTGAAGGGCTTGGTGTACTGGTTGGCGTAGTTGAGGAAGATGCTCAGCTGACCGATGGTGATGCCGCCCGCCACAGCATAGAGCGCACCCACCAGACCGACGCCTGCATAGACGATGTTGTTGACGAAGCGGGTGGCGGGGTTGGTCATGCTGGAGAAGAAGATGGCCTTCAGGCTGACATCCTGCAGCCGCGTGTTCACCTCGTCAAAGGAGGCAAGGCTCTCGGCCTCGTGGCCGAAGGCCTGCACGACCTTCTGGCCTTCGATCATCTCATTGACCAGAGCAGTCTGCTCACCGCGCACGGTGCTCTGCCCCTGAAAATACTTGTAGCTGCGCTTGGCCAGAAAGCTGGCCACCACCAGGCTCAGCGGGGTGATGCAGACGACCACCAGCGTGATGGGGACATTCTCCCACAGCATGAACAGCAGGGTGCCGAAGATGGTCAGCAGGCCGGAAAACAGCTGGGTGAAGCCCATCAGCAGGCCATCGGCAAAGGTGTCCACATCGGCGATCATCCGGCTGACGATGTCGCCGGAGGGGTGGCTGTCGAGGTAGGAGAGGGGGAGGGTCTGGATCTTCCGCAGGGCGGCATTGCGCAGGTCGCGGCTGACGGAGAAGGTGATGCGGTTGTTGCAGACGCTCAGCAGCCACTGCGCAAAGGCTGCGAGGATGGCCACGGCCACGATCTGCACGATGATCTGCATCACACCGGCAAAGTCCACACGGCCCTTGCCGAGCATCAGGTCGATGGCGCTGCCGCAGAGGATGGGGATATACAGCTGTGCAGCCACGCTCACGGCGGCCACGATGAGGCTGCACCCCACGAAAAAGCGGTAGGGGCGGATCTTTTCCAGCACCCGGCGGAGCGTTGCCTTGCGCTGTTCCGGGGTCAGGCTGCTCTTTGCTTTTGCACTCATTTCTGCGCATCCCCTTTCTTGAACTGGCTGGCATAGATCTCCTCATAGACCGGGCAGGAGGCCAGCAGGTCGGCGTGTTTGCCGAGGCCGACGAGTTTGCCGTCGTCCAGAACGAGGATCTGGTCGGCGTGCTGCAGGCTGGCGGCGCGCTGGCTGACGATGAAGACGGTCAGGCTGCCGGGCAGAGCCGCCAGCGCCTTGCGCAGGGCGGCGTCGGTGGCGTAGTCCAGAGCGCTGGCACTGTCATCCAGAATGAGGATGTCGGGCTTGCCCACCAGTGCGCGGGCAATGGTCAGGCGCTGCTTCTGGCCGCCGGAGAGGTTCCGGCCGCCCTGCTCCACCGGCTCGTCCAGCCCAAGAGGCTTCGCCTTGACGAATTCCGCAGCCTGCGCCGTTTCCAGTGCGGCCCACAGGTCGGCATCCGAGGCATTCTTGTTGCCCCAGAGCAGGTTCGAGCGGATGGTGCCGCCGAAGAGCTGCGCTTTCTGCATGACGACGCTGACGCTGCCGCGCAGAACGTCCCGCGGGTATGCCTGCGCCGGACGGCCCAGGATCTCAACCGAACCCTCGGTGGCATCGTAGAAGCGGGGGATGAGGTTGATGAGGCTGGATTTGCCGCTGCCCGTGCCGCCGATGACGCCGATGGTCTGGCCGCGTTTGGCTGTGAAGCTGATGTCCGACAGGCTGGGGGCACCGGCACCGGCGTAGGTCAGGCTGACATGGTCGAACCGGACGGCGTCGTCGGCCTTGCCTGCCTCCACGGCATCCGGAAGGGCAGCGGGGAACGCCATCCCAGGTTCCGTGTCCAGCACCGCCTGCACACGGCTGGCGCAGGCCAGCGCCTTGCTGATCTGCACGATGAGGTTGGCCAGCTTGACCAGCTCGACCAGAATCTGGTTCATGTAGTTGACCAGCGCGATGACATCACCGGCTGCCATGCCGCCGATGTTGATCTCGATGCTGCCCACATACAGCAGAGCCACGATGGCCAGGTTGATGATCACGTAGGTCAGCGGGCTCATCAGGGAGGAAAGATGGCCGACGTGGAGCTGCATTTTGGTCAGCAGGTCGTTGGCAGACTCGAAGCGGTCGGTCTCGCTCTTCTCCTTGTCAAAGGCGCGGACGACGCGAACGCCGGTCAGGTTCTCGCGGGTCAGGCCCAGCACCCGGTCCAGACGGGTCTGGGCGGTCTTATACAGCGGGTTGGTCAGGACCATGACGCCGAAGACCACGATGGACAGCAGCGGGATGGCCACCACGAAGATCCATGCGGCCCGCGCATTGACCGTGAAGGCCATGACCATGGCACCGACCACCACGAACGGGCTGCGCAGGAACAGACGGAGGAAGAGGTTCAGGCCGCTCTGCACCTGATTGATGTCGCTGGTCATGCGGGTGATGAGGGTGCTGGTGCCCAGCGTGTCCATCTCGGTGAAGCCGAGCTTCTGGATGTGCTCGAACAGCGCATGGCGCAGCGAGGTGGAGTAGCCCACAGCGGCCTTGGCGGAGAAATACTGGGCCGTCAGGCTGCAGGTCAGGCCGATGACGGCGAGCAGCAGCAGGATGCCGCACCGCACAAGGATATAATGCAGGTCGTGCGCCGCAATGCCGACGTTGACGATGTCTGCCATGACCAGAGGGACAAACAGGTCGAACGTGGCTTCCAGCATCTTGAACAGCGGCGCGAGGACGGCCTCGCGCTTGTAGCCGTTCAGGTGGGTAAGCATTTTGTTCAAGGCGAAAGACTCCTTTTCTGAAATGTAAATCGGGGGAAACTTTCCCATCGCATATTATAATACAACCGGAATCGGAATGCTATTGTTTTGCGGAAAAATGCGGTGCGTCTTCCCCATTGTGAAACTTGGAAAATCCTGCTATAATAAATTATTATGACGGATGGAAAAAGAAGGGTGATGCAAATGGCATACGAGAAAAGCGCACGGCGGTTCCGCCCGGTGGGCAGCCGGAAGAAAAAGGCCGCCCCCCAATACAGCCCGGCGGGCACAGGCTGCCCGGTGGTGGAGCAGGCCGTGGAGCGGCTCTACCGGGAGCAGAACGAGACGCATTTCTGGAACCTGATGAACGCCCTGAACTATGCACTGGAGCTGAAAACGCGGGTGCTGGTGCCGCTGGATGCCGCAGCCGACCCGCAGAGCGGCCCGGCTCCGTGGGCTTCCATGCCCATCCCGGCGGAAAAGGCAGAAGGGCTGGACCCCTGGCTGCTCCACACCCGGAAGGAACGCAGCTACCTGCCCCTGTTCACGTCGGTGAAGACGGCGGAAGCCGAGCGCGCCACGGCCACCCGGCCCATGGCCGAGCGCGGGATGCGGGAGGCCATGGAATATGCCCTGAACACCGACGGCATCGACGGTGTGGTCATCGACCCGTGGACCAATTCCGCTACGCTGGATGGCTCCATCCTGAACGGGCTGCTCAAGTCGGAGCGGGGCAGCGAAGGCCCCGGTCTGGAAGAACTGGATGCGGGCTACGATGCCGCGCGGCAGGGCAGCTGGGCCGAGGCGGTGCAGCACTATGAAAAAGCCGTCGAGGCGGGCAGCGCCGAAGCGCTGGCGCTGTTGGGCGACTGCCTGTATCAGGGCCGGGGTGCCCGGCGCAGCAAGGTACAGGCCCGGCGGATGTGGAAAAAAGCCGCCAAGGCCGGGGAAGTGCAGGCCATGATCGCCCTTGGCGATGACGCAGCGGCCTCCGGGCAGGAAGCCGCCGCCGCGCTGCAATACTACCGCCGCGCCCAGAGTGCCGCCCGCGGGATGCCGGATGTCTCCTATACGCCGCAGATCCGGCTCCGCATCGCCCAGTGCGAAACGCGGTATGTCTCCCGCAAAAAGGCGCTGATGGAGCTGGCGGAGGCCGAGCAGGGCTTTTGCATCCAGCTGGAAGAGGGGGCACCGGACGCGGAGATCTGGCTGGACGAGACCCGGAAGACCGTGGCGGAGCTGATGAACGAAGGGCCGGAAAACCGATGAAATCGGCAGGAACACAAATTCTTTACATTTGTTCTATGAAATCGTCATAGGAAATCGGTAAGATGATTCTGGAAAAAAATCTGTGCTGCAAGAAAAGAGGACAAGCACTATGAGCAACGTGATCGGAATCGACCTTGGAACGACCAACTCCTGTGTGGCAGTGGTCGAGGGCGGCAAACCCGTGGTCATCGCCAATGCCGAGGGCGAACGCACCACCCCCAGCGTGGTCGCCTTTACCAGAGACGGCGAGCGTCTGGTGGGCGGCGCGGCCAAGCGCCAGATCGCGACCAACTCCGGCCGTACCATCTCCAGCATCAAGCGCTACATGGGTTCCGACCACCGGGTCCACATCGACGGCAAAGACCTGACCCCGCAGGAGATCAGCGCCATGATCCTGACGAAGATCCGCCGCGATGCTGAGAGCTACCTCGGCGAGCCGGTGACCGAGGCCGTCATCACGGTGCCCGCCTACTTTGACGACAGCCAGCGCAAGGCCACGCAGGACGCAGGCCGTATCGCGGGGCTGAACGTTCTGCGCATCATCAACGAGCCTACGGCCGCAGCGGTGGCCTACGGCCTGGACAATGAAGCGCCGCAGAAGATCTTGGTCTATGACCTGGGCGGCGGCACTTTCGATGTCTCCATCATCGAGATCGAGGATGGCACCTTCACGGTGCTGGCCACCGGCGGCGACACCCATCTGGGCGGCGATGATTTCGACGAGCGGATCGTGGAGTATGCGGTGGCGGAGTTCAAGAAATCCGACCGCATCGACCTGAGCCGCGACCCCGCCGCCATGGGCCGCCTGAAAGAGGAGGCCGAAAAGGCCAAGAAGGAGCTGTCCAGCGCGCTGAGCGCACAGCTGAACCTGCCCTTCATTGCGGTGGGCAAAGACGGCCCCCACCATCTGGACCTGACGCTCACCCGCCCGCAGTTCGAGATGATGACCGGCGACCTGCTGGCCCGCACCGTGCAGCCGGTGCAGAATGCCCTGCGGGATGCGGGCATCGCCGCCAGCCAGCTGGGCAAGGTGCTTCTGGTGGGCGGCAGCACCCGGATGCCGGCCGTAGAGCGTCAGGTCAAAGAGCTGCTAGGCTGCGAGCCCAGCCACAGCCTGAACCCGGACGAGTGCGTCGCCATGGGCGCAGCGGTCCAGGGCGCTCTGCTGCAGGGCGGCGGCAAGCTGGCCGGTGCTTCCGGTGCCGCTGCGCAGGGGCTGGTGCTGATGGACGTCACCCCGCTGACCTTGTCCATTGAGACGCTGGGCGGCGTGGCGACCCCGCTCATCACCCGCAACAGCATGATCCCCACCCGGAAGAGCCAGATTTTCACGACGGCGCGCCCGATGCAGACCAGCGTGGAAATCAACGTCCTGCAGGGAGAGCGCCACTTTGCGCGGGACAACAAGAGCCTGGGCAAGTTCAAGCTGAACGGCATCCGCGCCAGCTTCTCGTCCAAGCCGCAGATCGAAGTGACCTTTGACATCGACGTCAACGGCGTTGTGAAGGTCTCCGCCAAAGACCTCGGCACCGGGCGGGAGCAGAACATCACCATCACCGGCAGCACGAACCTGTCGGAACACGAGATCCAGCGCGCCATGGCGGATGCCGCCGCGTATGAGGCCGAGGACAGCCGCCGGAAAGAGCGGCTGGAACTTCACAATCAGGCCGAAGTGCTGGCCTACAAGGTGGATGAGGCCCTGTCCAAGTGCAAAAAGGAACTGGACAAGGACGAGAAGAACCGCATCAAGGCCGATGTGGCCAACCTCCGCCGCTGTCTGCGGAAGGACAAACCCGAAAAGATGAACGAGACCGAGGAAGCGAACCTCCGGCAGGCCAAAGAGCAGCTGGAAGCTTCGGCCAACCACCTGATGATGCTCTACACGAGCGAAGAACAGGAAGAACAATAAGAAGACAAAAAAATCTCCGCGCAGCTGCGCGGAGATTTTTTTTGTCGGCAGGGCCGGAACAGAGGGTGGAGAAACGGACATGTTTACACGATCAGTTCCACCGTGCTCCCCCCGCTGCGGGCCTTTTTGACAAGGACCTGATGGTCGATGCGGTCTTTGAGGGCGGCGACATGGGAGATGATGCCCACGAGCCGGTCGCCTTCGGTCAGGCCGGAGAGGACCCGGATGGCCTGTTCCAGACTTTCGTCGTCGAGGGAGCCGAAGCCCTCGTCGAGGAAGAGGGTGTCCAGCCGGATGCCGCCGGCCGTGCTCTGGACTTCATCCGAAAGGCCCAGCGCCAGCGCCAGCGAGGCCTTGAAGCTCTCGCCGCCGGAAAGGGTCTTCACGCTGCGGCGGGTGCCGTTGTAGTGGTCGATGACGCCAAGGTCCAGGCCGGACTGGCTGCGCTGGTTCTCGGCCCCGACCCGCTCCAGCTCGTACTGCCCGGCGGTCATCTGCATCAGGCGGGTGTTGGCGTGGACGAGGATGCGGTCGAGATAGTGCATCTGGATGTAGGCTTCCAGTTTGATCTTCTGCTTGCTGCTCAGGGTGCCGCCCGCTGTGGAGGCCAGCGCGTTGACCCACTGCCAGCGGGTCTCCAGCACCTGCCGGGCCGCGGCCAGGCGGCGGTAGTCGGCGGCGGCGCGGCGGTTGGGCACGAGCTGGGCCGTCAGGGCCTTTTCCTGCTCGGCGGCCTGCTGGCGGGCCGTTTGCAGCGCGGCGAGCCGGGTGCGCAAAGCGTCGAGGTCTGCGGCCCCGGTCTCCGGGGCCTGCTGGTCTTGTAGGGCCTGCACGGCAGCTTCGGCGGCAGCGACGGCGTTTTCCGCGGCGCGGCGGGCGGCTTCGGCCTGCTCCATGCCGGTGCGCAGGGCAGTGCGCTGGGCCGTCAAGTCGGCGACCGTCTGCTGGGCCTCGGCGCGGCTGGCCGGTGCGGTCTGACGGGCTTCGGTGATCTGCTGTTCCAGCGCCGCAGCCGTGGCTTCGCGGGCAGCGGCAGTCTGTTCGGCAGAGGCCGCTGCTGCTTCCAGCGCAGTGCGCTGGGCCGTTTTGGTCTTGCGGGTGGTATCCAGCCGGGTGCGGCGGGCACAGTCGGCGGTGGCCTTTTGCCGGGCTGCGCGGTTCTCGGCCTGTGCGGTCTGGAGCGCGGCAGTCTCCTCGGCAAGGGCCGTTTTCAGCAGGGCCACGGTCAGAGCGACCGGCCCCTCCGGCGAGGTGAAGCGTTCGGGCAGAAGGCTTTCGGCGTCCCGGCGGAGGGTGGCTTTGCCCTCCCGCTGGGCGGCGAGGGCTTCGCGGGCGGCGGCTGCGCGGTCCTGCGCTTCGCGGTCTGCTGCTTCGGCCGCCTGCTTGGCGGCGGTCACCTGCGCCTGGGTGGGGGCGGTGTGAGGCAGCGCTGCTTTGGCCGGGTGGTGGACACTGCCGCAGACGGGGCAGGGGGTGCCTTCGGCACGGCCCTGCGCCATATGCCCGGCCTGGGCGTCCAGAAATGCCCGCTCGCCGGCGTCCCGCTCCGCGTGGGCGGCGTCCTGCGCGGCGGCTGCGGTGCGGTAGGCGTCCTGTGCCTGTCGGGCTGCGTGGGTGCGGCGCTGGTCTTCGGTCAGGCTCTGGGCCAGCGCGGTGAGGGCGGCCTCTCGGCGGGCAAGCTGCTCGGCCTGAGCAGTCAGGGCCACGTTCCGGGTCTCCGGGTCGCCGAGGGCGGCCGCTTCGGCGTCCAGCGCGGCGAGTTCCGCATCCAGTGCGGTCAGCTGGGCCCGCGCCTTGCGGGCTTTGGCCTGTTCCAGGTCGGCCTCGCTGCGGGCGGCGGTCTGTGCGCGGCAGAGCTTGTCCAGCGCGTCGCAGGCGTCAAGGCCCGCTCTGGTCCGCTCCAGCTGGGCGGTCAGAGCGTCCAGTGCGGCGGCATCGCCGGCATGGCGGGCCGCATCGGCGCGGGCTGCGTCCCGGCGGGGGAGCAGGGCGGCAAGCTCGGCCTGCTTTTCAATCTGCTGGCGGAGGAGGGCTTCGGCCTGCTCGGCCCGGCCCAGCGTCTGCTGCAAAGCGTCCAGCTGCGTCTGCGCGGCGGTGTGGGCGGCGGCAGCAGCGGAGAGTTCCGCTTCCTGCCGGGCGAGGAGCTCGTCCAGCAGGGCGGTGACTTCCTCGGCGGGGCGCTGCGCCGAAAGCCCGCTCAGTGCTTCGGCGTCGGGGTCGGTCTCCGGATAGCGGATGCCGGAGAGCACCGCGTCCAGCTGGACGTTCTGGGCCGTGCGCTGGGCCGTGAGGCGGGCGTTCTCCTCTTGCAGCGCGTCCTGCAATTTCTGGTAGCGCTGGGTGCGGAACAGTTTGCGGAAGATCTTGCTCCGCTCCTCGGTCGTGGCGTTGAGCAGGCGGGTGAACTGCCCCTGCGCGATCATGGCGATCTGGCAGAACTGGTCGTAGTCCAGCCCGATGAGGGCGGTGACGGCGGCGGTGACATCCTTCGACCGGGTCACGGGCGGGCGTCCGTCCGGGTAGGTGAGGACGGCGTCCGCCTTTTCGGTGGTCGTGCCCTCGCCCCGCGCTTTGGGGCGGAGGTAGTCCGGGTTGCGGCGGACGGTGTACCGCTGGCCGCGCACCTCAAATTCCAGCTCGACAAAGGTGGGGGTGCCGGGGTCAGCGTACTTGCTGCGCAGCATGGCACCGTCCCGCACGCCGCCGCTGGAATGGTCGTACAGGGCATAGGTGATGGCGTCGAAAAGGGTGGTCTTGCCCGCGCCGGTGTCACCGGTGACGAGATACAGGCCGCCTTTGCCCAGGCGCTCCAGTTCCAGCGTGACGGCGCTGGCGTATGGCCCAAAGGCCGAAAGAGTCAGCTTCAGAGGTCTCATGCGTCCTCCTCCTTCCAGAGCGTTTCAATGAGCTGCTGGCAGAACGCAGCCTGCTCGGCGCTCAGGGGCTGATTGTTTTGCAGCGCATAAAAGGCTGCAAAGTGTTCCAGCGGCGTTTTCTGCTCGGTCTGGGCCGGGGCGTCGAGGTCGGCCTGGGTGCGGGTGCGGAGGTTGTCGTAGTCCAGCCGCATCAGGTTCGGGTAGATGACCCGCAGCCGGGCCAGCGCGTCGGGCACATCCTGCTCGTCGGTCAGGGTGATGTGCAGATAGTCGTCGGTGGCCGTGCCTGCGTAGCTGCGGCGGTCGGTCAGCTCCATGTAGCTGCCGCGCAGCTCCCGCAGGTCGTGCTTCGGGGTCAGCGGCGCGGTGGAAAGCGTGACCTCTCCCTTCGGCCCCAGCTCCACAAACGTTGCACTCTTGTGCTGGTGCGCCTCCGAGAAGGAATACTTCAGCGGGGTGCCGCAGTAGCGCAGGGTGTCGCGGCCCACCTTCTGGGGGCTGTGCAGGTGGCCGAGGGCCACATAGTCGAAGCCGTCAAAGAGGGCGGCATCCACACAGTCCAGCCCGCCCACCGATGGCTCCTCGCTCTCGCAGGCAGCGGCACCGGCCACGAACTGGTGGGCCACCAGCACGCTGCGGCGGGCCGGGTCGGGGGCGCAGCGGCGCAGCACACAGCCCAGGGCGTCGCTGTAGCTTTCGATGGGCTCGTCCGGGTAGATGTGGCGCACCATGGCGGGTTTCAGGAAGGGCAGTAAGTAAATGTCTACCGGGCCGTATGCGTCGGTGAGGGGGATGGGGGCCGGGGCCCCTTCGAACACCGGGCTGACGTAGACCTGGCTCCCCGCCAGCAGATGGGCACCGAACGCGACCCGTTCGGCGGAGTCGTGGTTGCCGCTGATGGCGAAGACCGGCAGCTTCCGGTCGGCCAGTTCGGTGAGGAACCAGTCCAGCAGACGGACGGCTTCGGCGGGGGGCACAGGCTTGTCGTAGAGGTCGCCCGCCAGCAGAACAGCATCCACGGGGCGGGTGTCGAGGAGCGACAAGATCTGCTCCAGAATATACCGTTGGTCGTCCAGCATGGAGAACTCGCAGACCCGCTTGCCGAGGTGCAGGTCGGAGAGGTGAAGAAAACGCATGGGAGCACCGCCTTTCAGTTGGGGATGCTCTTATTATAAACGGCCTTACCCTCTCAGTCAAACCCTGCGGGTTTGCCAGCTCTCCCAAAGGGCGAGCCATTGGCATGCCGGGCAGCCCCTGCTGGACGCTGAACGTATTTCGTATCGTAAACGGAAGCGCTCCGATGTCAGGGCCAACAACATCTGTACTGCGCTCTGACAAAGAGCGTTTGGGTAGATGCGGTCGAACGAAACAACGGAGCACTCCATTTTATGGTTTCAAGAAACTTTGCCCATCCAGTACGCCCAAAACCGTCTCGCCAGTGGCTCCCCCTTCGGGGGAGCTGTCTGCGAAGCAGACGGAGAGGGTGGGCCGTCGTCAGAACATCTTCTCCCAGGTGGCTTTGCCGACTGTGCCGTCGGCAGTGAGGCCGTTGCGGCGCTGGTAGCGCTCCACGGCGGCTGCGGTGGAAGCACCGTATTTGCCGTCGGTGGAGAGCTTTTCACCCAGCGCGTTCAGCTTCTGCTGCACCAGCCGGACCGTGCCGCCGGAACTGCCCTGCCGCAGCACGATGCCGGGGTAGGGGACGTGCAGGCCGTGTTTGGCGGTGTACTTGGTGTAGAGCACGTTCCAGGTGTTCGCGCCCACCTTGCCGTCCACATTCATGTCGTTTTTGAGCTGGAACTCCTTCACCGCGTTCACGCTCTTGGTGCCGAACCGGCCGTCCGTGGTCAGCTCGTGATACCAGGTGCAGGTGTCGCGCAGGCCGTTGAGCCAGGTCTGCACCAGTGCTACGTCGGGGCCGGTGGAGCCGCGCTGGATGAGGGAATAATAGGCAGGAATTGCCATGGTCAAACTCACACTCCTTCCACCAGGAGCTTATGCGGCGGAAGGTGAAAGTGTTCGTTGTGGAACCTTTGTTGGATCCGGCAGGCAATACCCGACGGCCAGGGCCTCTCATGCCGGGAGAGGCGGCATCGCGGATGCGATGACGGAGATGTCACCCCAGCAGGATGATATCTTCCCGGCGGGCGGTGTGCTTCTGCCACCACTCCACGCATTTGAACCGCAGGAGATACCGCCCGCAGACGAGGTCGTTCTCGGCGGGGGCGGCATAGCCGCCGCAGGCGGTGCGGCAGAGGCCGGGGTAGAGCACACACCACCAGTTCCGGCCATAGGGGGCTGCGCCGATGTCGATGCGCAGGGCCTGATACCGCCCGGCGGGCAGGGCCGAGGCAGAGTAGCGGGTGGTGCCGAAGTACATTTCCACCAGATACACCCGCACCGGTGCAAAACTGCCGCGCCCGGCCAGCACGGTGCGGGCGACCCGCTGTAGCTCGGACAGATGGGCCGCAGCCCAGCGGAGGGCGGCGGGCTGGTCTGCCGCCGGGCAGGCTGTGTCCAGATACGCGAGCACGGCGTCCCGCACGGCCAGCTTGTCGGTCTGGTCGGCAGTAGTGTCGCTGGCAGCGCGGATGTGGAGCCGCAGAGTGTCGGCGGCAAGCGCGGCTCCGGTGTCGAGCTGGGTGCGGCCCCAGCCCAGCAGGCCCTGCAGACCGATGCAGAGCGCGAGCGCACCGCTGAGTGTGATGCACCAGACAGTCATCTGGCGGCGGGATAAAATGCGGCCGTACATAAAAAACAGACCCTTTCTCTGGAAATACTATCCAGAGTCTGGGTCTGTGAAAGTGATTTTATTCTTAGTTTTTCAGCGACTGCATCGGGGCGGGCAGGCGGCCGCCGCGGTTGATGAAGACCGACGGGTCGCGCTGGTTGACCGGCATGATGGGGCCATAGCCCAGCAGACCGCCGAAGTCCAGAATCTCGCCTGCCTTGCGGCCGATGGCCGGGATGACGCGGACGGCAGTGGTCTTGCTGTTGACCATGCCGATGGCGGCTTCGTCGGCGATGAGGGCGCTGATGACGGCAGGGGTGGTGTCGCCGGGGATGATGACCATGTCGATGCCCACCGAGCAGACGGCGGTCATGGCTTCGAGCTTTTCGATGGTCAGGCAGCCGCACTCCGCTGCGTGGATCATGCCGTCGTCCTCGCTGACGGGGATGAAGGCACCGGACAGGCCGCCCACGTGGTTGGAGGCCATGACGCCGCCCTTCTTGACGGCATCGTTCAGCAGGGCCAGGCAGGCTGTGGTGCCGCAGCAGCCGCAGGTCTCAAGGCCCATCTCTTCGAGGATGTTGGCTACGCTGTCGCCCACAGCCGGGGTGGGGGCCAGCGACAGGTCGATGATGCCGGCGGGCACACCCAGCGCCTTGGAGGCGAGGTTCGCCACCAGCTGGCCCACGCGGGTGATCTTGAACGCCGTGCGCTTGACCAGCTCGGCCACCTCGTCGATGGGGGCATCCTTGGGCAGTTTGGCCAGCGCGGCGCGCACTGCACCGGGGCCGGAGACACCGACGTGGATCTCGCAGTCAGGCTCGCCGGGGCCGTGGAATGCACCGGCCATGAAGGGGTTGTCCTCCGGCGCATTGCAGAAGACGACCAGCTTGGCCGCACCGATGCACTGGCGGTCTGCCGTCAGCTCACTGGCCTTCTTGACGGCTTCGCCCATCCGCTTGATGGCATCCATGTTCAGGCCCGCCTTGGTGGCACCGATGTTCACCGAGCTGCACACGATGTCGGTCTCCGCCAGTGCGCGGGGGATGGACTCGATGAGCCGGAGGTCGCCCGCCGAAAAGCCCTTGTGCACAAGGGCCGTGTAGCCGCCCACAAAGTTGACGCCCACCTTCTTGCCGGCGGCATCCAGTGCTTTGGCAAAGTCCACCGGGTCGGCATCCGGGCAGGCACCCAGCAGCATGGCGATGGGCGTCACGCTGATGCGCTTGTTGATGATGGGGATGCCGTATTCGGCGCTGATGTGTTCCACGGCGGGCACCAGATTGGCCGCCTTGGTCACGATCTTGTTGTAGACCTTTTCACAGGCCTTTTTCGGGTCCGGGTCGATGCAGTCCAGCAGGCTGATGCCCATGGTCACGGTCCGCACGTCCAGATTGTCCTGGGTGAACATCTCGATGGTTTCGAGGATGTCACCGGTATTCATCATGCTCATAATAGATTCCCTTCTCTCTTAGATTCCTCTGTCGCTGACAAAAACGCGAAGCCCGGCTGCTTTGGAGCCGCAGGCGGTTAGCACGTTCAAAACCGGCTTGCCAAGGCCTCCCCCCAATAGGGAAGGTGGCATCGCGTCAGCGATGACGGAGAGGTTAGATCGTGTGCATCGCGTCGAACACTTCCTGACGGGTGACGTTGATCTGCATCCCCATCTCCTTGGCCAGGGCGTCTGTGCGGTTGTGCAGTTCCTCGTGGCTGACGCTGCAATGGCTGATGTCCACCAGCATGATCATGGCGAACATGCCCTGCAGGATGCTCTGGGTCACGTCTTCGATGTTGATGTTGAGCTCACTGCACAGGGCAGCAACTTTTGCGACGACGCCGACGGTGTCGTGGCCGATGACCGTGATGAATGCTTTCATATTCCTTACCCCCATTGAGTCAATGTGAAAACCTCTCAGTCGGGCTTGCGCCCGCCAGCTCCCCTGGTAGGGGAGCCTTTGGCATAAAGATGAAGTGAAATCGGCTGCCAAGGCCTCCCCTCGTTAGGGGAGGTGGCATTGCGAAGCAATGACGGAGAGGTTGACTTCCCTTCCAGTATAGCAGATTTACCGGTTTTTGAACACACTTTTTGGAAAAAAGAACGAGAACTGAGCGGAAAAGACGGTCTATCCAAAAAACAAGATGCAAATACGGCGCGCTTGTGCTATACTGAAAGATACAAATCGACGCGGTACGCCGCGGATACAAAGGAGTAACGACGATGGAACAGCTTTTGAAACTTCTGGAAGACAACGCGCGGCTGCCGATCGAGGACATTGCCACGATGCTGAATAAATCCCCCGCTGAGGTGGCGGCGATGATCGACCTGGCCCGTGCGCAGGGCATCATCAAGGGCTACAAGACCCTTGTGGACTGGGAAAAGGCCGGGGTGAACCGGGTGGAGGCCGTCATCGAACTGAACGTCAGCCCCAAGAAGAGCCGCGGCTTTGACGAGATCGCAGCCACCATCGCCGCCTTTGACGAGGTGGAGAGCGTGCTGCTGATGAGCGGCGGCTACGACCTGCAGTTGGTCATCAAGGGGCAGACCTTCCAGGAGATCGCTCTGTTCGTGGCCAAGCGCCTGAGCCCGCTGGACGACGTGCTGTCCACGGCCACCCATTTTGTCCTGCGTACCTATAAGAAAGAGGGCCGCTTCTACCAGGACGACGAAATCGATGAAAGAGAGTGCACCGTGCTGTGATGGATTACGATAAACTGATCGCGCCTGCCGCTGCGGCCATGCGCCCCTCCGGCATCCGCAAATTCTTCGACCTTGCCGCCGATATGCCGGAGTGCATCAGCCTGGGCGTCGGCGAACCGGATTTCAAAACGCCCTGGGCCGTGCGCGAGGCCGGCATCGAGAGCCTGGAACACGGCCGCACCCGCTATACCGCCAATGCGGGCCTGAAGGAGCTGCGCGCAGAGATCTGTCGCTATCTGGAGCGCCGGATGAACCTGCACTACGACCCGCTGAGCCAGGTGCTGGTCACCGTGGGCGGCAGCGAGGCCATTGATATGTGCATCCGCACGGTGGTGCAGCCGGGGGACGAAGTCGTCATCCCGGAGCCGTGCTTCGTCTGCTATGAGCCCATCACCACTCTGTCGGGCGGTGTGCCGGTCCATGTGGCCTGCCGCCAGGAGGATGAGTTCCGCCTCCGCCCGGAGGCCCTGAAAGCGGCCATCACCCCCAGGACCAAGCTGCTCATCATGCCGTTCCCGAACAACCCCACCGGTGCCGTGATGGAGAAGGAAGACCTCGAAGCCATCGCGGACGTTCTGCGGGACACGAACGTTCTGGTGCTGTCGGATGAGATCTACGCCGAGCTGAACTACGGCCTGCGGCCGCACGTCTCCATTGCCACCCTGCCCGGCATGGCCGAGCGGACCATCGTGGTGAACGGCTTCTCCAAGAGCTATGCGATGACCGGCTGGCGTCTGGGCTATGCCTGCGGCCCGGCTCCCATCATCAAGATCATGACCAAGATCCACCAGAGCGCCATCATGAGCGCCCCCACCACCAGCCAGTATGCCGCCATCACGGCTCTGAAGGACTGCGACGGCGAGATCGACCGGATGCGGGATGAGTACAACATGCGCCGCCGTCTGGTGGTGAAGGGCTTCAACGCCATGGGCCTGACCTGTTTTGAGCCGCGGGGCGCGTTCTACGCCTTCCCCTGCATCAAGTCCACCGGGATGACCAGCCAGGAGTTCTGCACCCGGCTGCTGGAGCAGAAGCATGTGGCGCTGGTGCCCGGCGACGCCTTCGGCGCTTCCGGCGAGGGGTACTGCCGCGTGTCGTATGCGTACTCGGTGGAGCATCTGACCGAAGCCATGAAGCGCATCCGCGCCTTTTTGGAGGAAAACGGCATCGCAATGCCGCAGTGAGGAGAGTTGAAAATGGCAAAACTGAACCGCGTGACCGTTCTGGCCCCTGCCAAGCTGAATCTGGCGCTGGACGTGGTGGGTACGCTGCCCAACGGATACCACGACCTTGACATGACCATGCAGGCCATCACCCTGTATGAAAAGGTGGTGCTGGCCCGCAGCAGCGGCCTGAACCTCTCTCTGCCCGGAAGCCCGGTTGCCGCCAACGACAGCAACACCGCCATCAAGGCGGCCATCGCGTTCTTCCGCTACACCGGCCTGCTGGCGGGGGTGGACATCACCATCTATAAAAACGTGCCCGTGCGGGCCGGTATGGCGGGCGGCAGTGCGGATGCCGCCGCCGTCCTCGTGGGACTGAATGCTTTGTATGGGGCGCATCTGTCCATGAGCGAGCTCTGCGCGCTGGGTGCCAAAATCGGTGCCGATGTGCCGTTTGCCCTCATGGGCGGCACCTGCCGGGTGCAGGGCGTGGGCGATGTGATGAAAGCTCTGCCGCCCTGCCCGGATTGCTGGTTCACGGTGGTCATGCCGGACTACGGCGTCTCGACCCCGGAGGCCTTTGCGGCCTATGACCGGGTGGGCAGCAGCCGCCACCCCGACTGCGAGGCGCAGGAAGCCGCGATCCGCGCCGAAGATCTGGCCGCCGTCTGTGCCGCCGCAGGCAACGCGCTGGAAGAGTGCAGCGGTGCCAAGGACAATGAGGCCATCAAGGCTGCGCTCTGCGAACACGGTGCGCTCACGGCCCTGATGACCGGCAGCGGCGCAGCGGTGTTCGGCATCTTTGCCGATGAAGCCGAAGCCCGCACGGCGGCTGCGGCCCTGAAGACCCGCTGGCCGCAGGTCTATGTGGCCCAGCCCGACAAGGGCGGTGCACGGGTCACCGCCCCGAAGTGGATGCTGTAACGCAAAACAGAATAAGACCCTCTTTCCTGGGAAATGCTATTCCTAAAGGAAAGGGGGTCTTTTCGTGCAGACCTTTTATAAAGTGTGCCTGATCTTGATGATCATCGGCGGCATCAACTGGGGCCTGGTCGGGCTGTTCCAGTTCGATTTTGTGGGGTGGCTGCTGGGTGGCAGCAGCTCCATCTGGTCCCGCATCGTCTTCACCGTGGTCGGCATCGCCGCAGTCTGCGGCATTCCGGGCTTGTTCACGGACGACGACATCGAGTGAAACGAACAAAAAAGGGCCACGGCCGCAGCCGTGGCTCTTTTGCTGGGTCAGGTCCCGTCATCCCAGCCCATCAGGTCGGGCAGGGTAAGGGTCTCGTCGGAGCAGTGGGGGTTCGCGTCGGTGCGGGCCTGAACAGTAGCTGCCTCCACAGCCCGGACGACCTCGTGGATGGCGGCGCAGTCTTCGGGCAGGTCGGTCTGGCTGCGGCCGGAATGGGTGAACAGGATCCTGCCCATAGGGCCCACCACCAGCGTCAGCGGCAGGATCTGCGGGGCAGACTTGTCGTAGTGATAACCGGCATCTTTGGCGGCCTTGTAGATCTTCTGGGCCGCGAAGCTCCAGCTCAGCAGGCCGCGGGTCTGCTCCACGCCCAGATAGCCGTACAGCACACCCGGCCCGTCGCAGATGACCGGGAAGGGAAACTCCGACCCGCGGGTGGCCGTGGCCACCGCCTTGGCGCTGGACCGCACCACGCAGGCCAGCCGTGCGCCCTTGAGGGCGGGCAGGGTCTTGAGGTAGCGGGTGATGTACTCACGGCTGACGGGATGGTCGAACCCCGGCAGGAAGATCATGCACAGGGGCCGGCTGCCCTCGCACAGGGCATAAAAATCGTTTTCCGGTACCGTGGGGGTGTCGTAGGTGAATCGGGGAATGTTCGTCCCCACCAGATGCTCAGACTTCATGCCGCAATTGCACATCCTTTCAAACACGCTGACAAATCCGCGAAGCCCTGCTGCAAAAGAGCCCGCAGGGCGAAAACCAACAGCCAGAACCGGCTTGCCAAGGGCTCTCCCTTTCGAAAGACTCCCCCGGCCGGGGGAGGTGGCACAATTTGCGCCAGAAGGGGATAAGCTGGCGAGCGCAGCGAAACGGAGAGGGTATAAAAAAATCCACACACTGTTCCTCCTGGCAGAGGACAGCGGTGGATGAAGTCCCTATAAAAAGATCCCGCCCGGTCGTCTGCGGCAATCAAACCTACCCTTGCGGACAGGTGGGTGCCCTGTCTCCGGATTCACGCTTCCTCATCGAACCTCTGGGGTCGAGCCCACAGCGGGGAGGTCTGCAATCCACCGGCGAACGCCGGGCTCCCGTTGAATGATTAGTAGGATCATATAAACCGCAACAAATCGAGCCGGGCAGGAAGTTTTGCACGGGTCAATCGTCTGAAAAACTTACTCGATCTCGAACTGGTCGCTCAGCCGCTTCTCGAACAGCTTGCTGACTTCCAGCAGGGTCTCGTCGTCTTCCACGACATCCAGATATTCGCCCTCGCTGTCCTCGCCGACGCTTAGGATGACGAGCTGAGCATCCTCGTTCACGTCTTCCTCGTCCTCGGCGTATTCCACGACGGCCATATAATGCACGCCCTTATGGTCCAGCGCGTCGATCACCTCAAAGGTGACTTCGTTGCCGTCCTCGTCCTCAAGGGTCATCAGATCGGGCTGATATTCCTCTTCGGCGTTCGGGTTCTTGATCTCTTCTGCCATAAGATACGTTCTCCTGTTACAAACGAAAAATAAAGTTGGGGCAGCCGGGGCTTTCTGTGCTCCCACAGGCCCTTGCTGTGCTTATAGTGTAGCGTTTTTTTGCCCGCTCGTCAAGATGTTTTTCGCACAGAAATCTGCGGACAAATTTTCACGCATTTCCCTCTCGCATCCGGCGCAGAAATATGCTATACTGAACTCTGTGTACCGCCTGCTCGGTTCCGGGCGAGCGGGAAGCTGTTACTATGCTATTCACCGAGAGGTCAGAGTTATGAATCGTTTTTATAAAAAAGCGCTGGCGGTGCTGGCGCTCCTGGGCTGTGTGGCGCTGACGGGCTGTTCGCTCAAGGACAAGCTCAGCGGCACTTCGGGGCCGAAATCCATCTCCCGCCCGGCGGTGGAGTCCGCCGAGGTGCAGTTCACCCATCCGGCGGCGGGCGACACCATCGCGGTGTTCGATACCTCGGCGGGCGTGTTCAAGGCCGTGCTCTTCCCCACGCTGGCCCCGCAGGCCTGCGACAACTTCATCGGCCTTGCGCAGGCGGGGTACTACAACAGCCTGACCGTTTCCCGCGTCGAGAACGAATTTCTTGTCGAGGCCGGGCAGGGGGCCGACGGCAAAGGCACCACCATCTGGAACGGCAGCCGCTACCCCATTGAGGCCACCGACCGGCTCCATCACTACGCCGGGGCGCTGTGTGCGGCCACGGATGCCTCCGGCCAGTGCGCCAGCGTCTTCTATGTGATGGAGTCGCTGCCCGGCGGCGATTCCGTGACGCAGGAGCTTGTGGACCAGATGAATGCGGCCTCCTACCGTGCCGAGGTCGTGGCCGCCTACCAGACGGCGGGCGGCGCACCCTACCTTGACTACACCGACACCGTCTTCGGCCAGGTGTACGAGGGGATGGACATCGTGGACAACATCGCCCAGACGGCGGTGGATGAGAACCAGAAGCCCACCGAGGCCATCACCATCCACAGCGTCAGCATCGAGACGTATCAATAACAACTGCGCAATGCAAAAAGGCTCCCACTGCCACGGGAGCCTTTTTTGCTGCTCAGATCTCGCCGGGGTGCTCTTTGCGCCAGGCGAGGTAATCTTCGAGGATGACGGTGGCGCTGACGGAGTCGAGGATCTCTTTCCGCCGGGCACCGAAGGTGCCGGTCTCGGAGAGGATATCGGCGGCTTCGCAGGTGGACTGCCGCTCGTCCCACATCCGGACGGGCAGGCCGCTCCAGATCTGCAGCGTCTTGGCCAGTTTCCGGCTCTTTTCGGCGCGTTCGCCCTCGGTGCCGTCCATGTTCAGCGGCAGGCCCACCACGATGAGCTCGGCATGGATCTCGGCGGCGATCTCGCACACTCGCGCCGCCACCTTCGGGCGGGCTTTCAGAGTGATCTGTGGTGTGATGGCGGTGGTGAGGAATTCGGAGGCGTCGCAGGTGGCAAGGCCGGTGCGGCTGGCTCCGTAGTCAACGGCTAATATCTTCATAATGGCATCCTTTCCCATTCGGTTTTCCCCAGTGTATCACAGAATAGATGTTCTTGCAATTTTGTGTTACAATAAGAGCAGGTCACGCCCTCTCAGGCGCTTCGCGATGACGGAGAGGGCAGGCAAGCAAAGAGAGGTTTTTATGTTACAACTGGTCTTAGGCGGGTCGGGCAGAGGCAAGACGACGCTGCTGTATCACCGCATCCGTGCCCGCGCCGAGGCGGGTCAGAAGAGCATCCTGCTGGTGCCTGAACAGTTCACCTCCTCCACCGAGGGGCGCATCTACCGCGAACTGGGCGATGCGCTTTCCGGCATGGTGGAGAGTTTTTCGTTCACGAGCCTGGCCGAGAAGATCCTGTCCGTGGAGGGCGGCGCAGCCGTGCAGACCCTTTCGGACGCAGGCCGCGCTGTGCTGGTGCGCCGCGCACTGGAAGAATTGCAGGAAAACGTCCATTACTACTATCGCAACCGGCGGAGCGCAGCGTTCTGCCAGATGGCCGCCGAGACCATCGACGAGCTCAAGAGCGCGGGCCTGTCCGGCCAGCAGCTGGCCGACCTTGCCAAAGGCTGCGGGGCCGAGAGCGGCAAACTGGGGGAGCTGGCCCTGATCTTTCAGGGCTACGAGACCCTGCTCGCCCGCAGCGGCATGGACCCCGCCGACCGGCTGGAGCTGGCCGGAGCGCGGCTCGAAGAGGCGCTGGCCTGCGGCGCAGTGCCGGAATTTTTGCGGGAGCGGGAGGTCTTCATCGACGAGTTCGATACCTTTAACGCGCCCAAAAAGCGGCTGCTGGGGGCGCTGCTGGCCGCTCTGCCCAGGGTGACGGTGGCCCTGTGCGACGATGGGGCACCGCTCGTGCCCGGCGATGTGAGCTTGTTTTCGGGGGCCAAGCAGGTGGCCGTGCAGCTGCGCCAGCTGGCCCGCAAAAATGGGGCCGAGGTGGCTGCGCCCCAGCTGCTCCGGCAGGACCTGCGGCACACCGAGGCCCCCGGCCTTGCGGCAGTGACTGCGCTGCTGGAGACCGGCACCTGTGCACCGCTGGAAGCGCCGGCGGACGAGGTGCGGCTGTTTGCTGCGCCCAGCCGGGAAGAGGAGGCCCGCGCCGCCGCCGGTGCCATCCGCCGCCTGATGCGGCAGGGGGTGCGGTGCGGCAGGATCGCGGTGGTCTGCCGCGACATCGGCAAGTACCGCGCCGCCGTGCGGTATGAGTTCCGGATGGCGGGTATCCCACTCTACTGCGATGAGCCGACCACCCCGGAGTTCAGCGCCCCGGCCACGGCGGTCCGGGCGCTGCTGGCGCTGGCCCGCGGGGCCGACCTGACCGAGAACCTGACCACGCTGGCCAAAACGGGCCTGTGCGCCCTGACCGAAGAAGAGGTCTGCGCCTTCGAAAACTACGCCTATACCTGGTCGCCCAATGCGGCGGCATGGCGGGCAGCATTCCGGAACGACCCCAAAGGCTTCGGCGATCGGGAACTGACCGAAGAGGACGCCCGGAACCTGTCCGATGCCGAAAAGGCCCGCGCTCTGCTGGTGAACGCCGCCGATGCCCTGCGCGGCAAGGTGCGGAACGCCAACGCCGAGGCCATCAGCCGGGCGCTCTACTTCTGCCTCAGAGAGCTGGGCGCAGAGGAACAGCAGGCGGCGCAGGTGGAAGCCATCCGCGCGGCACGGGGCATCCCGGCGGCGGAAGAGGCCGCCCGCGAGTGGAACGTGGTCATGGAGCTGCTGGATGAGATGGCCCGCCTGCTGGGCGAGCAGACCGTGACGGTGGCCGAATACGAAGACCTGTTCGGGCTGCTGCTGCGTTCGTCCGACCTGGGGCATATCCCGCAGACGCTGGACGCCGTGGTGCTGGCCAGCGCGGGCAAGATGCGGCTGGACGAGCCGGACTATGTCTTCGTGCTGGGCCTTGCCGAGGGCGAGTTCCCCACGGCCCCCGGCGAGACGGGCCTGCTGACCCACGCCGACCGCGATGCCCTGATGGCGCAGGAGATCGACCTGCCCGACTGCTTTGAGAACCGGGTGGTCCGCGAGCAGGTCTGCTTCTATAAGGCGCTCACCGCCCCGGCCAGAGGGCTGTGGCTGAGCTGGCCCAAGGGGCAGGGGCAGACCCTCTGCGCGGCGTTGGAGCCGATCGTGGAGGCGCTGGAACCGGCCCCGCCGGAGCTGGCTCTGCCCGACCTGGCCGCGACCCCCGCCGACGGCCTCGACTGCCTGGGCGGCGGCTGGCCCCTGACCGGAACGGAACGCGCCAGCCTGACCGAGGCCCTGCGCACCCCCGGCGGCGAGGAGCCGGAGGGCCTGAAGCTGCTGCGCCGGATGGCGGACGCTTCGCCCCGGCAGGTCAGCGACCTGGATGCACTGGAAGAACTGCTGGGCCGGCGGCTGCGTATCTCGCCGAGCCAGCTGGAAAAATATTATACCTGCCGGTACGGCTACTTTTTGCAGTACGTGCTGGGCCTGCGCCCCCGCCGCCGGGCCGAGCTTTCGGCTGACCAGAGCGGCAGCCTGATGCACTGGGTGCTGCAGATGGCACTGGACCCGGACCCTGCGCCGGACAACCCCTGTGCCGACATGCTGGCCCCCTTCATCGAGCTGGACGACGACGCCATGGCGGAGCTGGCGGGGCTTCTGGTGGACGAATACGCCCGCCGCTATCTGCCCGAAGACACGGCCCGTTTTGCCTACCTGCTCTCCCGCCTGAAAAAGAGCATGGCGAGCCTGCTGTGCTACCTGCGGGATGAACAGCGCCAGTCCAGCTTCCGGCCTGTGGCCTGTGAGCTGAAGATCGGCAGTGGCGGGGACGGCGTCCGCGCCCAGACCTATCACCTCTCAGATGGGCGGACCGTCCAGCTGGTGGGCACGGTGGACCGCGCCGACGAGTGGGTCGAGGAGGACGGCACCCGCTGGGTGCGGGTCGTGGACTACAAGACCGGCAGCAAAAAACTGGACCTGAAGGAGGTCTACTGCGGCCTCGACTGCCAGATGCTGCTCTATCTGTTCAGCCTGACGCGGGACGGCAGCGGCCGCTTTACCGGGGCAGAACCGGCGGGCGTTCTGTATCTGCTGGCCGACCCGGCCCCGGAGAACACCACCCGCGCCAACGCAGCCCGCAGCGTGGAATACAAGCTGGACGGCCTGGTGCGGGACGAGCAGAAGCTGTTCCGTGCCATGGACGCCGACGAGACGGGGCGGTATCTGCCCTTCTCGTATCTGCGCGGCGTGCCCAGCCCCTATCAGAAGGACAAACGCGCCGACAGCGCCAAGCTCGACCGCATCCGGCTGCATCTGGACGACCTCGTGACCCGGATGGGCGAGCAGCTCTACGGCGGGCAGATCGCCGCCGAACCGCTGGTCACGGGCCGAAGCCCCTGCCTGTGGTGCGATTACAGCTTTATCTGCTGCCACGAGAACGGCATCGGCGAGCGGGCACTGGATGCTCCGGCCAAGCCCTTTGAAGTCCCTGAGACCCCGCCGGAAGAAGGAAAGGAGGAACAGCCGTGAGTGAAACCAAATGGACAGCCGCCCAGCAGGCCGCCATCGACGACCGGGGCGGTGCGCTGCTGGTCAGTGCGGCTGCGGGCAGCGGCAAGACGGCGGTGCTGACCGAACGCGCCGTCCGGCTCATCACCGACCCGGAATGCCCCATCGATGCCGACAAACTGCTCATCGTCACCTTTACGAACGCGGCCGCAGCCGAGCTGCGGGCCCGCATCGGGCAGGCACTGCTCCGCCGCAGTCAGGCCGAACCCGGCAACACGGCTCTGCGCCGCCAGCGGATGCTGCTGCAGCGCGCCCCCATCTGCACCATTGATGCGTTCTGCCTGGACCTTCTGCGCAAACACTTCCAGGCGCTCGATATCCCGCCGGACTTTTCCCCCGCCGACCCCGGCAGTGTGGCGGCCCTGCGCGCGGCGGCGCTGGCCGAAACGCTGGAACAGGCCTATGCCGACCCGGATTTCTGCGCCTTTGCAGACCTCTACGGCAAGGGCCGCAGCGACAAAGCCGCCGGGGATACCATCCTGCACGTCTACGATTTTCTCCGCGCCCTGCCCGACTACGACCGCAAGCTGGATGAATTTCTGGAACCGTGGCAGGCCGGGCATGGATTCGATGCGACCTGCTGGCACGACCTGCTGCTGGCCGAGGCGGCCCGCGCTGCCAGAGCCGGGCGGGAGCTGTTCTGCGCAGCCTGGAACGACTGCAAAGAAGACCTCGTCTTGGCCCGCATCGAGGCCGAGAATAAAGGAAAGACCGATGCCGCCCGCGCCAAGGCCGTGGCAGGCGTCAACGATAAATTCGCCGAACCGCTGGAACGGCTCGAAGCGGCCGCTGCGCTGCTGGGCGAGGTGGAGCGTCTGGCCGAAGCAGGGGAGTGGACCCCGCTCTACGACCGGCTCACCCCCTATGTGCTCGGCATGGAGCCGATGCCCGGCCTGAAGGGGATGAAGAAGCGGCTGACCGGAGAGCACAAAGCCGCCGTCAAGACCCGCGCCGACGAAGCGGCTGCGCTGTTCGGGCAGATCCTGGAACTGATCTCTTGCAGTGAAGACGAGGCCGAAGCCGACCGCGCCGCCGCCCTGCCCCGCCTGCGGGCCCTGTTTGCCGCCGTGCGGGCGTTCGATGCCCGCTTTGCGGCCAAAAAGCAGGAGCGGAAGCTGCTGGAGTTCAGTGACTTCGAGCATCAGGCGCTCCGGCTCCTCCGCAGCCCGGACGGCACCCCCACCCCGCTCTGCGAGACCATCCGGCAGAACTATGCGGCCGTCATGGTGGACGAGTATCAGGACACCAACGCCTTACAGGACGCACTCTACCGCTGTCTGGCTTCGCCCGCCGGGGACGACCTCTTCCTTGTGGGCGATTTGAAACAGAGCATCTACCGCTTCCGGCAGGCAGACCCCAGCATCTTCCGGGAAAAGCTGGATGCCTGGCCGCTCCTGCCCGGCGGCGCGGCCCGCCCCCGCCCGGCGGAAGGAACGCCCGGCCAGAACGCGCTGCTGGCGCTGGATGCGAACTTCCGCAGTGCGCCGGAAGTGGTGCGGGGCATCAATTTTCTGTTTGAGCAGCTCATGACCCCCGCCCTGGGCGATACGGCCTACGGCGACGGTCAGCGGCTGGTCTGCGGCGCACCGGGCGAATATGCGGGCAGCGTGGAGGCCTGCTTCCTGCCCGACGACACCGCCGAGACGGACGCTGAGTGCATCGCCCGGAAGCTCGAAGCCCTGATGGCCTCCGGGGAGCAGGTGCGGGATGGCGGCTCCACCCGCCCGGTGCAGTACGAGGATTGCTGCATCCTGCTGGCAGCGCGCGGCGACTTCCCGGCCTATGTGGAAACCCTGACCGCCCACGGCATCCCGGTTTATGCGGACGCCCGCGAAAATCTGCTGGATGCGCCCCACATCCGGCCCCTGATCGCGCTGCTGAAGGTCATCGACAACCCGGCGCAGGATATCTATCTTGCCGCCGCCATGCTGGGCCCGCTGTTCGGCTTTACGGACGACGACCTGGTCCGCCTCCGTGCCCGCGCGGAGGAATTGCAGAAACAGCAGGGCGAGGCCCGCCGTGCCGCACAGGAGGCGGCAGGGGAGACGCCCGCACCGCAGCACCGCCAGCGGATGAGCCTGTATGGGGCACTGCTGTTGACCGTGAACAGTGCCGAAGAAAGTCCCTTTGAACAGAAGGTCCGGGCGTTCTATGCCCGGCTGACCGAGCTGCGCCGGATGGCCCGGAGCGTGCCGGTGGAACAGCTGCTCGAAGAGATCTTTGCGTCCACGGGCTATCTGGCTGCGCTGGGCGTGATGGAGAACGGCACCAAGCGTCGGGAAGATGCCCGGCGGTTCGCGTCCTTCTGCGCCGGGGCCGGGGCAAACGGCATCTCCGGCCTCATCCGCGCCATCGACGCCGCCGCGCAGGCAGGCTCCACCGGGCAGGAGACCGTGCCCGGCGGCTCCCGCCCCGGCTGTGTGACCATCATGACCATCCACCGTTCCAAGGGCCTGCAGTTCCCGGTGGTCTTTGTGGCGGATACGGCCCGGCGGTTCAATGCCGCCGATACCCGCCAGCCGGTGCTGCTCCATCGAGTGTACGGGGCCGGGCTGCGTCTGCGCCCTGAAGACGGCGAAGGCTCCTATAAAACGGCGGCCTACGCAGCGCTGGCCAATGTCCACGCCGCCGAACTGCGCAGCGAGCAGATGCGCCTGCTGTATGTGGCGCTCACCCGCGCACAGGACAAATTGATCCTGACCATCCCGCTGGGCATGACCAAAACGACCAACCCGCTGGCGAAAGCGGCGGCCTTCCTCGCGGCGGGCGCAGGGGAAACGCTGAACCGGCAGGCCAACAGCTTCGCCGACTGGCTGCGCACGGCCCTGCTCGTCCATCCCAACGGCGGGCCGCTGCGCCGCCTGGCCGAGAACCTCGAACTGCCGTTTGCGGACACCTGCAGCACCATCGACTTTTCCTTTGAAGAGGCTCCGGAAGAGATCCAGCCCGCAGCGGAAGAAGCCCCGGCCCCGGAAGCCCCCGCCGCCGACCCGGTGTTGACGGAACAGCTGCGGCAGGGCTTTGCCTGGCAGTACCCGGCGGCTTCGCTGGCGGCAGTGCCCGCCAAGGTCAGCGTCACGAGCATCGTGCACAAGCGGGAGCAGACAGCGCTGGAGCGCCCCGGCTTCCTCTCCAAAGACGGCCTGACGGCCGCGGAGATGGGCACGGCGCTGCATGCCTTCCTCGAACACGCCGACTTTGCCGCCCTTGCTGCTGCAAATACCTCCGGCACCCTCGATGAGGCCATCTGCGCCGAGCGGGACCGTCAGGTGGCCGTGCAGCTGACCCCGCCGGAGATCGCGGAAAAGCTGGACGTCCGCCGCATCCGCCGCTTTGCCGAGAGCGATGCCTTTGCCCGCATCTGTGCGGCGGATGCCGTGCTGCGGGAGCTGGCCTTCATCACGGCTCTGCCCGCCTCGGCGGTGCTGGCTGCACAGGGCAGCGCGGCCCCGGAGGGCGAAGCGGCGAAGGCCAGCGTCCTCGTGCAGGGCATTGCGGACATCGTGCTCATCTTCCCAGACCATCTCGAACTGCTGGACTATAAGACCGACCGCCGCAAGACCGAGGCCGACTTCCTCGCCGCCTACCGCGCCCAGCTCAACCTGTATGCCCTCGCCATCGACAAGCGCTTTGCGCCGAAGAAGGTGACCTATAAGGGCATCTATTCGCTGGAACTGGGAAAGCTGATCGAGGTATAAACCTCTCAGTCTCGCCTACGGCTCGCCAGCTCCCCTGGTAGGGGAGCCACTGGCGAGTCGGTGATGGTCGTACTGGATGAGCAAAGTTTTTCGTATTCGTAAACGGCCGGGCTCCGCTGCCGAGATTCACGGTTGCTGGCCCAGCATCCCTGTTAGAGCGCAGTCCCGCAACTGCTGCCAAGGAGAACAGGGCCCGGCGCCTTGCGCCCGATTGGGCCTATGCGGATAGCAGGGCTTGCCCGGCCTGCCAAGGGCTCCCCTATCAGGGGAGCTGTCTGCGAAGCAGACTGAGAGGTTGGGATGATTTTCTGCAAAATCGCATAAAAATGCTTGACAGGCTCTGCCGGGTGTGGTAAACTGTTCCGGTAAAGAAAGCAGCTACGGCCTGGCCGCGCTCGCCTTGTGAGGGACAACATCCTCCGGGCTATACGAAAACCGGTTCGTTTTGTGCGAACTGCGCGTTTGAGTGAATTTGCGCGGCTGTCCTGAAACATGGGCGGCCGCGTTTTCTATGCCAAATATTGCAACACTATGGATTATTGTTTGGAGGTGCATTCATTATCGCTACCGCTGGAAAGTCGAAGGAACTGGAGATCAACGGCCAGATCCGTGATCGTGAGGTTCGCCTGATCGGTGCAGACGGCGAGCAGAAGGGCGTTGTGTCCATTCAGGTGGCCATGCGCGCTGCTGAAGATGCTGGTCTGGATCTGGTCAAGATCGCACCGCAGGCTGTTCCGCCTGTGTGCAAGGTGCTGGATTACGGCAAGTACCGTTTTGAACAGCAGAAGAAGGAGAAGGAAGCCAAGAAGAACCAGAAGGTGGTCGAAGTCAAAGAGACCCGCCTCTCGCTCAACATTGACACCAACGACTTCAACACCAAGCTGAATCAGACTGCCAAGTTCCTGGCAGCCGGTCACAAGGTGAAGGTTTCGATCCGCTTCCGCGGCCGTGAAATGGCGCACAGTGCTCTGGGCGCAGACGTGCTCAAGCGTTTTGCCGAGGCTCTGCCTCAGGCATCCACCGACAAGCCGCCGGTGCTCGAGGGCCGCACGATGTCCATTCTGCTGATCCCGAAACCCAATAAGGACTAATTTTAGGAGGAAACTAAAATGGCTAAGATGAAACTGAAGACGCACTCCGGCGCTAAGAAGCGCTTTAAGCTGACCAAGAACGGCAAGATCAAGCGCGGCCACGCATTCCGCAGCCACATCCTGACCAAGAAGACCACCAAGCTGACCCGTGGTTACCGTCAGCCCAGCTACGTTGATAAGACCAACGCAGCTACCATCAAGAGCATGCTGCCCTACGCCTAAGAAGCGAGCCGCAAGCACACAGACATTTACGAGACTAAAGGAGATATAAAAAATGGCACGTATCAAAGGCGCAACCATGACCCACAAACGTCGTAAGAAGATGCTGAAGCTGGCCAAGGGCTTCTACGGCTGCAAGAGCAAGCACTTTAAGATGGCCAAGCAGCAGGTCATGAAGAGCGGCAACTACGCTCTGGCTGGCCGCCGCATGAAGAAGCGTCAGTTCCGCAACCTGTGGATCACCCGCATCAACAATGCGGTCCGTCCTCTGGGCATGAACTACTCTACCTTCATGGCTGGCCTGAAGAAGGCAGGCATCGAGCTGAACCGCAAGATGCTGAGCGAGATGGCCATCAACGATCCTCAGAGCTTTGCAGCTCTGGTCGAGACCGTCAAGAACGCCTAATAGAACTTGACAAAGACGCCCGCGCGTATGATTACGCGGGCGTCCTTTTTGTATCTTTCTGGATTCGGGAGGAGCCTGCATGGACGAAAAAATCACCAGCCGGGACAACGCGAAGATCAAATACGCCTGCCGCCTTTCTTCCAGTGCGGCCTTCCGCCGCAGCGAGGGGCGTTTTCTGGCCGAGGGGCGCAAGCTCTGCCCGGAGCTCTGCCGTGGGGCTGAGCTGGAAACGCTGTTCTACACCGGGGCCGCTGCCGAAAAATGCCCGGAGCTGCTCACGCTGCCCGGCGAACATTATCTGGTGGAGGACCATGTGGCGGACAAGCTTGCCGATGTGGGCACCCATCAGGGAGTGTTCGGCGTGTTCCGCACCCCGGTGCATACACTGGATGAAGTGCGCACCGGCGGGCGGTATCTGGCGCTGGAGCGGGTGCAGGACCCCGGCAATGTGGGCACCCTGCTGCGCTCGGCGGCGGCATTCGGCTTTGATGCCGTCCTCCTGAGTGATGGCTGTGCGTCTCCGTTTGCCCCCAAGACCCTGCGGGCCTCCATGGGGGCGGCGGTGCGGGTGCCGGTCATTGAGGCCGGAGCCATGCCGGAGGCCATCGCAGCCCTGCGGGAAAAGGGCATCACCTGCCTTGCGGCGGCGCTGTACCAGTCCCAGCCGCTGAGCGCGGCGGCGTCCCGCTATCCGGGCGGCGTCTGCGTCGTCATTGGCAGCGAGGGCCAGGGCCTGACCGATGCGGCCATCGCCGCCTGCGACGGCACCGTCCGCATCCCGATGACCGACCGGGTCGAGAGCCTGAATGCGGGCATCGCGGGCAGCATCCTGCTGTGGCATTTCCGGGAGGAGAGCCTGTGAGCGGGCCGGACCCTGCCTGGGGTCAGACCAGCTTCTTCCCGCCTGAACCGGCCCCCGACCCGCTGCTCTGCTGGCTCTGGCTGGCCGGGACGCTGGGCGTGGGCAGCAGCCACAACGGCAGCGTTCTGGATGCGTTTGGCGGGGCGCAGGAGGCGTGGGAGCAGCGGGGAAGCGATGCGTTCCGCCGCGCGGCAGGGCCGGGGGCAGCGCAGCGGGCGCTCCTGCCCGACCACACGCCGGAGCATTACCGCGCCTTTGCGCGGCGGTGTGCGGCCCGGAATATCCGCATCCTGACCTATGAAGACCCGGACTATCCGCTGGCGCTGACCCGCATCCCGGATATGCCTCTGGTGCTCTACTGCACCGGGGACCCGGCCTGGCTCAACCAGCCCGGCACCGTGGGGATGGTGGGCAGCCGCAAGCCCACCGAGTACGGCCTGCAGGCCGCAGAGGACATCGGGCGGGGGTTGGCCAGAGCCGGTGCCATCGTGGTGAGCGGCCTGGCCGACGGCCTTGACAGCGCCGGGCACCGCGCTGCCGTGCGGGAAGACCGCCCCACCATCGGGGTGCTGGGTGTCCCGATCGACAAGACCTATCCCGCCACCAACCGGGAACTGCGCCGGAAGATCGAGGCCAACGGCTGCGTTATCAGCGAGTATCCGCCGGAGAGCGCAGCCATTGGCCGCGTGGGCTTTTTGCAGCGCAACCGGCTCATTGCGGCGCTGTCGATGGCGCTGGTGGTGGTGGAAGCCCAGGAAAAAAGCGGCACCATGTCCACGGTGGGCCATGCGGAGCGGTATGGCAAGCCGGTGTTTGTGGTGCCGGGCAGCATCTATTCGCCCAACTCCGCAGGCACCAACGGCCTGCTGCGGGAAGGGCGGGCAAAGGCCGTCTGCAAGGCGGAAGATCTGTTTGAGACGCTCCACCTGACCCCGGCTGCGCTTTGCCCGGCGGTGCCCCGCCCGGCACCTGCCGCGATGAGCGAGACCGAGCGGAAGGTGCTGGCCTGCATCGGGGCCAAAGCAAAGGGCGTGGAGGAACTGGGCCTGCAAAGCGGCCTGCCCACCGCGCTGCTGCTGGGTACGCTCATGAAACTGGAGCTGACCGGCCGGGTGGCCTGCCTGCCGGGCAAACGGTATATTCTGCGCTAGGTGCGCACATGTTAAGTTGAGCATTCAAACCTCTCAGTCATCGCTGCGCGATGCCGGCGCCCCGGTTTGGGGAGCCTTTGGCAGGCCGGGCAGCAGATGGCAAGGTTTTTTATATAGGAGAGAAACTATGTCAAAACTGGTGATCGTGGAGTCGCCTGCAAAGGCGAAAACCATCGGCAAATATCTGGGCAGCGACTACGAGGTGACGGCCAGCATGGGCCACATCCGCGACCTGCCCGCCTCCCAGCTGGGCATTGATGTCGAACACGACTATACGCCGCAGTACATCAGCATCAAGGGCAAGGAAAAGCTCATCAAGGAGCTCAAGAGCAAGGCCAAGCACTCCGACGGCGTCCTTCTCGCGACCGACCCGGACCGTGAGGGCGAAGCCATCAGCTGGCATCTGGCCAATATCCTGGGTCTGGACCCCCATGAGCCCAACCGCGTGACCTTCGACGAGATCACGAAAAAGGGCGTGCAGGAGGGTATGGCCCACCCCCGCGCCATCGACGAAGACCTGTTCAACGCCCAGCAGGCCCGCCGTGTGCTGGACCGTCTGGTGGGCTATAAGCTCAGCCCGTTCCTCTGGCGGAAGGTCCGCCGGGGCCTGTCGGCCGGCCGTGTCCAGAGCGTGGCCGTCCGCCTCATCGACGACCGCGAAAAGGAGATCGAGGGCTTCAAGCCCGAAGAATACTGGAATGTGGATGCCACCCTCGGCGTGGGGCACAAGAGCTTCACGGCCCGCCTGGCCTCCGACGACAAGGGCAAAAAGCTGCTGCCGCACACCGAGGCCGAGGCCCGCGCCATCGAAAAGGGGCTGGAAGGGGCCGAGTACACGGTGGGTGAGCTGAAAAAAGGCAAGCGCGCCAAGCAGCCCACCCCGGCGTTCATCACCAGTACCTTGCAGCAGGAGGCGTCCCGCCGCCTGGGCTTTACGGCTACCCGCACCATGCGCGCGGCTCAGACGCTGTACGAAGGCGTGGACATCGCGGGCCACGGCACCATGGGTCTGATCACCTATATGCGTACCGACAGCCTGCGCATCTCCGACGAAGCGGTAAACGCAGCCAAGGAGTATATTGCGGGCGCTTACGGCGAACCGTATATCTGCCCCTACAAGCGCACCTGGAAGACCAAGAGCGCGACCGCTGCGCAGGACGCCCACGAAGCCATCCGCCCCTCGGTGCCGTCCCTGACGCCCGACGAGGTGGACAAGAGCATCAGCGGCGACACCGCCAAGCTCTACCGGATGATCTGGAGCCGCTTCATGGCCAGCCAGATGGCCGACTGCCAGCAGGACACCGTGTCCGTGACCGTGTATGCGGGCGGCTACCGGTTCAAGGCCAGCGGCTACACCGTCACCTTTGATGGCTTTACTGCTCTGTATGAGGAGGCCACGGACGAGAAGGAAAAGAAGGAGACCAGCCTGCCCCCGCTGGAGCAGGGCCAGGTGCTCAAGCTGCGGGAGCTGAAGAGCGAACAGAAGTTCACCCAGCCCCCCGCCCGCTACACCGAAGCCACCCTCATCAAGGCGCTGGAAGAAAACGGCATCGGCCGCCCCTCCACCTATGCGCCCATCATCACCACCATCATCGACCGCGGCTATGTGGAGCGCGACCAGAAGAAGCTCAAGCCCACCCTGCTGGGCCGGGCTGTGGACGGCCTGATGCTGGAGCAGTTCCCCCACATCGTGGATGTGGACTTCTCCGCCCAGATGGAAAAGAATCTGGATAAGATCGAGAGCGGCAAGGCTGACTGGCACAAGACTGTGGACGACTTCTATAAGGGCTTTGCCGAAAGCCTCGAGCAGGCCGAGAAGAACATGGAAGGCAAGAAGGTCAAGGTGCCGGACGAGCCTTCCAGCGAGGTGTGCGACCTGTGCGGCCGCCCCATGGTCATCAAGGTGGGCAAGTACGGCAAGTTTTTGGCCTGCAGCGGCTTCCCCGAGTGCCGGGGAACCAAGCGTCTGGTGAAGGATACCGGCGGCATCTGCCCCAAGTGCGGCAAGGGCCGTATGCTGGAGCGCAAGAGCGCCAAGGGCCGCATCTACTACGGCTGCGAGCGCTACCCCGACTGCGATTTCATGACCTGGGATACCCCCGTCCCCACCAAGTGCGAAAAGTGCGGCTCCACCCTCTTCCGCAAGGGCTCCAAGCTCTACTGCGCCAAGGAGGGCTGCGGGTTCGAGATGCCGGTGCCGAAGAAGGAGTAAGACCCGCTCAGGCCGCTTCGCGTCCGGCTCTCCCAAAGGGCGGGCTTTTTCAGCGAGTACGATAAAGTTTTCCTCTTTGCCAAAAGGCAATGACGGAGAGGGCTTGATTAAAGGAAACATCAATGAGTCAATATCATGTAACAGTTTTAGGTGCCGGTCTGGCAGGCTGCGAGGCGGCGCTCTGGCTGGCGGGCAAGGGCGTGGACGTCACGCTCTATGAGCAGAAGCCCGCCCACTTTTCCCCGGCCCACAAGAGCGAAGGCTTTGCAGAGCTGATCTGCTCCAACAGCCTGAAAGCTGAGCGGCTGGATTCCGCTTCCGGCCTGCTGAAAGAGGAGATGCGCCGGATGGGCAGCCAGCTGCTGTCTGCCGCCGAGGAGGCCCGCGTGGCCGCCGGCGGCGCGCTGGCTGTGGACCGCGACGCCTTCAGCGCTGCCGTCACCCGCCGAGTGGAGCAGTGCCCGAACATCACCGTCCGGCGGGAGCGGGTGGAGCAGATCGACGAGAGCGCTCCCATCCTGGTGGCCACCGGCCCGCTGACCGACGGCGCGCTGGCCGACGAGATCGGCCGCCTGACCGGCGATGAGCGGCTGCATTTCTACGATGCTGTGGCCCCCATCGTCACAGCCGAGAGCCTGGACTACGACCGGGTCTTCGCCGCTTCCCGCTATGACCGGGGCGAGGCGGATTACCTGAACTGCCCGTTCAACAAGGCCGAGTACGAGGCGTTCCATGCAGCGCTGGCGTCTGCCGAGCGCGCCCCGCTCCACGATTTTGACGCCGGTGCCGAGCAGGGAGCCGCGCCCGACCCGGATGCCCACGGCAAAAAGGCCGACACCGTCACGGTCTACGAGGGCTGTATGCCCATTGAGATCATGGCGGCCCGTGGTGCCGACACCATGCGGTTCGGCCCGTTGCGCCCGGTGGGTCTGGTGGACCCCAACACTGGCCACCGCCCCTGGGCGAACGTCCAGCTCCGCGCCGAGAACAAGGAGCGGACGCTGTACAACATCGTCGGCTTCCAGACGAATCTGAAGTGGGGCGAGCAGAAGCGGGTGTTCCGCATGATCCCCGGCCTCGAAAACGCCGAGTTCGTGCGGTACGGCGTCATGCACCGAAACACCTTCCTTGATGCGCCTCGTGTGCTGAACGCGGGCCTTTTCCTGAACGAGCACCCCAACATCTTTTTTGCGGGCCAGATCACCGGCTTTGAGGGCTATATGGAAAGCGCCGCCTGCGGTCTGCTGGCGGCCCGCAACCTGTATGCCCGCCTGACCGGCAGGCAGCTGCCCCCGCCCCCGGCGGACACCATGTGCGGTGCGCTGCTCCAGTATCTGACCACCGAGAACAAGCACTTCCAGCCGATGGGCGCGAATATGGGCATCCTGCCCCCGCTGCCTGCCGAGACCCGCCCGCGCGACAAGCGCCTGCGCTACATGGCTGTGGCCGAACGTGCCGTGGCCAGCTTCCAGCAGTGGCTGGACGAAACGTCTCTGTAAGAAAGAACCTCTCAGTCTGCTTCGCAGACAGCTCCCCTGATAGGGGAGCCTCTGGCGAAAAGAAAAACTCTTGCGAAATGCCAAGGCCTCCCCTGATAGGGGAGGTGGCATCGCCAGCGATGACGGAGAGGCTGAACATCCCAGAAACAGAAGGGAGAACTACTATGAAGATCATCGTGGACATGATGGGCGGCGACAACGCCCCGCTGGCTGTGCTGGAAGGCGCAGCCGCAGCCGTCAAGGAGTATGGCGTCTCGCTCATCGGCGTGGGCAATGAGGAGCTGGTCCGCAAGACCGCCGCAGAGCACAACATCCCGCTGGACGGCATCGAACTGGTGAACTGCACCGAGACCATCGAGATGTGCGATGAGCCCGCCCGTGCCATCCGCAGCAAGAAGGATTCCTCCATCGTCGTGGGCCTGAACCTGCTCAAGGAGGGCCGGGGCGACGCCTTTGTCTCTGCCGGCAGCACCGGCGCACTGCATGTGGGTGCCAGCCTCATCGTCCGTACCCTGAAGGGTGTCAAGCGCCCGGCGCTGGCCACCATGGTGCCCGCCAAAAAGCAGGCCTACCTGCTGCTGGACTGCGGCGCGAACGTTGAGTGCCGCCCTGAAATGCTGGCCGCATTCGCCGTCATGGGCAGCTGCTATGTGAACAGGGTCGAGGGCCGCACCTCGCCCAGCGTGGCGCTGGCGAACAACGGCGCAGAGGAGTCGAAGGGCACTCCGATGCTCAGGGAGGCCCACCAGCTGCTCAAGACCACCCCCGGCATCCGCTTCGTGGGCAACATCGAGCCTCGCGACGTGCCGAATGGTGAGGTAGACGTCGTGGTCTGCGACGGCTTCACCGGCAACGTCATTCTCAAGCTGACCGAGGGCGTGGCCAAAATGCTGCTGGGGATGCTCAAGGAGATGTTCCTCCGGAACCTTGGCGGCAAGGTGGCCTATCTGCTGCTCAAGAGCGGCGTGTCCGACCTCAAGCACCAGATGGACAGCGAGGAGTACGGCGGCGCACCCTTCCTGGGTGCAAGGCAGCCGGTCATCAAGGCCCACGGCTCCTCCAAGGCCAAGGGCATCAAGAACGCCATCCGTCAGGCGAAGATCTGCGTGGAGAACGACCTGTGCGGCACCATGCAGAAGGCGCTGGATGACCTGAACGCCCCGGCTGCGGAATAAAAACGGTTTTGAGGATTATAGAACGGCATTGCGTCTGACCTGCGGAAGACCGCATCCGGCCGCAATGACATAAGGGAGATAGAGCATCTATGAGTCATCCACTCGAAACGATCATTGGCTACAAATTCAAGAACCCCAGGCTGCTGGAAACGGCGCTCACCCACACCAGCTACGCCAACGAGAGCCGTGCCCCGGTGCAGCACAATGAGCGGCTGGAATTTCTGGGCGACAGTGTGCTGCAGATCGTGTCGGCTGATTACCTGTTCCACGCCTACGCCGACCGCCCGGAGGGCGACCTGACCCGCATCCGCTCCAGCCTCGTCAGCGAGGGGGCGCTGTTCCAGTTCGCACAGGAGATCAACCTGGGCGACTATCTGCGCCTGGGCCGCGGCGAGGAGCGCTGCGGCGGCCGCACCCGCCCCAGCGTCGTGTCCGATGCGTTCGAAGCCGTCATCGCGGCGCTGTATCTGGACGGCGGCATGGAGGTGGCCCGCAATTTCATCCTGCCCTTCATCACCGAGGGCAAACATGCCGAGGCCGACTACAAGACCCGTTTGCAGGAGATCGTCCAGCAGAACCCGGAGGAAAAGCTCAGCTACGTGGTCGAGCAGGAGTCCGGCCCCGACCACGACAAACATTTCGTGGTGGCCGTGCGCTTCAACTCCGACAAGGTGGCCCGCGGCGAGGGCCGCAGCAAAAAAGTGGCAGAGCAGCATGCCGCCCGTGAGGCGCTCAAGCTGCTGGGAGTCATAAAGGAAAAGTAAGCGGATGGTATTTAAGGAACTGGAGATCCAGGGCTTCAAGAGCTTTCCCGATAAAGTCAAGATCACCTTTGGCGAGGGCGTCACCGGCGTCGTCGGGCCAAACGGCTCCGGCAAGTCGAATCTGTCGGACGCGGTGCGGTGGGTGCTGGGTGAGACCAGCGCCCGCCAGCTGCGCGCGGCGGGCAAGATGGAGGACGTCATCTTCGGCGGCACCCGCCGCCGGGGGGCCATGGGCTTTGCTCAGGTGCGCCTGACGCTGGACAACAGTGCCCACACGCTGGATCTGGACGCCGACGAAGCTGTCATCGGCCGCAGGTATTACCGCTCCGGCGAGAGCGAGTACAGCATCAACGGCCAGGTCTGCCGGTTGAAGGATGTCTATGAGCTGCTGCTGGACACCGGCATCGGGCGGGACGGCTATTCGGTCATCGGGCAGGGCCGCATCGCTGAGATCGTGGCTGCCAAGAGCACCGAGCGCCGGGAGATCTTTGAGGAAGCCTGCGGCATCGCCAAGTACCGCTACCGAAAAAACGAGGCCGAACGCCGTCTGGCGGCAGCCGCGGAAAATCTGGAGCGCCTGCGGGACATCCTGGGCGAGCTGGAAGCCCGCGTCGGCCCGCTGGAAAAAGAGAGCGCCAGGGCCGAGACCTTTCTTGCCCTGAGCGCGCAGCGCAAGACGCTGGAAGTCACGCTCTGGACCGACGGCGTCCACCGCGCCAGAGAGGCCGTCCGCCGCCAGGTACGGGATCACGAGACGGCCCAGGCCGACTATGAACGCTTCGACCGGCAGGTCAAGGCCGCTGAGAGCGAGGCTGAGGAGATCCGGATGCAGGCACAACAGCTGACCATTGCGGTCGAGCGCCTGAATGGGGATATCCGCAGCATCACCGAGCAAATCAGCGGCAGCGAGAGCCGGATCGCCGTGCTGGAAAACGACATCGCCCGCAACGAGGAGAGCGCCGAAGAACTGCGGGCCGAGCTTGCCGCCGGTCAGCAGGACAGCACCGAAGCCGCCGCCGCATTGGAGCGCCACCGCGCAGTGGCCGCCTCCATGGAAGCCGCCGGGCAGCAGCTGGCCGCAGAACAGGCGGCACTGAACGAAGCACTGGACCGCCTGACCCACGACAACGATCGCAGCGGGGCACGGAAGGACAGCCTGCGGGCGGAGATCACGGCGCTGACAGCCCGGCGCACCGAGGCACAGGTGGCCAGAGCCGCCGCCGAGGCCGCTGCCGAAACGGCGAAGAGCCGCCTGCCTGCGCTGGAAGAAGCCGCCGGGGCGCTGACGGCCCAGCGGGACGACGCCAAGCAGGACCTTGCGGATACTGTGAAGTACCGGGCGATGCTGGCGGAGAACGAAACACAGCTGGCCAATGTCCGCGCGGGCCTGGAACTGAAGCACAAGGCCCGCCGCGCCGCGCTGGATGCCGCTGACGACGACGAGCAGAAGCTCAGCCGCGCACTGGATGCGGCCCGCCAGCGGCTCTCGGTGCTGCGGGAGCTGGAAAAGAACATGGACGGCTACCAGAACTCCGTCAAGACCGTTATGCGGGCCGCGTCGGCCCGGCGGCTGCGGGGCATCATCGGGCCGGTGTCCTCCATCCTGCGCGTGGAACCGGGCCGGGAGGTCGCCATCGAGACCGCACTGGGCGGTGCATTGCAGAACATCGTGGTGGAGAACGAAGCCGCTGCCAAGGCGGGCATCGCCCTGCTGCGCAGCGAGAATGCGGGCCGCGCCACCTTCCTGCCGCTGGATACCGTCCAGCCCGGCGTGTTCCGGGGGCGGCTGACCGGTTCGGCCCGGCTGGCTTCCAGTCTGGTGCAGGCCGATGCACGGTATGCCAACATCGTTTCCAATCTGCTGGGCCGGATCGTGGTGGTGGACGACATCAACGAGGCTTCCCGCGTGGCGCGGGACCTCGGCTATCACAATAAGGTCGTCACGCTGGACGGTCAGGTCGTCAACGCGGGCGGCAGCTTCACGGGCGGCAGCGTCCAGCGCAGTGCGGGTCTGTTCACCCGCAAACAGGAGCTGGAAGAGCTGCGGGTGAAGGCGGCAAAGCTGCAAAAGGACTGCCTTGCCGCGCAGGAGAAGACCGACCAGTGCAAGGCGCAGATGGATGCCGTTTCCGCTGAGCTGACCGCCGCGAACAGCGAACAGATCACGGCTGCGAACGACCGGGTCCGGGCTGAAGCGGAGCAGAAGCGGCTGGAAGCCGCCGTGGAGCAGGCCGAAACGGCCCTCGCCGCCCGCCGGAAGGAGATCGACACCCTCAACGCCCAGCGGACCGAAAGCCGCACCAGAGCGGCCGAGGCCGAGGGGCAGGAGGCGGAGTGCGCTGCGGCCCTTGCGGAAAAGTCGGCGGAACTCCAGCGCATCGCCGAGGGCGACGATGCCTTCCTGACCCGCCAGCGGGAGCTGGCCGACCAGCTCAGCGCCAAGCGGCTGGAACAGATCACCCGCCAGAAGGACGCCGAGCTGGCTCAGGCGCAGATCGCCGCGCTGGAACAGCGCACCAGAGACGCTGCTGCCCGCAAAGCATCGATGGAAGAGAGTCTGACTGCGCTGGCCGATCGCAGTGCGGTCTGCCGGGCGGAGATCGAAGCCATCCGGAAGGCCAAGAGCGAGAGCGCAGAGCAGATCGCTGCGAAGGAAGCAGAGATCCGCCGGGCCACCGAGGAGCGCCTGACCCGCCAGAAGGCTGAGACCGAAGCGCTGGCCAGGGCCCGCACCGCCGCCGATGAGCGGGAGAAGATGAGCCGGGAGATGGCCCGTCTGGCCGAGCGGAAAGCGGCAGCGGAGAGCGAGTACGATGCCACCGCCGCCAAGCTTTGGGATGAATACCAGCTGACCGTCTCGCAGGCCGAAGCGCTCTGTGTAGACTTCGACAGCCTGCCTGCCCTGCGGGCGCAGGCGGCCGAGGTGCGAAACAAGATCCGTGCGCTGGGCAGCGTGAATGTCCGCGCCATTGAGGAATACCGGGAAGTCAAGGCCCGGTACGACACCCTGCGGGTGCAGGTGGCGGATGTGGAGGGCAGCCGGAACGAGCTGAGCCGGATGATCTCGCAGTTGTCGAGCCAGATGCGGGAAATCTTTACCGACAGCTTCCGCGCCATCAACGAAAACTTCGGGCGCATCTTTGCCGAGCTGTTCGGCGGCGGCGAAGCCAGCCTGGTGCTGGAAGATGAATCGGACGTGCTGGGCTGTGGCATTGGCATCCGGGTCGCACCGCCGGGCAAGGTCATCAAGAATCTGGAAGCCCTTTCGGGCGGCGAACAGGCGCTGGTGGCCATCAGCATCTATTTTGCGATCCTGGCCGTCAACCCCGCGCCCTTCTGCATCCTCGATGAGATCGAAGCCGCGCTGGACGACGCCAACGTCAGCCGCTTTGCACAGTACCTCCGCCGCGTGAGCGACCGGACGCAGTTCATCGTCATCACCCACCGCCGGGGCACCATGGAGGCTGCCAATGTCCTCTACGGTGTCACCATGCAGGAGGACGGCGTGTCAAAGCTGCTCAAACTCGACCTCGAACAGGTTGACGCGACACTGGTTTCGTAGGTATAATAAAAGAAACCCTCTCAGAGCGCGAGGCATTGGAAACGAACCTCTCAGTCTGCTTCGCAGACAGCTCCCCTGATAGGGGAGCCACTGGCGAGTCGGGAGTGGCTGTGCTGGACGAGCAAAGTTTTCTGTAATCGGGAACGGCTGGGCTCCGCTGTCTCGATTCACGACTACTTACCAAGCGCCTTTTGTTAGGGCACATTCCCGCAGCTGCTGTCCGTTCAGACAGGGCCCGCCGCCTTACGCCCGATTGGGCCTAAGCGAACAGCAAGGCCTGCCCGTCCTGCCAAGGGCTCCCCTACCAGGGGAGCTGGCGAGCCGTAGGCGAGACTGAGAGGTTGTACGAAGGAACCCCTGCCCTCGGAAGAGGCCGCACGGAGTAAAACGTAGGAGAAAAGCCGATATGGGACTTTTTGGATTTGGTAAAAAAGAAAAAGACAAGATGAAAGACGGCCTCGAAAAGACCCGCACGGGCTTTTGGGGCAATATCCTGAACACACTCACCGGCAGCAAGATCGACGATGACCTTTACGATGAGCTGGAAGAACAGCTCATCCTGGCCGATGTCGGCGGCGAAGTGGCCATCAAACTGGTGGACAAGCTCCGCGACCGCGTGAACGAAAAGGGCCTGAAGACCGGTGAGCAGGCGGCGGACGAGCTGCGTGAACTCATCGCGGACGAGATGCGCCCTGAAGCGGAGATGCAGCTGGACGGCCGCCCCGCCGTCATTCTGGTCATCGGCGTCAACGGCGTGGGCAAGACCACGAGCATCGCAAAGCTGGCCGACTATTATACCCGTCAGGGCCGCAGGGTCATGCTGGCCGCAGGCGACACCTTCCGTGCCGCCGCCAGCGAGCAGCTGGAGATCTGGGCCGACCGCGCCGGGGTCCCGCTGGTCAAGGCTGGTGAGGGAGCCGACCCCGCCGCCGTCATTTTTGACACGGTGAAGTCTGCCACCGCCCGCGGCTATGACATGGTCATTGCCGACACCGCCGGGCGCCTGCACAACAAGGCGAACCTGATGGGCGAGCTGGCCAAGATCAGCCGCAGCGTCAAGAAAGCAGCCCCCGATGCCAGCCTGGAGACTCTGCTGGTGCTGGATGCCATCACGGGCCAGAACGCCATCAGCCAGGCCAAAGAATTCTGCAAGGCGGCCAGCGCCACCGGCATCATCCTGACCAAGCTCGACGGCACCGCCAAGGGCGGCTGCGTCGTGGCGGTCAAGCAGCGGCTCGGCCTGCCGGTGCGGTTCATCGGCGTGGGCGAGGGCATCGACGACCTCATTCCCTTCACCCCGGAAGGTTTTGTGGAGGAACTCATCCCCCGCACCGGCTGGAAGCACTGAGGAGGTACACCCATGAAAATTTGTGCAGCGACCGGCAACGCCGGAAAGCTCCGCGAACTGCGGCGCATCCTCGAAGCCCAGGGCCACGAAGTGGTCAGCCAGAAAGAGCTGGGCATCACCATCGAGCCGGACGAGACCGGCACCACCTTTGCGGAAAATGCCCTTATCAAGGCCGAGACCATCTGCAAGGCCAGCGGCCTGCCCACCATCGCCGATGACTCCGGCCTGTGCGTGGATGCACTGAACGGTGCCCCCGGCGTCTACAGCGCCCGCTACTGCGGCCGCCACGGCGACGACGAGGCCAACAACGATAAACTGCTGGAAGCGATGAAAGACATCCCGGCGGGGCAGCGCGGCGCAAAGTTCGTGGCGGCGGTCTGCTTCATCCTGCCCGATGGCCGGCACCTGACCTGCGTGGGCGAGTGCCCCGGCAGCGTGGCATTTGCGCGGCTGGCAGGGGACTACGGCTTCGGCTACGACCCGCTGTTCATCCCCGCCGAATGCGGCGTGGGCAAAACGGGCAGACGCCCCAACACCGAGGGCCGCAGCTATGCGCAGCTGACCCCCGACGAAAAGGACGCCATCAGCCACCGCGGCAACGCGCTGGCCGAGATGGAACAGAAACTGCCGGGATTTCTGGCAGAACGATGAACAAAATACTCTGTACAACCTCTCTGTCATTGCTCACGCAATGCCACCTCCCCTTGTAGGGGAGGCTCTGGCGAAAAGATGGAGTGTTCCGTACTGCCAAGGGCTCTCCTACAAGGAGAGCTGTCGAACGAAGTGAGACTGAGAGGTTGTACGGAGAAGACCGTATCAACATCAAGATCGAAGGAGAAACTAACTATGCTGACGAGCAAACAGCGCGCCATCCTGCGCGGCAAGGCAAACACCATGGACCCCGTTTTCATTGTGGGCAAGGGCGAGATCGACGAGACCATGATCCAGGGCGTGAAGGACTGCCTCGACGCCCGCGAACTCATTAAGCTGAAGGTGCTGGAAAGCAGCATGTACAATGCCCGCGAGGCTTCCGTCAAGCTGGCCGAGGCCACCGGCGCAGACTGCGTGCAGGTCATCGGCTCCAAGTTCGTGCTCTATCTGCAAAAGAAGAAGGACAGCGCCTACGCTGACCTGCTGAAATGAAAGTCCTGCTGTACGGCGGCAGCTTCGACCCGCCCCACAACGGCCACCTGAACAATCTGCGGGCGGCGGCGGCGCGGGTCCGGCCGGACCGGATCGTGGTCATGCCCGCCGGAACGTCCCCGTTCAAGCGGGGAACGAATGCTTCCGGTGCGCTGCGGCTGGAGATGTGCGGCTGCTTTTCCGCGCTGGCGGAGGAGGACGGCTTCCCGGCCCTGACCGTGAGCGGCTGGGAGGTGCAGCAGGCTGCGCAGGGGAAGCGGAACTACACCGTCCTCACGCTGGAGATGCTGGCGGCAGGATCCCCCGGCGCAGAGATTTACCTCGCCATCGGCAGCGATATGCTGCTGAGCTTTGACGGCTGGTACCGCTGGCAGGACATCCTCAGACTGGCCCGCCTCGTGGTCACGAGCCGGAATGTTGGCGACGACCCGCTCCTCCACGAAAAGGCAAAGCAGCTGGACGCCACCGGGGCCCGCATCCTGTTCGCGCCGGTGGAAGCGCTCCCCATGGCGAGCAGCGCCCTGCGCGCCCGCCTTGCCGCCGGGGAACGCTGTGAAAACGAACTCCCGCCCCTGGTGCGCCGTGTCATCCAGCGCGAGGGGCTGTACCGGGAAACAAAAGGAGACGAAGATCGGAATGACTCTGAAACAGGCAAAAGAGCTTGTGCGCAGCCGCCTGAGCGATCAGCGCTATGAGCACACCATGAACGTGAAGAAAATGGCCGTCAAGCTGGCGAAGCACTATGGGGCCGACGAAGAGCAGGCCGCGCTGGCGGCGCTGCTGCACGACGCGGCCAAGGAGATCTCCAAGGACGAGATGCGGGCCATCATGCGGGCGTACCCCGAATACGCTGAGGGCGGCGAAGAGCGCCCGACCCCGGTGTGGCACGGCATCTGCGCCGCCATTCTGGCCCGCACCGAGTGGGGCGTGGAGGATGAGGCCGTCCTCTCGGCCATTGCCTGCCACACGGCGGGCAAGCCGGGCATGAGCAGGCTGGATAAGATCCTCTATCTGGCCGATATGACCAGCGCCGAGCGGGACTGGTCGGGCGTGAACAAGCTGCGCAGGCTGGAACGGAACGATCTGGATGCGGCCATGCTGGTGGCCCTCAAGCAGACGAACGACTTTGTGTTGTCTCAGGGCAAGCCGCTCGACCCCATGTCCAAGGCCGCTTACGAGGACATTCAGGCGCAGGTGGAGGCCCGTGCCGGAACGGCGTGCGGTTCGTCCGACTGACCGGAAATGAAAACCGATTGCAGATTGTGGGGAAGGATGCTATACTAAAGGGTATCATGAATGTGAACCGACCCCGAATGAAAAAGCTGGAGGAAATCTAGGAATGAGTCAAGCTCCGCGCCGCATCAACACCCAACGCTCGCTGAACCGCCCGACGGAACAGCGGCCGACGGAGGCTCCTGCCTCCCGCCCGGCTCCGCTGCAGGGCCAGCCGGATTTCTTCGAAGAGCCGTCTGTGCCGCATCCGGAGCAGAGGCCCCGTCCGGCTGCTCCGGCGCATCCGGCCCCGGCAGCAGGCACCGGTGGAAACGGCGGCAGAACCCCGCCGCCCCGCCGGGGCGGTGCCCATGCGGCCCCCAGTGAGCCGCCCCGCCGCCGCAGCGCCAAGCCCAGAAAGAAGAAAAAAAGAGCCCCCATGTGGCTTCCGCTGGCTGTGACGCTGGCGGTGCTGGCCGTCATTTCGGGCGTCGTGGTCTATGCGGCCAGCATGGTGAACCGGGTGGAGGAGAACCTGAAGCCGGAGGAAAACGCTGCTTCGCTGGTGGAGGAGATCCAGACGCTGGAGGAGTACAAGGGCGACGTGGTCAACATCCTCGTCTGCGGCATCGACTACGAGGACGGCCGCGGCTATTCTTCCGATGGCACCAACGACGGCATGACGGATATGATCCTGTACTGCCAGTTCGACATCAAGGGCGGTGCGCTGCGGATGCTGCAGATCCCCCGCAACAGTCTGGTGGCGACCAAAAACCGGAAGATCACCCTCTCCAACGGCAAGACCTATTCCGTCTCGAACTACCAGATCAACTCGGTGGCTCTCTCCAACGGCGGCAATGTGGCGGCTCTGGCAGAGGTCATCTACGACCAGTTCAAGCTCCCCATCGACTACTATGTCACCATCGACATGCAGGCGCTGGTGGAAATGGTGGATAACTTCGGCGGCATCGAGGTTTATATCCCCCATGACATGTCCTTTGCAGGCAGTGCCCTGAAGCAGGGCTACCGCAATCTGGACGGCGCATCGGCCGAGTTCTTCGTCCGCTGCCGCCACGGCGAGGGCTACTCCAACTCCGATATCGACCGCCTGAACATGCAGCGCTATTTCTACGCCGGCCTGTTCAAGCGGGTGCGCAGCATGGGCGTGACCGACGTCATCAACCAGCTGCCCCTGATCTTCAACAATTATATCCACACCGACATGGACCTGACCACCATCGCCAAGATGCTGGTCTCCTTTACCCGGATCGACAGCGCCAACATCATGCTGGCCCAGACGCCGGTGTTCATGGGCGTGCCCAATGTCGGCAAGACCGACAGCTTTGACGGCTACTCCTGCGTGGTGCCGGATGCCGGTTCCATCGCAGAGCTGCTCAACACCTACTTCCGCAATTATACCGGCCCCGTCAGCGCCGAGGAGCTCAACCTTGTGACCAACGACTGGCCCCACGGTACGGCTTCCACCAGCGCCAACGTCCAGTTCGTGGGCCAGCTCGACAAAGAGTCGGATGACGCCATCCTCAGCGGCGACACCGACGTGGCGGGTGCCACTACGACCGACGGCCAGGCGGCCGGGCAGTAACGCAAACAACAGATAGGAGAAATCAGATGGAGAACAACATCGACAGCAAGTCTCTTGCCATTGAGATCGCAAAGATCCTGGATCAGAAAAAGGCACAGGACGTCCGGGTGCTCAAGGTCGAGAGCCTGACCGTCCTCACCGACTATTTCGTCATCGCCTCCGGCACCTCCACCACGCAGGTGGGGTCGCTGGCCGACGAGGTGGAGTTCGCGCTCTCCCAGAAGGGCATCGAGCCCATCAGCACCGAGGGCTTCGACTCCAAGAACTGGGTCCTGCTGGACTACTCGAACGTCATCGTGCATGTGTTTGTGCCCAACACCCGCACCTATTACGATCTGGAGCACCTGTGGGCCGACGGCGAGCCCATCGACATCTCGGAGTATCTGACGCCGGATCACAGCCTGTAAGGGAACATATCCCGGCCCGATGTTTTTCGGATGCCCTTTCCGTCTCGCATCCGCTCACCAGCCCCCTGGCAGGGGAACCTCTGGCGAAAACGGAAACGTTGCAAGGACTGCCAAGGCCTCTCCTACAAGGAGAGGTGGCATTGCGAAGCAATAACGGAGAGGTTGTATCGAGAAACACCGGACAATGACCGGGATTGTCATAAAAGAATCTTTGGTAGTGAAGAAAAGTCTGGAGCTGATTACAACAATGAAGTATGATTACAAGGCCGTTGAGGCCAAGTGGCAGAAGGTGTGGGAGGACGAAAAGACCTTCCACGCCGAGATCGACCACAGCAAGCCCAAGTTCTACGCCCTCGTCGAGTTCCCGTATCCTTCGGGTGCGGGCCTGCATGTGGGCCACCCCCGCAGCTATACGGCACTGGACGTGGTGAGCCGGAAGCGCCGCCAGAACGGCTACAACGTGCTCTACCCGATGGGCTGGGATGCCTTTGGCCTGCCCACCGAGAACTTCGCCATGAAGAACCACATCCACCCGGCCATCGTCACCAAGAAGAACGTGGATCATTTCCGTGAGCAGCTCAAGGCGCTGGGCTTCTCCTTCGACTGGGACCGCGAGATCAACACCACCGACCCCGAATACTACAAGTGGACCCAGTGGATCTTCCTGCAGCTGTACAAGCACGGTCTGGCTTACAAGAAGGAAATGAACGTCAACTGGTGCACCGGCTGCAAGTGCGTGCTGGCGAACGAAGAGGTCGTCAACGGCGTCTGCGAGCGCTGCGGCAGCGAGGTCGTCCACCGCGTCAAGAGCCAGTGGATGCTGAAGATCACCGCCTACGCGGACAAGCTCATCGACGGTCTGGACGGTCTGGATTACATCGAGCGCGTTGCCACCCAGCAGAAGAACTGGATCGGCCGCAGCCACGGCGCAGAGGTCAACTTCGGCACCACCGCAGGCGATACCCTGACCGTTTACACCACCCGCTGCGACACCCTGTTCGGTGCTACCTACATGGTCGTCTCTCCGGAGCATGCCATGGTCAAGCAGTGGCTGGACAACGGCACCATTCAGAATGCAGAGGCCGTCAAGGCATATCAGGCCGAAGCTGCCCGCAAGAGCGACTTTGAGCGCAGCGAGCTGAACAAGGAGAAGACCGGCGTCCGTCTGGACGGCGTCATGGGCATCAACCCCGTCAACGACAAGGAGATCCCCATCTTCATCTCCGACTACGTTCTGGCCACCTACGGCACCGGTGCCATCATGGCCGTGCCCGCCCACGATACCCGCGACTGGGAGTTCGCCAAGAAGTTCGGTCTGCCCATCATTGAAGTCGTCAAGGGCAATACCCCGTCCAACCTGGACGAGGCCGCCTTTACCGATGTGGCCACCGGCACCCTCGTCAACTCCGGCTTCCTGGACGGCCTGTCCGTCGCCGACGCCAAGAAAAAGATGGTCGAGTGGCTGGAGAGCAGCGGCAAGGGCAAGGATAAGGTCAACTACAAGCTGCGCGACTGGGTGTTCAGCCGTCAGCGCTACTGGGGCGAACCCATCCCCATGGTCAAGTGCGAGAAGTGCGGCTGGCAGCCCCTGCCCGAAAGCAGCCTGCCCCTGACGCTGCCCGACATCACCGACTTTGAGCCGGGTCCCGACGGCGAATCCCCGCTGGCCCGCCACACCGACTGGGTCAAGACCACCTGCCCCTGCTGCGGCGGCCCCGCGACCCGCGAGACCGACACCATGCCCCAGTGGGCCGGTTCTTCCTGGTACTTCCTGCGCTACATGGACCCGCACTGCAAGGACGCCCTCGCTTCCAAGGAGGCGCTGGAGTACTGGTCCCCGGTCGACTGGTACAACGGCGGCATGGAGCATACTACCCTGCATCTGCTGTACAGCCGGTTCTGGCATAAGTTCCTGTACGACATCGGCGTCGTGCCCTCTCCGGAACCCTACCAGAAGCGCACCGCCCACGGCATGATCCTGGGCCTGAACCCCCACAGCTTCGTCAACCTGCCCGCTGAGGAGCAGGAAAAGCTGCTGAAGGAATACGGCAGCCAGAAGGCCGCTGAGAAGGCGCTGGAAGAGAAATACGGTGAGATGGCTCGCCACCCCATCGTCAAGATGTCCAAGAGCCTGGGCAACGTCATCAACCCGGACGAGGTCGTGGATACCTACGGTGCCGACACCATGCGTCTGTATGAGATGTTCATGGGCGACTTCGAGCAGGCAGCTCCCTGGCAGACCTCTGCCATTGCAGGCTGCAACCGCTTCCTGGACCGCGTGTGGGCACTGTCCGACAAGCTGGTCGAGGGCGAGGGCTATCGCCCGCAGGTCGAGACCCTGATGCACCAGACCATCAAGAAGGTCGGCGCGGACATCGAGGGTCTGAAGATGAACACCGCCATTGCACAGCTGATGACGCTGGTCAACACCCTGTACGACAACGGCGGCGCCACCAAGGCCGAGTATGAGACCGTCGTTCAGCTGCTGAACCCGTTTGCTCCCCACATGACCGAGGAGCTGTGGGAGAAGCTGGGCCACAGCCACGATGAGCAGCTGGCCTATTACCCCTGGCCCCAGTACGAGGAGGCCAAGTGCGTGGAGGCCATGGTCGAGATCGCAGTGCAGGTCAACGGCAAGGTCAAGGCCCGCCTGAAGGTCGCAGCCGACATCACCAGCGAGGACGCCATTGCAGCCGCAAAGGCTGAGCCTGCTGTGGCCGAAGCTCTGGCCGGCAAGACCATCGCCAAGGAGATCTACGTCAAGGGCCGTCTGGTCAACCTGGCTGTCAAGGGCTGATAACCTCTCAGTCTCGCTTGCGCTCGACAGCTCTCCTAATAGGAGAGCCTCTGGCGTATACATCAAGCTGTGCCCGGCTGCCAAGGCCTCCCCTCCGCAGGGGAGGTGGCAGTGCGAAGCACTGACGGAGAGGTTTTCGAAAAAACTTTCAAAAAAAGGTTGACGAACGCATGAAAATGCGCTATACTGTCTACTGTTAGTTACCATGTAACAACGAAATTCCTGCCTCACGGTCCAAGGGAGGGAATAAGATGTCGGAAATTCGTGTTAAAGAGGGCGAGTCGCTGGAAAGCGCACTGCGTCGCTTCAAGCGCAGCACTGCTCGCAGCGGTGTGCTCGCAGAGGTCCGTAAGCGCGAGGCTTACGAGAAGCCGTCTGTTAAGCGCAAGAAGAAGTCCGAAGCAGCCCGCAAGCGTAAGTTCAAGTAATTAACTGCTTGAAATCGCTGGTTGTTCAGATTTCAAACGTGTTGCTAACGCTGATGTAGGAGAGCCTGAGAGTTTCAGGCTCTCCTATTTTCATTTTATGATTCCCTTTGTACGACCTCTCCGTCTCGCTGGCGAGACCAGAAACGTTGCAAGGACTGCCAAAGCTTCTCCTACAAGGAGAGGCGCATTGCGAAGCAATGACGGAGAGGTTGTACGAAGAACAGCTATCGGAATGAGGTCAAAGCTATGCTGATAACCCCCGAATATGTTTTTCAGGATGTGACCCACATCACGCCGGAATGGCTGGCGGAAAAGGGCATCCGGGCGCTGGTGCTGGATATCGACAACACCCTGACGGCTGACCGCAGCCAGGAACTGCCGGACGAGGTGGCCCAGTGGCTGGCCGACCTGCGCGCGGCGGACATCGGGCTGACCATCGTATCCAACGGTGCCGAAAAGCGGGTGCGCCCCTTTGCCGAAAAGCTGGGGCTGGCGTATCTGTACCGCTCGGCAAAGCCGCTGCCCTTTGCGCTAATGGTGGCCCGCCGCCGGATGGGCGTCAAGCGCCGTGAGATGGCGATGGTGGGCGACCAGCTCTATGCCGACCGGATGGCCGCAGCCCTCTACGGCATCCCCGGCCTGATGGTCATCCCGCGCGGGCCGGACCTCGGCGCACAGGTCATCCTGAAGCGTAAGTGGGAAAAAAAACACTGGCAGGCGTACTACGACCGGGGAGGGAAGACCCTGTGAGGGAGTGGAAGATCCGGTTCGGCACGGCGGGCACGAGCGACAGCTTTGCAGCGCAGGGCTACAAAACCAGCCTGGATATCCCGGCCTACACGGCCCGGATGGGGCTGAACGCCTTTGAGTACCAGTGCGGGCGCGGTGTCCGGCTGGGGCTGGACAAGGCCCGGCAGATGGCCGCCGATGCGGCGGCGCAGGACATCCTGTTCAGCGTCCACGCACCGTATTATATCAGCATGTCCAGCCTGGAAGAGGACAAGCGGCTGAACAGCGTGAACTATCTGCTGCAAAGCGCGGCGGTCTGCAAGGCGCTGGGCGGGCAGCGGGTCATCTTCCACTCCGGCAGCTGCGGCAGGCAGAGCCGGGAGGCTGCATTGGAAAAGGCGCTGGACACCCTGCGCCGGGCACAGGCCGCGCTGGACGAAGCAGGCTTTTCGGATATCACCCTCTGCCCGGAGACGATGGGCAAGATCGGCCAGCTGGGCACACTGGACGAAGTGCTGGCTCTGTGCCGTGTGGACAGGCGCATCACCCCCTGCATCGACTTCGGCCACCTCAACGCTCGGACACTGGGCGGCATCGCTTCCAAGGCCGATTATGCCGCGATCCTCGACCGGATGGAGGAGGCCCTCGGCGACGCGCGGGCCAGGCGGTTCCAGGTCCATTTCTCCCGCATCGAGTATACGGCGGGCGGCGAAAAGCGCCACTGGACCTTTGCCGAGACCCAGTTCGGCCCGGAGCCGCAGCCGCTGATGGAGCTGCTGGCGGAGCGCAGGCTCGAACCCGTCATCATCTGCGAAAGCGCCGGGACACAGGCGGAGGATGCGAGGACGATGCAGCAGCTCTATGGAGAAACTTGCGCGTTCTTATAAACTTTTTTCTGTTTTCACCGTCTTTTTTGCTCAAACCCCTTGCCAAATCGTGCGGGATTGAGTAAAATAAATAGAGATATGCGTCAAGCATCAATGAGATTTTACTAATGGAGGAATTCCTATGATTTCTGCAGGCGAGTTTCGCAACGGCGTGACCTTTGAGCAGGACGGCCAGGTTCTTCAGGTCGTTGAGTTCCAGCACGTCAAGCCCGGCAAGGGCGCTGCCTTTGTCCGCACCAAGACCAAGAACGTCATCACCGGCTCTGTGGTCGAGACCAGCTACAACCCGACCGCAAAGTTCCCGCAGGCTTTCATCGAGCGCAAGGACGTGACCTACAGCTATGAGGATGGCGATCTGTACCACTTCATGGACAACGAGACCTATGACGATATCCCCGTCAACGCTTCCGATGTGCCCGATAACTTCAAGTTCTGCAAGGAGAACGAGCCGTGCAAGCTGCTGAGCTATAAGGGCAAGGTCTTCAGCGTCGAGATCCCCAACTTCATCGAGCTGGAAGTCACCCAGACCGAGCCGGGTGTCAAGGGCAACACCGCCACCAACACCCTGAAGCCCGCTACCGTCGAGACCGGTGCTGAGATCCGTGTGCCCCTGTTCATCAACGAGGGCGACCACATCCGCATCGATACCCGCACCGGCGAGTATATGGAGCGCGTCTGATTTTATCGACAAGACCGGGCAGCGGGCGACCGTTTGCCCGGTTTTTTGTTCAGGAAAACGGCTTTGCCTTCTCAGGCCGCTTCGCATCCGTTGCATGGACAGCCAAAACCTCCCGCTTCGGGGGAGGCAGCATCGCGCAGCGATGACGGAGAGGGTGAGCCCGTTGACCGGCTTAGAAATTTTATAGACTAGGAGGCATTCGTATGGAACTGAAGGAAAAGGCTGCATACCTGAAAGGCTTGGTGGAGGGCCTCGGCATCGACGAGACCACCAAGGAAGGCAAAGTCATCAAGGCCATGAGCGAGCTGCTGTGCGAGATGGCACAGGCCGTGGACGGCATTGACGAGGATGTGACCCAGGCTTACGATCAGATCAACGACCTGAGCGAGGAGCTGGAAGACCTCGAAGCCGATCTCTACGAAGACGACGATGCCGACGAGGAAGACGACGAGCCTGAAGCAGAGGACGACGCCGACGACAACGCCGATGTGGCCAGCGAGCCCTATTATGAAGTGGCCTGCCCGGCCTGCGGCGAGACCGTGTACGTCAGCGAGGACGACCTGGATGCAGGCGAGGCCATCTGCCCCAGCTGCAAGGTCGCCTTTGAGGTGGCTCTGGCCGACGACGAGGAGCCCGAAGAGGACGACGGCCCCGTGCAGTACGAGGTGACCTGCCCGGCCTGCGGTGCCACCGCAGTGTTTGAGGAAGCCGACCTGCTGGACGGCGAACCTACCTGCCCCAACTGCGGCAAACCGCTGGACTTTGAAGTGACCGAAGAGTAAATCCGATGCAAAAAGGGCCTGCCTCCCGTGGGAGACAGGCCCTTTTTTGACGGCCGCCGAACGATCAGCGGCTCTCGTTTGCTTTCTGGAGCCAGATGCTGCCGATGTCCAGCGCGTTGTACAGGCCGTTCTTGGTGGTCTGGCGGAATACGCGGGCTTCGGGGGCGAGGCTGTCGTTGGTGGAGAACACCTGGATGTGGACCTTATCGGCCACCTCCATCCCGCCCACGGGCTTGGTGCTCAAGATCTGCATACGCAGTACATAAGGGTCGGTCATACGGCCGTAATACAGCTCGTTGTCCTTGCGGACGAGGGGCTTGCCTTTATAAGTCAGTTTGGGTGTAAATGGCATCGTGAAAGCCTCCCTATCGTTTAGATTCACTTTAGTATATCACACATCCGGGGGTGGATGCAAGCCGGAGAGGCACTTCGCCCGCACTTTTTTGGCGCGGGAAGTTTTTCCTTGACAAAGGGCGTTCGGGTGTGTTATCATTCGGTCAGAAGAGGTTTTTGCTGCTGACGGAACGTTGTGGAGCACCACAGTGCAGCAGAGACCGGGTTTGATGTCAATGCCGACCGTCTGGGCAGCCTTGCGCAATTGCTGTGCAAAGCTGCCCTTTTTGTTTTGAAGGAGGATGTTCCATGAAGTCTGATATCGAGATCGCACAGGAAGCCCGTATGAAGCCCATTGCCGAGATCGCCGCCTCGCTCGGCCTTGCCGACGAGGATGTGATCCCCTACGGCCGCTACAAGGCCAAGATCAACCACCGCCTCATCCACAAGGCTGGCAAGCAGGGCAAGCTGGTCCTGGTCACGGCCATCAGCCCCACCCCGGCGGGCGAGGGCAAGACCACCACCAGCGTGGGCCTGGCTGACGCCATGAATGCGCTGGGCAAAAAGACCATGCTCTGCCTGCGTGAGCCTTCGCTCGGCCCCGTGTTCGGCGTCAAGGGCGGCGCAGCCGGCGGCGGCTATGCACAGGTGGTCCCGATGGAGGACATCAACCTCCACTTCACCGGCGACCTCCACGCCATCGGCGCGGCCAACAACCTGCTGGCCGCCATGATCGACAACAGCATCCAGCAGGGTAACCCGCTGAACATCGACCCCCGCCGTATCACCTGGAAGCGCTGCATGGACATGAACGACCGCCAGCTCCGCTTCATCGTGGACGGCCTGGGCGGCAAGGTCAACGGCACCCCGCGTGAGGACGGCTTTGATATCACCGTCGCCAGCGAGGTTATGGCCATCTTCTGCCTGGCCACCAGCATCTCCGACCTGAAGGAGCGGCTGGCCAAGATCGTCTGCGCTTACACCTACGACGGCAAGCCCGTCACGGCGGGCGAGATCGGCGCCGCCGGTGCCATGACCGCCCTGCTGAAGGATGCGCTGGACCCGAACCTCGTTCAGACGCTGGAAAATAACCCCGCCATCATCCACGGCGGCCCCTTTGCCAACATCGCCCACGGCTGCAACAGCGTCATGGCCACCAAGCTCAGCCTCTCGCTGGCCGATTATGTCATCACCGAGGCCGGTTTCGGTGCCGACCTGGGCGCAGAAAAGTTCCTGGACATCAAGTGCCGCTATGCGGGCATCGCACCCAGCGCCTGTGTGCTGGTGGCGACCGTCCGCGCCCTCAAGAGCCACGGCGGCGTTGCCAAGGCTGACCTGAACCAGCCCAACCTCGAAGCCGTCAAGGCCGGTGCGGCCAACCTCGTCCGCCACATCGACAACCTGAAGAACGGCTTCGGCCTGCCGGTGGTGGTCGCCATCAATGCGTTCCCGACCGACACCCCCGAAGAGCAGGCGTATGTGGAGCAGGTCTGCGCCGAGCAGGGCGTGCCCTGCGTGCTGAGCGAGGTCTTCGCCAAGGGCGGCGAGGGCGGCAAGGCACTGGCCGAGAAGGTGCTGGAGATCCTGGAAGACCGCTCCATCCAGTATGTCTACCCGCTGGATATGCCCCTCAAGGACAAGGTGAAGGCCATCGCCAGAAAGATCTACCGTGCCGACGATGTGAACTTCAGCGCCGCCGCCAGCAAGACGCTGGCCGAGCTGACCGAGCTGGGCTATGGCAACCTGCCCGTCTGCATCGCCAAGACCCAGTACAGCTTCAGCGATAACGCCAAGCTCCTGGCTGCGCCCACCGGCTTCACGATGGAGGTGCGCGAGGTCCGCCTTGCTGCCGGTGCCGGATTCGTGGTGGTCATCTGCGGCAACATCATGACCATGCCCGGCCTGCCCAAGAAGCCCGCCGCCGTCAACATCGACGTCGATGCCGATGGCAAGATCACAGGGCTGTTCTGATCGAATAAAAATCACAGCAAACGGGGAACGGTTCGGATGCCGTTCCCCGTTTGTTGTGATATGCTGTATACAAAACCGTCACTGCATGTTATACTGAAACCATCAAACAGGATTGGTGTGAAGCAGGACGTGGATTTCATCTGCAAAATTAGTCGGCAGTTATACAGTGTTGTAGACGAAGAGGTTTTAACGGAAGATGTTGTCATCACAGAACAGCAGATCCTCCATATTGAAGAAGGGCATCCGGGCGATTATGACCGGCTGTTCCAGTATCTTCCGCAGGTCTTGCAGGAACCGGATTATATTCTGCGGGGAAATCGTCCGCACACGGCATTGGTGCTCAAGGAGATCCTGACACCGGAACTGACAGCGGAGATCATTTTGCGATTGAAGGTTTCCGGAGACCCGGAGGAATATAAGAATTCCATTATTACGATGTGGAACATCAGTCCGAAACGCTTTCGACGACTTTTGCGTCAGAGCGAAATACTTTACAAAAAAGAGTAAATGTGGTATCCTATACATAGGATAAGAGTGGTATTTGAGGTGGTCAATTTCGTGGCAGCCACACGCCGACGGTAACGACAAGGGCAGTTGCCCTGAGAGATGCAGGAGAACGCCACGCCTGCCAAATACCAATCGATGGGGAACGGTTCCGATGCCGTTCCCCGTTCCTGTTTTCAGACAAAATGAAAGCTGCTGTGTCATTGTTCTGAACAATGGCACAGCAGCTTTTTTCGTGGATCATGCCGCAGCGGAGGTCACGCCGGGGTTGATGGTGTGGGTGCGGAGGTAATCGACCCAGGCGGTGTAGCCTTCGGGCTTGACGTGGTAACCGTCGTTCTGGGCATATTCGGCCTTCAGGTCGCCGTTCTCGTCGGCCAGGGCCTCCCACAGGTTGAGGAAGACGCAGCCTTTTTCGAGCGCGATGGCGGAAAGCTCATCATTGATCTCGCACAGGCGCTCTTTGTAGAGGCCGGGGTGAGAGGCCCGGACTTCCGGCCGCACCGGCGTGATGGACTGGACGTAGATCTGCGTGTTGGGCAGAGCCTGTGCGATCATGTCCAGCATGAGGCGGTAGTAGGTGAGGAAGCTGGAATAATCGCCGTCCCGGTTGAGCACGTTGGTGCCGAGCAGGATGTAGAGCACCTTTGGCTGCTGGGCCGTCAGCACCTCCATCGGGATCTCCTGGACGCCGTCCCGGCGGGTGCAGGTGGTGCTGTTGACCACGGCGTTGGGGCCGATGCCTTTATAGGCGCAGAAAGAGGCTTCCGGCAGGCCGGTGCTGTAGATCTGCATCCCCTGCGTCAGGCTGTCGCCCAGAAAACAGGCGTCGTTGAAATAGCTGCGGTCCACGGCCGGGCTTTCGGCCAGCGCGGCCAGACGGAAATCCATAGCGGTGGTGCCGTCGGCGCTGAGCTGCACCGCCAGCCGCCGGGCGGGCGTGTAGTTGACGGTGTTCCACTCGCTGCCCTGCAGCTCCTGCTGGAAGATAGTCGGCCCCTGCACGGCGGCGGGGGATTGCTCCCGGTGGAGCCGTTTCCACAGTGTACCCACGACGCCCACCAGCACCAGCAGGAAGAGCAGCCCTGCAACGGAGAAGGTCCGGAACCAGCGCTTGCGGAGGATCCGGCGGCGGTATTCCTGATAATCGGCCATAAAACACCCTGCTTTCTGTAGCTCATTTTCTTCATTATACAGCATGGCAGGCCCCGGCGCAAGCCATGCCGCAAATCCTTTGCGTTAGGGCAGGGTTTGTGCTATAATTATTCTGGTTTATTATGAGAAAACGTCGGTTCAGGGCGGAACGCTCTGCCGACGGCAAGCAAAGAAAGCAGGAATCGAATCTTATGCTGCAAAATCCTGAATTGCATTATCTGGACAACGCCGCCACCACCATCGTGGCCCCGGACGTGGCGGATGTCATCGACAGGGCCATGCGGGAGCACTGGGCGAATCCGTCGTCCCTGTACGCCCCCGGTGCCCGGAGCGAAGAAGCCCTGAACGCGGCCCGCGCCGTGGTGGCCCGGAGCCTGGGCTGCAAATCGCGGGAGCTGTACTTCACCTCCTGCGGCAGCGAGGGCAACAACATGGCCCTGCTGGGCGCGGCGCTGACCCGGAAGTTCGGCAAGGGCATCGTGGTGTCCGGTTTTGAACACCCCAGTGTGCAAAAGCCGCTGGAACGTCTGGCCGCGATGGGCTATGACGTCACGGTCGTGGCCCCCCGCCCGGACGGTACGCTGGACATCGACGAGATGCTGTCGCATGTGGACAGGAACACCATCCTCGTGGCCTGCATGATGGTCAACAACGAGATCGGCACCCGGAACGAGGTCGAGCGCCTGGCCGCCGAGGTCAAGCGGAAGAACAGCCGCACCCTCGTCCATGTGGACGCGGTGCAGGCGTGGATGCGGGTCCCCATCAAGCTGGCCAACATCGACACGCTGGCGGTGAGCGGCCACAAGATCCACGCGCCCAAGGGCGTGGGGGCGCTCTACCTCAGCGACAGTCTGGCACAGGCGTTCCAGCCGCCCTACCTTGGCGGCGAGCAGGAGCGTGAGAAGCGCCCCGGCACCGAGAACCTGCCCTACGCGGTGGGGCTGGCCGCTGCGGTCAGCCGCCTTTCGAAGAACATGAAGAGCCGGGACGCCGCCGTCCGCGCCTTGAACCAGCAGCTGCGCGAGGGGCTGAAAGCCTTCCCCGAAGTGGAGATCAACAGCCCGGACAGCGCCGTGCCGGAGGTGCTGAACTTCAGCGAGAACTGCATCAAGAGCGAGACGATGCTGGCGTTTCTGGCGGAGGAGCAGATCTATGTCTCGTCGGCCAGTGCCTGCGGGCGGGGTCAGCCAAGCCACACGCTGGCGGCCATGGGCCGCAGCCCGCTGGCCATCGACACGGCCATCCGGGTGTCCTTCTGTGCAGACAACACCCCCGAAGATGTGGATGCCTTCCTCAACCGCTTTGAGGACGGCATGAAGCATTTGCAGCGGATCAAACGATAAACCGATGCTCTGTACAACCTCTCCGTCAATGCTACGCATTGCCACCTCTCCTGGTAGGAGAGGCTTTGGCAGTCCACGCAACGGCTCCGGTTTCGCCAGAGGCTCTCCTACTAGGGGAGCTGTCGAGCGGATGCGAGACGGAGAGGGTTGTACGAAGGATGAAGTTACAATAAAGGAGAAACTCTATGCGTGAGATCATTATGGGCTATCAGGGCGAGATGTCCCTGAAGGGCCTCAACCGCAACCAGTTCGAGTCGGCCATGATGAAGATCCTGCGGTACCGGCTCAAGACCGTGGGCAGATTCAAGGTCTACTGCACCCAGTCTACCTTTTATATGGAGCCGGAGGAAGAGGACATCGACATGGACCTCGCTTTCGACCGGGTGCGCACCGTCTTTGGTCTGGCCGCACTGAGCCGCGCGGTGGTCTGCGAGAAGGACTTTGACACCATCTGCCAGACCGCTGAGGACTACCTCGGCGGCAGCCTGCACGGCATCAGGACCTTCAAGGTGGAGGCCCGCCGCTCGGATAAGACCTACCCCATGACCAGCCCCGAACTGATGCGGGAACTGGGCGCGTATCTGCTGGGCAAACACAACTACCTCAAGGTGGATGTCCACAACCCGCAGTTCAAGGTCATCGTGGAGATCCGCGATTACGGTGCCTACATCCACGGCCCGAAGATCCCCGGCGAGGGCGGTCTGCCCGTGGGGACTTCCGGCCGCGCCCTGAACATGCTCTCCGGCGGCATCGACAGCCCGGTGGCTGCGTACCGGATGGCAAAGCGCGGTCTGGCGCTGGACCACATCCATTTTGCATCCCCTCCGTATACTTCGGAACGCGCAAAACTCAAAGTTAAGGCGCTGGCCCAGAAGATCACGCCCTACACCGGCAGCACCAACCTTTTCGTGGTTCCCTACACCCGGCCGCAGGAGTACATCCGGGACAACGCCCCCGATGTGCTGTTCACGGTGCTGATGCGCCGCAGCATGATGCGCATCGCCAACAGCATCGCCCAAAAGCAGGGCAGCGAGGCCCTCATCACCGGCGAGAGCCTGGCGCAGGTGGCCAGCCAGACCGTCAAGGCGCTGCAGTGCACCGATGCTGCCCAGGACCTGCCCATCCTCCGCCCCCTCATCGGCATGGACAAGACCGAGATCATCGAGACCTCCCGCCACATCGGCACGTTTGAGACCAGCATCCTGCCCTATGAGGACTGCTGCACCATCTTCACTCCGCCGCACCCGAAGATCCGCCCGGAGCTGGACGAGATCCTGACCGCCGAAGCCGCCATGCCGGGTCTGGCTGCACTGGAAGCCGAAGCGGCAGAGAACACCGAGCGCATCCGCATCCGGATCACCGACGAGATCGAGTTTGAGGGGTGATGCCGCATGACCGCAGAGATCATCAGTGTGGGCACCGAGCTGCTGCTCGGCAACATCCTGAATACCAACGCCCAGTATCTGAGCCGGGAACTGGCCGACCTGGGCATCACCGTGCAGCGGGAGAGCACCATTGGCGACAACCAGGGCCGTCTGGCGGACTTCGTCAATGAAGCCAAGGCCCGGTGTGACCTGCTGGTCTTCACCGGAGGCTTAGGCCCCACGGCAGACGACCTGACCAAGGAGACCGTGGCGGCCTGCTACGGCGATACGCTGGCCTTTGACGAAGAAGAGTGGGCGAAGATCACAGGCTACTTTGCCCGCTCCGGCCGCGAAACGACCCCCAACAACCGCAAGCAGGCCATGGTGCCCGTGCACGGGCGGAAGATCGTCAACCACCACGGAACCGCCCCCGGTGCCTGGTTCGAGCAGGACGGCCGCTGCGCCGTTCTGATGCCGGGCGTCCCCAGCGAGATGAAGGCGATGTGGACGGAGAGCATCCGCCCGCTGCTGCTGGAACGCCAGAACTGCACCCTGCACTCCATCACCCTGCGGGTGCTGGGCGGCGAGAGCAATCTGGAATATCAGGTGCGGGATCTGCTGGATCATGCCAACCCCACCGCCGCTATCTACTGCAAGACCGGCGAATGCGAGATCCGCATCACGGCCCGTGCCGCCTCCGACGAGGACGGCGAAAAAATGTGCCGCGCATACGCCAGGAAGTTCTACGATCTGCTGGGCGATGCGGTGTATGATGAGGATGTGGCCGGGCTGGAAGAGACGGTGGTGCGCACCTTGAAGGAAAAGGGGCTCACCGTCTCCACCGCCGAGAGCTGCACCGGCGGCATGATCGCAGAGCGCATCACCGCAGTGTCAGGCTCCAGCGAGGTGTTCGGCTACGGCTTTGTGACCTATTGGGAGCAGGCGAAGGCGAAGCTCGTCGGCGTGGACCCGGACGTCATCGCACGATACAATGTGGTGTCGGCCCCGGTGGCCGCGCAGATGGCGCTGGGCGCGGCGAAGGCGTCCGGCTCGGACATCGCCGTCAGCGTGACCGGCGTAGCAGGCCCCACCGGCGGCGATGCCGTCCGCCCGGTGGGCACCGTCTATCTGGGTGCGGCCCGCGGCGAGACCGTGTATGTGAAGAAGCTCTTCGTCTCCCGCCCGGACCGCGCACTGGTCCGCGCCCGCGCTGCGCAGGCTGCACTGGAACTGGTGCTGCGTCTGGCGCAGGGCAGGACCCCCGCAGGCACAAAGCCCCTGACCGCAGCCCAGCAGCACGACGCGGCCGTGCTCGATGCGCTGGACGCGGCATTCTTGAGCGAATAACACGCAGGGGTGAGCAGCATTGACAGAAGAGAAGAAGGCCGAATGTGTGCTGCGGCTGTTCGGAGTGCCGGACGCCGCCGTGAAAGAGGCTGCGGGCGGGTTTTCGCCCCAGTGGAAGGCGGAGGCCCGCTGGAAGAGCCGGGGCGCGGAGACTCTGGTGGCGCTTTCGGCCCAGAACCCGGCGGGCCTGAAAAAGGCCGCGCAGGCGCTGCGGGAGAAGTTTTCCGCCGACCTGTACGGGGCCGGGGAGACCACGCTGGCCGAGGCCGCCGTGCAGGAACTGGAACGGCACGACCGGCTCCTCATCTGTTCGGATGCTGCCGCCGGGACCCTTCTGGAGGCCCGGCTGGAGACCATCGCCGGGGCGGAACGGGTCTTTGACTTCGGGGCGCTGAGCTATGCTCACCCCAAGACCGGTGCAAAGATCGAGCAGCAGGCGGCGGCGCACCTGCCCGCCGACACCACTGACCCGGTGCGCCGTGCGCTGGCAAAAGCGCAGGCGGCCCGCCGGGTGGTGGGCTGTGACCTTGCCGCCGGGTGCGCCGAGCGGGAAGGGGACTGCGTGCTGGTGCTCAGCTGCAAAAAAGGCTGCTGGCTGCGCACGGTCCCGCTGGCGGACAGGCCTGCCCTCTGGCTGCTGGACATGATCCGCCGCGCAGCCTGTGACCTGCCGCAGGCCGCAGGCACCGGCTTTCTGCCCGCCCGCAAGGCCGCCCGAACGGCCCAGCCGGAGGCGGCCCCGCCTGCCCGCAGGCCTCGCCGCGCCCGGCGGGTGCTGGTGGTTCTGCTGGTGCTGGCCGTGCTGGCCGCGCTCTGCACCGCCGGGGCGTGGGTGTACACGGGCGGCAACTTTTACGCGCTGCCCCAGCGCCTGCGCTCCCTCTGGGCCGACGGCCTGCCGCATTCGGGGGCTGTGCTATTGTAATAAAAGGCTGCTGGATACTCCTTCAGTCACGGCTTCGCCGTGCCAGCTCCCTCCAAGAGGGAGCCTTGACGTGCCGGAACGCTGTGAAAGCCTCCCTCGTTGAGGAAGGTGGCATCGCACCAGCGATGACGAAGGGAGTTTTCAGCGGCCTTTTTGTTGATTTTACAGAAAATTCATTGGAAAATGGCCCAAAACGGAGCCTGTGGGTTTGACGGGTTTTCTGCTTTGGTGTATCATATAACTGTATGATGAACTCCCCCTGCCGGGCGGTCTCCGCCCAGATTTCAATAGATGAGGTGTAAGAATGTCCCTAGCTGAAAAGATCTTCGGTACCTTCTCGGACCGGGAGCTGAAAAAGATCAACCCGATCACCAAAAAGGTGCTGGCCCTGGAACCCAAATACCAGGCACTGTCCGATGCCGACCTGCAGGCCCAGACCCCCGCACTGAAGGCGCGTCTGGCCGGCGGCGAGACGCTGGACGATATCCTGCCCGATGCCTTTGCCGTCTGCCGCGAGGCCGCCTGGCGTGTGCTGGGCATGAAGCACTTCCCGGTGCAGGTCACCGGCGGCATCGCCCTGCATCGCGGCGCCATCGCTGAGATGCAGACCGGTGAAGGCAAGACCCTTGTGGCCACCCTACCCGCCTACCTGAACGCCCTGACCGGCGAAGGCGTCCACATCGTCACCGTCAACGACTATCTGGCCAAGCGCGACAGCGAGTGGATGGGCAAGCTCTACCGCTGGCTGGGCCTGTCCGTCGGCCTCATCGTGCAGGGCATCGACGGCGACAGCCGCCGCCGTGCCTACAATGCCGATATCACCTATGGCACCAACAACGAGTTCGGCTTCGACTACCTGCGCGATAACATGGTGACCTATAAGGACAACATGGTCCAGCGCGGCCACACCTACGCCATCGTCGATGAGGTGGACTCCATCCTCATCGACGAAGCCCGCACCCCGCTCATCATCTCCGGCCGCGGCGAGGATTCGTCCAGCCTGTACACGCAGGTGGACCGCTTCGTCCGCACCCTGCGCAAGAGCGTGGTGGTCGAACTGGAAGACAAGGTGGAGACCGACGAGCAGACCGACGGCGATTACGTCGTGGACGAAAAGCACAAGACCTGCACCCTGACTGCCAGAGGCATCAAAAAGGCCGAGGAATACTTCAAGATCGAGAACCTGGCCGCTGCCGAGAACATGACGCTGGCCCACCACATTGACCAGGCCATCAAGGCCTACGGTGTCATGAAAAAGGACATCGACTATGTGGTCAAGAACGGCGAGGTCATCATCGTCGATGAGTTCACGGGCCGTCTGATGATCGGCCGCCGCTACAACGAGGGCCTGCATCAGGCCATCGAGGCCAAGGAGGGCGTGAAGATCGCCGCCGAGAGCAAGACGCTGGCGACCATCACCTTCCAGAACTATTTCCGCATGTACAAGAAGCTGGCCGGTATGACCGGTACGGCCAAGACCGAGGCCACCGAGTTCACCGAGATCTACGGCCTGAACATCGTTACCGTGCCCACCAACCGCCCCAACATCCGCAAGGACTATCCCGATGCGGTCTACAAGACCGTCAACGGCAAATACCGCGCCGTCATCGAGCAGGTGATGGAGTGCCACAAAAACGGCCAGCCCGTTCTGGTGGGCACCGTCAGTGTGGAAAAGAGCGAGACGCTGGCGAAAATGCTGCAAAAACACACCCGCGATTTCAACGTGCTGAACGCGAAGAACCACGAGCGCGAGGCCGAGATCGTGGCGCAGGCCGGTAAGAAGGGTGCCATCACCATCGCCACCAACATGGCAGGCCGCGGCACCGATATCATGCTGGGCGGCAACGCAGAGTTCATGGCCAAGGCCCAGATGCGCAAAGAGCACTTCTGCGAGAACCTGCTCAACCCCGAAAAGCCCGAAGATGCCGACCCGAACGCCGTGGAACTGCTGCTGACTGAGGCTGACGGCCACGGCGACACCACCGATGAGAACATCCTCGCGGCCCGCAGACGGTTCGAGGAGCTGTACGCCCAGTACAAGCCCGCCATCGAAGCCGAAGCGGACGAGGTGCGCAAGGCGGGCGGTCTGTTCATCATCGGCACCGAGCGCCACGAGAGCCGCCGCATCGACAACCAGCTGCGCGGCCGTGCCGGCCGTCAGGGCGACCCCGGCGCATCCCGCTTCTATCTGAGCCTGGAAGATGACCTGATGCGTCTGTTCGGCGGCGACCGCGTTTCCAGCCTGATGGATACCCTCAAGCTGGACGAGGACACCCCCATCGAGAACCGCATGATCACCAGCACCCTCGAAAGCGCCCAGAAGAAGCTGGAAGGCCGGAACTTTGAGATCCGCAAGAACGTGCTGAAGTACGACGATGTCATGAACCAGCAGCGCGAGATCATCTACGGCCAGCGCCGCAAGGTGCTCGACGGTGAGGACATCAGCACCGAGATGCACAACATGCTGCGGGAGAACATTGACTCCAGCTGCAAGCAGTTCCTGGCCGGTGACGTCAAGGACGAGTGGGACTTTGGTGCGCTCCGCCGCCACTATCAGGGCTGGCTGACGACCGACGCCGACTTCCACTATACCGTCGCGGATTACGACAGCCTCTCGGTCCAGGGCATCGCCGATCTGCTGTACGACCGCGGGATGGACATCCTGAACGACAAGGAACAGCGCTACGGCCCGCAGCTGATGCGGGAGCTGGAACGCATCTGCCTGCTCAAGTGTGTAGACCGCCAGTGGATGGACCATATTGACAACATGGACCAGCTGCGTCAGGGCATCGCGCTGCGCGGCTACGGCCAGAAAGACCCCGTCGTCGAGTACCGCATCGAGGGCTTTGACATGTTCGACCAGATGGTCGATTCCATCCGCGAGTCCAGCATCAAGATGCTGCTGACCATCGAGGTGCGCGGTGCGGGCACTGCAGCCCCCAAGCGGGAGCAGGTGGCCAAGCCCACCGGCGAAGGCTTTGTGCCCGGCAACGGCGCACCCGGTGCCAAGGGTGCCCCCAAGGGCCAGCCCATCCGCGTCATCAAGATCGGCCGCAACGACCCCTGCCCCTGCGGCAGCGGCCTCAAATGGAAGAAGTGCACCTGCGCTCAGTACCACCCCAATGGTTCCGACGGCGGGGAGCAGTGATCTGTAAAAGAGGAATGCAACTGTTTTTAGTTGCATTCCTCTCCGATCGTGGTATACTATAAGCAGGGAGTGAGTGTACAATGGGTCAGAAGGAAAAGCTGATCGAACGCCTGAGATCGAAACCGAAGACCTTCACATTTGATGATGCGGAAAGCCTGCTGCGGTATTTCGCCTATGAGCGCTCCAACAAAGGCCGGACCAGCGGGTCCCGGATCATGTTCGTATCTGAGGAACATCCGCCCATCATGATGCACCGACCCCACCCCAGAAAAGAGCTGCTGGAATATCAGGTGAAGCAGCTCATCCAGATTTTGGAACAGGAGGGACTTCTATGAATAACACGATGGAATACAAAGGCTATGTGGGAAGCGTGGAATTCTCGGAAGAAGACGGTCTCTTTTACGGAAAAGTCATGGGCATCCGTGCGCTGCTCTCCTATGAGGGGACCACGGCGGCGGAGCTGGTCTGCGATTTCCACAATGCCGTCGATGATTACCTGACTCTGTGCGAAGAGACCCACAAGGAACCGGAGCGGGCGTATAAGGGCAGCTTCAATGTCCGCATCTCGCCGGAGCTGCACAAGCAGGCAGTGATCTTTGCTGCGGCACACAACATGAGCCTGAACAGCTTTGTGGAAAATTCCATTCAACAGGCTGTGCACACAAGATAAAAAAGGGAGCTGATTTGAAATGATGGACCCGAAGGAACTGATAGCAGAAGCCGCCGTGCTGGAACCCCAGCTGCAAAACTGGCGGCGCACCCTGCACCGGCACCCGGAAGTGGGCTTCGACCTGCCCCAGACCAGAGCGCTGGTCAAGCAGGCACTCACCGAGATGGGTTACACCCCGCAGGACTGCGGCAAGGCGGGCATCCTTGTGCTAGCGGGCGGCAAAAAGCCGGGCAAGACCATTCTGCTGCGCGGCGACATGGACGCTCTGCCCATTCAGGAGGAGTCCGGCGTGGACTTTGCCTCCGAGGTGCCCGGCCGGATGCACGGCTGCGGCCACGACATGCACACGGCCATGATGCTGGGTGCAGCCAAGCTGCTCAAAGCCCACGAAGAGGAACTGGAAGGCACCGTCAAGCTGGAGTTCCAGCCTGCGGAGGAGATCTTTCAGGGCTCCCCGGATATGATCGCCAATGGCCTGCTGGAAGACCCGAAGGTGGATGCGGCGGTCATGTTCCATGTGTTGGCCGGTATGCCCCTGCCCTCCGGCATGGTGCTGGTGCCGGGCGGCGGCATCACGATGGCCAGCTGCGAGCAGTATCACATCACCGTCCACGGCAAGGGCGGCCACGGCTCCATGCCCGAAGCCTGCATCGACCCCATCACGGCGGCGGCACACATCCACATCGCGCTGCAGGAGATCAACAGCCGGGAGATGGACCCGCACAGCTTCGGCGTCTTCACGACCGGCCGCTTCCAGGCAGGTGCCGCCTCCAACGTCATCCCCGACACGGCGGAGATGTGGGGCACCATCCGCACCATCGACCCCGAAAACAAGGTCGGTGAGCTGATCCACAAGCGGATGACCGAGATCGCACAGGGCGTGGCGGCGGCCTATCGCTGCACCGCCGAGGTCGGCTTCAGCGACTACTGCCCCTGCATGGTGGTGGACCACGCCCTTGCCGGAAACGCAATGACCTATATGACCGAGCTTGTGGGCCAGGGCGCAATGGATATGTCCAAGCTCACGGGCGGCAAGCCGGGCGGCGGCAGCGAGGACTTCGCCTTCGTCAGCCACGAGGTGCCCACCGTCAGCATGTTCCTGTCCGCAGGCAACGCCAAGGAGGGCTACGCCTACGGCCAGCATCACCCGAAGGTCAAGTTCGACGACAGCATCCTCTATGAGGGCAGCGCGGCCTACAGCTGGTTCGCTCTGCGCTGGCTGAGCGAGCACAAATAACTCATTATCACACAAAAAACAAAAACCAGAGTTGCAAGGCAGACCTGCCAAACAACTCTGGTTTTCTTATTGGAGCATGTTGCGCTAAATTCTTTTTGTGAGCGAGTGCGGCAAACTGGAATTTTCAAATTAGTCTTTGCAAATAACCTTTGAACCTTCACCATCAATTACAATTCCCTGACGGTTGTTAATTGGGCATAGATTCAAATCCGAAAACTCAGTCATTATTTTCTCGGTAACTTTCTTAAATGGTGCTGTAAGATAATGCGGAAGAACATAGAAATCAATCAAATCAAGCCCTGCATCATCTTCTTGTGAGTAGTCCTCCGGCTTTTCATCCATTTGCTCGATATATTGGATGCTTGGAGCGCATATAATCGCACCTGCCGATTCACCAATCATCAGTTTTCCCTTTGCCAATTCTTTCTTCAACAGCTCATCCGTTCCCGTTTTACGGAGCTGGTCTATAAGGAAAAAAGAATTTCCGCCGGTAAAATATATCACATCCGCATCTTCAAAAACAGACTGTATCGTTGAATAAGCCTCCGTTGAAATATCAATTTCAGTTACGATTGCTCCCAACTTTTTGAATAATTTTCGAGCCGAGCCGACATAACCGGTGTAGCCTTCACGCAGTGAAGCTGTTGGAATAAATGCGACTTTCTTATTTTCAATTTCTTCCTTTATCAGACTTCCTACACTTGAAAAGTGCGAACATAAAAACAGTTTCATCAATATTCTCCTTT